>Ga0316217_10002706_pt1 | contig 21041 bp, 23 predicted proteins | sample 1anoAmetaG_FD_203633 | JGI IMG/M metagenome (GOLD analysis project Ga0316217, IMG submission 203633) | Freshwater microbial communities from Trout Bog Lake, Wisconsin, USA - 1anoA | ecosystem: Environmental > Aquatic > Freshwater > Lake > Hypolimnion/Profundal zone | place: USA: Wisconsin...
ATTACATCTTTTGACAAAGCATTAAATGAAAATGAAATGGGGATTTTTACGTGAGACAGATGCTTTAGCAAGAAAAGCAGGAATTGATAAGGACACAGGGCTGCGAAGGACAGGTTTAGAAGAATATTTGAAAGTTATTTTTCCAAATATAGACGATTGGGTACACGACAAAGCTTTAGGTATTATAAATGGTAACCTTTATAGAAGTCGTCCAGACTATAGAAGTGAACAATTAAAAATGATAGTTGAGTTTGACGGACTACAACATTATACTAAGCCAGATATAATTGAAAAGGACTTTAAAACGACAGAAATATATAAAAGCTTTGGTTATAAAGTTGTTAGGATTCCATATTTTATACAATTGACAAACAAAGCAGTTAAGACTTTATTTGAAGTTGAGGTGTCAGAGATGTTGTTCGACGAATCAATTTCTTCTTTAGGTATAGAAGGGCAAAATACGCCAGCATATTTATGTACAGCAGGATTAAAACGCATGGCTGCCGAGTTTAAAAGATTTCCAGAACAATATGAGACGAATATAGTTTTCTTGAAAGAACAGAATAATCCTTTTAGAAGTGGGGTGGATTTTTTAGAAAGCGAGTACAATAACACCCGCACCTAACAGGGGTATTTAGCAATAGCAGGGGCGACAGGAAGTAACTCAACTTCAGTTCTTTCTTTTAGCTTCAGTTTCAGCTTGACACACTATATTCGGCTTTTAGTAATTAACTCAACAACTGTATTTCAATATGGCATCTATTATCAGCGGACGTAACATTCTTGCCCTGCCATCGCAAATACCTGTCCGTTGTGTGTAATGCCGTTGGACACAGCCTAATCATTGAAAAGTGAAAATTATGAAACGAATACTAATTTTATTTTCAGTCATTACAATATTGACAAATATTGCAAATGGACAAAGCAGGACAACTAATTATGTTGACACAACAAAAGCGAAAGACTTCCCATATTTTAAAGTTGCTGTTGACGAAATCTCTGAAATGCTTAATGGACAAAAGCCCTTGAGTTTCAAACGTGCCGTTTACCTAACAGAAAATGCTTATTACAACGGCAGACTTAACTGGACTACATTTTGTGGTGACATTGACATAATCAAATACAATATCAATAGAATGATTGCTGCAAAAAATTTACAACGCTTTAAAACGGCTGGTAATTGGGCAATATTTACCTATATGATGGACAGCGTCCCTGAAAATAATTTTACACCCTGCCGTTATGATTTTGAAAACTTTATGGGTGACAAAGACTACCAAAGTTTTATGGTTGCCCATCTGCTAGAAACCAAAAAAGGAAATTGCCATTCTCTTCCCTATTTGTACAAAATATTAGCAGACGAAGTAAATGTAGAAGCATTCATAGCATTAGCACCGATGCACTGTTTCATAAAACATAAAGACGAACAAGACAAATGGTGGAACTTGGAACTCACAAGCGGCACATTTTCAAGGACTAGCTTTATAATGGAATCATTCAATGTTTCTGATGCAGGGATGGAAAGCGGATTGTATATGAAACCTTTATCAGAAAAGGAATCGGTGGCACTTTGTTTGGCAGACTTAATAGACTACTACGAAAAGAAAACAGGTATATACTCTGACAACCTTGTAAGAAAGGCATACACCATTGGCATAAAGTATTATCCCAACAGCAATTTGCAACTTGCAAAGCGGGACGACATTAAGTATAGGTTAGACAATGCCATGAAGCTAAAAGGGTTGAACCATTACAACCAATTAAAGAGTTATCCAGAGTTACAAAAGCAATATTTATCTTTGGAATCTACCTTTGATTATTTAAAAAAAATAGGTTACTCAAGGCTTACCCCTGAACAGTATAAAGAAAAAGTAGCATCGATAAAGGCTGGTCAACAAACTAATTCAAAAACACATTAATATCAGTAATTATGAACACAAAATTTGTAAAACAAATAAGTAAAGTAGCTGCGGTTATTGCATTAATAATTTCTGCTTATTCCGTCATTGCACAAACGCCCTATGACAGTTATGCACCCAGCAAAAATAAACGGGAAATGCTCAAATTGCCCGATGCAACATTTAAGGCATACAATGTTGACACCACATCGGAGGTTAGCTATGTCGAGTTGGATAATGAAATTGGCGTGTTGACATATTTTGACAAAAGGGATTCAGTTTTGCAAAAAATGATTTTAAAACCATTAGACAGTAAATGGATTTCAATTGACCCACACGCTTCAAAATACCCTTATGCTTCGCCGTACAATTATGTGAATAATAACCCAATAGAATATATTGACCCCGATGGGCAAGACTGGTTCAAATATAAAGCTGACGGAGACAAGAAGGAAGGCTACCATTGGCAAGATGGTCATACCTATAACCTAAAGACAGGAGTAGGTAAAGATGGTAAAGATGTTTTCAAGACCCTAACTGGTTATAAAGCTGTGGTTTTATTTGAAGGCAGCAGAAATGAAAAGTTAGGTGCAGAAGATAACTTATTTGGAAAGGGGGCAGTACTTGCCAAAGTAACTGTTTACGGTCCTGGCGGTGCAGATGATATTAAAGAATATCAAGGATTCACAATGACATCTAATTTCAAAACTTTTGGAGCTATTGATGATGGGGATTATACTGTTTACTATAGAGACCCAGGGAAGAAAGGCCCTTTAAATTCACATTGGGCAATAAACAACACACATGCAGTAAATTCATTGGATGGTAGAAATCCAAGTCCAATTGAACCCTATAGTTCAACTCAAAAAGATGGTGCTTACATACACACATCAAATAAAAATGGCTGGGCTGGGGTAAAATATGATAAAGAAGGAAAACTTCACGCTGTTACAACTGGCTGTTTATTAATTGTTCCATCGCAATATGATATTAATGGCAATGTGAAGACAATCGGATGGGATCAATTTAATCAACAATTAAATGGTTTATCTCAGTATCATCTCGAACTAACAGGCAGAAAATGAAGAATTTAATATTATTATTAGTTTTTTCTTTAAGTATTATTTTTAACGGTAATACACAATCATATAAAAGTCAAAATACTTGTACAGTCATGATATATTCTGACTCTATAAAAATTAACGTATTTGATTCTTATTTAAATGGAAAAATAAAATGTCAAATAATGAATGACACAGTTGCTGAAAGCTACTTTGTCATCACTATTAAAGAAAAAAGAAATGGATATTACAAGATATATGCATCTTCATTAAATTCAGAATTAGAAGGTTGGATTAAGCTGGATAATTTAGGTATAAATACTAGACCTAGAAACGGAATAATTAAGTTATATGATGAACCTATAATTAGTTCGAAATCAATTTCATTAAATGAGGTAGATGAAAGATTGGTTCGTGTTATAGATATTAATAAACTATGGTTAAAAATAGAAATAATATCCAATGGGGTTCTTTACAGGAAATGGTTGCCATACAAATATCAATGCTATAATCCTTATTCAACTTGCAACTAAAATGCACTACACACAACAAAAGTGTTTAGTAAAGTGCTTGCAGACGGAATAAATTCAGCAATAGTGCTTTCTTTTAGCAGTAGTTTCGGCAGACCTAACATTATGGGACAATCGAGCAAGAATTAAGCATTTGGAACACAGATTAGGCAGACGTTATCGGCAGACCGAACAATCTTGTCAAGCACCTTCCCAAACACTCATTCGTAAGCAGCAATTTTGCAGACCCTTTCCACAGACAATAAATTAAAAAATGATAACAGGACAAGACATAATTGAATTAGGATTCAAACCAAATAAATGGTTTAAGGATATAATTGAATATGCAAATGAAAATAATTTGAGTGGTGAAAGTTTGAAAAGTTATATAGAAAGTGTAAGACCTAAATATATTGAACCACATACAGTACCAATTCCATTTCATCAAAACATTAAAGCTGAAAATGAAGAAGAAGCTGAAAATTTGAAAATGGTTATCGATACAATGCAAGGGTTAATGAAAACCCCAACTCTAATTGGTGGTGCAGTTATGCCTGATGCCTGCCCTACAGGAGAAGGACAAATTCCAGTTGGAGGAATTGTAATTGCAAAAAATGCAATTCATCCATCAATGCACAGTGCAGACATTTGCTGTTCTGTAATGATGACAAACTTTGGAAAAGTTTCGCCAAAGACAGTTTTAGATATGGCTCATTCTGTTACTCATTTTGGAGGTGGTGGACGAGATGAATTTTCAAATCTTCCAACAGAGTTTGAAGAAAAAATAACGCATAACAAATTTTTAAATTCTGAACGAAGTATAAGCTTTGCTAAATCACATTTAGGAACACAAGGTGATGGAAATCATTTTTTATTCGTTGGTATTTCAAAAATGACAGGAGAAACAATGATGGTTACTCATCACGGTAGTCGTGGCTTTGGTGCAAATCTATATACACAAGGAATGAAAATTGCTGAATATTTTAGGAAAGAAATTTCGCCAAAAACATCAGATAAAAACGCTTGGATACCATTTGACACAGAAGAAGGACAAACTTATTGGAATGCTTTACAATTAGTTAGAGAATGGACAAAACTTAATCATACAACTATTCACAATGCGACTTCTCAAAAATTGAACATTGAACCACTTGATAGGTTTTGGAATGAACATAATTTTGTATTTAAAGAGAATGATTTATTTTATCACGCTAAGGGAGCAACCCCATTAGACGATAAATTTGTGCCAGACAGCAAAAACGGGTTACGGTTAATTCCTTTGAATATGAGTGAACCAGTTTTAATTGTTAAAGGGAATACGACAACTAATAATTTAGGCTTTGCTCCACACGGAGCAGGTAGGAATATTAGCCGTGGCAGACACAAGAAAAACAATGCTCACAAGACAATTGAGCAGATTTTTCAAGAAGAAACGCAAGGGTTAGATATTCGTTTTTTCTCAAATCATATTGACATATCAGAACTGCCAAGTGCTTACAAAAATGCTGAAATGGTAAAACGTCAAATGAAAGAGTTTGGACTTGGTGAAGTGATTGACGAAATTATGCCTTACGGTTGTATTATGGCAGGAGATTGGGAAATTGATGCACCATGGAAAGTTAAGGCAAGAGAAAAGTATAAACTCAGGCAAGAGAATAAGACCATGAACGAATAAAACTGCTGCTTACAGGAGTATTTGCAATAGCAGGGGCGACGGAATAAACATCAACTTCAGTTCTTTCTTTTGGCTTCAGTTTGGGGCTGACGAGGACTTTTGAACATCAGTTCTTATATTTGGCTTTTGGAACAATATTAAGCTTTGGTTATCAGCAGACGTAACACTCTTGCCCTGCCATCGCAAATACCTGTCCGTTATGGGCAATGCTTTTTGACACTTTACGAATGACTTCAACATTTTATAATACACAGGATAATTGCCGTTTTGCTTAGCATTTTAATTCTTGAATTTTCAAGCTGACACCTCAATTCAATAAACTTCATGGAAATATATAAGCGACATATTACTTCAAAGTTATTTATAGCTCGACTTTTATTTGCTGCTCTTATATTGTTATCCATATATAATTTTATTAATGGACAAAAAGACTATGGTTATTTAATAATTATACTTTTGCTTTTATGTTGCATTTTTCAAATTACTGACCTTGTAATTTATAGTGACAAAATAGAAGTTAGACAGTTTTTCCTTTTTGGTATTTTCCCTCATAAAATAATTTTCGAAAAGTATCAAACAATTTCATTATCGTCATTTGATATTGAATTAAATGACGCTGCTACTTATGCTGATATGGACAATTGCTCAACAAACCCTGTATTTTTAAAAATGTTTATTCTTAAACAAGAAGATGAAAGAGGAAAAGTAAAAAAGGTAAAGCTCAAACTTTCAGAGGACGAATTTCAATTAATAAAACATTTCATCAAAGTATAAGCACATGCCCATAACAGGAGTATTTGCAATAGCAGGGGCGACAGAATAAACATCAACATCAGTTCTTTCTTTTGGCTTCTGTTTGGGCTGACGGAACATCTTTGAACATCAGTTCTTATATTTGGCTTTCGGAACAGTATTGAGCTTTGGTTATCAGCGGACGTAACATTCTTGCCCTGCCATAGCAAATACTTGTCCGTTGCCTGCTATTTTTCTAGACCTCACTACTAACTTGAAATGACTAAGATGACTTACTTAATACTTGGACTTATTGCTGTTGGACTTATTTCATACTTTTTGTTATTTAGACAAAAGCAAAACGTTTCATCAACAAAAACCAAACAGAAAAGTAACAAAGAAAAAGACACAGACTTTCCACCCAAACCAAAATGGAAACCAAACTTGCCTGTTGACATAGAATTAATTTACGAAAAAGCAAAATACTACACAGGCGACAAGTTACAATTTGCAATTTTTCAAAATGGGACTATTACATTTTTCTCTAACAAAGTTGACAACATAGAAGACAGTGCTAATGCTTCACTTGACAAAATTTACAATTCACATCCTGACTTCAAACCAATGACAATGGACGATGGAAATTATCTCATTGAGTATAGCCAACCAGCATTTACAATTGTATTCAAAGACGAAATAGACAATCATTGGGATTACATTGACAAAAATCATCAAGACGGAATTTGTAGGACAGAAGTTTTAATTAATGCACAAGGACAACATAATGTGTTTGACAGTGTAGGAAAAATTTGCCTGTTTGGACGAGCAAAGATGTTTATGGACGCACAAGCACCAAAAGTTGTTAAGACATTTGACCCAGTGAGACAATAAAACAGCAGGCAACAGGAGTATTTGCAATAGCAGGGGCGACGAGAAAACATCAACTTCAGTTCTTTCTTTTAGCCTAGTTTCAGCTTGACACACTATATTTGGCTTTTAGTAATTAACTCAACAACAGTATTTCAATATGGCATTTATTATCAGCGGACGGAACACTCTTGCCCTGCCATCGCAAATACCTGTCCGTTAGCAGCAACCCATATGGATAATTTTTACATAGACATAAAACAACAATTAGAAACTTTCAAGGACAAGGTTTTTTACTACGGTTTGACTGAAACAGAAGTAAAAGACATTGAACAGAAAATTGGTAAATCATTTCCCATTTACTTTCGTGAGTTCCTAAAAGTATTCGGTGTTAGACAAGACTTTGTATTTGGACTATTATCACGAGAAATAGACTTTATTGAGCGTAATAGTTATTTGCCAACCGAAATTAAAAAGTCTTTCATATTAATTGGAGACAATGGTGGAGAAGATTTTTGGTTGCTTAATCTAGAAAATCAAAACGATACAAACCTTTATGAATGGCAACATTGGTTAGATGGCGAAGTTGTTAAATTAGGACACAACTTTGAAACACTAATCAAAGAAAGTATTTCAAAACTTTCTAACAAAGAAATTAGAAGCGAAACTAATGATAAAAAAAGTTGGTGTGTTCAGTTTGCTATTCCTACTGACAATGAACAAAATATTTACAAAACAATTCCATTGACACAGATTGGAGATTGGGAATTAAAAGAAGTTTCCCCTGCTCAAGTACATTGCTTTGAAACAATGGCTAAACTTGAAGATAAGATAATTAAACTTACAAGACAGGAATATGAAGGTTGGGATAAACCAACCTATTATTTCAATTTAAAAGAACCTGTTAATCAGTATGGAAAACAATCGCTGATAAAAGAAATTGACAGTAAACTAAAAATGGCATTTCCAAAGTACAAGTTAATTGACTATGGAATTTTACCTTTTACTAAAGATGACGACTAAACGGGTATGCTGCTAACAGGGGTATTTAGCAATAGCAGGGGCGACGGAATAAACATCAACTTCTATTCTTTCTTTTGGCTTCTGTTTTGTGCTGACGGAACATCTTTGAACATCAGTTCTTATATTTGGCTTTTGGAACAGTATTGAGCTTTGGTTATCAGCGGACGAGGATTCTTGCCCTGCCATCGCAAATACCTGTCCGTTGGCTGCAAGGCTTTTGGACACACTCAATTTTAAACTTTTACAACTAAACGACTTCATCAAATATGACAAATAAATTCACTTGGGATATTGCCATTTCGCTTTGTAAGCAAGATATTGAGTTTGCAAAAAAACTTGTAAAAGCAATTAACCCTTCTTTGAAAATATTTTTCTATGAAGACAGACAAGATGAACTTATTAGCAAGTCAGGAGCTGAGGCTTTCGCTAAAACATTTAAAGAACAAAGTAGAGTAATTATAATACTATCAAGAGACGAATGGAGTGAATCGTATTACACAGAAATTGAGCGAAATGCAATAATTGACAGAACAGCAGTGAAAAACGAGGGGTATAATTTCTTAATGATTATTCCAATGGTGAAAAACGAAATTCCATCTTGGTATCCTTCTACTAAAATTTACGCAAGCCCTTTTCGATTTTCTATTGAGGAACTTGCTCATTTTATTGAATTTAAAGTCGCAGAGGAAGGTGGTATTTTAAAACCATTAACTCTTGAGGAACGCTACCAAAATTTATTAGACAGAATAGAAGAAAAAAAATCAATCATTAATCTGCAACACAACAGTATTGCTATTCAAAGTGCAAGAAATGAAATGGCAAATTTTAAAGCCATTTTCAATACTAAAAGTGAGTTTCTACATAAAAGCATCTTTGACAGTGTTTCGTTTTTGCCTTTCAATGAAAGTACAAATGGGGCTTATATTGGTTATGGTGATTACTTTTTAGAGTGTCGCTTTGTTTTACCAAACGAAGTGTATAATCGAATTGTAACAACACAGGATTTTTGTTTGACAATAGAAATATTTCAAACATTCGGTAGTTTAGAAAATAGAAAATCACTTGAAGTTGAGCAACGAGTCTTTTATTACACAAATGAATTACAAGGTTGGGCATTACCTCATTTGTATGAGCAAGCAACAAATAAAGAACTTCAAGTTTTATTTCATAGTGCAGACAATACTAAATATTATGACTTGACCAATCCTTTGAGAACAGCTACATTGGTTGACAATTGCTTTCAACAATTTTTATCATATACAACACAAGCAATTGAGAGATACATTTAGACGAATAATATGCTAAAAATAATTAGCCCAGCAGCCAACAGGAGTATTTGCAATAGCAGGGGCGACGGTATAAACTCATCTTCAGTTCTTTCTTTTGGCTTCAGTTTCAGCTTGACACACTATATTTGGCTTTTAGTAATTAACTCAACAACAGTATTTCAATATGGCATTGTTTATCAGCGGACGTAACATTCTTTCCCTGCCATCGCAAATACCTGTCCGTTAGCAGCAAGCAAAACGTTCAGTGATTGTAAAAGGAATCAATAAATAGCAATTAACTTAATTTAAAATTTTGGAATAATTACGTAATGGTTAATTCATTTGAATATTAAATAAATCAACAAAACAATGACATACAAAGAACTATTAGAAAAATTGTCAGGTGATAAACCTACTTATGGAGAATTATTACAAACAACAGAATGGCAGCATAAGAGAAATGAGATTATAATAAGGGATGAGGTTTGTCAAGTATGTAAAAGGTCAGAAACCTTCAATAAACCTACTTATAATAAAACAGGTAATCAATACCTCTACGAGGATAATAGTAAAAGTTCAATAGTTAAGATTTTTGACCCATTAGACCCTTTTAGTGAAGAAGAGATTGACTTATCAGACCTATTTCCTGCGATGAACATTAAAATATCAAATGTTCCAATTATAATGCAAGTACACCATAAAAGGTATATTAAAGGTCGTTTACCATGGGATTATGAAGATTATTACCTTGTTACATTATGCGATAGATGTCATTTTCTTTACCACCAAAAGCATAAAGTAAAGGTTTATGATGATTTTAGTCAAGAATTAGATTATCATACTTGTGATAGATGTAATGGTGCAGGTTGGTTTCCAGAATATTTACATGTTGAGAAAGGGATTTGCTTTAAATGTTCGGGAGACAGATTTACTTCGTCAATAGTTTAATATTAGTCATAATAACCAAATTTTTTATGATAGATTAAAGAAGTCAAGATTAAAGTCTGTCCTACATTTACATTTGCCTGCCGCTAACAGGAGTATTTGCAATAGCAGGGGCGAAGGAATAAACATCAACTTCAGTTCTTTCTTTTAGCTTCTGTTTCAGCTTGACATACTATATTTGGCTTTTAGTAATTAACTCAACAACAGTATTTCAATATGGCAACATTTATCAGCGGACGTAACACTCTTGCCCTGCCATCGCAAATACCTTTCCGTTGTACGTCACCCAGTGGACAATCTTTAAATTTAATAATTAAAATAAAACAAAATGGCTAATTACATCTGCAAACATTGTGGTACAAAAATGTCAAGCGTATCTGCATTGACATCAAATTCGTGTACTATGAATCCTAATCATGGGAAACATGTTTTATATGAAGGAAGTGAAAAAAGTGAATACACTTGCAAACATTGTGGTACAAGGCACAATACGTTTTCAACTTTAGTACATAACTCATGTACAAGAAACCCAAATGGTAAATACCATGAGCCATCAATTTAACAAACTATGAATACTAGTATTGAAGATGAACTTAAGAAAATAGATCATTATCAGAAATTCCCTTTAATGAAACCTTTTATTGGAGAAAATTATTTTAATGCTCCCCAAAAGGTTATGGTTATTGGTGAAAGCTTTTTTTTTGACCATTATCCACAAAATGAAAATCCTAAAATAAATCCAGGAGCCCAAGTATGGTATTCTTCAACAGAAAACGAATTACAAGTAGAGAAGCAGTTGTGTATAGATACAAGACATATAGTTAAAACCTCTAAACATCATTTCTATATTTCTTTAGAAAAGATATTATCACAATCGTTAGAATATACAAAAAGCAAAGGTTCAAAAGCAGTTCATAATATTGTTTTTATGAATGCCTTTCAAAGACCTGCTAATCACAAGGGACAATCAATAAAGGGTTTGGCAGTTGAACAGGATTTTCAAATTGCTTCTACTACTATTAGTCAAGTAATTGAAATCGTCAAACCAAGCTTTGTGATTTTTGTTTCAAAATACAGTTGGGACAATGTTGGAATTAGACTACAAAAACAGGAAAATATATTATACGATTATACAGTTCACCCAGCTTCTTATGGAGAGTGGCACGACAAAAAAAACATACACAGCAAATATAAATTTCTAAAATTATTAAAAGATTATGGGCAGCTTTCAAACAGGGCGAACGTACAACAGGAGTATTTGCAATAGCATGGGCGAAGGAATAAACATCAACTTCAGTTCTTTCTTTTGGCTTCAGTTTCAGCTTGACACACTATATTTGACTTTTAGTAATTAACTCAACAACAGTATTTCAATATGGCAACATTTATCAGCGGACGGAACATTCTTGCCCTGCCATCGCAAATACCTGTCCGTTGGGCGTAATTTTTTGACACTACTACAAAAAAAATAAAATATGGATTTACGATTTATAGATATACCAAAAATTGAGAATGATACCATACTTGAGGACTTAATAAAAGATATATTTGAAGCAGACATTCCTTACGAGAATGTCAATATTAATGGTAGACCTGGACAAAAACAAGATGGAATTGATGTATATGCTAGATTAATTGAAAGTGGGAAATGGATTGGTGTTCAATGTAAGGTAAGGTCGACAAATAGGGCTTTTTCAAAAGAGGAGTTGTTATTGGAAGTAAACCAAGCAAAAAAATTTAACCCCAAAATATCTGAATATTATCTTTATACGACATTAAGTAGGGATGCCACAACCCAAGAGTTTGAAAGAGAAATAAATGAAGAATTGACTAAAGACGAAAGTTTTAAATTCCAAGTATTTTTTTGGGAGGATATAGAAAATAAACTGAAGCAAAAACAATTCGAGACAGTTTATTACAGATATTATTTTAAATTTTTTAGAGATAATCAAACTATAGGTCATACAATTGGAAAGCTTATAAATTTAGAACTTCAATTTGATAACAAACCAGATACCCATTTTGAATTAATAATTGGAAAAATTCCTTTCTATAAAAAAGATAAGGGAGACCACGCAGACTACTATCGTGGGACTTACTTTATTGCAAACCTGCTTGATAATAAAATAGATATATTCAATAAATCACAAACGTCTAATAGTCCAGCCTGCTTTCCTTCAGACATTAAAGATGCAATTGAAAATGAAATCGATTGTTATAGAATTAGTAAGTGGCTTTCGAGCATAACAAATATTGACGAATTTATTTACGATAATAAACACGATTATCATTTTTCAATTACTGAAAAAGAAAGGTGGGAGTATATGAAAAGTGACGATGAATAACTACGCCCAACAGGAGTATTTAGCAATAGCAGGGCTGACGGAATAAACATCAGCTTCAGTTCTTTCTTTTGGCTTCAGTTTAGGCTGACGTAACACTTTTGAACATCAGTTCTTATATTTGGCTTTTGGAACAGTATTGAGCTTTGGTTATCAGCAGACGAGGATTCTTGCCCTGCCATCGCAAATACCTGTCCGTTAGCGGCAAGCATTGGACACCTTAAGTATAAACAGACAATCTATAAAAAGTAAAAACCATTGGGAACAATTATAAAATCTTTTGGACACTTCATACCAGAACAAAGTTTGACAAACTATGAATTAGCAAAACGATTCAGCATAACAGAAGAATGGATTAATGAACGAACAGGAATCGAGGAACGAAAATATTTTACAGAAGGTGCAACTTCTGATATGATTGTAAATGCAGCTTTGCAATGTTTAAGTAAAACGAATATTGAACCAAAAGATATAGACTGTATAATTGTAGCAACTATGACACCCGATTATTATTGCCCTTCAACAGCTGCAATAGTTCACCAAAAATTAGACACAAAAAATGCTTGGGGCTTTGATATTATGGCTGCTTGTAGTGGTTACATCTATGCTTTGCAATTAGCTTCTTCATTAATTAATTCAAATGCTTACAAAAATATTGTAGTTTGTGGAGCAGACAAATTTAGTTCTATCATTGACCCACTTGATAGGAAAACAGTTTTAGTTTTTGCAGATGGTGCAGGTGTTTCATTGTTGCAATATTCAGAAATACGAAACGACATCACAGACACATTATGCAAATTAGATAGCTCTTACGCAATGGATGTAAATATGCTTTATGGTGGTAGTAAAACGCCATTAACAAAAGAAAACATTTTAGAAGACAAACAGTATTTACGTTTCAGCAGCAAAAGAATATTTGAACACGGAATAACTTTAATGCAAAATGCTATTGAAGAAATTTTAGAAAGGAATAAAATCACTTTCAACGACATAGACTTTATTGTGTCACACCAAGCCAATAAACGAATGATAGAAGTATTAGCAGAGAGGCTTTGTATTCCAATTGAAAAATTTATCATTAACATAGAACATATTGGCAACACAAGTGCAGCAACTATTCCTCTTGCAATTTCTCAAGCATTAGAAACAGGAAAACTAAAGGGCAATGAAAAATTATTGTTGGCTTCTGTTGGTGCTGGGTTTACTTATGCAGCAAGTTTAATAACACTAAATATTTAATTAATGACAGAGAATATTGAAATTAGAAAAGGATTTGCAAGTGATTTAGACAGCCTGTATAATTTGTATCAATATTGGGATGAAAATGAGTTTCATTTTAAAAACAAATACACAAAAGAGATTCTTTTGAAAATAATTTTAGAAAGTGAAATTGCCGTTGCTGTTCATAAAAATGAAGTGGTTAGTTTTTATTTTATCAACCCATTTCTTGACATTGGAAATGTGGAACAACGAAAGAAAATCATTCCACAGCTTATCACAGAGGGCAAAATTCCTGATGGTAGATATGCTTATTGTTTATTATCTGCCACCAACAAAGATTACTTTGGTAAAGGACTTAATAGAGAAACACTTGATTTGCTCCGTTATCAATCAAAGGGCAAATACGACTATTTTATTGGCATAATGTATTATGAAAATATTGCAACACAAAAAAGCTCTCTTAAAATGGGTTGGAAACATTTTGGAGATATTGGCATAGGGTTATTAGCAGTTATTGGCACAACTGAAGAAAAAAACAATTTATTAAAACCATAAAAAATGAAAAAGAAAATCACAATTGTATTTGCAAGTATTGCTTTATTAGTTTTAGCTTGCAAAAACACAACAGAAACTAAAACAAGTGTTGACAATGCAACACTTACCAAAGAAGTATCACAAACCGAAAACTCTCTATTTTCCTTACTTAAAGAAGGGAAAGTAAATGAAGCTTTTGCTATGCACACTAACAACGCTTCTTATAAAAATATTGTTGATGGCATTAGCAGAACGCATTCTCAAATGGATTCTCTATTAAAAAGCAATGCTTCGAACGTAAAGGCTTATGAATACACAGTTTCGGCAAGAAACTTTTTAGTTGTTGATAATACCAACGTTTTAGAAACAGTAGAAGCTAACAGAAAATTAATCAGCACAACAGACAGCACACTTGAAAGCAAACAAGTAACACTTTCAATTCTTTGGACAAAGGACAACGCAAAGTGGAATGTTTCTTACATTCATAGTTCATACAAAGTTGAAAAATAGCAGGACAAATGGAAGTATGCCAGCCGCTAACACGGGTTTGGCAAAAGTGGCGGTTCAGTGCTCCGCAGACACATTTGTGGTTAATCAAAGTTTGGTTCTCCGCATCAACATTTGTGGTGAAAATCGCCACCTTCGCCAAGCCCGAAACCGTTAGCAGCAACTTTACAAAAACACTATAAATGGAAAATGAAATAAAAATAGTCAGAGAATTAGATATTTGGCTTAAGGACAAATTCTTCAAGGGTTCAAAAAGTCTAATTAAAAACGAGGTCAGTTTTAAAATATCAGAATTCAGATTTATAGCTGACGTTATTGCAATACAATCAAAAAGCAACGTAATTCACGGGTTTGAAGTTAAAAGCAAATTGCATCGTGATAAAGTTTTGTCTGCAATTTGGCAGACAAATAGCTATTATACAAACTATAAATGGCTTGTAATTAATTACAACGATAAAACATTATTTAATCAAACTGCATTTAATGAAAAATTGCTTGGCATTGGAATTATAATTTATAATGAAATGACTAAAGACTTTATAGTTTGGAAACAAGCCAAGTATGTTGATGGTAATTTCTTAAAATTTTTGCCAGACATAGAACAACAGTGGTTAACTATTAATGAACCTGAAAAAAAATAGTTATGGCTGTAACACCAAAGCAAAAAAGGAGACTTAAAGAAGAGGCAGGGTTTAGGTGTGCCGTTCCTAATTGTGGGGCTACTTCACCTTTACAGATTCACCACATAATCCACCAAGAGGAAGGTGGACTAGATACAGATGATAATTTAATCTGTCTTTGTAGCAACTGCCACGGGAGATACCACGAAGGACAAATTGATAGACCAGCTATTCGAAGTTATAAGCTTAGACTTAGAAAAATTTCAGTTACACTAGCTATTCACGAATACAATTTTTTAGAAGCATTGTTTCAAGGACAAACTATAGAGTTAGATGTAAACAACATAAACTTAGCAAGACGATTGGAAAGATTGGGCTTTATAACCATTACAGATTTAGGGAACGGTTTGTTTAGACTAACAATAACAGACGATGGAGCAGACTACATACGATAAAAGCTGCTGCTAACAGGAGTATTTAGCAATAGCAGGGGCGACAGGAAGTAACTCAACTTCCGTTCTTTCTTTTAGCTTCTGTTTGGGGCTGACATAACACTTTTGAACATCAGTTCTTATATTTGGCTTTTGGAACAGTATTGAGCATTTGTTATCAGCGGACGTAACATTCTTGCCCTGCCATCGCAAATACCTGTCCGTTAGCAGCAACTGTAAAATGACACGATACTTCTTTATACTTATTTATTTGACATTGACTAATTGTGGGCAGACACAGAATGGGAATGACAAAATAGGAATGTCAAAAAATAAAAGTCAATTAAATATTGACACAATTTCTAAAGCAACAAATCAAGAAGTCAAACAAATTGCATACATAATTTTTGGAGTTTATTGTTGTGAATGTGTCAATCATTGTGCGACAATGTTTCAATATAATTGTGGTGGAAATGCAAATACTTTATTGGTTGACAGTACAGATAGTTACTTCAGAAAAAAGGGGAAAGTCATTTTTGACAAACCAATAAATGACACAAAAAGATTTTATATAGCTCAAAGCATATTTAATAAAATTCCGAAACAACTATTGACAACAAGCAAACTTTCAGAAACATTTGGATGTCCTGACTGTACAGATGGATGCGGAATTTATTTTGAAATAAAACAGGGAGACAGAATAAAGAAGTTTTATATAGACAACCAAACAGGAAAACTTACAGGAGAAATAAAGGAGTTTGGAGAGTTTCTTAGAACAATAGTAGCTAAGTTAAAAGAACAGAGCTAACTTAGAAAATAAAACGAGGGCGAGAACAGTATGCTGCTAACAGGAGTATTTGACAATAGCAGGGGCGACAGGAAGTAACTCAACTTCAGTTCTTTCTTTGTAGCTTCTGTTTGGGCTGACGTAACATCTTTGAACATCAGTTCCTATATTTGGCTTTTGGAACAGTATTGAGCTTTGGTTATCAGCAGACGTAACACTCTGCCCTGCCATCGCAAATACCTGTCCGTTAGCTGCTACCTAGGTGAAACATGCTCATTATGAAAGTATTAAAATATATAGGATACCTTGTTTTATTGATTTTTGTGGTAATAGTAATATTTATCTATCAATTTCTCAATGGCAATTTTTATCAAGCAGGGTCAGGTCTTGGCTCTTTAGTTGATATTGATAATGAAAAATATAAGAGTGATTACGTAAAGAAATATGCAGAATTCTTTTTGAAAGCAAATCCACAGTATTTAACACCTCAGGATGACCCAGCAAAAGCTATGACATCAGGTTATGAGTTTTTAGAAATGACTAATATTAACTTTGATAAACCTCCAAAAGAAATATATTGTGTACAATGGAGTGGTACAGGATTTATTAGTGTTCGTTTTGCTTATAATTGTGAAACTAAAGAAGAAATTTTAGAAAACATTAGAGAACATGTATTAATCCCAGATAGTATGAAAGAGAGAATGACAAAACGGCTTAGAATAGAAGTGCTTGATAGAATTGATTCAATTATTTCCAAATCAAAAGATAGTTTAATAGCAATTGATAGCGATTATATAAAATTTCAAAGACCTAAAAAAGGCAGCAGCTAACAGGAGTATTTGACGATAGCAGGGGCGACAGGAAGTAACTCAACTTCAGTTCTTTCTTTTAGCTTCAGTTTCAGCTTGACACACTATATTTGGCTTTTAGTTCTTTAATCAACAACATTATTTTAATATGGCATTTGTTATCAGCGGACGTAACATTCTTGTCCTGCCATCGCAAATACCTGTCCGTTGTAGGCAATGCGGATGTTTAAGTTTTTACAATAAAAGACTTCATCTTAAGACAGTACAATTATATAACAAACTAAATCAGATTCTGACTAACAAAACGTTAGTCCATAAATACAAATTAACTTGAAAGTTTACTTAGATTGTAAGTATTGAGTTGCTATGTTAAGCAATTATTTACTTTTGAAGAATATATTAGATTTCGAATATTTTTTAAATTATTTTTTTACAATGATGAAAAGTGTAATTGTACTCTTTATTGCTATAGTTATAAATACAAGTCTAAGAGGTCAGGATATTAAAGAAATAGCAAAAGTTGGGATAAAATCAACTGTATCAATTGTAGCGCTTGATAAAAATAGTCAACCGCTTGCGCTCGGTTCGGGCTTTATTATTGATAATGAACTTATTGCTACTAATGTACACGTGATTGAAGGAAGCAGCTCTGCCTATGTATTAGTTAATGGGGAAGAAAAAAAATATAAAGTTGATGGGTATGTAGCAATTGATAAAGGAAATGACTTAGTAATATTGAAAGTACCTAATCTATATGGCAAGGCATTAACACTTGGCTCTGAAACAATACCTGAAATTGGCGAAAAAGTATTTGCTGTTGGAAACCCAAAAGGACTTGATGGAACATTTTCTGAAGGTATAATAAGCGGGGTGAGAACAATTTTAACCAAAAAGGTTATACAAATTACGACTCCAATATCTCCAGGAAGTAGCGGCGGTCCTGTATTGAATTCTTCCGAAAAAGTTATTGGTATAGCTTTTGCGAGTTTTACTGAAGGACAAAATTTAAATTTTGCTATCCCTGTCATTTATTTAATAAAGTTAAAAAACGCAATTGGAATTGTAACCCTAATTAATACAATTAAACCAACACAAAAGAATTTAAACACAACAAAAATTAATAATAAAGAAGGAGTTGAAATAAGGAATATTAGTTATGAAAATAATGAAATTTATTCTTTCTCTATTAAAAATAATTTACCAAATAAGATTAGTGATATAAAAGTACTATTCATTTCATATGACGCTACAGGTACAATTGTTGATTATAGAGAATTTGTTTTTTTTGAAACCACAAAATATTCAAACCAAGAAATTGCCCCCTTTATGGCAAAAACTCTTGATTATGAAAATTATTTTAGATATAATTATGATAATAATCTTTCTATACATATAGTAGGCAAGAAAGTTAAAGCAAGGTTATTAAATTATAAAATTGTAGAAGATTGATAAAATGAAAATAAAAGAAAGAAAACTATCAATGTGTAATCAATTCATGGATAAGATAGTTGCAGTTAATGAAGAATTATTTTTTAGTGAAGTCTATAATACATTTACAAACAAATATTTATCAAAAGAAAAGACTTTAATTCTATTGCTTGAAATAGGCTTGATAGAACATATAAGTGGTGATAAATATATTATGTCCGCATCTTCTAGTAAATATAAAATTCCATTTAAGCAGGAAATAAAAGAACTCCCAAAGCGAATTAATAATAAAGATATAAATTCGGAAAAATTAAGAAGACAGATAATATATTATTTAAAAGGGCAACCTAAAAAGAGGGGAGACATAAGTAATTTGATAAACAAATGGATTGATGGAAGTGAAAAAAGAAAAATTCAAGTACAAATAGAACTTGAATATCTAAAATCAAGAGAAGTTATTAAATTTTATAGTCAAGAGGGAGGTATTATTTTAGGACATAATTCTAATTTGGGTTGTTTAGCGGAAGGAATAGTAGCGGGCTTGACAAATAAATATTTGGATAAGCAATGGAAAGATAGAAACCCAATTCTGTGGCAAATAAGTTGGATAATTATTGCTCTCATAATTACAAACATATTTACATACTATAAAGGTAAATATAAAGGGGAAGAAGAAACTAAAAAGAATCAAATTAATACAACAAAAAAAATTGAAGGGATACAAAATAGATAAGGTCTCTAACTTATGCACTGCCTACAACAGGGGTATTTAGCAATAGCAGGGGCGACGGAATAAACATCAACTTCAGTACTTTCTTTTGGCTTCAGTTTAGGGCTGACGGAACATCTTTGAACATCAGTTATTATATTTGGCTTTTGGAACAGTATTGAGCTTTGGTTATCATCGGACGTAACATTCTTGCCCTGCCATCGCAAATACCTGTCCGTTAGCTGCAAGGCTTGGGGACAGTGTAAAAATTAAATATGGCAACAGACAACATAACTGACCAACAAAAGGCAATTGAGTACTTGGAGCAATTTCAAGAGGAAAGTTTACTTGAAAGGTTTGGTGCTGACTATGCTGAAAAATACAAGCTACAATTTAAGAATAAAGAGAAGTCAGATTTTCTTGAAGCATTTATAAAAACCCAAACGACTGCAACCGCTAAAGAAAAAGAAGAACTTAGAAAAGAGTTCAATAAATCATTTCAGCCAGCAGTCATTCTGACTAAGTATGAGGTTCCTCAATCTGCGATTTTGCTAAACACCCTATTTGCAAAAATTGAAACTGCTGCTAAGAGAATAAATTACAATATTCCCAAAAGACCTATCGTTGGAACAGCATTTTCTAAATCTTTTAACGCCTTTGCCGATAGAGTTCCAGACACAACAGAAAACATTATAGTTTTTGAGAGTGAGCTTTTTACTTTATGCAATCTTTTAGCAAAGATTATTGCGTCCTGTCTTCCCGACTTCAACATAGGTAAAAAAGTAACTTTCAGTTTTGCAAAGGACAGAATAGAAAACCATATTAAGACAAATCCTATAATAACTCAAAGATTCGCTGACTTCGTTGATAACGCAATTCTTGACGAACAACCAAACAATACAAAACAATATTTCTTACCCGACATTGTTGGGAGATTACACTATGCACTTCTTAATTCTCTTGAACTTTTTATTGTAGGACATGAATATGGTCATATTTATGGTGGTCATTTGGATAAAGCAATCCGTATTAAAAGCATGATTGGTGATGACGAGTTTTCAAAACTAAAACCTGATTGGCAAATGGAATATGAAGCAGATTTTCACGGCGTAAATCTCTTGGTCAATTCAGATGAGAGTAGAAATCTTTTACCTTTTAGTATTTTGGGACCTGAACTGTTTTTTACTTTCCTTGACATAACAGAAAGAGCAAACGCCTTGATTTATGAAGGGAAGGAAGTTCGTTCATCAGGTGATGACGAACATCCACCAACCTACAACAGGAGAAATAGCATTCGGGATATGCTCAATAAAGGTTTGCCTAAAGATGAATTAGAAGCATATCAAATCGGGGGACAGTTTTTAGAAAATGTTTTAGAAGTATTGTGGAGCGACTACAAAAAGAGTAAAGGACTTTTAACCTCTAAATAACATAACTTCAAAACTTGAAACGACAAATCTACGGACGGACAGTAGCCCAGCAGCTAACAGGGGTATTTAGCAATAGCAGGGGCGACGGGAAATAAACCTCAACTTCAGTTCTTTCTTTGGGTGTATAAATAATTTTCGCACTATGCTGCAACATTCATTTTAGAGAGGAAAGTAATTTTATCCCAATTTTCATTTAGATAAACAGTTTTTAGATTTATCATGTGTTGAGCTCCTTTTATACTCCA
>Ga0316217_10002707_pt1 | contig 21041 bp, 18 predicted proteins | sample 1anoAmetaG_FD_203633 | JGI IMG/M metagenome (GOLD analysis project Ga0316217, IMG submission 203633) | Freshwater microbial communities from Trout Bog Lake, Wisconsin, USA - 1anoA | ecosystem: Environmental > Aquatic > Freshwater > Lake > Hypolimnion/Profundal zone | place: USA: Wisconsin...
AGTGCAGCACCACCCCTAACCACCCGACGGCATAGGCGCAATAGAGGAGGAAATACTTTTCCTCCTGGAGCTGCTCTTTCCAGTCAAAAATCTGGGTGATGACCTTGGTGTTGAGAAATTTTGCGGCCGCGGGAGGGACTTGGTGCTGCTTGCGGAACAACGCATAAATCAGGTCATGGGCAGCGGAACGACCGAAGGGGCAGCTCTGGGCAAGTATCCCGGCACAGCTCCCCAAAATAACCCCCGCGGACTCGACCGACCAGCCGACAACAATTCCCAGAAAGGGAATCGCCAAGCGTTGGAGTGCCACGAGCGTCTCGCAGCGCCGGCCACCCATGAACGCATCCCGCGCATCCAGGGAAAAATACGGCATGCCAAAGTTCCAGCGGATCTGCGGAAGGTAAATCTGGCGACCGAACCCAGCCAGCACGGCCCCGCCGCCAGCATTGGCAAGGCTCAGCGCAATCGAAAAAGCCACCAAAGCGACGAGCCAAGCGGAGCCGGCTTGCGGCAGAGCGAAGGGAGTGGCGGCAAAGGCGACGATCCCAGCGGTGATAAAAAGGACCGACAGTCCGACGGCAAAAGTGGCATTGAGGGAAAATCGCCAGGCGTGGCCCCGCGGGCCGGCAGTGGGCGCGCCCATTCCTTCGGCGACCAGGAAACCTTTGTCCAGCGCCGTGAGGATCAGATCATAAAAAGCGCGAATTTTCGGACGTCCCCCCGCCACCAGGAGCGAATGCAAAACTTCCTGGACGGTCAGTCGCCCGGTGAAACAATCAAGAATGCGTTGCTCGTCGGGATTCAGCGCCAAATATTCGGCACGCTGCGTTTGTTTGATCAAGCGCGTGCCATCCGCCAGGACCCGCGACTCAACGGAATCCAACAATCGCAACTTGAAATCGTTCAAAGACTGCATTCGCGTAGAATTGTATTTTTGCAAAAGCGGCTGGCAAAACCAAGTCAATTTTCACCGCGCCAGTTATTGGCGCGCGTCTTGATCAGTGCAACCGCGCTCTGACCGGATGCGGCCGGACCGACGAGAAAATCAGCATTGAACGCACGTCCCGGTCCGGCTAGTGTACCGGGCGTGAGCGAATCAATTCTGTCAAAAACCATTGCCGAATCGTGCGCCGCAATGCAATCGCTGGTGGTGCAACACGCCACGTTTGACCGGCTCGCCGCCGCCACTGTCCAGTGTCTGCACGCCGGCCAGAAGATTCTCACCTGCGGCAACGGCGGCAGCGCGGCCGATGCAATGCACATGGCCGAGGAATTCATCGCCCGGTATCGCAGTAACCGCCGCTCATTGCCGGCGGTTTGCCTGAACGCCGACCCAACAGTGATCACTTGTATCGCCAACGATTTTGGTTACGACGAAATTTTTGCCCGGCAAGTCGCCGGCCTCGGCGTGCGTGGTGATTTGCTCGTCTGCTTCACAACCTCCGGCAACTCCGTGAATTGCCTGCGCGCACTCACCGTTGCCAAGGCGCACGGGTTGGTTACCGTCGCGCTGCTCGGTAAAGATGGCGGCAAAGCGAAGGGTGTGGCGGATTTTGAAATCATCGTTGCCCACCGTGACACGGCGCGGATTCAGGAAGCGCACACGTTGATTCTGCACGCGCTGCTCGAAGTCGTCGAACACGAGTTCCCGGCGTAGCGGATTCTGATGACGGCGCCCGACCAGACGTTGACGCCGATGATGCAGCAGTATCGGCGCGTCAAACACCAGATTCCCAGCGACGCACTGCTGTTGTTCCGTCTCGGCGATTTCTACGAAATGTTTTTTGACGACGCCAAGACGGCCGCCAGCCTGCTCAATCTCACCCTCACCGCCCGCAACGGAACGCCGATGTGCGGCATCCCGCACCACGCCGCCGAGGGCTACATCGGCAAGCTGCTCCGGCTCGGCAAGAAAGTCGCGATCTGCGACCAGCTTGAAGACGCCCAACCCGGCAAACTCGTCCAACGCGACATCACACAAATCCTCACGCCGGGCACACATTTCGACGCCCACATCCTCCACGCCGACCGTAACAATTTTATCGCGGCGATAGTGTCAGGAGTGCCTAAGGGCTTAAGTACCCAAGTGCCTAAGGCGGAGATGGTTTTTGGTCTCGCGCTCATTGATCTGACGACCGGGGATTTTCAAGTCACGGAAGTAAATTCGGCAGAACAACTCCAGACCGAACTCGCGCGCACCCGCCCCGCCGAGATCATCGTGCCGACCGAAGCCCTTGAGGAACTTAAGCCCTTATGCACCCAGGCGCTAACTCCCTGCGACGGCTGGACGTTCGAGCGCGACACGGCGTTCTTCACGCTCCGCGATCATTTCAAAACGCAATCGCTCGATGGCTTCGGCGCGCGCGACCTGACCGTCGGCATCGGCGCAGCCGGCGCGGCGTTGCATTACCTCCAACAAGCGCTCCGTTGCAAGACCGACCACATCCACCGGCTCAGTGTGTACCGCGTGACCGACTTCATGGTGCTCGATGCCGTCACCCAGCGGAATCTGGAGCTGCTCGAATCCAGCCGGGCTGACCGCCGGCACACCGTCATCGGCTGCCTCGACCGGACGCGCACGCCAATGGGCGCGCGGCTGCTGCGGGACTGGCTCACGCATCCGTTGCGCGACGTGGCCGGTATCGTGGCCCGACAAGCGGTTGTTGCCGATTTTTGTGCGGCGACACAAATGTTGGCGGAGTTCCGGGAACAGTTGGGCGCCATGCGCGACATGGAGCGCACACTGGCGCGCCTGAGCGTCGGTACCGGCAACGCCCGTGATCTGGTGGCGTTGAAGGATTCGCTCGCGGCGCTGCCGGGGTTGAAAAAAACAGTGGTCGGAACGGCGTCCCCACCGCGACCGGCAGCGGACACGCACCCGATCGCGGCGGGGACGACGCTCCTACAAGCGCTGATTTCCCAAATCACCGAGCTGCCCGATCTGGTCGCGCACATTGCCGGCGCCATCGAACTTGTGCCGCCGCTGGCGGTAAAAGATGGCGGCATGATCAAAGCCGGGCACTCGCCGGAGCTCGACGAGCTTCGCCAGGCCGCCACCGCCGGTAAGAATTGGATCGCCGCGCTCCAGCAACAGGAAATCGACCGCACCGGCATTACGTCGCTGAAAGTCCGGTACAACTCCGTGTTCGGCTACTACATCGAAGTCACCAACTCCAATCTCGCTAAGGTGCCCGGCGATTACATTCGCAAGCAGACCGTGACGACCGGCGAACGGTTTTTCACGCCGGCGTTAAAGGAGATGGAAGGCAAAATCCTCGGCGCGGACGACAAAGCCAAGGCGCTCGAATATGAATTGTTCCTGAAAGTCCGCACCGTCGTGCTCGCGCAGTCTGCCGGCATCCAGCAAACCGCCACCGCGCTCGCGCAACTCGACGTGCTGGCCGGTTTTGCCGAGCTGGCCCGGCACCAGAACTATTGCCGGCCCGGCATCACGGCGGCCGGCAAGATCGAGATCGTGGATGGCCGGCACCCGGTGCTGGAGCAAACCCTGGTTGAGGACCGGTTCGTGCCGAACGACACGTTGCTGACCACGCCGGATAATCTGGTGCTGATCATTACCGGGCCGAACATGGCCGGCAAGAGCACTTACATCCGGCAGGTCGCATTGCTGGTGCTAATGGCGCAAACCGGATCATTCATTCCCGCCGCGAAGGCGACGATCGGGTTGGTCGACCGGATTTTCACGCGCATCGGCGCGACCGACGACCTCGCACGCGGCCAGAGCACGTTCCTGGTCGAGATGAACGAGACGGCCAACATTTTGAACAATGCCACCAGCCAGAGCCTCGTCATCCTCGACGAAATCGGGCGCGGCACGAGCACGTTCGACGGCTTGAGCATTGCGTGGGCGGTGGCGGAGCATTTGCACAACGTCGTCGGTGCGAAAACACTGTTTGCGACGCATTACCACGAATTGACCGAACTGGCCGTGACGTTGCCGGGCGTGAAGAACCACAACGTCGCCGTCCGCGAATGGCACGACCAGGTGATTTTCCTCCACAAAATTCTGCCCGGCGGCACCGACAAGAGTTATGGCATCCAGGTCGGCCGGCTGGCCGGCCTGCCGAAGGCAGTAATTGCGCGCGCCAAGGAAGTCCTCGGCAACCTCGAAGAATCCGAGCTGTCTGCCGAGGGAAAACCGAAGCTGGCAATAACGAAGAAGAAGTCCGAAGACAGGAGTCAGAAGTCAGAGGTTAAAGAAGTGCCCCAGCTGTTTTTGTTTGGCGATAAGAAGAAATGATTGTGGCGGGCACAGCTATTGCCAAGTTTCACCACTTCAGCTAGTTTGTGGTTGTTATGATGCATTATAAAATCGCCGTTCACACCGAACCAACCGGTGGCTTTTGGGCCGAAGTGCCAGCGTTGCCAGGTTGTTTTTCGCAAGGTGAGACGCTGGCGGAATTGCAGTCCAATATCCACGAGGCAATTGAACTGTACTTGGAGACATTGCATGCCGAAGGCCGGCAACCCGAACCTGACGTGCAAATCCTCGAAGTGGCCGTGTGAAGAGCTATTCCGGTAAGGAGCTTTGTCGGTTATTGGAGCAACACGGCTGGCAGTTCAAGCGCAGCAAAGGGAGTCATCACATTTACGGCAAACCGGGCGAACGCGCCCTGCTTGTTATTCCGGTTCACGCCAACCAATCGCTTAAGCCCGGTCTGCAACGGGCACTCCTAAAACTCGCTGGCATTGATGGCTGAGTCTCCCGTCAAAGAAGTGCCGCAGCTATTTTTGTTTGGTGAAAAGAAGAAATAACGCGGGGCCGGTAATTTCTTGTCATATAATCCGACCGCGGCGGCGACTAATCGGGTGAATGACCAGCAACAACAGGCGCAGAGCCAGCCAATGGACGAATCCGAATTGCGGGCGCAACTGGAACAGTTCCACCCGGTGAGTTATGGCTGGGCGCTGAGTTGTTGTTCGCGCAATCCAATGGAAGCCGAGGACATCTTGCAGACCGCGTATTTAAAAATTCTGGACGGCCGGGCCCGGTTCGACGGGCGGGCGGCGTTCAAGACGTGGTTGTTTGCAGTCATCCGCCACACGGCGGCCGACGAACGGCGGCGCAGCTGGCTCCGCTGGGTACGTCTGGACAGGTACCGGCAAGAACGCGCTGGCGAGGTGCAACCGGCAATCCGCGGCGAGGCATTGGAACAGACGGAGCGCGGAAAATCATTCCGGGAAGCATTGGCGAAATTGCCGCGCCGGCAGCAGGAGGTTCTGCACCTTGTTTTTTACCAAGCCCTGACCATCGAAGAGGCGGCCGGCGCCATGGGCGTATCGCTCGGTTCGGCGCGGACGCATTACGACCGCGGCAAGCACCGCTTGGCCAGTTGGCTGCAACACGCGGAGGATTTTAATGAATACCGACGCTAAACTCCGGCAACATTTTCAGGAGCTTCGTAGCGCGGACGCGCACCGTGTGCCGGCCTTCAGTCGAGTCGCGCGCGCGCCGGCGGTCGCATTCCCGTGGTGGCGGCTGGCGGTTGGTGTTGCGATGTTGATGACCGTGGCGATGCCATGGATGATTCACCGCCGGCAACCGGTTGCCAATTCGCAGCAATGGGCAGCGGTATCTAACTGGCATGCGACAACGGACGAGCTGTTGACCGTATCGAGCACGCCGTTTGGCAGCACGATTACCACCCCGACAGATTCGTGGATCAAGAACTCAACCCAAACAAACAAAAAGGAAACGTTATGAAGATTAAAACCTACACATTGACCTGCTGGTTGGTCGCAGTCAACATTGCTGGTTGGGCACAGCAGCCAGGCCCAGGTGGTCCCGGCACCCAGCATCGTGGCGCGCCAGACTTGATGGCGGAGAATTTCTTTCCGCCGGAGTTAATCATGCAGAACCAAAAGGCGCTCAACCTGACGGCTGACCAGCAAACCGCCATTCGGGCCGAGATGCAAAAGTTGATGGCCAAGTTCACCGACCTGCAATGGCAGCAGAGCGCCGAAAGCGAGGCGTTGGCGGGGCTGCTCAAACAGGAGCGCATTGATGAAACACCCGCGCTGGCGCAATTGGATAAACTGCTGGCCATCGAAAACGACGTGAAACGCCTGCATTTCGGCACGATGGTGCGGGTAAAAAACATCCTGACCACCGAACAACAAACCCAGCTCCGCGAGTTGAAGAAGCAAAACCGGCCGGCCGCAACCATGCGCGACCGTGGCACCGGTAAACCCGGTGAAGGGGATGGCGACCGGTCAGCCGCAGCCGGCGCGCGTGACCGTGGACCCGGCAAGCCTGGCGAAGGCGCGCAAGGCGACCACCCACGCCCACCGCAAGAATAAAAGAGCCGGCCAGCCCACTGAGCCAACCGTGAGGAACCAGTCGATGAAAAAAGCGTTTTTGATGACGCCACTGGTGATTGGATTGATAGCCGTCAGCGTGCCGGCGCAGGAGCCGCATCTGCCAAAACACGAACCGGGGCGGCAGTACTCAATTGAACAGGCGACATCGGACCGGGCACAACTCCACACGATCGCGTTCGCCGGTTTGGCCTATCTGACCGGCGACTTTGGTTTCGACACGTTTCTACCACCCGGCAAGGTCTCTGACTACTTCGGGTTCCAGTACATGCGTGACATCGACGCCAAGGTCGGCGGACACAATACTTCGTTTCTGACGCGAATCGCCAACAACATGCTGGCCGTCTTAACCGAGGCTCAGAAGGCGCAACTCATCGCCTTAGCCAAGACCCAGGAAAACGACATCCGGCGGTTCGCCGAAAAACGATTCCCATTGATCAAGGCGTTTCGGCGCAATCTGGAAGGCGCGCTCCCGGCTGGTAGCAAGGGATTGGACAAAGCTGCAGTGATGAACTACTCCGCCGATTTGTACACGTTGGACGGTGAGCTTTCGTTGAAGCGCGCACAGGTCATGGGCAGCGTTATCCGCAGTTTGAATGGCCAGCAGAAAGCGGCGTTGGCCAAACTAAAGTTTGGCGATTCCCGGACTTGGCCGGATGTGCCGGAGCAACTCGACAAACAGAGCCTGTCCCATGCGGTCAACGTCGCCGTGATGACCTACGCCAGCGAGATGTTTGCGTGGTATGCCGGCTCGATTGAATCTGATACTTACTTTTGCCCTGAACGACACGGGATGTACTTCGGCGGGTTCGGGATGAAGACAGCGCCGGCGATGGGCAAGCAGGATTACTCCATCAGCACGTCGCTGACCGGCGACAGCGGTGAGGCGTTCCTGGTCGCGTTGACGGAGACGCAACGAAAGCACATCACGGAATTACCGGACTTGCAACGAGCCGGTTTGGCGGAGATTGTCAAGATCCGCCGGGCCATCGCGACCGAGCTCCGGCATTTCCAGCAAGGTGCGGCCGTGGACAAGGCCAAGGTATTGGCGTTGTCGCAACGCTACGGCGAGTTGGATGGCGAACTGGCGGACTTATACGCGACAGCGTTCGCGAAAATCGGCCAGACATTGACTGCGCAACAAAAAGAAAAGCTGGCCAAACTGCGCACGATCAACCCCGCCGATCCACGCGGGCCGTTCCTGTATTCCGACCCAATCGACCTGCCGCAAATCCCAAACACGGACTTTTTATTTTACTCTCCGAAATAGTGAAGCACAGGTTCAATAGTTTCGCCGTCGCCCGCTGGGCGATTCTGGTAACCACATTGGTTGTTGCCATGAATGCGGTGGCTGGCCAGTCGTTCGTCTTGAACAGTCCCGCCGTCACCGATGGTGGACAACTCCCGCAGGAATACACCGGCGACGGTGCGAGCGCGACGCTGCTGCTGGAATGGAGCGGCGCGCCGGTTGGAACCAAAAGCTTTGCCTTGATCATGCATCACCTCGATCCCGAAGGGAAAACCAAGTGGTACTGGATTCTCTACAATATCCCGGCCACTGTCACACGGCTTCCGAAAAACGTCCACGGCATCGGCACGCTTGGCAATACCAGTATCAATCATCGGACTGAGTACGCGCCGCCGCATTCACACGTGCCGGGACCGAAGACTTACATCTACACGCTTCTCGCACTCACTGCGCCGCCGCAGATTCCCAGCCCGGTGGCAGTCAGCCGGGCGGTGCTGCTCACCGCCATGACCGGCCGTATTCTTGGGCACGCCGAGCTGCATGTTACCTACACCCGATTGCCTGATTCGTCCGGCTTGGACGGTATGGATGGGAGCGGCTCCTTTGGGGTGCGACCAGTATGGGAGCAACAGTCAGGACTCGACACCAATCCACAGTCGCCGCGTTATTTTTCACAAAGGAATTGATCATGCCAATGACACGCCGGGAATTTTTAGCAGCGGTCGCTGCGGCAGCCGGTAGTGCGGCCCTTCCCAGAATTACGCTGGGACAAACCGCAGAGGACCGGCGACCGGTTTCGCCGGCGCAACCGCTGGATGTGATTTTGGGGCGGCCGACCGGTACATCCATCGCCTTGAGTGTGTTGTGTGCCGGTGAAACCAAAGCGCTGGTTGCCTACGGCCAACAACCGGACCAATTGTCGACCCGGACAGGAACCAAGTTATTTCAGCCTGGCCAGCCGCAGGAATTGACTCTGGCAAAGCTGACGCCAAACACGCGCTACTATTATCAATTGCTGGATGGAGGCACGGCGAAGCCCCTCGTTGCCGGCACATTTTCCACGCAGCGGGCGCCGGGCAGCGTGTTCACGTTTGGTGTTCAAGGTGATTCCCACCCGGAACGCCCGCAGATGCACGACTCAGAATTGTATGCCCGCACCTTGCGCACGGCTGCCGCCGGTCAACCCGATTGCTACATCTGCATGGGCGATGATTTCAGTGTGGATACACTCCGAACCATCACTGCCGATACGGTCTCGGAACGCTACACCATGCAACGACCTTTTTTGGGATTGATCGCCAAATCCGCACCACTCTTTCTGGTCAATGGCAACCACGAACAGGCGTCGCTATTCAACTACAACCAGACCGATGACCGCCACGATGTGGCCGTCTGGGCCCAAACTGCCCGGAACCGGTATTTTCCAATGCCCGCACCCGATGGTTTCTACACCGGCAACACCGAGTCGTTAAAATCCATCGGCCTGCTGAAAGATTATTATGCGTGGACCTGGGGCGATGCGCTGTTTGTCGTTCTCGACAACTACTGGCACTCACCGGCGCGCGTGGATAATCCATTGCACGAAAAACCGGGGGGCGGCAAAGACGGCCGCGGCGGAAACAAGGATCGCGATTGGTGGGGCACCACACTCGGCGAGGCGCAATACCAGTGGTTCAAGCGGACGCTGGAACAGAGCCAAGCCAAATATAAATTCGTTTTTGCCCATCATGTGCTCGGCACCGGCCGGGGCGGCATTGACGAGTGCGACCTGTATGAATGGGGCGGCAAGACCAAGCGCGGCGATTGGGAGTTTAGTCAAAAACGCCCCAGCTGGGAATTGCCGGTTCACCAACTGATGGTTAAGCATGGCGTCACGATTTTCTTTCAAGGGCACGACCATCTGTTCGCACGGCAAGAACGCGACGGCCTCATCTATCAAGAAGTGCCGATGCCCGCCGATCAAGGGTACGTCACTTACAATCAGGACCGGTATCAATCGGGAATCAAGCTACCCAACTCCGGCCATTTGTGTGTTTCCGTTGCGCCAGAAAAAGTGCAGGTGGATTATGTGCGCTCCTTCTTGCCAAATAATGAAACCGACCAGCAAAGAAATGGTGCGGTCGCTTACAGTTACACGATCCCGGCAAAACGGACCGGCGGTGCCAGATGATTCGGCTGGCTCTCGCACTCTTGTTCTCCGCTGGTGTGGCGCTGGGGGAAATCCCGTTCACTTTCACCATCACCGCCGACTCGCATCTGGACTATAATACCGACCGCGAGTTGTACCAACGCACGCTGAACAATGCCGCCGCGGATAACCCCGTCTTCCACATCGACCTCGGGGACACGTTCATGTCCGAAAAACACACGAACCGCGTCGCTGCCGCGCAACAATACCTTGACCAACGCCGGTATTTCGATTCGTTGCATGTGCCGGTACATCTCATCATTGGCAATCACGATGGCGAGAACGGCCGGTATCTCGACGGCACCACCAACAATCTCGCTGTCTGGTCGCGCGCGATGCGGCTCCGGTATTTTCCCAATCCACTGGCCAAGGACGGGCGCAATTATTATTCCTGGGAATTTGGCAACGCGTTGTTCATCGCGCTCGACCCGTTTTGGTACACGCCCAAGCAACGCCGCGACGACGACAACTGGACGCGCACGCTCGGCACCGAGCAATACCAGTGGCTCAAGCAGACACTGGAAACCAGCCAGGCCACTTTTAAGTTCGTCTGCATTCATCACCTTTCTGGTGGGCTGGACCGGCAGTGCCGGGGCGGCGTGGAAGTCGCGCCATTCTTCGAGTGGGGCGGCAAGAATCTGAACGGGCAAGATGTCTTCAAGGAGAAACGCCCCGGTTGGGCGATGCCAATTCACCAATTACTCGTCAATAACCATGTCACCATCGTCTTCCATGGCCACGACCATCTCTACGCCAAGCAAGATCTTGACGGCATCGTCTATCAGGAAGTCCCGCAACCCGGCGATCCCATGGGTAATCTCCGGAGCGCCGTCGAATACGGGTACAAGAACGGCATCATCCTCCGCAGTTCCGGCCATCTCCGCGTTACCGTCGCAGCCAACCAAACGACAGTGGCGTACATCCACACCGACCGGTCGCTGGCTCACTCGTACACCATTTCCGCCGGCGACCAACCATGAACCGCCTCGTACTCGCAATGGCTCTGGTCGCCGCCCGCCTTCAGGCGGCCCCACCCTACACCATCGTCGGCACCGGGCAGACCCAGTGCTACGACAGCCACAGCGAAATCGCGCCGCCGAAGTCCGGCCAACCCTTCTACGGCCAGGACGCGCAGCAGCCGGGTTTGCCGGCGCAGTACCGGGACAACGGCGACGGCACAATCAGCGATTTGAATACCGGCCTGCTGTGGGTCAAGGCACGCGGGGAGAAATTAACGTGGACCGCCGCTGGCGCCGGGGCCGCGCTGTGCCGGGTCGGCCAACACAACGATTGGCGAATGCCCACGATCAGGGAATTGTATTCGCTCATCAACTTTACCGGCGGCTTCCACCTGCGCGCCGCCGATTCCCAGCCATACCTGGACTCGAAGTATTTTGAGTTCAAGTATGGCGCGGAATCCGCCAGTGAGCGCGGGATTGATTGCCAGGACTGGAGCGCGACCGAATATACCGGCACCACGATGGACGGCAACCCGACCGTGTTCGGCGTCAACTTCGCCGATGGCCGGATCAAGGGTTATCCCAAGACGATGCACCGCCGCGAGGGAAACACGCTCAACCGGTTATACGTCCGGTATGTCCGTGGCAATCCGCAGTACGGCAAAAACGATTTCCACGACAATGCCGACGGCACCGTTGCCGACCGCGCCACCGGCTTGGTGTGGCAACAGGCCGACTCCGGCAGGGGCTTGAACTGGGAGCACGCCCTCGCCTACGCCGCCGACCTGAAACTGGCTGGTCAGACCGACTGGCGGTTGCCGAACGCGAAGGAACTCCAAAGCATTGCCGACTACACGCGCATTCCCGCGATCAACCCAATCTTCCAAATTTCCAAGCTGCCAGACGGTGACCATCCATTCTACTGGACGAGCACCACGCATCTGGACGGTCCACCCGGCCGCGTTGGTGGCGCGGCGGTGTATGTGAGTTTTGGACGCGCACTCGGCTGGATGCAATTCCCGCCCGGCGTTGGCGAATACCGGTTGCTCGACGTTCACGGCGCCGGCGCACAGCGCAGCGACCCGAAAGCCGGCAACCCCGCTGACTTCCCCCACGGCCGTGGCCCGCAAGGCGACGTGATCCGCATTTACAATTTCGTTCGGTGCGTGCGAAACACCGGGAATTGAGTCCTGAATCTGGGCATGCGAAGCGGGCTGCGCCGGGTTTAGCGGCGGCCCGCTCCTGTTCCTCACTTACCCAGATTAGGCGGCCATGCGGTGCTCCGCCTGGCCCGGCAGGCCGAACGCGTGGGCGGCGTCGACTTGAAAGTACTCGTTCCGAGCGGCAGTCGCGATCTCGGGTTCGAGAAACCGTTGCAAGTGCTCCAACGAATCCGCTTCCCACAGGCAATCGGCATGACGTCCATCGGTGCTGGGCAGATAGCCGAGTCCGCACAGACCTTTCGGCAACTGCTTCCGCTCAACCAGCGTGCCGATTTTGCTGGTGACTTGCTCCCACTTCTGGGGATCAGTGATGTTGTGATGGATTACGACAAACATATTTTACTCCTTTCCATCTTCATTTTCTTTGTCGTCCACCGGCGATTATGGGTAACCGCTCCTCATGGACTCTGAAAAAACCTAGCACAATTCCCCCTAAGCGCAAAAATACCGGCGACTGAATTGATCGTAGGGGTAACTCCGATGACGCTGAGCACTGCCTCTTTTTTTACCGCATAATCTGTCGGGCCCACTATTGCGTGCCAGTTGCCGTAAAGCGTGCATCGAAACAGAGCGCAATAGCGTGCCCTACTTCACGGTACCGGCCCGGCGTTACTGTGGGAACAGCTCGTGCAGGAAGTTTGTCAACTCCTGCCACGACCGCCGGTCGGCTTGCGCGTTATACGCCACACCCTTGGCGTTGTAGTCGCCGGCGTGGGGATTGGTAAAACTATGGACCGCGCCGCCGTAAGCGATGAACTCCCAGTTCACACCCGCCGCGCGCATTTCCTCCTGAAACGCGGCGACTTCTGCCGGTGGCACATGCGGATCGTCCGCGCCGTGCATCACGAGCACCTTGCCCCGAATCTTCTTCGCATCGGCGGGCGTGGGCGAATCCAGACCGCCATGAAAACTGGCGACTCCGGCCACCACCGCCCCGCTCCGGGCCAATTCCAAAACAGTCGTCCCGCCAAAACAATACCCAATCGCCGCCAACCGCCCAGCATCGCAACCGGGCTGGTCCCGGAGCACGGCCAGCGCCGCGTTCACGCGACTGCGGAGCAACGCCCGATCCTGCTTATACATACCGGCCTGAGCACCGGCCTCTGCCGCATTGGTCGGCCGGACCCCTTTCCCATAAATATCGGCCACAAACGCGATGTAACCCATCCCGGCCAACTTCCCCGCCCGCTCAATGGCAAACGGGCCCACCCCCAGCCAATCCGGCACCACGATCACCCCCGGCACCTTGTCCGTGGGTTTCGCGGCGGCATTGAACACCAGCACCCCTTCGAGTACGGCGTCGCCGTCCTTGTACTCAATCACCTTCTGCTGCACATCGACCGGCGGAACAGTGATGATGGCGGCCGGCACTGCCCCCACCGCGCCAAGCCACACCGCAGCCAACAGACAAATCGTTCGGGTACTTTTCATAAGTTCTATGATAACACGCTTACAGTTGAACACAACGCCAGTCGGACAATGCCGACCAGCCCAAACCGCTTCAGCAACCAGCAAATGATTGCCCGATAACTACGAATCGACGCCAAGTTTGTACGAATCAACGCGAGGGAAGTGCGAATCAAAAGGGCGGCCCGACGAATCAACGCCAAATTTGTGCGAATAAACGCAAAGTTAGGACGATTAATAGCCAGATTACAACTATCCTACGCCATGTTTCAACGAATCAAAGCCCGATAACGACCATCCAACCTCAAATTAGGCTTGCCAACGTGGTCGGATTTTGCAATTTTACTGAACAAACGAGCAAATATGAATGATTCCACTCCTCCAACGACCGGTTCGACAACCCAATCACTACTGCCCCGCAAAAAGTTAATGGCCGCCCTCGGCAGCGAGACCCGGTGGACGATCATCCAAGCATTGGCGTGGGGCGAACCCATTGGCGCGGGCGAACTGGGGACCATTGCCGGCTGCACCTGTTCGGCGGCGTCGAAGCACTGCGCGGTCATGATCGAGGCCGGGATTGTCAACCAAGGCCGGGGCCGGCTTTACCGGATCGCGCCGCAATTTCTCCCCAAGCCCGGCGCCCCGCGCGTCCTCGATTTCGGCCACTGCCTCATCCGCCTCGACCTCGAACCGCCGGCCAGTTGACCAATTCGCATCGGCAGGGCTACGCTACCGACTGTCATTTGAACGATAAAACCAACAACTTCATGCACGATCTCGAACCGATGCAGGCAGAACTGAAAAAGGTTTTGGATCGAGCCGACATGCAACGCCATTTTACCAAATGGACGCTCATTCTTGTCACCGGTTTCATTCCTGCCTTGATTGTATTCGGGTTTCTGATGGCACATCGGTTGAAGGCAAACATTGAAGACATCGTGCTCGCCGTTCTTTTCATCACCACCGGAATTGCTGGAGTCGTCATCGGCGCTTGGCAGATTGTTCGCTACCGGCGCAGTGCTACGGCTGAAACTCTGAAGCAAACGATAACACAGGCGTTTGCCGAGGTGCCATGCCCCGGAGACGACCGAATTGCCAAATGCTCCCGACCGGAATGCGACGAATGCGCCGGAATACGTTGGGGTTTGAAGGGGCGCACCCCGAGTTTCATGTCCCCATACATTCTTGAGTATCATCACGCCTCATTGCCTCTGTTGTTCCCAGAGGCGTTCCATTATTTCGTTCCGATGTATATGCGCTACGCAGTTAAGCATCCCGATTCCGATGTTGCCGCTTACACCCGTTATAATCTTGGCGAGTCCAATTACGACGAGCACAACTTGAAGCGGTTTTGTTTGTTCAATGCGCAGCAGCGAGAAGCGGTGATCGCATTTTTGGAGTTTCTCAAGGCGCAGAAAATCGAAGGCGACGACCAAGACCAACGTGCGTATGAGGACAAAATAAGTGACACTATTTGGATTTGGAAGGATTTGCGGCGTTTCCCTTTACTGGCGAGCATGTCCGACGACCAGATCCGGGAACTTTATCAAAAGCAACGCAAGACAGTGCAATCAACGGCGACATCTGGCTCAGCCCCGGCCCGACATCCCCGCTGCTGATATATGAAAGATCCGATTGCAGAAACAAAAATACAGATGAAGTCGCCGAATGGGGACTCAAAGTCCGTTCATGTCTAAATCGGACCACCATACGCATTTTCTTCTGAGGAAGCGGCGTGCCCGAATTCGATGCCGGAGCTGTGTCCGAAGATAACAGGCGACTACTTGACGACCGGGCGCGGCTGACGTTTGCGGCGGGGCTTCTCGGGGGAGCGTAAATCCAATTTCGGTTGCCGGCTTTCAGCGGCGACGCGTTCAGCCGAGATGGCGCAATACTTTTTGGAGAGATCGAGGTGGACAAAATGCCGGCCGGTCCGGGCGGCAACTGTGGCCACGGTGCCGGTCCCACCAAACGGATCGAGAATGACATTGCCCCGGTAACTGTAAAACTTGATCAGCCGGTAAATGAGTTCTTCCGGGAATGGTGCCGGATGGCCTTCCGTCTTTTCTTCCGGAGCCTTGCGGCCCCGGCGCGGCGGATACAAGCTTTGCAGGAATGGTTGCCGGCCGCGGGTCTCAGGATGGATTTCCCAAAAGCCGTCGGAGTACTTGATGAATTCTGCGCTGGTGATGTCGGCGGCGGCTTTGTCGCCGGGCAAATCCCATTGGCCCTTTGAAAACACGAGCACGTATTCCCAGCTCGGGATGATGTGCGGGTTGCTGGGCCGGCGGAATGAGCCCCACGCGGTCCGGCGGCGCATGGTCTGTTTGTACCAGAGAATCTCCGTGCGCATGATGAACCCGAGCTTCTTCAAGTCCCGCGTCATGTCGTAATGGACCGGCTTAAAATCCTTGATACTGGTCGGGGCGATGTTCAGGGCGAACCGGCCGCCCGGCACCAGCACGCGTTTGAGTTCCTTCCAGAACGGCACGAGCCACCGCAAATATTCCTCATACGGCATCTTGTCGTTGTGGGAATCGTATTCGAGGCCGACGTTGTACGGCGGGGAGGTGATGGCCAGATGGACGGATTTCGCCGGCATGGCTTGCAAAATCGCATGGGAATCACCGCAAATGATCTGGTCCTTCCACCAATCGCCGTCGACAGATGACGGCGGGAAATTCAGGACTTGGGGCAACGATTTCATCGGGTTCTGAACGAAGTTCTTAGCAGAGCCGCCGGCGTTTGCCGATAACAAAAAGGCGGTGTTCTTGTAGGGCACGCTATTGCGTGCCAACATCCATGTGCCGCTCCATCGAGGTGGCACGCAATAGCGTGCCCCCTACACCCTCAACCCTCAACTCTCAACCTCCCCAAAATCTCCCAGGCCTTTTGGATGTAGAACCGGTAATTCGCGATCGGGGTGCCGTTGGGAATCCGATGATCGAGGCCGAGGATGCAGCCGCCGGTGCGGACCATTGGCGGAATCTTGTACTCCAGTTCCGCGGTAATCTCCTCAAAACTGCGGCGCAACACGTGTTTGTCGATCCCGCCCATGAACGCCAGTTGCGTCCCGTATTGCGCGCGCAATTTTACAATGTCCATCCCGGCCGCCGGTTCACACGGATAAATAAAATTCAAACCGGCCGCCAGCAATGCCGGGATGATCGGCCGCAGATCACCGTCGCTGTCCTGCTTGAACAATCGCGCGCCGCGGTCACGGGCCACATCCCACACCCGCCGGTAATAGGGCGCGACGAATTCTTCAATCTGTTTGGGGCCAAACAACGGCCCGCTGCGGCCGGCCATGTCTTCGTGGACAAACAACTGGTCGAGTTGCACGCGCGTGAGCGCGCGCACGGCCGTGTCGCCAAAGGTCTGCAACATGTCGTGGAGCAATTCTGGCTGTTCGTAACAGGCCATGGCCACCGCTTCCTCGCCCATCAGTTGCCGGGGTTCGTCGAATCCGCCGGGGATGGTCACGGAAGTTGCGATCCCGGGTCCGGGTCGGCTGGTCCCAACGCGCGCTTCGGAAAATTCGTAATGGTGCTTAATCCGGCGCCAGTCATCCATGTTGGCAACCGGGTAGGTGGTCGGCAACGCGATGGTCGCGGCCTGCTTGGCCAGTTCCATCCGCCGGCCCATCCGGTCGCGAAACACTAGCGTGCTGGCGGTCTCTTCGAGGATGACTTCCGCCGCGCCACCGAGCCAGCCGGTGTTGACCGGCAACCCCATTTCCGCGGGAAACCGGAACCGAAAAGCCGACAGATCAATCTCGGCCGGCAACGCCCCTTGCGCCGCCCATTCTTCTTTCAAGCCGAGCAATGGTCCGAAAATCTCGGTGAAGAGCGGCCGGGAGTTTGAGCGGAACGTCAGGTAGTCGAGATACTCTTCCCGGGGCACGATTTCGCCGCAGCGGCGGGTGGCCAGCGCGGCGTGGAACGACTGGATGTGTTTGGCCACTGTTGCCGGGGCTGAGTTTGGCATATGGATTGTCTAGCAAACCCGCCGGCGCTTGCCGACAGAAAACTTAACCGGAGCGACTGCTCAGGCCGCGCGCCCGCTGTGACCGCCAAGCCGTTCCAGCAGCGTGATGATCGCCAGGATGCAAAGCGCCTGGACAATCACAATCACGGCGCCGGTCAGTTCCGACCACAGCAGGATCGTCGCGCCGAGGCCGAGCGTCAGCGTGATCAGGTAAATCAAGGTGACCGCCCAGCTTTGCGGCAGACCGAGGCGCACGAGCCGGTGCGAGAGGTGGTTCACGTCGCCAATGTAAACCGGCTGGCCGCGTTTGATCCGAATCCACATCACCATCACCAAATCAAACAGCGGCACCGCCAGCACCAGCAACGGAATCAAGACCGGCAAATGCGTCGGCGTGCCCTGCCGGTAAAACGTGCCCATCACCGGCAACACCGCCAGCATGTACCCGACAAAATGACTGCCGGCATCGCCGAGGAAGATTGTGGCCGGTTTGAAGTTGTGCGGCAAAAACCCGAGCAGCGCCCCGGCCAGCGCCAGCCCGATCACGCACACAAAATACTGTTGCTGGATCCCGGCGATCAACGCGAACAGCAGCGCGCAGACCAACCCGATGCCGGCGCAGAGGCCGTCCATGTTATCGAGGAAATTCAGCGCATTGGTGATGGTGACAATCCACAACACCGTCAGCACGTAGCTGGCGATCTGGCTGTGCAGAAACACCGTCACGCGGATCCCGCTCAGCGCCACGAGCAGGGCGATGCCGATTTGCCCGAGCAATTTCGCGCCCGCCCGCAGGTCATGCCGGTCATCATACGCGCCGAGCAGGACCATCAATAATCCGCCAAGGACCAGCACGACCAGTTTTGGCCAGACCGACAGGAGGCCGGCAATGTGCACGCTCAAATCATCCGGCAAAGCGAGGTGCGCGGCGGCCAGCACGACAAAGAGGTAGTTGAACAGCACGTTGAGCGCGAACGCGCCAAACACGGCAAAGCCGCCGAGCAGCGGCATCGCCTGCGTGTGGATTTTGCGTTCCAGATTGGGCTGATCGACGCACCCGAATCGAAACGACAGTTGTTTGAAGACCGGCGTGAGCAGCAACGCCAGCCCGAAGCTGACGTCAAACACGTAAAAATAAACCAGAATCCAGTGCATGGTTGCCGCGTTGATTGGAAAGTGTAGCCGGCCAGTCGGGGGACTGCAACTCTTGAAACGCACTACCCGTTGAGCGGGGCGTATCTGCGTACTGCCACCTTTGTTGTTATCGGCGGTGCTGCACGAAAGATCGGAATTGTAGCCGCGAGCCTGCTCGCGGCCCTTCGCCAGATACCGATCAACGACAAACCGCGAGCAGGCTCGCGGCTACAAGGCGGACCGGCTTGGTGGCAGTGCCCGAATGCACCCTGTTGAGCGCGGCTCGCCCCGCTGCCGGACCTGGGCGCATCTGCGCACCTCCACCATGCGATGCTTGGCTTTGTAGGCCGCCTCTGTGAGGCGGCGGCCGTTTCTTCTTACCGGCAGCGCCGACACGCAGTGTCGGCCTACAACATTCTCTCGCCGCGACAGATACCAATGCTGGTAATGCTCGGCACCCGCCGGACCGCCAGATTTTTGATCACCGGCTGCGGTTGCCGACGGCGCAGATGCTGCTATAGTAAAAGTGGGATGAAGGCGCTGCCCTTGATTTCGACGATGCCACGCCGGCAGCGGCGCTGGCTGATCAGTTTGGTAACTCTGGTTGCACTCTACACCGTGTTCGGCTTCCTCGTTGTGCCCGCCGTGCTTAAATCGCAAATCCTAAAACAGCTCCCGCCGCTCACGCATCGGCTGGTCACCGTGGAAACGATCCGATTCAACCCATACACCCTCGCGCTCACGGTGCGCAACTTTGCCCTGACGGAACCGGATGGCCGCGACTTCGCCGGATTCAGCGAGTTCTACGTCAGCTTTGAACTGAGTTCCGTATACAAACGGGGTTTTGTTTTTAAGGAAATCCGCCTCGTCGCGCCGGCCGCGCATATCCTCATCGACGCGGCAGGCACACCGAACTTCGCCAATCTGCTCAGCGCGACTCCGCCACCGACCGCACCGGCCAAACCGCTGCCGCTGGTGATTGTCGAATCGCTCGCGATCAGCAACGGTCTCATCAGTTTTACCGATCTCCGGCACCGCACCCCGTTCCGCACCCGGCTCGAACCGCTGAATCTCGAATTGCACAATTTCACCACGCGGGTCAAGACCGATGCCCCCTACTCCTTCACGGCCACCACCGGTTATGGCGAGTCATTTACCTGGGCGGGTGACATCGCGGTCAACCCGCCGGCATCGCACGGCCGATTCCAACTGACCGGCTTGCAATTGCCGAAGTACGCGCCGTATCTGGAGCCGTACGTCACCTGCCGGCTGACACGCGGCACGCTGGCAGTCGGCGCGCAGTATCTGCTCGATGCCAGCACCACCAACCTCGTCCTCAACCTCACCAACGCTACCATCCGCCTGCGCCAATTCGAACTCACCGACCCGACCACCGGCGAACGGCTCGTCGCCCTGCCGGACCTGCAAGTCACCGGCGGCGAATTGCAGTTGGCTGACCGGCAAGCCCGCGTCGGTTCCATCACGCTGACCAACGGCTCCGTGTCCGTCCAGCTGCTCAAGGATGGCTCCATCAACCTGCTCGGCTACATCAAGCAATCGGAATTGGCGACAAACCAACCGGCTCAGCCCGCCCCGCCGTTCGTCGCACGCGTGGACGCGGTCGACCTCACGGACTGCACCATTCAGTTTGAGGATCAACGCCTCGTCCATCCTGCCCGGATCAAACTCGACCAGCTCAGCGGCGCGCTCCGGAACATTTCCACACTCACCAACACACCCGCCACCTTGGCCGGGTGGACGGCCCGCTGGAATGAAGCCGGCACAATCGGCGCCCACGGGACCATCGTTCTCCAGCCACTCGCCGCCGACATCCAAATCAACGTCCGCGACCTCGATCTCCGGCCCGTCGAACCGTATCTTCAGGAATACGTCAACCTCACGATCAGCGCGGGCACGCTCACCACCACCGGCCGTGTCGTGCTCGCCGCGCCCGGCACGACCGGGCCGCGCCTGCAGTTCCTTGGCGACGTGGTGATCAACAAACTCGCAACGCTTGACAGCGCGCAATCCCGCGACTTCGTCAAATGGGAGCAGCTCCACTTGGGCGGTCTGGCCGCCGCCGTCCAGCCCACGCGGCTGCATCTTGACACGGTCACGCTCACCGCACTCGACACCACGCTCAGCATCGGCACGAACAAGCAGATCAACCTGACCGCCATCTTTCCGAAGAAGGCCGGCCCCACAAACGCGCCGCCGGCCGCAACCACGAACACCGCCGAGGAAATCGCCATCACCATCGACACCGTCACGCTCGAGCACGCCAACCTGAAACTCCGCGATCAATCCGTCGAGCCGCCCGCCGCCGCCGGCATCGCCGAACTCAGCGGCACCATTCGCGGCTTGTCCTCTGCCAACAAAGACCGGGCGGACATTGACCTGCACGGCACGGTGGATGCGCTCGCCGCGTTCACCATCACCGGCCAAATCAATCCGCTCAGCAGCGACCGGTACAGCGATGTTGCGTTGCTGTTCAAGAACATCGATCTCATCCCCATCTCGCCCTACATGGGCAAATACGCCGGCTTCCCCATCCA
>Ga0316217_10002708_pt1 | contig 21003 bp, 16 predicted proteins | sample 1anoAmetaG_FD_203633 | JGI IMG/M metagenome (GOLD analysis project Ga0316217, IMG submission 203633) | Freshwater microbial communities from Trout Bog Lake, Wisconsin, USA - 1anoA | ecosystem: Environmental > Aquatic > Freshwater > Lake > Hypolimnion/Profundal zone | place: USA: Wisconsin...
AGAATTATCCATCGACTATCCACTAAAATCCACAATAAATCAAATGTTGAGTTGGAATCAAATTTCATCGTCCTGGACCAATTTTTCCATTTCCTTGATTTTGGTCAATTTTTCCTCGTGCCTGATGATGTACTCCTTGAAGAACTGGCTTATTTTTTCTTCATAGTATACTTTGAATTCGGGTAAAATCCATTTCTTGTTAGCAGGCTCGTTTTTATATGGGATAAACTCAATATGGTTATTCGTCTCGTCCCACCATCCCACATTCTTTATCAACGTTGAGAACTATAAGATTTTGCTGGTTGGAGGCAACATGTTTGGGTATGACTTTATCAGCTTAAAAACCAATACTGATGAGCATATTTAAAGAGTGAAAGCTTTCTCTTTGCTGAGAAAGTCGTTGAGTCCTTGATAAAGGTAGTCCAGAAACTGTCCTTGAGCAAGCCAGCGAATGGTGACTGCCGGTTTATCAGCCCTGAGAATGATAGAAGAGTAAATATAGCAAACGTTGATGCTAGTTGCCTTATAGAAACTTCTAGCCAGTATGTCAAAGCTAAATTTTCTGATCCAGTTGTAGCTCTGTAGCTTTTCTAGCTAAGAGGGGTCTCCTCCTGCTGAGCCCAGTACTTTGGCACAAATGAGAGACAGCAAATGATAGTTCCCTTCTTCATAAATGCTGACAATAATGTTCAGCATTCCTAGATCAATCGCCTTAAGTTTAACCAGTGCCAGCTAAACTGGCAGATGGAGAAAATAGATTTCGATCATCATCAAATTGACATCGATGCGACTTTACTCCCACTTGTCTCTGCTAGTGAACAAATCTAGTATGATGTCTTCTCCAGCATCTGCTGTATTGAATTTGAGGAGGACTTGGGTTTGAAAAAGATAGAAGTTGGATTGAGCTGAGGGGTTTTTTATGCACATCTATTGGATGAAGGCTGTTGCTTTGGGAAACTGCATCCGCAGAGCAATACTCACAAGCAAACTGATAAAAGGACGCATGAACTCCTACTTTAGGCAGACCTTGTAAAAAATGTCAGGGACCAGACTCTAGATTTTCGTTTCGTTGGAAAACCCAAATTTTTTGATGAGCAGGTAAACCATTTCAATTACCATTGGGCTGGCATCTTTCGAATTCCGCTCAGACTACTAACATAACCCAAAGATAGAATCATTTTTGAATTGGTCTTCCCAGGTGTTGGACTTCATCAGCTGTAAGAACAGTTTGCACATGCTTGTCCTGAGCTCTCCGATCAAAGGGTCTGTCATTTTCCATCCCAAAGATTAGTAAAAGGACTTGAAGCACTGGCTTAGCAATTCGTCGCTGAGTTGCTTATCTTACAATGAAGCAGCGATTGTTTTGGCAAGCACAATGAGTATTTTGGCAGGCATAGTACGCCTGATGTGTCCATTACTCAAAATTTTGATAATATCAGTCACCACTGACTGCTACAGTTCAATCTTCTCCTCGCAAAGGCAGTCCAAAAAAGCATAGTTGCTCTCATCGTTCAGCACAGAAAAGGCATGAGCATTAAACTTATCAAGAATCTACTTTAGTCTAGCTTGTGTATTCGATTTGTTGCTTTTGAAGATGAGTTGGTAGAGTATCTTTTTGATTTATTGGTATTTTTAAATGTGGAAGATGTGGTCAGGATTTAGGATACTGGGTCTCATCCCGGTTAGAAGAGTTCTTAGATAGCGGCCCATCCCTTCCATCAGTACTTACCTCACTTCTGGAACCTCAAGCAGCCAAAGCAACAGATCCAGTAGTTGCCTATCCATAGCGTTGTCTTTACGCATAGTATGAACTTTCTCTTCAAGCATTAGCAAGAAAAGTTTTACCTTCTAGATCCAGAAGACTTTTGACTCTTACCCTGACAACAGTATATTTTTATTGCGGAGGATTTGGATGAGAACTACGACTCTATAGTCTCCTTCGCTAGCTTTTTCTATCAGGCTAAATTTGTTAGACCAATGTTTAGAGTTCTTTTTGAAAGCCTACTGACACCCGTAAATGTTCATTAGATAAGCGGTATCGATAACCTTTTGAGCCTCATCGTAGGACTGTGCTTCATAATACCTCAAAGGCTTCTCGAACTTAGTCGTCAAGTACTCCAAGAAATAGACCTGCTTTTGATAATTTGTCTACTAGACGAGATAATGGCAAGTATACCAAACAAGCTAAAGCGTATACTTGTCTCTTTTCTATAGATTTTCTATGATTGCTTCTGCGATTTACTTCCATGTCGCATAGAAAGTGCAAATAAAGCGACTGAGGCAGAATTAGATGGGAGCCTTCATCTAGTACTTAGTCATTAGTATTTTTTGTATTTTAGGGATATACTGAGAGTACTTGTGCTTCATCATTTCGGAGAGTTTTTAGTACTACTGGATCCATTCTCCAAGCATTTTCATGGAGCGGGTTTGCTCAAACTGGTCGCTGGAGCGGGCCAGGCTACAGGCAAGCAGGTAAGGATAGTGTGTTTCGTTCTAGTGTTTATAATTTGCAGTGAAGGAATTCAAGTCGCCCTCTTCATCGTTCTTTTTCATCTATTAATATTAATCTAGATCAAATCTATGCCTAAAACATTTTCCGACTCAGCTGACCTCAGAAACATTCCAAATACCCTTAATTCAGTAAATCATAGTGATAGGGATTTCAAGATTGCAGAGTTATGAAAATGAAGAAGGCAGCATCGGCTAAAGCCTAAATATACTAATTCGCAAGCTTTAAGCAGAGCAGCAATGATGTTCCTTTATAACTTTTAATGACAACATTTAACCAAATCTGCATTTTACTTCACTCCGCAATCCTGGCAACTTCACTTCACTTCTAGTACTCGTAACTCATCAAATATCAGAGTTCACTTGATACCTCACCCCCAAAAAGCAGCCAAAGGCGGATAAGATGCATTTTTTGCGTCATAGCGACTACTCGTAGTGGCGGACGGAGTGGGCGGCTGGAACAACAAAGGCGTGGATCCTAGTCTGTACTCTAGATTTTTGTGCTCAGCGTACTTGCTATCTTGTTTAGAGCGCAGGTTTATTTCAACGAGGATACTTATCATTTTTCAAGGCATCCGGAAGACCTGATTTAGAAGGCGGCTGATAACAATCGGCATGTAGGTTCATCAACAATGAGTTTAGTGACTATCGAAGGAGATAGGCTGAGAAGTTGCCACATTGGAGGTATGGATAGCTTATTCAGACTGCAGGTTGCTCGTATTACGGCGATATTAAGAGTATAGGCTGATATTCTAGACAGTAGACCAAATGCATGGCTTCAATTTTCCCTACCAGCTGGCGCAAGAACAGTATGGCGGAGACGACCCTAAATAAGCTATTTGTAGTTCTCTTGCGGTTCGAGAAGGAGATCTCGTCATACTGGCCTCTGATGGGATCACTGATAACATCTTTTCTTATTAAATGGTTGCTCTTGCCGAGCAGACGCACAAACAAAAGAATACCAAAGACCTGGCCAAAAAACTATCGAAAATAGCTGCGGAACGAGGAAAGAAGAGGTAGGGGAATTCTCCTTTCAGTCTGAAGGCCAAAGAGCATGGTATAAAGTACTAAGGAGGAAAGCTGGATGACGTGACAGTTATTGTTGCTGAAATCGTGAGTAACAAAACCAGATCCAACCAAATCACTTAATTATGATGTGTTATAGATATTTGATGAAGCTAAGCTGAATTCATAGTTGTTGAGGCCATAAAGCAAGGTTAGAGCAAGCCAATTCAGCTAAGTCATCAGACTGCGATACTTTTCTGGAAAATAAGGGTTGAAGTCAATTGGCTATCGATTTTATGTGAAATATCAAGGAGTCAAAGATCATCATTCCTTCAATGATTTGATACGTTAAAAGATAGTCTTTCTGGTCTAGCGCATAGACTTAAGCCTGATTCGTAGATCTTCTCCTTCCTTAGATCTTTCTTTCATATTCTTGTACAGTTTGGCTGGTCGATCGAGGGACAGGGCAGGCTGGCTATCTCTTTTGACTTTGACCTTGCCGTATTTGAAGACGTTGTAGTTGCTGTGGATTTGATCTAGCTATTCGATCAGGTTTTTATTGTGAATGAGGCCTTGTTGAAACGACCGAAAGCGGACTCGGTAGGGTTTGTTCGCAGACCCTGTTCGTTAATAGAAAAGAGTGCCTGTCTGGTTGGACGATACCTTAAATTCACTCATCAATAAAATTACTCACCCATTCATTAATCCAATCTCGTAGTAACAACATCCAATAATCAAACGCATTTGGGCAGCCCAAATAAAAACAAAAGCCAAGAGACCTACCTCCATAGAAGTCAGCTGAATCTAAGCTGCCACAATGGTTGTAAGTATGGTGTGTAGTTGCAAAAGTGCGCTGATAAATTTATTTAGCGTAATCAAGTTCATACAACTCTGGCACTCATAATTTTGACATTTACCAGCGGCTTTTCTCCCTTATCTGTCTTTTGCTTGTTTATGTCGCACACTGTCTCAATACCTTTGATCACTCTCCCGAATATCGTGTGCTTGTTGTCTAGCCATGGGCAGGCGATCACTGTTAGGAAAAACTGGGAGCCGTTAGTGTTGGGACCACGGTTAGCCATTGCCAGCACATAGGGTCGATCGAATCTATATTTTTCAGGCCTGAGTTCGTCTTCAAAGGTTCCTCCCCAAATCGACTAGCCGCCAGTTCCGTCTCCTTTGGGGCATCCAGTTTGGTTCATAAATCCTTTTATCACTCTATGGAATATCATACCGTTATAGTATCCTTTTTTGACTAACTTGATGAAATTCTAGCAGGTTTTGGGACAGTCCTACAAATAAAGGAGTAAGTGGATGTCTCCCATCGTGGTTTGGAGCATTACTTAGTTCTGCTTTTCGGTAATTTTAGGCTGAAGGACTGCCAAGTTTTACTCTCGAGTTTGTCTCTCATTGATGACATCTCTGAGCATTGCGTTTTCAGGCTAAATCTGAGGCAGCCGACGCGAAAATATGTAGAATCTTGGTCTACGAAAAGAGGTAGCTATGATAATAGGATCTGCAGCTTTTCTCTAGCCATAGATGTTGGCATTCCCACTCGGATTTCTCATTTGTTTTCCTTGATACAGTGAAACCCTGATAAACCTTTCGTTTTCCTTTCTGCCGATAGTGCGTTCTATGCACTTATTCGTAAGTGAGTAAAGTTTGATCCCATGAAAAGATGTATAGTTGATGAATTCTTCAGACTAATCGAATTCGACGTTGGGGTTGAATAGAAATTCCTTAGTAATCTACAGATCTTTCTCCAAGTTCAGCTTCTTTTAGTACTCTGTTTGTTCTAAAGCATTTACGATGTGGAGGGGATGATTAACGTGTTCTTGGATCTTAATAATTTCTTTGATGTTTTACGAAATGGTGTGGAATAATTTGCCTGTTTTCAGATTGAAGATTCTTATTATTTTGTCTTTTAGAATTACTGCCAGGTATGTGCCCTGAGGACTGAGGTTGATAGATAGAGGCACTGAGTTTGCTTGCAGCAGCTGTAGGAATTCTGTTTATATTTTGCATTTGTATGGCAAGTTTTTGGGGAAATCGAGAGTCAAAGGGTCCCAAATTTATAGAAACCCTCTTTCATCAATAGAAATACAGAAATTAAGTGTCCAGTTCATTTTGATGAACTTTACTGGATGCTTATGGAAAGAGACTTGATTAACAATGTATGAACTTTCTTCTTTTTTAACCTCGGTCTATTGGTTTGCTCCTTGGGTTACGCCTAATGCACCTATAACTTCTTCATCTTCCTCTAGCTTCTACCTATTCTGAGTGAACTCAGGATCGATAATCCATATCTTTCCGGTTTTGTCTTCACTGATTGCTACCAGCTACCAATCTTTACCTTCTTGCGGGATGAACTCGCAAGAACTTGGGACGAAGGTTAGTCTGATCGACATTCGGAGATCGCAGTTCAGGACGTCGAATATTTTGAGTGTCTTATCCAATCCAACTGAACACAGGAGATCATGGTTTTTAGACAAAGAGACACCGGTAATAAGACCACTGTGGGCTCTGAAGTTTTTAGTGAATTAGACCAGATTAAAGACTTTTTTCCAGAACTTGATGTGGCCATCGATGCTGACAGTGATTATAAAGTCACTTTTGGAAGACGAGAGTACGTTGTTGATGGTTTCTTTGTGCATGTAGCTTATTTCGTAGAGATCTGCGGAGGGAAGCCCATCTAGCAGTAGCTCATGGTATTAGACTAAATAGAGGATGAAATACTCTTCTGCATTTTGCGCAAGCTGGGCCCGATGCCTTATTGCTATTGATCTTTTCTGGGCAGATTTCTTTTCTTGCTTTACTTCAGCTTCAAAATATCTTTCTCTTATTATTTCTACATTTAATTATACCAGAGTCTGCAAAAACCACGAATTAGCCAACAAGAGTTGAGTTTTTGTTTTAAGCTTATGCCATTTTAAAAACTGAGTCAAGCTTCACTTGAACTAAGTCAAGCTTCTTCTGAAAGTATCTAACAGTGAACCTCAACAATTAAGAGCTGCATCTTAGATTGACCTATCTAAAAGTTTGCACTCATTATGATTTAGTTCAAATTAAAAACAGGTTTAAAATGTAATTTGATGGTTTATAATTTAATCGCTATTTTCTATTTTGAACAAGAAGCATGGAAATGAGACTCTCATAGCTCTAGGACGAATAAGTAGACCATTTGCGGCTGGACCGCATCAAAATACAGCGTAAAAGAGTAAGTCTTGGCTTAATCAGATGGAACACATCTTTGAAATCATTAAAGATCTCACTTTCAAAAACAAGGAGCTCATCAAGCAGAACATTATGCTTAAAGACTAAATTGAAGCATAGAGGGTGCTCAAACATTCTTTTCAAGATTTCGCTGCGGAGAGGAAGTCACTCACTTAGAAAAATTTGTTGCTTGAAGGCTAGCTCCGAAGATGTCAGGAAACAATGCTGCAGCAATAACTTCTCATCCGTCGTTTGTAATAGTAAGTCAGCATCAACAACGTCAGAGAGACCTATGCCAAGGAGGATTACTACACTGAACCGAATTTCGCTAAACATCTCAAGGAACAATATAGTCAAGACCAATTCATCGCATCACAAGACTATGAAATACTGAAGGCTCAATACAAGGACCTCCAAAAGTAATACAGCAAGCTCTTCCAAAGCCACTACTCCAAGGAGAAGTAGAACGTTGATACCCGAGCACATGTTTACTCGACAAACAAAGACTTTGATTCACTGAAAATAGCTGAAATATTGAAAAGGGCCAAGAGTTACAAAGATCTGGAGTAGACCCATATCAACAACGATACAATCAACTACTTGAAGATGAGAGAGAAGTATGACAAAGTCAAGAAATAGAAAAAGTAGCTGATCAAGGCACTGCCTATTTTGGAAAGTGAAATTACAGGACTCAAGCTAAGATAGCAAAACTTGATCGAGCTAGTTGATATTCTGAAGTCGAAGAAAACCAAGATATGTCGGTGCCACATCAACAAGCTTTAAAAGCAGCTGGAACTAAAGGCAACTATCTTATAGAACAGGAACAACTGCAATTGATATCAACCTTATTTTGTATCTTTTTGACTTGAAACTTCATGGACTTTCAATCGATCTGTTCTCACTATTAGTTTTGATCGCAAAGATAGGAATGTTGGCATATTGCACTTATATATTTACTTTGGTGGCTTGCTTTTGTTGTTACTGCTGAAAGCTGTAAAAATCCGAATGAATTAAAACCATAGCAAAGAAAGCTGAATTACTTTCAAAATCCATGCCAATACAGCTAATTAGCCGCTTAATCAGTAAATTCGATATGTGCAGTTGAGAAAAATGCTTTATTTAATTAGTATAATGCAGATGAATGCCAAAGCTGCCAAGCCTTCAACCAAGCTTCTAGCCAGCAAACTAAAATCAAATGTGAACTCTGCAAACAATCCTAGCACTAAAATCCACAGCTAAACTACTCTCAGCTCAAATTCTTTGCTTCACAAACAAAAACGTCAGTAAGTTAACACTTTTTACAGTTAATATCAAATAGAATAAAGCCTTTAGCTTTTGTAATAAATCTGCAACGTAAGTACTAACCCGAAGCATACTAAATCCTACATTAAAGAAAAGACAGCTGGGTAAGGTGAGGACATTGTAAAAATGTAAGAGGGCAAGAAGATGAAAAACCAAAAGGGCAATCTAGCAAGCAGTAAGGCCAGGAAAGGTATTTAAGCAAAGAAGAATACAAACGCTAAAGAAGAGAACACTAAAGTGTTCAGGCTGAATAGAGAATAACAATCTAGATATATTGACTAAAAGTAAACATACAATAACATTTTTAATGTCACAAATATTACAATCTAACCTTCCACCAACGCAAACGAAAAACCCTTTACAAACTCATAATTAGTCGATAAACTAACCGAAGTGCTAAACTAAAACAAAGATTTGAAGAATAAAATTGAGCAATTCAAGTCATTGAATCAGCAGAGCAAGAAGTTATTGAGGGATCAGATCATCAGCTTCAATTTGGAAGGTGAGGAGACCAAGAAAAGCAAAGAGGCTTTTGCTTGTCTACAGCAACTCAATTAAACACTTTCTTTCGAAAAGGGCTTGCTGACTTAGGAGAAGTTACAACTTTTGCAGCAGATGACAGCTCTACAGGCCAAAATATAGGCACTCACTTTTGGAAAGGCTGAATTGTAACAGTAGAAATCGCTGCTGATATAAAAGCTGAGTTAGATTTAAAGCAATTACAAGATTTTAAGTCAGCGATATGAATAGGAATTAATGAATTCTGATTAGAAGTAGAATTAAATAAAATCACTAAGATCCATGCAGACTGAAGGCATTAACTTAGCTTCATAGCCAAACCTTAACGCATCCTCTGCCTAGTTAGACTAAATTACTGATTTGTCGATTAACAGCCATCTCAAAGAAGAATCAATCAATGTATCCAAGGCACTGATATTATAGCATCCCAACTAAGACTTGGATTACATGTTGAACAGCAAAAGTTTGGAACATAAATACAAATCTTTAGTTAACGAATTGAAATCAAAGATCATCGATATATAGAAGCTTAATTTTTAGCTGTAGTATGAAAATCTCAGGCACAGTTAGAGCAATCTTAGTTGCCATTATCAAATTAGCATTGATACGGACAAGAGGACGTTGGAGCTATTGAAAGAAAATAGTGGACTGAAGATCAATGAGTATGAACTAAAGTAAGAAATGAAGCAGCTTAGAGAATAAAAAGTGATACTATAGTTCAAAGCAAAATAGATACTATTCGAAAAAGAGCTCTAGATTGAGAAGCTTAATGTCCTTAAGTTGCAGTATCTGCAAAGGCAGTAGTCAGATATACAGTTTCTAAGGAGATAAAACGAGTAGCTCAGAAAAGAGTTAGCATAGGCTAAGTAAATAATAAGGGAGGCAGAAAAGAAGAAAGGCTAGTAAGTACCAATGGGCTGCAAATTACTTCCGGGCGTTCGAAAGATTAAAATTTTTAAATGATGTCCAGCCAATCAAATTTACATTCTGATAGTTTATGGTTTAAACTGAAGAGTATAATCTAAGCTGATTGTCGCATTTCAGCATTCCAAAACAATTTTTTTCCGTTCTTGATGCAATTGGCATTCCAATATCAAGTGTTCTTGCAGATTGAAGCTTCCCAGGATTCATGTTTTGGCTGTCCAATAAACAATATTATACCTATGAAGTTTATTTTATTAATACTTATTCATTCAAATGAAACTCACCCTCAATTCCTCTGCATTCACTCCCAAATACCACATTACCCCTCTTCAGCCAAGAAAATTTGCTCCTGCTCAATAGAGGTATGAAGAATAGGGAGAGAAATCTGTATGTACTGATTGCAATTTGTTTTCCTTCAGCGACTATCAGTACAACAGTCCGAATGCCAACAAAGATTGCGCAAAATAAAGAGAGAGGCTATTAAAAGGTTATCAGCCCGTTAGATAGCCGATCCTAGATCAACAGAAATTAGTTAGGAAGCATAAAATTTGCTTGAGCTTAAAGCACTCAGCATAAACTCAGGCAGTCCCGATTCAGGCCATCTCTCAACAGAGACGATACTCGTAAAGCAAGATCGGTAAAGTTTTGTAGCAGTAATAAAACAGCGTCAAGAGCTAACTGCAACTATTAAGGGCTATAAATTTCTGCAACAAAGTTAAGACCTAGCCAATGTTACAGTCAAGCATCATTAAAGATAAGCTAGACAAATTGAAAGAGTCGCCAAAGCAGGAAACCAATGTTATGACTCCAGCCACTGGCTCACTCAAACAGTCCAAGATCTCAACTTCAAAAAAAATAAAGCTATCTCTTTCCAACGATTTTAAGTCATCAATGGCTAAAGTGGATTCTTAGTAGGATTCCAAGCCTCAGGCTGAGATTTTGCAGAAAAAGAATATTGAAGGGACGTTAACTAATCACTAGTTCTTTATATAATAGTCTTTTTTTACAGCCAAGCTCCATAACATTTATGAGTAGATAAGTAGTTCCTTTATGAATCAATCTTACAGCAACATGCTGTAACATAACCAAGCAGTCACAAATCAATAGAGTTGGAAGCGCTCGCAAACTTTGAGCTACTCCTAGTTGAACCCAGAAGGCACCCAAATGTAGACCAAGGAGGAGAATCTCAATCAAAATAGCAGAATTTAATAAAAAAATACGAATATACTCTAAGATATACAAAGCTAACCAGAATCACAGCATTAAAAGGTTGAACAAAAGAAAGGCATTCGGGGGAAGTTTTTTTAGCGCAAATATATTGGCTAATACGCCAGAACGATCAAGAGTTTCGATAGCGAATTAAAAGATGAGTATTAGTCAATAGTTCTGTAGCATTACACCTTTGAGTAGCACGCCCCCAGCTATACAATTAATCGCGGTAGTATCAAAGATGAGCCAAGATTTCCACACAGTTCAGAAATTAGGAGATACGGCTCCTTCGGATAGAAACAGTATGAGAGTAATCAAACTTAAAGAGACTTTTTCCAGTATGTGACCAACCCCATTTAGTAGAATAGCTACGACTCCGAAAAATAAAACTGACCATTGATTTTTTCGTAATAGCATCAACCAATAACAAGTATTTTATAGCCACCCCTTGTAATAGTTACTAGTATGGGTATCTAGAGTAATCTAAATCACTAGCTTATTATGCTACCTCTCAATGTCCAGGCATTAGCTACATTTTAATGCCCAAAGTTGGAGGAAATTTCAATGTTTTGACTAGCTAATTGACCACTCTAGCCAAAATGATCTTTTCCTAGCCAGGCAACACTTATATTTTTTGGTTTCCTTTCCCCTTAAACTCTCCCTTGAGTTTGAAGTTCATTTTGTTAAAATCCTACTCATTGAAGTCAATCACGAATTTCTTATTGCTCAATGGATCCACTCCCATTGCAACGTAAGCATATCCTCCTTGTTGCAGTAGCAGTTTCCAAGAGATCCACATCAGCCCGTTGTTGTACTTGTTCTTTTTGTATCCTCTAGCGTGGTTCAGAAACATCTTCTTGAGGAGGTCAGGATGCTTATTCTGTTAGACATTCTACAAAAGGGTAAAGCAAGGAGAGTAAAGGCTTATGGTTGTCTTTCTAGGGATAAGTTGTTTTGAACGGGTTGGATCTATTTTCGCGTAGATTATGTAATTGCCTGGCTCTAAAGTTTCATTCAATATGGCATCTTCTTCATTGTATTTTAAAGCTCCATTCACAAACTAGTATCCCTATTGACTCTTTTTTATGAGCAAAATCGTTGATCTGCATAATCCCTACGCTCTTTTTTCTTATTAGCTAAGCTCTTCGATTTCAGACTGATGTAGTTAGAAGCAATATGATCCCTTTTTTTGTACTCTGATTTCATACAACCTGCCGTTCTTTTTATTGATAAATAAAGGTTCTGAGTTGTAGCTGGCTTGCTTGCCTATGAGGCAATAATGAAGTTGGCTGAAGTAGCTGCAAAAATCATTGTAAGTCATATAGAATATGCCTTCCGTTCCATTTTAAGGCTTCTTTTCGAAGTTTTTACGTTATTGGCTCATCACGATTCTATTCCAAAATGTACGATCTTGTTAGCTGGCTGAACCTTACCACACACTTCTACCCCAGGGGTCTCTAAGCTTGAGTAATTTGTGGTAAATACCCTAAACATCTTCAAGAAGAGCAGTTTAGATCTACATAAATCAAGAAATACGAGCGTAAAAGAGATGCCTGGTATGAGTTTGGACTCTTTTTACACATCTTATTTGGTTGTGCAGACTAAAGGGTAGTCACAAGATGTATACTAAACTAAAGTGCTCCAGAGTTGTTCTTTCTCTTCAGTTTTGGTCTTGATGAGAAGGATATCTGAGGGAGCGAGAGTGATCCCTCTAAATACGGCAGTTTGAGTTCCCACTTCATACTTTGAAAGTTACTTATTATGTTAGAGTAGCTGCCGTGTATTTTGGCCCACGCTTTTTCCAGGATCAGCAGCCAAATCTCATTTCTGAAAGGCTGGCAAAATATGGGTAGACCATTCTCTGCGACTGGGATAAAGTCGTCAACGATAACTTCTTCCAGCTAGCCGTTGATACGCATCGTTACCTTGTAAATTCCAGTATTATTATAGCTTTGTCCTTTGAAAATGTTTTTGATTCTTTATTATTTTTAGGCCAACGCGGCAATCGCTGATAGGAAATAGCAATCTCCCAGGCTGCCTTGAATGACTTGGCAGGGTTCAACTCTATTTCCAACTAGGACTGGGCTATTGACGAGTTCTGAGATTCTTTTCCAACTGGCGTTGGTGAGCCCTTAAATTTAGCCCAAACTTGAATCATTAGCTGGAAACTCCTGATCTGAAAATTTCTTCTTAGCTTTGTTATACTCGTAGAATACTTCTTAGTATTGCGATTTTTTGATTTTGACAATCTTTATTTGCTAGTTTAACAATTACTAGTGATTTATTTCTTTGGAGGAAGACAGGAAGTCAATAGAGTCAGGTTTGCGATGCACCTAGTACCCTACTCCCGAAGAGAACTACTGGCAGCATTTAAATAGAAACATCTTTTAATAATAATCCTAACTCAATTCGTACTTAAAGATAATAAATCGCCTCCTTAAATCATAAGTTTTCTAATGTAGTTCCTTCGTGATGGGACCTATACAAGAGTGTTTAATTTAATGCTAACTAACGTTTTGAAATGAGTCTTAAATATTTAAAATTTAATAACTTGACAAAGCTATACTTAAGAGTTCAAGTTAATAATATGTGGTCTTGATTATCAAAAAAAGCTGGTAAAATCACCAAACACATCTTTTTCAGTTTTTTTCGATGGCAATTAAGCACTATTCTATAACTTTTGAAGATCCCAATCGTTAAAAAAGTCTGTGTCTTCCTTAGATTGTGCCTTAGCAGCTACTTATCCTGATTAGGCTTATTAAAAAGAATTTGATTATTCTATTTGTCCGAATTCTCCAAACAAGTCAGCCTTCTTTTATTGGGCTACTTAATTGCTTTATTCCTTCTGAATCACCTAAACCTTTTCTTTTTACTCCTTAGCTGCAGCACTTTTATCTTCTTAATCCACAATCAACTTCACTTGAGATTTGTTGACTTTTTTAGTGCTAGATATTTAATACTTTAATAAAGGTTCAAGGTGAGCTATGACAAACTCATTAAACTAGGCACGAATACTAGGATCAGCTGTAATGCTTGGATATTGTTTAGCCTACTTCCAAATGGTAAAGATGAAGTGCTTCAGCAAAACATGATGTTGTTTTGACAAAGCAAGCAAATGCTGCTCATACCCTATAAGAAAAGCATTTCTTACTATTTAGTCAGTACTATGGAGCGTCAATACAAAGATTTTCAAGATAAGAACTTGAAGAATGTTGTTATAAGGATAAAGTAAAACAAGATTCCACAAAAAGTTAAGGAGTCCCTAGTTGATGAAATTGCATGTTCCATCTTCAACCACGATGCTGATTAAACTTAGAAGAGAATAAAGAGACTTATTGCTTTTACGGACTGTTTGGCGGTTTTGGTTAACGATGAAGCCCGTACTCTTAGAAACCTCTCTGATATTTGCAGCTTCTCTCTAGAGGTAGCCTTTAATCTTCTACTTGTGGAGTGAAGAGAGTGTAAACAGAGGAATCTTTTGATCGTGCTAATTCAGGGTTGTTTGTTGTGACTTTTTAATGAGGGCTAATAGAAATTAATTCACTGATACACTATGCTGAGTTAATTTTATGTTACTTAGCAAGTGTAAATAGCTAGAAGCTTCTCAGACTTCAGCAGTTATTAAAGTAAAGCGTCTCCTGAACTAAAAGCCTGGAATTTTGAGATAACTTCACATAAGATTTCAGAACAAGAATATTTGATGTTTTCACTGCTCTTAACAAACAGCTAAATGATCATTTATAAAATCTCTTTTCTTCCCTATAAAACAGCCCCTTCAGCTGTATTTAGAAGGACTAAACTTTTTTTGATAATGTCCTACACTGATCCATTCGGTAACAGACATGCGAACTTCTACAAATTATCTGCAATTATCTTAGTTGTCTAGATTAGAAACCAGATACTTTAGCTTTATTAGCAGAATAGAGGTTGTTAATGACCTTTTAAAAGTAGCCAATAAGAACTTCATTCTGGGCCGCTGGAGTCTCCAAAAAAGATAACAGCTTGATCCAATATTAATTCTAGCTCTAGGGTTTGTTCTCTTGAAAAAATTCGCGATAAATGAGATCGCTATCAATGGCCAGCAACTAAGAGCTAATATAGGGCAATTTATGGCATCGATCGTGACTATCGTTTTCTTTCGGCATGATGATCACGTAATCTATAAGCTCAGTCACAAATTGATGTTTGTGATTCTGTAGGCTAGTTTAAATGATGCTTACTATTCCAAGAGCTTCGGATTTTGGTTCTTCAGTTCGGTTATGATGTTTTAGTCGAGAAGAAGGGTTGTGATTGTTGTGTTTGGATCTGAAAAATATTTGTCAAAGGTTGACTCTTCAATAAGATCCCAGATCATTTAATTTAAATAATGCGGATTTATAAATCATAAATATTAAAAGGCCCTACTGTCATAGTAAGACGTTTATTACTCCTGGTCTTGCTGTAGCTAAAATCCACCTTCTCTCTCATTATCAGATTCATTCATTTCTTAGGCGTTGACCTTGACCCCTTTCTTCCAATATCCTACATAGCTGTTTTCGTTTCTATCTTTGTATATCCCAAGACCATGCTTCTTGTTTTTGACGAATTAGCCATAATAGACATATTTTTTGGGTTACCATTCCAAACCAAGACCGTGTTTGAAGCCTTAGTCTAGATATTACGACTGCCAACCTCCCAAATATCTTCTACCTTCAAAGTGCCAAATCAGGCAAATGTTCCTTGAGACTATCATGGTGCAATTAGTGTATCTCTTAATTACTAGATTTTCACACTAAATTCTGAGTTCCTAGAAGATAGCTCTTGCTGCTTCATAAAGCTCTTAGCGTTATTGCTCTTTGAAAATGAGTTTTTCTGTAAATATCTTCGGTATTTTAACAACTAAGTTATAGGACAAGGTCTGTTCAGCTTTGAAATAGAGATCTTTAAGATAAGATAGAGAGGACCTGTAAGAAACAAGCAATTCTTGTTTCTTTATTTCTTTCTCTTAGTACATTCTCTTTTTATTCATTTTGCTTTATCTATGGTCTTCCTTCTGTATATATTGAGCTTCATTTTAGCTTTAAGAAGATTATGATTATTATTTCTTCTATTTACCTATTTTCCTTTTAGCCAAATTGTTTATCTCATTTTTCAACTTTTAGACCACGCTTGGCTAAAAGTGAGGCAATTAGTCAACCTGACTACTTTCTTTCTTGTGCATCGAAGTTAGGAAGGAGTTCACTTTGTTGAAGCTGCCACCTAAACTTTGCTGCCTTTTTCTAAAGCTATCATACTGTTATTTAGCTGCAACAAATGATGAAGATTCAAGAGGATTGATTTTAGTAACTTTGGGCAGCTGACTGACGCTATGCAACTTGGTTCTACTTTCCTTAGGGTTTTCGAAGATATTGATTTGAGGAGTTTTCCATTTATTTGTAAATTATCCATTAGATTTGAACTTAATGATTGAGTTCGAAAGCTTGTTGATTTGGTTGTTAGAGATGAGTAATTAAATTCTACAAGGGTCTTCCTTTGGTAGTGGAGGCTGCCGATTTTGCAATTGTTTGCGTATGCATCCTGGACTCATATAGTTTTCCATTTGGTTTTCTTCATTTTCATCGAATACTTCTTTCTAAAGCATTGTGAATCTCGGCTTTTTTAAAAGCTAAGAGTCTAAATTCGGCTTTTTTGAGCTCAAACGATAGCCTAGAGGGTTTTACTGTTCTAGCTCATTACAAGAAGGCAATGTGTTTTAAGGATTGATACTGTTTTGTAAAGAGTTCTGATAAGTTTGTTGATGCTACTGAGGCTGTTATTAGATGCTTTTTTGGTATTTTTGAATACTGTTGACTTCAATTTGGTAATCCTAATTAAAGGTAAAGCGCTTTGGGTGCGCAGTTTTTGGTGGATTGGGTAAAAAATCTTTGGGATAGTTAGTGGTTTTGCGCCTAATTGGGGTTTCGATCATGGCCTATTTACTTTTGTAATAATTTTATTAAATGAACCCTATTTAATAATTGGCTTTAAAAATAAATCAAAAGGCTTATTCTTTATAATCTTTCTCAATGAAAGTACTATCAAATGATTCTCCAAACAACTTTCTGGGCAATAATCTCCATAGTGGCAATTTACTCTAGATACATAGCATATCCCATTCCAGATTTCAGAAATTGAAGTTGAAATCAATCAAAGATTTATAAAATGGGTGTTCTAGGACCTGAAATATAAAAAACAAATGTGTGTATTCAGGATGTTATTATTAATTATTAATCAAAAAGGCGGTATGAGTGGAGAGCTGCTGAATGCTTTAAGAGGATGCCTCGATCCAAATACAGTCCATGCCTGCTAAAACCGACTCAAGCAAATGAGCTAGAATAATGAGTTTACCCAACAACTCCTTTTGTTGATTCCCAATCAAGAAGCTCAACTTCTGATAATGGTCCTCAGTACATTAAAAAACTATCTGTTGGCTCGCTACAACTCCACTGAGAACAGGATAAGCAACTAACAGAAGTAGATATTGAGAGGAAATTTGTTGGAACTCTATTACGAGATCAAAAACAACTCAAATGCAGTCAAACTGTACAAATAGATCCTCTACATCATCATAGCAGTGGATTATCCCTGGCCGGGGGCGTAGAGTTACCTCATGCAAGATTTAAACAATAATATATAGGCTGGAGTCTACTTTTGTAGGCAGATGGCTAAAGTGTGCTAGTACTTTGAAGGCGAATAGAGATAGAAACTATAAATTTTCATCAACAACGTATTTCCCAGGCTTTAGCAAATCGTTGAGCAAGTTCTGAGCAATTTTAACTAAGCCACGAGCAAGCTGCTTGCCTAAATTTTCAAAACTTTCTACTCCTCGTTTCATATCAACATTCCCTTCTACCTCAGAAACTTCCAAAATATCTAGCGATGGATGCTATTTTTCAACACTATCTTCAACATAACCACTGACGCTCTTTCGGCTGAGAGCCAAAAGATAGCAGCGAGTTGCTACTTAAGGTTCTTCTCTGTTTACTGCAATTAAGCAATGGATAATAAGTAGTTTGTAGGCTGGGCTGCCAAATTTAGATAATATTTTGGACCTCATCTCTTTTAATTCGTGTATCAGTTAGTCGCAACTCGAAAAGGAAATGAAGACATTCTCAGTACTTTGATTAACTGCATCTACTAGGTGGCAAAAAAGTCAAATTTGAGATTTTTAGTGAAATAGTAGCAGATTCGAAACTTATTTTATAATGGGATTCTTTTGCCTCTCTGTGAAAGTTCAAGAGATGAGCTAAACCTCTTTACAAACGATGAAATAGAATATGTTCGAAGGTAAGATGACCTTTCTTGCTACCCTGTCCGTAGAGCAGTTGAGTAATTAGTATAGGTGGTTGTTAATTAATTGAGCTTCAACTAAAAACTAGAACTTTTTAGGATGGTCTAGTATAGTGCTGGTGTCCTTACTTCATTGACATCTACCTAAGGCTAAAAGGAAGTGGTTGTTCGGATTTTGAGCAAAATCGGAAAAATTATCTTGAGGAATAAATATCTTAAAAGCCAATTTTAAAGCCTCACTGTTGAATACTTCCTGCCTTTACTCAGATCTAATAACAAGCTAATTAATGCTCTTGTCTGTGAGTTATTATCCAAATATCTTCCTTTTGGGGATCTTTCACCTCAGACTGTGACCGCATTGATGGAACTTATTTACGAGAAGATAGTTGGAGAAAACTCTTTAGTTGTGAGATATAATGCTATTTTAGCCTTTACTGCCCTTTTGGGTCATGGATCTGCTCTTGAAGCAGCAAAGCCTCATTTCCAAGCCATTCTCTAGATTTATGTGAAGACACTGAATGCATTCGACCATTAAAATTTGATTTAGGCCCTATCGTCTATAGTGAAGCACTTCGATAAAGAGATAGTCAATTTCGCTCCTGATCTTCTTCCCCATTTGCTAAGAATGTTTTGTTCTTTAGCCAAAAATGAGAAAGATACTGAAGATGATGAACCTGACACAAACACACCAGCAAAAGCAGCGCTTTCGACTGTGAAATAAATTCTCAATTGCCCATTAGCTCCGGAAACCTATCTGAATATCAGTATTGACTTGACAGAGCTTTTGAGAGGCATTTTTAGCTAATACCATTAATATTTTGACGAAGTTTTAAGCTTGTATGCAGTTTTGCTTTACAAAGCTAAAGCGATTTTCGATTTTGAATACCCTTATGCTGCCTGCCGTAAGCTGCTGGAAGGGAACAACTAAGTTCTTGTAAGAAGTGGTGTTTCAGGGTAACTATTAGGCTAGCTGATAAAACTGGAGCCAGCTGACAGTGAGTTTGAATAGTCTCTAGTCTCAATCCTAAAAAACATCATTCAAAAAGCACCTGATCAAGTCTTAAGAAACTACCCTTGGCCAAAGCATCCTGAACTTATACTTGCATTAATCGAAAACCAACGCATTTCTCCTCAATAGTTAAATGATATTAATACTACGTAGGTCGATGTTGTTTGGATTCCTTACCTTTCGGCTTATTCAAAAACCGTGTTTGGAGTTGGAAACCTTGCGAACTTAAACTAAGTTCATTCTATTTTAGGAGTTTCGCTGTTTCCTTGGCTAAAGGAAGGAGTGAACCCTCATCTCGTCAAATTAATCGCAGATTCTATAGACGATGAGTAAGAAGAATAAGACTTGATTGAAGAAAACACTGCTCAATTGTTATAAAAGTACGCGAACTAAGATGATGAAGATTAGCAGTCATATTTCTAGAGTTCCGGTAAAAACTACGGTTTCTTATACGATTCTCCTTTCGACTCTGCTAAAGATCGAGAGCTGCTGATTGCTCAAGTGGTAATTCTGCTTTTATTTAGAGAAGTTTGGATCAGCAAAGCGCAATCGATTTAGTCAACAGCCTTAGCAGCAAATACAAGAAAAAACTATAAATACTTATGACCCAGCAGTGATCGGTTTGTTGTTAAATTATTTGTTAAAGTTTATGCATTTGGAAGTAGCATTCTTTTGATGCTTTAATATGGTTATGGTTAGTAAATTAGGTTTTGAAGCTAGCAGAAGTTTGAAGAAAGAAACAACAAACTTATATACACATCATCTAGCATCATTCTACGTTCTTTTTCTCTGCGATTCCCAAAACTTTTTTGTACTATTTTATCAAGAATCTCAGCATTACGTGAAATTTGCGTTTTTATTCATCCTCCCCGTAATCCTTGGTTCTATCGTAAGTCCAGACCAAAGTTCGGGTTACTTCGGTCGCAACCAGCATCTGCTTATCAAGACTCATTGAACGCAATTTGTGAAGACACTTCATTCCTTCAGCAAACCCAATCTTTGAATACTTCTTTATCTTTTTGCGCAAGGCCAGCACTTCCCAAGGATTAGAAGAAGCAGAGCTAGCACTCATTTATTTCTGTCTTTGTATTTATTATAAGCAAACCAATTCAAAATATTAACTATGGATTATTATTGGCTAAAAGATAGCTTTCTATGACAAACTCAATAAGCTGAGTAGATCATCGAGGAAAAGAGTTATGGTTCAGTCAACCGACAGAAGAGTTTGAGTGTATTATTGATTGATTGAATAAGCTAATAAGAGAATAAAGTTTTAAGTTGTTGAGAACAATCAATAAAAGGGGTAGACAAACAAATCTTCCGGAAGTTCCTCGAATTCCACTTCATATTGTTCAGTAACTTTTTTGAAAACATGGTATTCTTGCCTTGAGACTTTCGGATTCATCTGAATAGATCGTTTTGAAATAAGTAACGATCCTGCTAAAAGACCAATTGTTGATATTGTGAGAAATTCAATTCATAATTATAATTATCGATGTTCATTTTGATCCAGAATTTGGTCGATTTTTATTATCATAAAATTCTGTGGCGCAATATTTAAATGCTATTTTGCCCCAAACTAAATCATTTCAGAAATTAGAGTCTGACCAATTCTGCGCGTTCATAATATAAATTGATTAGATTACAATAACAGAAAGGAAGCAGTTAAATAATGCTTGAATCAAATTGATATGTATTACGATCCCAAAAGCCTTAATTTACTAAATCTATGATCTTTTTTATTAAAAATAACTATTATTTTTCGGCAATAAGATTAACTAAGATCAGTCTGAGCAGCTGCTGCTTATTTTTTATATAATTTGAGGTTATCCGAAGTGTCCATTTCTTTTTCCTTCTGTCAGTTTTGGCAGAAGCTTTACAGCACCTGTTTTCCAGTAGTAGTGCGTACTCCGAGTCTGATGCCGACTTCAAAAGTTTCTAAATATCTCGATCGCTGTCGCATCTTTTAAACAACATCGAAAGGATTTTTTAGATCCTTCTTCCCT
>Ga0316217_10002709_pt1 | contig 21002 bp, 17 predicted proteins | sample 1anoAmetaG_FD_203633 | JGI IMG/M metagenome (GOLD analysis project Ga0316217, IMG submission 203633) | Freshwater microbial communities from Trout Bog Lake, Wisconsin, USA - 1anoA | ecosystem: Environmental > Aquatic > Freshwater > Lake > Hypolimnion/Profundal zone | place: USA: Wisconsin...
CGGCGGTCAGTTCCAGGTGCGCCGGATTGGGAGTCTTCTCCACCTTCGCTTGCGCGGCGGCTATCGCTACCCCGGCGCACACAGCCGCTACGGCAACCGCGAACCCCAAACCTGCCTTCATCGCTTGCTCCTTGAACGATTAGACATCGGAAGCCCCGCTTTCGGCATCCGCGCCAAGCGCCAATCTGAAAAGAAACTGGTTGAATGGTTCGGTCGCCCCTACGGGGCTGACGGTCCTCTTATCGTCCTGACCCAGGGTTCCGCTACGCTTCACCCTGGGCTACTCTCTGACGGCCCCTTCGGGGCCTGCATTGTGCACTCCTATGGAAGCAGGAGGCTCCAGTTGAAGCAGGAGGCTCCAGTTGAAGCAGGAGGCTCCAGTTGAAGCAGGAGGCTCCAGGTGAAGCAGGAGGCTCCAGGTGAAGCAGGAGGCTCCAGGTGAAGCAGGAGGCTCCAGGTTTCATCCTCCGCGGGTCGGAGACACCGGTGGAGACTAGTAAGAAACAACATGCATTCTCAACAAAAGAACGATAAAGAGGCCCGGGCCTAAAGGCCCTCTTCTTGAGGCATCGGGTTCAGGGGCCTGAAGGCCCCTGCTCCCTCCGCAATGCCTGATCCCAAGCGGGACGTGTTTCATCCACCGCGGGTCGGAGACACCGGTGGCGGACTGCCACAAATCATAGCCGCGGCGCGAGCGCGCAGCTTTGTTGTTTGCCACGGGGGGCCTGCGCTGTCACAATGACGGCAACGGTCCAACGATTCCCTGCTTGCAAGCGAGCCTATGAAGATCTGCCCGCACTGCGAAACCGGCTTTCCCGACAACGCCACGACCTGCCCTACCCATGGCGGGCTGCTGAGCGAGATCCGCGACCTGAAGCCGGGGATGCTGATCCGCAAGACCTACCGCATCGCACGGCTGTTGGGCAAAGGCGGCATGGGCGCGGTCTACCTGGCCCAGCACGAGCTGATGGACGCCCCGCGCGCCTTGAAGTTCCTCTCCGCCGAGCTGACCAACGACGAGGCCTTTACCCGCCGCTTTCTGCGCGAGGGGCGGACGCTGCGCCAGGTGCGGCACCGCAATGTGGTCGATTGCGGCGACCTGGAGCGATCCGAGGACGAAACCCTCTTCTTCGCCATGGAGTTTGTCGACGGCCCGGACCTGCGCGGCCTTCTGCAAGCCGCCGCCGGGCCGTTGCACGTGTCCGACGCGCTGGAGATCGCCCGCGGCATCGCCCTGGGCCTGGGAGCAGCGCACGCCCTGGGGCTGGTCCATCGGGACATCAAGCCGGAGAACGTGCTGATGGCTCGCGATCGCGACGGCTGGGTACCCAAGATCGCCGATTTCGGCATTGTGGCCACGGTGGAGAGCAGCACAGTCTACAAGACCACTCGCGGCAGCTTGCTGACGCCGCCCTATGCCGCGCCGGAGCAGTGGCGGGGCATGAAGGCCAGCGAACTGGACGGCCGCACCGACCTCTACGCCCTGGGCGGAGTGCTCTTCGAGATGCTCACCGGGCAAACCGTCTTCGACGCCGAGAACTACGAAGGCTGGTTCTACCAGCACCTGGAGATTCCGCCGCGGCTGCCCAGCAGCGTGCGCCCGGAACTGGCCGACTGGAAGGGCCTGGACGCTCTGGTGCTGCGCCTGCTGGCCAAGAATCGCGACCAGCGGCCCAAAGACGTTGCGGAGACGATCCGCCTGCTGGACGCGGTCGAATACGTTGCCCGGGCGCGCCGGGTCACAAAGGTCGAGGAAGTCTCGCCCCAGCCGCGCCCGGTTGAGATTCCGATTTCTGCCTCGGATTCCGGCCAGATCGCCCGCTTGAGCCCTGAGCAAGACGAGGCCCCCGCCGAGAAGAAGCCCAAGAAGCGGACCATGCTGATCCCGGAGATACTGATCGGGACGATCGTCGCGATGGTGTTCTTGTTTTCCTGGTGGGACGGCAGGCAACGGGAGGAAGCGCAGCAGGAGGCCGAGAAATTCAGCGCAGCGGTCTCGCAGCCGGCGCCCAGCAATATTCCGCCCATGGAGCTGTACGAGCAGGCCAAGACTCTAAGCGACAAGGGCCAGTATGAGAAGGCCATTCCGCTCTTGGCCCAGGCCTGCAATGCCAGTTACGCCCAGGCGTGCAGCGAGCTCGGCGGCCTATACGCACATGCGCACGGAGTCGCAAAGGACCTTGCGCAAGCGACGGTCCTCTACGCCAAGGCATGTGACGGGGGCGACGGTACGGCTTGCAAAAGGCTGGGGGACGCGTATACGGCCGGCGCTGGAATCGGGAAAGACAAACAGAAAGCTCAGCAGGCTTACACGAAGGGATGCTCCCTCGGGAACAAACCGGCCTGCTCGGCCAACGCGCCCAAATCGATTCTGGACGAGATCCATTGAAAGAGACCCGCTGGCCTGCGACTGGCTCAAGCAACTGCCCAGACGCGCGTCGCTTGACATAGTTCCACACCAGACATGAAACTGCCAGCAGGTTGCCGAGGCGCAGAGGCCACTCTGCCCCGGCGGATTTGGGGAAAGGCGGAGACCAACCCGGTGAGCGGATCCAAGGCAGGGCGGCTGAGTTTTGCGCTGAGTTCCAATATGGAAAGTGTCGGCCAAGTCGAGGCTGCCGCGGAGAAGCTGGCCACCGAGGCCGGGCTGGACGAGGACGCGCGCTTCCAGATCGCGATGGCCGCGCGCGAAGCCGCCGTCAACGCCGTGCTCCATGGAAACGAATACGATCCGACCAAGCAGATCGCCGTCAGTCTGGAGAACACGGGCACGGCGCTGGTGATCACGATTGCCGACCAGGGCAAGGGGCTGGATCCGGAGACCCTCCCCGACCCGCTGGCCCCGGAAAACCTTTTGCGCGGCACCGGCCGCGGCATCTTCCTCATCCGCTCCTTCATGGATGAGGTACACTTTCGACAAATGCATCCCGGTACGGAATTGACGCTTGTCAAACATCTGGCGCCGGCTGGCGAGTAGCGTTACGTAGCCTGCGCGGGAAGTGCAAGCCGCAGGCAGGGCCATTCATTCAGCGCCAGGCAGCCCAGGGCCGGTGGACAGTTTCCACCGGTCGCAACGGCGAAGGTGCTATAACTGGAGTACCAACAAGGAGGAATACCCGTGGCACTTACAATTGCTTCCCGTGAAGTGGACGGCGTCACCGTTCTCGACCTTAGCGGGCGGATCACTTTGGGCGAGGGCAGCGTGCAGTTGCGCGACGCCATTCGCGACCTGATCAGCAAGGGTCAAAAGAATATCTTGCTGAACTTGGGAGACGTGAACTACATCGATAGCTCCGGTTTGGGCGAACTGGTGAGCGCCTACACCACGGCCCGCAACCAGGCCGCCGCTCTCAAGCTGCTGAGCCTCACCAAGAAGGTTCACGACCTGCTGCAACTGACCAAGCTGTATACCGTCTTCGACATCTACGACGACGAGGCCAGCGCCATCGCCTCCTTCAAGTAGCGCTGCCCAGACCGCTCACGCACCTGCATCCCAAGAAAAGGCCATCCCCGCATCGCGGGATGGCCTTTTTCGCATTCGGCCGAACTTCTGGGGCGACCGCGCCCGGCGAGCGGGATTTTGCCCGGAGAGGGTGATTTATTCTGAACAAAGCATGAATGATTCAGCCGTTTTGCTTATCGACTGCCCGGACCGCAAGGGCCTGGTGGCCCGTTTCTCCACCCTGCTCTACGAACGCGGCGCCAATATTCTGCACGCCGACCAGCACCAGGACCACGAACTGGGCCTCTTCTTCATGCGCGTCGAATGGGGACTGAACGGCACGGACGGCGGGCCGGTCTTCGACATGGAATCCTTCCGGGGGGCTTTCGCTCCGCTGGCTGGGGAGCTGGGGATGCGCTGGAAGCTGAGCGCCACCCGGCGTCAGCACCGGGTAGCGCTCTTCTGCTCCCAGTACCTGCACTGCATGGCCGATCTGCTGCACCGCTGGCGCACCGGGGAATTGCACTGCGAGATTCCGGTGATCGTCTCGAACCATCGAGACGTGGAACGGCTGGCTGCGTTTTACGGCATTCCCTTCGAACACATTCCGGTGACGGCGGCCACGCGCGCCGAGGCCGAGGCGCGGCAGGTGGAGTTGATCGAGCGGCACGGCATCGAACTGGTGGTGCTGGCGCGCTACATGCAAATCCTCTCGCCCACCTTCGTGGAGCGCTATCCGGCGCGGATCATCAACGTGCACCACTCGTTTTTGCCGGCGTTTACCGGGGCCAAGCCCTATCACGCGGCGCACGCGCGCGGCGTCAAACTGATCGGGGCCACCAGCCACTATGTCACCGAGGTGCTGGACGACGGACCGATCATCGAGCAGGACGTAGCCCGCATCTCCCACCGCGACCAGGTGGAAGACCTGGTGGCGCGCGGGCGCGATCTGGAGCGCATCGTGCTTTCGCGCGCGGTCCGCTGGCACCTGGACCGGCGCATTCTCTGCTACGGGAACAAGACGGTGGTGTTCGACTAGCTCACTGCGGCCAGGTCGTTTTCTTCGACCTCGACCGCGATGCTCTGCATGATGAGGTCCATGGTGAGGACGACGCGCAGGCTGTTCGCCTTGCGCACCACCACGCCCTCCATCCCGGAAAATGCGCCCCGGCAGATGCGCGCCCGCTCGCCCGCCTTGAGCACCGGGTGAGGCTCGGCGGAGCGCCCCGGAAGGCCGCTGCGCAGCGCATCGATTTCGGAGTCGGGCAGGGGTGTGGGCTTGCGCGCGACCCCGCCCACGATGGACAGAACGCCCGGCACCTCGAGCACACGGACGCGCTCGGTGCTCTTGATATGAACGAAGATGTAACCGGGAAAGAGCGGGAGGTCCAGCGTCACCTTGGACCCGTCGCTCCATTTGCGCCGGGAGCGATAGAGAGGCAGATAATGTTCGATCTCCCGGGAGCCCAGGTGCTGCTCCACGCGCTTCTCGTGACGCGAAGCCGTGTAGACCGCAAACCATTTCGGCGAAGCCTCGGAATTCGGCGACACGAATGCCTCCCGCGGGGTTTCCCCCCAGCATCCACGCGGGGCGGGGATGCCGAATGAATGTATGCGCTTCCCTTCAGTCGCGATCCACATCGCGCCCCAGGCTCACCCGCAAATATACCAAACAATCGTAGCGGTTGAGTAAATTCTCGATAAATCTCCCCATTTCATGCAAGTACCGAAGTTTTCTCGACGCCGATCGAGAATCAACAACTTCCGCACAATGCCAGGCAACTCGCAAGCAATTGCTTGCATCCTGCCCCTTGCGGGGCGGAAGACTCTGCATGGGCCGTTCTCCCAGGACTGCGCTTCGCTTGTTCTGGGCTACGCTCAGACCGTCCCTTCGGGACGAAAGCCGGAACAGCGGCTGTCGAAAGCGATGTCTGAAAGGGGCACGGTCGCCCCAGCGGATTCATGCAGATGCCCCGGCTTTCCTTTGCCCTGGCCCCCAACCGATGCAACGGCTGCGGTACACTAGCTACCGCAAGACACATGGCCTGAGAGAAGAAAGGATGGGCTCATGTACCGTCGAAATGGATTCCTGAGCGCGGCAGCCGGTTTGGCATTTTCGCTGGCCGCGCTGCCCGGCTCTTCCGCCGCGGCCTCCGCTCCGCTGGAAATCGAGGCCGGGCCTGTCCTCGCAACCCAGACCGGCAACAGCTTCCGGCTGGAGAATCGCGTTCTGGGCGTTCGCTGGTCGGTGGCGGACGGGAAGTTGACCGGGTTGACCATCCTGGACCGCCTCCATGCGACGGAGTTGCCTGTCGCCGCGCCCTTCTCCATCCTTTTGCAAGATGGAAGCATCTTCGATACCGGCAATCTGAAGCTGGCCGGCCAGCCCGTCCAGCGCGAGCTGACGCCGCAGCCGGAGGCTCCCCGCATGGCCGACCGGACGCATGGCCAGGCCTTCGATTTTGCCCTCGAAACCGGCGACCGCTCGCTGCAAGTGACCTGGTCGATCGTTCTCCTGGATGGCTCGTCCTACGTGCGGCAAGCGGTCACCCTCGCCGCCGCCGGCCAGGATGTGGCCGTCAGCCGGGTCGAACTGATCGATCTGCCCCTGCCGGGGGCGCAGATGAGCGGTTCGGTGGCGGGCTCGCCCATCGTGGCGGGGAATTGGTTCCTGGGCTTCGAGCATCCGCTCTCCGAGAGCAAGGTAACGGGCGGCCGGGCCACCGCCTGGATGGAGCGCGATCTACCCCTGCGCGCTCATCAATCCATCGCCTACTCCTCGGTCATCGGCGTAGCCCCCGCCGGGCAGATGCGCCGCGCCTTTCTGGCTTATCTGGAGCGGGAGCGGGCCCATCCCTACCGCACGTTCCTGCACTACAACTCCTGGTACGATCTGGGCTACTTCACGCCTTATAACCAGACCGACGCGCTGGACCGGGTGAACGTCTTCGGGCGCGAGCTGGTGGAAAAGCGCGGCGTGACCCTCGATTCCTACCTCTTCGACGACGGCTGGGACAATCACAAATCGCTGTGGAAGTTCAACGAGGGCTTCCCCAACGGTTTTGCGCCGGTGAAGCAGGCCGCGGAGAAATACGGCGCGGCGCCGGGCGTGTGGATGTCACCCTGGGGCGGCTATTCCAAGCCCAAGCAGGAGCGCATCGAGTTCGGCAAGGCGGCCGGGTACGAGATCGTCGCCGGCGGATACGCGCTCTCCGGGCCGAAGTATTATGCGGCCTTCCGCGATGTCTGCCTGGAGATGATTCGCACCTACGGCGTGAACCAGTTCAAGTTCGACGGCACCGGCAACGTGGACTCGGTTTTCGCCGGCAGCGCCTTCGACAGCGACTTTTCCGCCGCCATCCATCTGATCGGCGAGCTGCGCACGGCCAAGCCCGGCATCTTCGTCAATCTGACCACGGGGACCTGGCCCTCGCCCTTCTGGCTGCTCTACGCCGACTCGATCTGGCGGGGCGGCGAGGACGACGCGACGGCCGGCGTGGGCCCTTACCGCGAGCGCTGGATCACCTACCGCGACGCCGACACCTACCGGCGCATCGTCGAGAACGGGCCGCTCTACCCGCTCAACTCGCTCATGCTGCACGGGCTGATCTATGCCCAGCACCATCGCCAGCTCGACAAGGACCCGGGCAACGATTTCCGCAACGAGATACGGTCCTACTTCGGCACGGGCACGCAGTTGCAGGAGATGTACATCACGCCATCGCTGCTGACGCAGCCGAATTGGGACGACCTGGCCGAGGCGGCGAAGTGGTCGCGGAGCAACGCAGACGTGCTGCGCGATACGCATTGGATTGGCGGCGATCCGGCCTGGCTGGAGCCCTACGGGTGGGCATCGTGGACGCCCAAAAAGGGCATTCTGGTGCTGCGCAATCCCAGCGATCGCCCGAAGACCTTGCGCGTCGATCTTAAGGATGCCTTTGAACTACCGCCGGACGGCGCACAGGAGTATGCTGCTATGAGCCCGTGGAAAGAGGACGCAGGGCGTCCCGCAATTGTGCTTCGAACGCGGCAAGCACATCTGTTTCAACTCGCCCCGTTCGAAGTGCTTACGCTCGACCTCCTGCCCCAAAAAACCGCGCATGACTGAACCCAGGAAAGGATGACATTCATGGTTACTCCGACTCTTCTCGTCCTGGCCGCCGGCATGGGCAGCCGTTACGGTGGCATGAAGCAAATCGACCCGGTGGGACCGGATGGCGAGACCATCATGGACTACTCGATCTTCGACGCTCGCCGCGCCGGATTCGGCAAGGTGGTCTTCGTCATCCGCAAGGAGATCGAGAAGCCGTTCAAGGAGACCATCGGCACGCGCTTTGAAAAGCGCATCGCGGTGGATTACGTATTTCAGGAACTGGCCAAGCTGACCCCCGGATTTTCCTTGCCGGAAGGCCGCACCAAGCCCTGGGGCACCACCCACGCGATTCTTATGGCCGCCGGCACGATTCACGAGCCCTTCGCCGTCATCAATTCCGACGATTTTTACGGGACGGGCAGCTTCGCGGCGCTGGCCCGCCACTTGCAGTCCGGCTCGCCGGACTACGCCATGGTGGGATACGTTCTGCGCAACACCCTATCCGACTTTGGCGCGGTGGCCCGCGGCGTCTGCCAGGTGGACGCGGACGGCTATCTCAAGGAAGTTACCGAGTTGAAGGCCATCGAGCGGGACGGCAAGAACATCTTTGACACCAACTCCGCCGGCGAGGCGATCCGGCTGACTGGCGACGAGGTGGTTTCGATGAATATGTGGGGCTTCACGCCGCAGATCTTCCCGCTGTTGCGCGATCACTTCCAGAAGTTCTTGCAGCACAACGGCTCCGACCTCAAGGCGGAGTGCTACATTCCCACCACGGTGAACGAACTGGTCAGTTCCGGGCAGGCGCGGGTGAAGGTTATGCGCTGCGCCGATTCCTGGTTTGGCGTGACCTACCGCGAGGACCGTCCGCGCGCCGTCGACAGCATCCGCCGGCTCATCGAAGGCGGTTATTATCCAAAGAGACTCTGGGCATGACGCGAGCGCGCCGGGGCCTCCGGTTCATGTAGCGCCGCTCTCCAGAGCGGCTGTCTCGCGGGCGTCCGCGCCCGCGGGCATCGCATCTGGCGGCTTGGAAGCCGCCAGATGCGCCGGTCTACAATTTGCGGATAGGCTCTTGGAGCGTTTTCGTAAATTCTGGAGAGCAGAGTTCTTTTGGCTTCCCACCCATTCCGCTGGGAACCGCGGAATGGATGGGGCACAGAATTCTATTGTGAAAGCAAAACGCTCTTGGCCCCTCGGATTGTTTTTCGGAGCGCCTGCTCTTTTACGTTGCGGCTTTGGCCGCTGAAGGATTGCCCGCTTGACCGCAAGAATGCGCGCAGAGACTTCCAGAATCGCCGCCGTGGCCAGCCAGTTTCATATCGGCGGCGAATTCGTCACCGCCTCGCCCTACGGCAGCGGACACATCAACGACACCTGGTGCGTGGTCTTCCGCCAGGCGGGAGTGCGGGTGCGCTCCATCCTCCAGCGGCTGAACCGCAACATCTTCAAGGACCCTGGCGCGCTCATGGAGAACGTTGAACGGGTCACCTCGCATCTGGCCGGGCAGGCGGCGGGCGAGCCGGATGCCGACCGCCGCGCGCTCACCCTGATTCGAGCGCATCACGGGCGGGTTTGGCACGCCGACGCGGAGGGCAACCCTTGGCGCGCCTATCGCTTCATCGAAGGGGCCAGTACCTACGATGCCATCGAGTCCACCGGGCAGGCGTTTCAAGCGGCCCGCGCCTTCGGACGCTTCCAAAAGCTGCTCGCCAGCCTGCCCGCGCCGCGCTTGCACGAGGTCATCCCCGACTTTCACCACACTCCGAAACGGTTTGCCGCGCTGGAGCAGGCGATCGCCGCCGATGCCGCCGGCCGGGCCATCCTGGCCAAGCCGGAGATTGACTTCGCCCTGGCGCACCGTTCCATGGCCGGGGTTCTGCTCGCGGCCGGCCTGCCCGAGCGCGTCACCCACAACGACACCAAGCTGAACAATGTCCTCATCGACGACGTCACCGGCGAGGGCATCTGCGTGATTGACCTGGACACCGTGATGCCCGGCCTTGCGCCCTACGACTTTGGCGACATGGTGCGCACCGCGACTAGCCCCGCGCCGGAAGACGAACAGGATTTGTCCAAGGTGGCCATGCAGTTCCCCATGTTCGAGGCCCTGGCCCGCGGCTACCTGAGCGAAGCGGGCGGCTTCCTGAGCAAAGCGGAGAAGCAGTTGCTCGCCTTCTCCGGCAAGTTGATCACCTTCGAGATCGGCATCCGCTTCCTCGCCGATTTTCTGGCGGGCGACACCTACTTCAAGGTGCATCGCGAGGGCCACAACCTCGATCGCTGCCGCACCCAGTTCAAACTGGTCGAGTCCATCGAGCGCCAGGAAGAGCAGATGGCTCGGCTGGTCGAATCTCTGTAGAGGCCTGTTTCCAAAGTTCCTGGCATGAATGCCGAAGAGCAGCCGCAGATCCTTCGACTCACCACCCCCAGACTGAAAAACGTCTGGGGCCCCGTTCGCTCAGGATGACAGCTCATGGGGCTGGGGTGGGGATGTTGAATGGGGCTGGGGTGGGGATGTTGAATGGGGCTGGCGGCGGGGTTGTTGAGTTGGGCTGGCGGCGGGATGTCGAATTACGTTCGATCAGGATGGCGGCTCGTTGGGCTGGGGTGGGCTGTCGAATTGGGCTGGCGGCCCCCATCTCAAGCGAAACCTTATCAAGATGAGGGCGCCCCGGCGTCATAAACATCGACCCGGCCAACCTACCGCAATCGAACCGTCTCAAACGGCAGCCCGGTCATCGGAGAGTTTTCCGGCTGAGCCTCCACATTCGGCCCCACCGCCACACCCTCGAATGCCGCCGGCGCAGCGGTCACGTTCCAACCGTCGAGCAATACCAGTGCATCTTCGCCGACAAAGTCTTTCACCGCGGCTTCCATGGCAACGGTCCTGGTCTCGCCGGGCGTCAGCGAGATGTAGTTGTCGCTGGAGTAGACCGGTAGCACCCGCTCGCCCGATTTCCGCCGCAGTTGCAGATGGGCCATGACGGCGAGATTGTTTGTGGGGTTATGCAGCGTCACCGTCAGCAGCCGGTTCCCGTCCGCGTCCTTGCGTTCGGCCTTCACGTCCAGAGTGACCGCGGGCATCTTCTCCATGTCGGTGAAGACGTCCGGATAGCCGGGCTGGGCGCGCCAGTAGAAGTTCTGCGAGAGCAGCTTGCCCTGGGCATCGCGCAGTTCCAGCTTGAGAAAGTGCGTGGTATGAAGCCCCGCGGGAAACTCAATCGCGCCAAGACTCGTGGCCGCCGAGGCCGGAGCCTGCACCTTCATCTCGTACTGCGTGGCCAGCGATCCATCGAGGTTGTAAACGGAGACCCTGGCGATCGCGCCGACCACCGCCTCGGGCAGATTATCGATCACTTGCAGTTCACTGTTGGCCTCGTTGAACTGGATATGCACCGGCTCGCCCGCGCTCCTGACCGCATACAGCGACGAGTTCGGCTCCAGATCGTAGTGATAGAGCTGCCACACAAAGCTGGGCTGCGCCGGGTGGCTCATCCAGGTGATGATGGCCGTGGCCGGATGGAACATCTGCGCCTGGCGTCCTTCGTACATGGCGCGGAAGGCCTCGTAGTTCATCAACTGCGCCTTGCGCACAAAGTCGGCCAGGTTGGCCGGCTTGCCGTAGCGGCTGGCCAGGATGCCTGGATAAAGGTCGCCGTGCTGCGCCCCCTTGGCCATGTCGTGCTCCGCCCAGTCGTCGTCGATCGTCTCCCAATCCTTCTTCGGCATCATGCCGTGAATGGACTCGAGCGTGGGCACGGAGACGCTGCCGGTTTCGGTCTTAAAGAAGTCGTCGGTAATCGTGTAGAACTCGCGCGGCGTGCGCCAGAAGTACGGTCCGTGCGAGCGAACCCCGGCGCCGTCGGTCGAACTCGGCTGATAGCGCCGCGTCGGTTCCAGCTCGGCCATCAGCTTGCGCAGAATCGCATCGATCTCCGCCGGCGGGTAGCCCTCGTTGCGCGCGCACCACACGGCAATCGACGGATGGTTGCGGAAGCGCAGAATCTTCTCCCGCACGTTGGCGATGTAGGTGTCGATGTCCGTGGGGTTGGGGCCGTCGGAAGGGTTGGGCTGGAAGAACTCGTCCCACAGCAGAATGCCGTACTTGTCGCACAGCTCGTAGAAGTCCTCGCTGGTGCTCTGCCCCACCCAGTTGCGGATCAGGTTCAGGTTGGCCAGCTTGTGCATACGAATCTGCGCTTCCAGCCGCTCGCGTGGAATGCGCTTCAACGCCTCGTCCAGCCCCCAGTTGCCGCCGCGAATAAACACCGGCACGCCATTGACGGAGATGGTCAGGGTGTCGGCGCCCGGAACCGAGTAGGTGATCTTGCGTACGCCGAAGCTCACATCCTGCGCGTCGGAGATTTTTTTATTCATCTCGAAACTCAGGTGCAAGCTATAGAGATTCTGCGCGCCGTAGCCGTTGGGCCACCACAGCAGCGGACGATCGAGATGCAGCGTGGGCGTGCTTTTGGGATCGAAGGAAACGAGTTGCTTGCTGTGCGCGGCCAACTCGATCTGCTTCTCGAAGCCGATCTCGCCGACGCGGCCCTTCAGTACGCCCTTCACCGGCTTGTCGCTGACGTTCTCCACCGTGGCTTGGACACTCACGTCGGCTGAATCGGTCCGCGGCAGCGGCAGATCGGTGGTCACCAGCGGGTCCTTCACCAGCACCGGCCCGGTGGCGGAAAGAAACACCTTTTGCCAGAGGCCCGTGTCCCGGTCGCGAATCGCGGGAATCCAGTCCCAGCCAATCGTAGAAAGAAACGTCGGACCGTCGATGGCCGTCTCGCCGCCGTTCAACCCCAGCCCGTTGCGAATGGTGTGCTCGTGCGAGACGCCGGGATGCGGCTGCGCCGACACCAGCACCGCCAGCACCGCCGGTTTGCCCGGCTGCACATGCGTGGTAATGTCGAACGTGCCCCGGCTGAAGGCCCCGCGCATCGCGCCCACCTGCGCGCCGTTCACCCACACGGTCGCGGAATAGTTGATGCCGTCGAAGTTGAGCCAAATCTCCCGGCCCTTGTAGGTCTTGGGAATCTCGACCACCGCCCGATACCAATACGACCCGCGCGCCAGGCTCTCGGGAATCGTCTCCGGCCGGTCGTTCTCTCCGTAAAGCGGCTCGGGATAGACCTTGTTGTTCACCAGCGTGGTCAGCACCGTGCCCGGCACCGTGGCGGTGTACCAGCCACCGGTGTTCAAGCCCGCGGCGGAAACCTCCGCGCCCGGTTGCGTCACCTTGGCCGCGTCCTGCATCTGCCAGCCGGTCCCGACAACAACAGGCTGAGGTTGTTCGGCATGTGCGGCGGCAGGCATCGCCGCCAACACGGCAAGCAGGAAGGTCAACGCGGAAAAGAACGATCGGCTGGAAGGTTTCTGCAAGAGATTGATCCTCTTTGTATTTTTTGGAAGGCCCGGCGGCTTAGAGCGGTTCCACAATTCACGTGCCCTTTCCGACACCGTTCAAGGTGGCATTTTCTTGAGAAAAATGCCGCTTGAGAGCAGTGGGTCCGGGGTGCAGAAATTGTGGAACCGCTTTGCGCTCCGGTCAAAGGGATTATAGTTGCTGGACCATGCCGCCATTTCTCGTTCGCCACTGGCCCGGCGGATAATAGAGCCATGCCATTTCAACGCTCCTCCGGCGTCCTGCTGCACGTCAGCTCGCTGCCCTCTTACGGCGGCATCGGCGATCTCGGCCCAGCCGCGCACCAGTTCGTGACCTTTCTGGCGGAAGCCAAACAGCACATCTGGCAGGTGTTGCCGCTCTGCCCCACCGGCTATGGCGATTCGCCCTATGCCGGTTCCTCGGCCTTCGCCGGCAATCCGTATCTCATCAGCCTGGAGTTTCTCTCCGACTGGGGCTGGATCGAGGGCGAGCGCATCGGCGGCCTGGCCGGGCGCAGCGGCAATGTGGACTTCGAGGAAGTCGAACGGCGCAAGCTCCCGCTGCTCTTCGAAGCGGCAGGAAACTTTCTCGACCGCGGCCCCCACGATCCCCGGCTTGCCGATCAGTGGGAGGAGTTCGAGGCGTTTTGCCGCGCCGAGGAAACCTGGCTCACGGACTACGTTCTTTATGCCGAGCTCCGCCGCCAGTTCTCGACCGGCGCCTGGACCGCCTGGCCGGAGCCGGTGCGCCGCCGCCAGCCCGATGCCCTGGCCCGCATTGCCGCAATGCACGGCCGCCGCCTGGCTCAGGAACAAGTCCTGCAATTTGCCTTCTCCAAGCAATGGAAGGCGCTCAAAGAGGTTGCCGCACGCAGCGAGATTCGCATTCTGGGCGACGTAGCCATCTTCGTGAGCATGGATTCGGCCGACGTCTGGGTGCATCCCGATCTCTTCGAACTCGACAAGGATCTCAAGCCCATCCGCATCGCCGGCGTGCCGCCCGATTACTTCTCGCCCACCGGCCAGCGCTGGGGCAATCCCCTCTACCGCTGGGACGTGCTGGCCGATCGCGGCTTCGACTGGTGGATCGCCCGCATCCGCCGCGCCGTTCAACTTTACGACATCGTCCGCCTGGACCACTTCCGCGGCTTCGAAGCCTACTGGGCGATCCCGGCCGACGAGGAAACGGCCATCAACGGCGAGTGGATCGAAGCGCCGGGGCTGGAACTCTTCCGCGCGCTGGAAGCCGCGTTGGGGCCACTGCCTCTGGTGGCCGAGGACCTTGGCCTCATCACGCACGCGGTCGACGCCTTGCGCCAGGAGCTGGGCATGCCGGGCATGAAGGTCTTGCAGTTCGGCTTCAACAGCAAGGGCGCGCACATCCACCTGCCCCAGCGCTTCACGACGGACACCGTGGCCTACACCGGCACCCACGACAACGACACCACCCAGGGCTGGTGGAACGCGGCCAGCGAGATCGAGCAGAGGGCCGTCGAGTCTCTCGTGGGACCGGTGGCCAGCCGCCCGGTTTGGCCGCTGCTGCGCGCCACCTGTGGCAGCGTGGCCGAGTTGGCCGTGGTCCCCGCGCAAGATCTGCTGGAATTGGGTTCCGAGGCCCGCATGAATACCCCCTCGGTGGCCGCCGGCAACTGGAGTTGGCGCGCACCGGAAGGCTGCTGGACGGCGCAACTGGCCGCGCGCCTGGCCGCGCTGGCCGAGGTCACCGACCGCGACAACGATCCCCTTGCCGAACCGGAGGAAGAGAAAGAAACTTAGGAGAATAGCGGCCTGCGCGAAGAGCCGTATTCCGGCAAGATCCGTCGATGGTTGCGATGCGCGCGGAGAATCAGTTTGCCCTGGTGGTCTTTGCGTCGTAGGCCTCTTGGGTCGCGAGCTCAGAGGCTTCCTCGGTCCCGAGAAGCTTGAAGCGGCACCCACCTGCCTCCGCCTTGCAACTCAAAGAACTCCGCCGCAGAATCTCCACACCGCTCTCGCTCGGGATATTTACCGGAAGGGGCGCTACGCGCAACGCTTCGGAAAACGAAGACAGAGCGGAGTCCCCAGAAAGCTGGCGCACTTCCACGATCTTATCCCCCACGATCGAGTGATTGAATTCAGCATCGTTGTTTCGATATCTGCTGTCTGGCAACGATAGGATTCGGTGGCTCTTGCGACGGTGGCCACTCTGCCGGCGACGCCGCCGCTTCGGCGTTCTTGCTTTGCCCGTGTGCGGGGTCTGGAACAGCAATTGGATCAACGCCTGCTCACATCTTGCTGAAGAGGCTGGTCGAGGCCGAACCGAGTTGCGCGATCACCGCCTCCAGAGCCGTCTGTTGGGCCTCGGCCAGCGAGAGCTGGGTCGAGACCTGCGCCACATCGGCCTGCATCAGGTTGGTCTGCGCAACCGTCAGTTGAGTCTTCTCGCTGGCCACTGCGTCCGAGGCCGCCGTCAGCCGCGAGAGCGAGTTGTCGATGACCACCCGCTGCTGAGAGACGTAATTGAGTGCGGTGCCCAGCGCTTGGGTATCCGCCACGGCCGTAGTTGAAGGTGTCCCGCTGGCAAAGTCCGCCACCAGGCTGTTGAGGGCGGCAAACACGCCGTTGGCCCCGCTGGCCGCGAAGACCTGATCTCCTGGCACGTTCAACTGGATGCTTTGCCCGTTGGGCGTTTGCAGGTAGTTGACATCCTCGCCGCCATAGTAAGTAGTTACCGCCGGCGTCGTGGCATTCGAGGTGCTGAAGGGAGCGGTGGACGTCTGCCCGCCGCCGAAGATGTACTGCCCCTGATAGTTGCTGTTGGCCAGCGAAGTCACCTCGGCGCGGATGCCGGCAATCTGATTGGAGATGGATTTCAAGTCGCTGGCGTTCATCGTGCCGTTGTTGGCGCTGGTCGCCAGCGAGATGGCGGTGTTCAACTGCGAGACCACCTGCCCCAAGGCCGAATCGGCCACCTGCAACTGCCCCGTCACCAGGCTGGAAGATTGGGTAAAGGAGTCGTCCCGCTGGATTTGACTTAACAGCAGCACATTTTCTCCCGACGCCACCGGGTCCTGGCTCAACGAGGTGACACGCACGCCGCTGGACAACTCCGAGGTCAACTGTTGCTCGGACCCCTGCGTCTGGTCCAGCGCGCTCGCCAGGTTCGTAATGTAATTCGGGTCCACCCGCATCGCTTCCCTCCCTGGATTGAGTGTGTGGATCGGGAAAACGCGTTCTTGTCCAGCCGGGATCGGTGGCGTTCGCCCCTGCGCCTTTGCGGCCTTTGCCCGAGCCCGCCTCAGGAAACCGCGGTGGTGTCGCCCAGATTCAAGGCCGACGCCATGATGGTGTCCAGCATGGTAAATACCTGCGAGGCTGCCTGATAGCTGCGTTCGAACTGCTGCATGGAGGCGGCTTCGTCGTTCAGATTCACGCTGGAGAGAGCGCTGTTCTGGGATTGCAGTTGGGTCACCGAGGCGTTTTGCGCCGTGTTTTCCGCCTGCACGCCGGATACCGTCGAACCCAGCGTCGCCACCAGGTTCGAAAAGTAGTCCGTGGGCCTCTGCCCGTTCACAATCGACTGATTGGCCAAGGCCGCCATTGCCGTGGCATTCGAGTTGTCGCCGGTGCCCTGGCCGAGCCCGGCGGCGGCGATGTGATTGGGGTCGGTCATCGTCACGCTCATGGCCGCCGCGCTGCCCGCAACCTGCGTGGGTTGAGAAAAAATGTCGCCCGCGTTGCCGTTATCTCCGGCCATATCGGTACCGGAATTGTTCAAGCTATTCACCTGCGTCGAGACGCTGTAAGCCAGTTGATCGAGCGAACCCAGGACCGTGGGAATGTCTCCGTCGCGCGCCGTCAGATACCCTCCCAGCTCGCCTCCTCCGCTGGCCAGTTGCGCGGTCGCATCCGTCGTTCCCACAAAGAAATGGGTCACCCCGCCGATCGTCCCGCTGGTCATCTGAAAGCTGGTGTCTCCGGCGACAAGCAACTGGCCGGATGTCGTGGTAATGGACATCCCGTTGTCGTCGCCGGTAATCCGGTTGATCCCAATCAACTGCGAAAGCCGGCTCAGGTCCTGCTGGCGCTGATCTTCGAGCGTTCCCGCGTCGCCGCCGGCCGAGTTGGACTGGATCGTCTGGTTCAATTGGGCAATCGCCGAGGTGAGCGCATTCACCTGGCTGGTGACGCCCGCGGCCTCCTGGTCCAATGCAGACCTTTGGGAATTCAGGCTGGCCGCCGCGTTCGACACATCGCCGGAGAGAGTCGTCGCTGTCGAAAGCACCTGCTGGCGCAGCGCATTGTCGGTCGGATTGGCCTCCAGTTGGGAGAAGGAATCGAAAAAGCTGGTCAGGTCGCTGCCAATGTCGCCCGCCGTGGAACTGGACGAGCCCGAAGCCGGCGTGAACAGCGCTTGCATCGTATTGAGCGCTGCCAGGCGCGAACCCGAAGCCGAAGCCAACTGCTGCTGCTGGGCTAATCGCTCCTGCAAAACGCTGTCGCGCACCGAAGTCGGCCCGGTCTCGGTCACGCCCGTCCCATAGGAGATGCCATTGACCTCGATAGGCTGATTCTCCTGCCAGTTGGGAACCTCCCGGGTGTACCCGGCGGTGTTGGCGTTGGCCACGTTGTTGGCCACGATGCTCAGCGCCGACTGATCTGCATCCAAGGCCCGCGAGACGATGCTGAATGCGGCGCTAATGGTCCCCATGGCCGGCCTCCGTCCCCACCCATCCGCGCGCCGGCTCCGCGCCGTACTCCAGCCGCTCCCCGCGCAGTTCCCGCAGCCGATTCATCACGGCCAGGTTGGCCCGCGTCGCCTCCAAAACACGGGAAAATGTCGCCATATCCCCGGCGGCCTCCCTGGCTTCGCAGCACAGCGCGGCCCGTTCCTCGGCTCCTGCCGAAGCCAGATCGAGGCTCAAGACGTTGCACGACGCGACCAGCTTCTCCAGCCGCTCTGCGTCCAGATGGGCCAGCGCCCGCCAAGCCTCTTCAGCCCACTCCCTCAGCGCCGGCCGCGCACCGCGCGCTGCGCGCTCCGACGCCCGCCGCTTTTCATTTGTCCGTGCCGGGCCGCTTCCCATTCCCTTCAACCCTCGGATCAAGCTGCTAGTTGCCGCCCAGCATGGCGTCCACCACCTTCGCGGCCACCGCGGAAGGCGGCACGTTATAGGTTCCGGCGGCCAGCGCCGCTTGAATCGCCGTCACCTTGTCCATGCGCACTTCCGGGTCGGCGGCCGTTTGCGCCACCTCGCTCCCCACGCTGCTCAGGGTCGCCTGATCGTTCATCGGCGCGGCCGTGGCCACAGAGGCGCCACTCCTGGGTTGCTGAACGGCCGGCGGGGATGCCTGGCCGACTCCCAAAAGCGACCTCAATCCGTCGAGATTATTGCGAATATCCATAAACTCTCTCCTTGTTGGGTCCATCGGCCCGCCTGCTAATCACTCTAGTTATTTGTGTCCTCCAATTACGGTATCGCCGTGCGGATTCCCGGTTACCGTTCGGTGACTGGAACGGGAAAGATCCTGCACAATGCGATGAGAAATTCCAAAGCCGCCCCGCTCGCTCAATGCCCGCCCCAGAGCCTCCGACGCAAACTCCCCCAGGGCGCTCCCCGAGCCGGCTTCGCCGTCCCCTTCTGCAAGGATGCTCCCTCCGGTCATGGGCTTCAACAACTCCTTCATCATCTGCGCTTCGAACTCGTGCGCCGCGCGCACCAGCCGCGGCTCGGGCATGGTTCCAGCCGCTTCGGCTCCGGCTGCCGGGATTGCCGCCATCGTCTGCATCAGAGCACCTCCAGGTCGGCTTCCAGAGCGCCGGCCTCCTTCATCGCCTGCAAAATCGAGATCACGTCCCGCGCTCCGGCGCCCGTGCGCTGCAACTCCTGCACCAGATCCTCGACGGTCGCCCCTTCTTTCAGATCGATGCGGTTCACCGGCTTGTCCTGAGCCTGCACCGCGGTCTGCTGCACCACCTGGGTTGAACCCGAGGAGAACGGGTTGGGCTGCGAGACCTTGGTCTCGGAGATCACGTTGACCGACAAGCCGCCGTGCAGGATGGAAACCGGTTGCAGGCGGACCATGCCGCCGATCACGACCGTGCCGGTGCGCTCGTTGACCACCACGCGCGCCCGGGGATAGACCTCGATCTCGACAGCTTCCACCCGGTCCAGCAACGCCGCCATGTCCTCGTTCGGCGCGGCGGCAATCTCCACCCGGCGGCTATCGACGGCATGGGCGCGCGCCGGGCCGAGCGCCCGGTCGATGGACGCCGCCATCCTCTGCGCGGTGTGAAAGTCGGCGTCGTTCAGCACCACGCTGACCGTGTGCATCTGCTTCAGGTCGAAGGGCACCGGCCGCTCCACCAGCGCCCCACCGGGGATGCGCGCCGTGGTGGGGTGGTTGAGCTGCCGGGTATTGCCTCCGGAGGAGGCCATATACCCGCCCAACACCAGCGCCCCCTGCGCCTGGGCGTAGATCTGCCCGTCCGGTCCGTAGAGCGGAGTCATCAGCAGGATGCCGCCTTCGAGCGAGCGCGCATCGCCCGCCGACGAAATGGTGATATCCATGCGGTACCCCGGCCGGGTAAAGGGCGGCAGCGTGGCCACCACAAAGACCGCCGCCATGTTCTTTACCTGCATGTTGCTGGCGCTGTTCGAGCCGGTCTGTGGAACGGTAATGCCCATCCGCTCCAGCGCCGAGATCAACGTTTGCGCCGGGAAAACGGTTTGCGAACTGTCTCCGGTTCCGCGCAGTCCAACCACCAGCCCATAGCCCACCAACTGGTTGTCGCGAATCCCCTCGATGGTCGCCACGTCCTTGACCCGCGCCAACTGGGGAGCAGGTTCGCCATAGACCACCGCGACCGCCAGGGTAAACGCCAGCGCCAGCGCGACCCACCACCAAAAGAATGCGCCCGGCTCCCAATCTCCGCTCGGTTTTGTATTCCACATAGCACTGCCCCCGCCCCAAGTCCCTGTTCCCTGTTCCCTACTCCCTATTCCCTGCTTTTAAAACACCAGCAGCTTCTCCAGCAGGCGCACCAACGGATTCTGCCGGTAGGTGGAGTCGTTCACGATGCCCTTGCCGGTCACTTCCAACTCCAGGTCGGTCATGGCTGTCGAGAGCACCTGGTTCTGTGCGCTCACATCCTCCGGACGGACCAGGCCGCGGAGTTTGATCAACTGCGTCTGCTGCGAGAAGGTCAACTGCCGCGTAGCCTGCACCACCAGCATCCCGTTGGGCAGCACATCCACCACCTCGCCCCCGAAGGTGGTCGCCAGGCTGGAATTGGTGGTGCTTTGCCCCTGCGCGGTCAGCCCCGACGCAGCCGTCGCGCCCAGCAGATTTTGCAGGCTGCTCGAGGATTTGAGGGCTCCAAACAGCGACGTCAGCCCGGAGCTGGCATTCGATGCACGAGAGTTCTTGACCTGCCCATCGGTCGAAGCGGCCAGGCTCTCGGTGACCACGATCGAGACCACATCGTGCAACCGCACCGCCTTGGCGTCGGTTCCCAGCCGAACCAGACGGCCCTCCGGGCTCCAGATCGAGCCCGCGGTCCGCACCTCCGCCGCCTGCTGCGCCCGCACCCGTTCCACATAGGCGCGCAAGGCGGCTTCCGGCGGGGTCGCCTTGGCGGCGAGCGCCGGCGGCTTCTTCTTTCCGCTTCCGTCCAGCGGAGGCGCAATGGCCAGCGCGGCCGCCAGGCAGAGAACCGCGGTTCCAAATGAATGCAATCTCATGGCCGCACCTCCGCCGGGGTTACGAAGGCCGCGCGCCCCGGCCCCAGGGCCACCGTCTGCACTACCCGGCCGCCAATCCGCAGGCGCACAGCGAGCGGGCTTCCCGGCGCCGCCGGCCCCAGGGCGGTTGCCTCCAGATGCGCCGCGACGACCGGAGTGTTCTCCTCGACGACCAAACGGTCGCCGGCGCGAATCACCGGACGGAGCGGGATCGGCGCTGCGCCGACCGCATCGTGCCTTCCATCGCCCGCTTCCGTGGGTTGCCGGAGCCCGCTCCGCCCACTCTCGACCAGGAGCAAGCGGGCCGGCCCGGCCGGATACTCCGGGTTGCGCAGCAGAAGCCAGCGGGCTC
>Ga0316217_10002710_pt1 | contig 20995 bp, 13 predicted proteins | sample 1anoAmetaG_FD_203633 | JGI IMG/M metagenome (GOLD analysis project Ga0316217, IMG submission 203633) | Freshwater microbial communities from Trout Bog Lake, Wisconsin, USA - 1anoA | ecosystem: Environmental > Aquatic > Freshwater > Lake > Hypolimnion/Profundal zone | place: USA: Wisconsin...
CGCCGCCTGAATTGATCCGCCGGTAATCAGCGTTGAGGCATAGGCCTGAGGTTGGCCGTTGGTCGGCCCCATGACCAGGACAAACGAGTTGGTGGTGCCCCAAACTTCGAGCTGATAGGGACCGGATATCACGCCCTGAAGCGTACCACCACCGATCGTTCCCCCGATCCGGGCATTGTCCAGAAGATTGATCGGACCATTGATCGTGTTCCCGTAAACGCGCATCGCGCCGGTCTGTGGCGTCGCACCCAGCCAACCATTCCCGCCGATGTTAAACGCGTCGTTGTACGCCGTCGCCGAGCGGTCCAGCCACACCTGGGTGCCGTCCGGCGCATTGATCGTGCTGCCGTTGCCCAGCGCGTAACCGGCATTTTGATCGCTGGCATGCAAACAGGTATATCCCTGTATATTTATAGTGCCACTGAAATTACTGCTGACAGCATTGACCGGCGTGGCCAGTATACTGCCGGCCTGGTCAATATAGTTAACCATTCCGCTGCCGGCCAGAATTTCATTGAGGTTTACCGGAGTTGTGTTTCCTGGGCCCTGATAATTATACTGGAGTGTTCCTCCTGAATTAACCGTCACCGTGCCACCGACAGAACCGACGATCCCGCTTCCGCTGCCCAGAGCCAGGGTCGCGCCATTACTGACAACGGTTCCGCCGGTATAAGAATTTTTATTTGCAATTGTCAGCGTGCCGGAACTGGCATCCACCAGTTGTCCGAATCCCGTCAATTTCCCGGTTCCGCCAAAGGTATAACTTTGAGTCCCGGTCACCGCGGTCAAGGTTGGAGTTAAGTTACCGCTCATCGTCACCGAGGTGCCGAGGGAGGAGTCATTAAAGATCACGATGTCCCCGTTACTGAATACTTCGCTGACGCCCAGGCTATTGGTAAAATTCAAGGTGTTGGTCAAATCCCAGGCCCCACCGTTGTTGTTGCCCTGCCACACCAGATTGTTTGGCGGGGTCAAGATGAGAGCCGCGGGAGGAGTCGAAGTGACAATATCGCCGCAGGGGTCTTGCACCACAACCGTATAGCCATTAAGCGTGGTGGCTGCATTACCAGCCTGGGCCGCCGCGAAATTCAATGTCGCCGTTTGCGCTCCCGAGATATTGGCATTGTTGGTCAAAGGAACTCCATTTTCATACCATTGATAACTTAAAGCGGCCCCGGTGGCGGCGATGCTAAATGAAGCGGGAAGGTTGGTCACGAGCGTCACCGAAGATGGCTCGGTGTTAACGGCTATTCCTGCCTCGTAAACATTGGCGCTGCCATACATCGGTCCGGTGCTGGCTGTAACCGTGTTGCTGGCGATAACCGTGTAATTGGCGGGGGCAGACTGGATGCCAAAATCAAGCGCCGACCCGGTTCCCGCCAAAGCCTGGCCGCTGAAAGTACCGTTGGCGAAAAGCAAGTAGGTGTTCGTCGTCACCGATCCGCTCAGCCCAACGTCCACCCCGCCGGAGCAGGGATTGCCGCTGGAAGTCACAAAAAAGTAGGGCCCCGCTTGGGCCGCGAGACCGGCAATGACGGTGACGGAATTAATGTCGTTCGTCCAGGCTACCGTGCTGGGTCCCGCGCGAAAACCCATGAACAGGCCGTCAAAATTCGTGGTGAGCAGGTTGGCACCGGTCTCGTTGGCGATATTGGTAAAAATTGGCGCGCCGCTGATGCCGGCGCCGGCATACAAGGCATTGGACACGGTCAAAGTGCCAGCCGCCGACAAGGTGATTCTCAATTGAGCCGTGTATTGCGAGCCGACGGTGAGGTTGGGAAAACCCACTCCCTGAAACGCTGCCCCTTTGGAGCTGCCGCCCGCTGCACCGTAACCCAGCTCTTGATCCGTATTGTTTGCCGCCGTCTGCGCCGGCCTTGTATCAATATACCAACTATACGAAGCAGCTGTGGCGCCATACCACATGGTCGCGTAGTAGCCAACCCAATTCTGAACGCCGCCCACGTCGGCCGAGGTTAAACTGCTTGAGAATCCACTGTTCCCAAGAATCGTTCCCGCCAGGGGTGGAACCCCACCGGAATTATACAGGCCAAATTGGGGACCGGTCGCTTGTCCGCCGTTGCCCTGCAGTATGTTGGTTGAATCGGTGAACGTGTAGTCCAGCTCAACGTAGTCGCCAAGCGACGCAAGCGTCACCGGGTAGCGGGTGAATAACGCCTGGGCCTCGGTGATCCCGGCACTGGTTGCGCCACTGATCAAAAACAAATTCCCCGCATTGTTGGTGGTGGATAGTGCATTTTTGGCGGAACCAATTTCGTAGCTCGTCCAGCTTGCCGTTGGAGTGCCGCCGGGTTGCATATTAGTCGTAGCTCCACCATTCAAGGTGCTGTTGGCGAACGTATCGTAAAACACCACTTGCTGCGCCAGCGCGGCCAGCGGAGCGGCCAGCGCCAGGAGTGCGCACATAAATGGGAGTTTGATCAACAACTTTGTTGGTTGGAGGGTGGTCGTGCGGTTCATTTTTGTTCTCATTTTGTTTGTTCGTGGTTTGAGCTGAAATTAAGTTAATAGGTCGGCTCAGTTAAGCGGCTCAGTCGTCTCAAGGGAGTGCCGATTCATGACTGTTAAGCCACGCAATATCCTGGTTTCCGATTGACGTGGATCCGGAGACAGAGGTTTTAAAAAAGGGCGTCAGCCATTTGTGGGTTTGGACGTGTCCATCTCCGAAGGAAAACACTGAGACGGTGCCGCCGTGCGCGATCTGGGGCACGTCGCGAACCCCCCAGCTCCCGGGCCCGACCGACCAAAACCAGCCGTCGTTCAGTGAATCCACGCGCTCTTCGTCAAACACAAAACAGTCGGTGCTTTTGAGTTTGTGAAAGCTGGTGTCTTTCGGATAAATCTCGTTGCCGCTGGTCCCCACCGAATAGCTGATGGTGCTGATCCCGTCGTTCACCGTGTGCGGCGCCACAAAGGCATTCATCGAATAGGACCGCACCCGCAAATCGCCTTGCCCGAGGCCCACCGTTTTATCCGCCGGACAATGATAGACCCCGGGACTCTTGGTATAAGGCCCCAGGGACCCAAAACTCGCGACAGCGGCGCCCACCAGCAAATCCGTATTGGTATTGTCCGTCCCGCCATTGCCGGGCGTGGGATTGTCCGGACCCGCCACCCCATTCATCTGCCCCGCCACCCAGGCCGGCCGGTTGGCGACCTCGCCAGCGGCCGGAGATCCGGCGCCGTCGGGATTCGGCGCCCAATTCCCGCCAAAATCACCCGCATACAGCAAATCCGCCAGCGCCAACTGCTTCATGTTGTTGACACAACCCGAGGTTTGGGCCTTGATTTTGGCTTTCGCCAACGCCGGCAGCAACATCGCCGCCAGAATCGCGATGATGGCGATCACCACCAGAAGCTCAATCAGGGTGAAACCGCAGCGCCGCCTTGAGGATTTAATCCGTGACGCCCGGCCCGCAACGAGCACGTTGGAATTGCGGAGACAAAATGGGATGCCGTTTGCGAACATGATCTTTTTCAATGTGTGATGGTTGACCTTACCACAGCCGCCGGATTGAATGCATTGCGAGTTTCGGCGGAAAAGATTGAAAAATCTGCAGCCGGCCCTACGCGCCGCCAGAGCGTCGCCTATTCGAGCTTTGCACGCACGACGGGACGTTGGTTTCACTCCCGCCCTTCCCATGAACCCCGAGATGGTGGAACACACACCTCACCCCGCCCCTCTCCCCATCGGCTCCGCAGACTCCGCCGACGCGGAGAGGGAGAAACGCACCCAGCGTCTTGGCAAAATCACGCGTCGGATGGGTCGTGTGGCCAATGCGCGAATGCTTCAGGGAATTCTCATCCGGCCCTTCTGTCCCAAGGAGGAGGATGGTTCCTTGGCAGCAGCGTGGCCAGCCAGAAGCTCGGTCGAGCGGATCAAGCCTACTCCGAAGCTACGCCCCGCCAAGGCAGAGACGCGGAGGCACAAAGACGAGGGAGCATCTTTGCATTCTCAGTGCCTCAGTGCCGCTGTGGTTCACTTGATGATTCGACGGCGGCTTCGACGCCCCTTCGCGCCGACGCGGGCAGGTCCTTCGTTTGTTTCTGAAATTGCTTGGGCGACATGCCCGTGGCTTGTTTGAACGCCACCCAAAAGCTGTTGCCGCTTTGATAGCCGCACTGTTCGGCGACCGTCTCCAGCTTCTCGTTGGAATCCATGAGCAATTTTTTGGCGCGGTCAATGCGGATGCGATGGAGCTCACTCCCCGGAGAGCGCCCCAGATTCTCCAAAAAGGCCTGATGGAAACTGCGCAAGGACATGGACGCCGCCCGCGCGAGGTCTTCCACGCCGATCGGCTCGTGGCAGTGGCTCCACATGAAGCGCAGGCTCCGCGCCAGGCCGGGATGATTGACGGCCACCAAATCGCTGCTTTTGCGGGCAATCAACCGGAACGGCGAAATGCGGATCGGCTCCGGGGGAACGCTGCGCTGCCGCAGCATCAATTCATCCAGCAATTCCGCGCCCCGATACCCCGTGGTTTCCATGTTTACGTCCACGCTGGAAAGGGGCGTGTGCATGGCGTCCACGGCCAGCAGGTTGTTGCCGGCGCCCACAATGGACACTTCATCGGGCACCGTGATGCCGGCTTCCTCACAGGTTTCCAGCGTTTCCAAGGCCAGGCCGTCGGTGGCGGCGAAGACGCCCAGCGGTTTGGGCGCGCGCTTGATTTCCGCCGCCAGCCATTTGCGCTTGTGTTTCCACGCCAGGCGATCGGAGCGATACGCCGGCGACTTGTGCCAGAACAGGCAATTCGCGCTGCGCCCGGCCTGTTCCAATTGGCGCACAAAGGCGGCGCCGCGCTCGTCATAAATCCAATTGGACGCGTCGCTGTAAAAGCAAAAGTGCCGGAACCCGTGGGATAGAAAATGATCCATCACCAAGGCGGCGGTCTCACTGGTGTTTTCCAGGACCCGGCCGAACTTCAATTGGGGCCGGCGAAAACTGTAATCCACTGTGGGCTTTTCCGCGTGGACCACAAAATCCGCCAGGTCATCCCCTGCCCCCAGCCACGCCAGAATGCCATCGCCGTCCCAGCCCCAGGGGATGACCTTCTCCCGGGCCAGATCCTCGGACAAACGCCAGCCGTGCTCTTGGGCATATTTCTCAATGCCCCGGTGCAGCCGATAGTCATACCAGCCCAAGACCAGCAGGACGCGACGAAACGGGGTTGCCATGAGCCCACTCTGAATCCACGCCCGCATCCCTGGCAAGCCCAATTTGGACGCCTTGCAGATTTTTCAAGCTTTTGGCCGGGGTTTCCGCTCCGCATCCGCAACTTTTCCGGACCCGCGCTGTTAATAGGGATATGAGCAACTGCCGAATCGGAACGTGGGTTGGTCGTATCAATTGGCCGCCCCTGCCCTGGGCCCTCCTTGCGCTCACGCTCGTGGTGACGGGTTGTCCGCACAACGATTTCCTGGTGCAGCTCACGCCCCAAGGCGACCGCCTCGAACGAACCCTGACTTTTTATTGCGCCGACGGCGTGAACACCAACACCGGCATTCCGAGCTACCAGTCTTTCAATGCGGAGGAACTCGCGGCCATCAGCAACCGCTACCCCGCCGGCAGTGTGACCCATGACGGGCGACGCTATACGGCGCATGGGGAATTTTCCCAGGATCTCCCGGCCGATGTCGGCGGGACGGGGACTTATGACCATTTCCCCACCAGCTTGGGCGACGCGGCTGTTTACACCGAACGCTTTCGTGGCAACGACGACTTCGCCGGTCTGGCCCAGCGGCATTTCCAAGCGGCCGACCGGCTGGCGGATCTGATGATCGGCTGGAGCCGCCAGGAATTGTGGCGGGAACCGGGCTACGGGCGTTTGCGTCACTTTCTGGACGTGGAGTTCAGGAACGATCTTAAGAACATCAGCGCTTACTGGGCAGCAGGTCAGCTCGCCGAAGCTTACAAGACCAACGCGTCCGAAGAGTTTGTGGTCCGGTTTGGCCAATACCTCTGGGAGCGCGGCTATTTCAAGACCGAAGAGATTCCCGGTCTGTTCGCTGCCTTCAACAGCAGCGACCCGCACCCGCTGCTGGCCCGGATTCAACGGTTGGTGGCCGTTAAAATGGGGGTGCCGGAAACCGACCCGCTGCCGCCCGCGCTGGCTTTTTTGAACAGTCCAGATGCCATGGAGGATTCACTTGGGAATTATCTGGCGGGAACCAAGTTGTACCAGGCCAAACTTGATCATTGGCGGCAGGTCGTTAAACAGAAGCGCAGTACCAAGCGGCCGGAGCCGGACGAAGTGATGCAGGATGCCCTTGGCGACATGCTCGAATTGGACCTGTTCGGGCATGCCGACCATCTGGCGGTCCGGCTGTCGCTGCCCCTGCCCCCGCTGCACACCAATGGCCGCTGGGACGCCTCGCTGCACCAGGTGCTGTGGGAGACGGAGATCGCGGCTCGCACCAACGCCGCGCAGATTCCCTATACCTGCTATGCCAGTTGGGCGCAACCCGACCCATCGTTTCAAACCAACCATTTTGGCCGCACAGTTTTGGATGGTGACAATCTGACGCAATATTGCCTGTGGCGGAACAGTTTGAATCCGCTGCAAAGCGCCGAATGGGACACTTTCGTGGCCCAACTAAAACCGGATGCCGGGCTGACGGCCCGACTCGACGCCTTCCGCTTTCAAGGCGAACCGGTCGTTTCATCCACCAACGGCGAACAAAACGCATTCAGTCCCTCGGCTTATCCCCGCCAATTGCTCACGGCCGCGCTAAAAGAATGAAAACGAACGAAAAGCAAATCTGGTTTCCGGCCAAAAAGTATGGCTGGGGCTGGGGACCGCCCTGTGCGTGGCAGGGTTGGCTGGTGCTGGTGGGGTTTGTGGCCTTGCTTGGCTTATCCGCTCTCCTTCTGCTTCCCGGCAAGCACTTCGGCCTATGGTTTGCATCGGAAGCCGTCTTGGTGGTGGCTTTGATCATTATCTGCTACGTGAAAGGAGAAAAACCACGCTGGCGCTGGGGAAAGGATTAGCCCGGACACGCCAGTGGCTGGAATACGCCCCCCCCATTTCAAATTCCCCCCTCAGGACGGAACAACTCTGTCGCGATGGCCCCAGACACTGACCTGCCTGGCTAATGCCCGCCGTCGCTCTGTGACCATGGGAAATTGCAGTGATTTAAAACTTCACCGTCAAGCCCGCCGCCTTGGCCATTTTCTTCTGGCGGTCATCGAAGGTTAGGAAAAGTTCAAAGTTGAGTTCTACGGCGGCGGCGACATGAAGCAGATCACCGCTGCGACATCCGATGTTTTCCGTGTTGACCCCGCCCAGTTTTTCAGCTTCACGCAGCACCGCCACCCAATCCACCGGCGTATGCACCAGCACACTTTCGTCCTGCAAATCCCGATCAACCTGTTGGAGCTGCGTTTTGCCTTGAATGGCATCAATCAGCTTGTGAAACACCGCCAACCTGATGGCATTGCGCACTTCCAACCGATGCCAGGGTGTGAAGGGCAACGGCCCGCTTTGGCGGTGCATGAACGCGCCGGCCACGATTGAACTTTGCTGCTGGAGATAAAGCGCGACGATGAAACTAGAATCGGCGTAGGCTCTCAATAGGCACCCCGGCTTTCGTCCAGAACCGCCCTTATCGCCTTGTCGGAAATGACGTTTCCGCCAAATACCTTTTTTAGCCGGGCGGCGATGTCCGGCATTTGAGCGCCAGCCGGTTTGCGAACAGTGGCTGGCATCAGTCTGGCCACGGTGCGACGGTGTTTTGTGATCGCCACCTCTTCGCCGTTGTTGACCCACGCCAGAACGCGATTGAAATCATGCCGCATTTCTCGGATTGAGGCCGTCTTCATGTGTCACATAATGTGTCACAAATGAGCGCTTGTCAAGTCAGCCCCGGGTTGAACTTGAAATGAGGACATTCAGGCACTACGGCGCCACGAGCCGGTAAAAGCCTGCGGGGCCGGCGTTGGTAGCTTGGAAGCCCATCAGCAGCGCGCCGTTGGTGGCCGGGGCCCAGTTGCCGGCGCTCAGGTTCGTGGTGCTCTGGAGCTGATAGTTGACCGCCCACGCAGGCCAGAAAACCAGCGGCGGATTCGTCCCGCTTTGGCCTACCACCGGCGTGATGCTCAACGGCGGGTTGACGACCACGGCATAGACGGTGCCTTGGGCATGAGCGCCCCCGTTTTGGGTGGTTCCGTAAAGCACCCCGCTGCCGCCGGAAGCCGCCCCCGGCACCAAGCCCGCCAGCGGATCGCTGCCGTCATTGCCCCCGCTAAAACTATAGGCCACCTGATAGCCGCCGCCGCCCGGCGCAAACCGGAAAATCGTGCCGGCGTTGTTCGTGCCCCCGCTGCCGGTTGTGCCATAGATCTCATTACCCCAGGCTTGAACCAGGCTCCCAACGGCCGTGCCGCCATCATTGCCAGCCTGGCCTTGAAATGTGTGCATCACCTTAAAGCCCGAGCCATTGGTAGTGAGCAAGAAAACCGTGCCCACCCCGTTGGTTCCACCCGCCGAGGTGGTCCCATAAAGCAAGCCATCGCTCGCTTGGCACAGCGCCGCCATCGGGCTTTGTCCATCTGAACCGCCGGCAAAGGAATGCAGGATCTGCGAGTTGTTGCCGTCCGTTTGAATCCGGTAAATGGTTCCGAATCCGTTGGTGCCCCCGCTCACGGTCGTCCCGTAAAGCGCGCCGTCCGGCCCCAGCATCAAGCCGCCAAAGGGCGCGTTCCCATCCGGCGTATTGGTGAACGCATGCAGCACTTGAAAACCGCTCCCGTCGAGGTTGAGCTTGAACACCACGCCGGCACTCCCGGGGCCACCATAGGCGGTGCCGTAAAGCGCACCGTCCGGCCCTTGGATCAACGGCGCACGCGGCGCACTACCGTCGGTTCCGGCGAACGAGTGAACCAAGGCGAAGCCGGTGCCATCGGCATTGATCCGGAAGACGTTGCCGTTGGTGCCCCCCTCGTAGGAAGTCCCATAGAGGCTGCCATCGGTGGCCCACAGCAAACCGGCGAAAGGATGCGCGCCATCGGCCAGGCCGTTGGTGAAGGCGTGCAGAATGGTATGACCACTGCCCGCGGGGTTGATCCGGAAAACAACCCCGTCCTGGATTGAATTGTTGGTTGTCCCGCCGTTGAACGTGGTGCCAAAAAGAGCGCTATTGGGACCCAAAAGCAGCGCCGCATGGGGGTTGGAACCGTCCCCAGGCGAGTCGAACGCATGCAGGGGCGTCACCAGCACGGTCTGGGCGGGAGCGGGTGCCGCGCCCAACCAGAGCACCGCCGCCAAAAGGGCAAGCGATGGGAGAAGCCGACTGCGGCCGGGAGAATTACTCGTTTGGCTGTTCATGCTTTTGTTTAAATTATGTTGTTAATTTGCGTAATGCTACTCGCGCCGCCCGGATTTTGACAAGCCATTTCCCGGCGAATTGGCAACAACAGAGACCCTGTAAACATTGAAAATTGTCGCCGTGACCTGCCCGGATGCTGACCCAATCGCTCCTGGCTCTGATTGCCGCGGTCGTCCGCTGGGAATGATGAGATGATTCAGACCGCGTTACCAGCCAGGCAGGCCGGTCTTGCGGGCTAAATTCAGGATTTAAAAGCCCCCCCCACACGCCACCAAGTGAGCTCACGACCGTCGCCGAGCGACGTTGAACGCTGGCGGCACTCGCCAGAGTGCCGCTACGGCTGCGGTGTAGCGCCAGTCGCGCAGCGACGTTGGGAATTTGCCAGACACGCCAGTGTCTGGAATCCGCACCCCGTTTCAAATTCGTCCCGCAGGGACGACGGAAAGCGTCACCACGGATATAGTCAATGTCCGCGAGTGCGAGAGGTCGCTTCGCGACCATGGGCAATAGCAGGACGCGTCCTGCGCCCGGCGGGGCGAAAACGCTGTCGAATGCGCTTGCCTTTGGGCCGGATTCATGTCATTAAACTGCCGCCGATGCAGCCGTTTCAACTGCCGGCGGACGTGTTCCCGACCCCTTCCTGCAAAGGTTGTCAACGTCCGCCCACACTTGACCGGCTGCGCGCCGCGTGGAGAGGTGGCAGAGTGGTTTAACGCGCACGCCTGGAAAGCGTGAATACTCAAAAGGTATCGGGGGTTCGAATCCCCCCCTCTCCGCCACGCGGCATTTTGCAAGTGTTTTCGCTGCTTTCAGCCATTTTCGGATTTCCTCTTTTTTCACCACAAGGAACACGAGCAACTCGCCACGCCCAAAATCACCGCGCTGGAGGCCTGGCAACACCTCTTGGGCGCAAACGATATGGGCGCGGCCGACCGGGCGCGGCTGCCGGGCGTTCACCGCACGATGGGCGCGATGATTCTGCGCGGCGACCGCCAGTTGCCACGACCACATGTCCGCATGCTGGCCGAGCGATTTTGCGTGTCAGCCGATTTATTCTGGCCGTAAAGGACCAATCTTGATGGCATCGCCGCGCGACTCGATTTTTTGGCGGCCAGCCGCAAAATGGCTGGACCAAACCGATCGCACGATACCCGATGTCAAACGGCATCAGGCCGCAAAGCTTTCAAGCTCGGGGTTTTCGATTGGGCCGGGCGGGCTGATCGCGGCTGGAGGCAAACTGGAAAAAAATCCTTGCAAATCTGTGGAGCGCACAGAGAATCCCCAGCAAGGCACACGCTGGGCGTGAGCCAAAAAGCGAGCCGGAAGCATCAACTCAAGTCCTGTCATCAGCCATGAACCCTAAACGATTCCTGATTATCTGTGCGGCGGCAATGTTACAGCTAGCCTTGCCCGCACCGGCCTCCGCCCAACTTTGGAAGGTGTCCAACCTGGCCACCGCTGCCTGGACAGCCGTCGCGTCCTCGACCAATGGCGTCAAATTGGTGGCCGTGGCCAGTAGCGGCCAGATTTTCACCTCCACCAATGGCGGGGGTTCTTGGATCACGAACATTGCGCCGCCCGTCCCTTGGACTGGCGTCGCCTCGTCCGCCGACGGCAGCCGGCTCGTGGCGGTCAGCAGCACCGCCGGCATTTATACCAATTCAGGGATCTTCTGGGGCTCGAACTTCCAGACCAGCCCGCTGGCAACGACCTGGCAATGCGTCGGCTCCTCGGCCAACGGCAGTAATTTGGTCGCGGCGGGCGTCCAAATCATCAGCAGCGAGATTTACTATTCCACCAACGCCGGCGCCAGTTGGGCCAAAGCCACGGCGGGCAATTACAATTTGAAATCCATCGCGTTTGCCGGCAACGGCACCAACGTCTTCGGGGCGGGCAGTACGGTCATCGCTTCCACCAACGCCGGCGCCAGTTGGGCGCTCTTGAACAACCCGCCCTATATAAATTATATCGCCTGCGCCACAAACGGATTGAACCTCGCCGGAATCACCACCTCGGGCAACGGACCGATTTACACCTCGGTCAACGGCGGCGCGAGTTGGATCACCAACACCGTTGGCCAGGCGTCGCCGTGGACGGCCGTGGCGACCTCGGCCGACGGCGCTAAGCTCGTCGCGGCGAGCGCCGCCAGCGGGATTTACAGTTCGGCCGACGCGGGCGCGCACTGGCTGCCGGGCGACGCGGGCGGATTGACCTGGACCTCCGTGGCTTCCTCCGCCGATGGCACCGCCTTGGTGGCCACCGCCACCAATTACATTTTCACCGGCCTGGCGCCGCTGCCGACCCTGAGCCTGGCGCTCACGGGCACGAATGCTTCGATTTTTTGGACCACCAACGTGGCGGGTTACAGCTTATTCCTGGTTTATAAAACCAATCTCACCAACTCGCTGTGGCAGTTTGTCGCCCCCACGCCGGTGATCACCAATAATCTTTATCGAATCACGCTGCCGGCCACCAACAACCAGATTTTCTTCCGGCTGGAGAATGCGGGTTGAGCCAACGGGCTGGGAACCCGCGTTAGCGCCTGCCAAAAAACGCGCCCCCAAACTCTGAGGCAAGCCCGCCACAGACGTTGCAAAATACTGGCGGAGCAAGCAGGAACGCCGTCCATTTTTGGCGGCCTGGAGGTGTTTGAAATTGACAGATCCGATGCACTGGCCAATGCTTTTTGCAATGGCCCAGATTAGAACCTTTTGCTTTTTTTTTATCGAACTGCTCTCGCTCGTTGGCGCGTATGAACTACGCGCGCAGGAGATTAGCATTTCAGCGTTGCAACATGGCCTGCTGACATGGTCGGGAGCGGCGCTCGGCACCACGTGTCAAATTCAACAGGCCCATTCCTTGGTTGGCAATCACTGGACGAATTTCCAGTCCGTGTTGGTCACAAATGACCTCATGACGACGGCTGTCTCGATTTCTTCCGCCGCGAATGCTTCCGTGTTCTATCGTGTCTTCGGAAGGCCGGCCCCCCTTGTTTCCCTCAAATATGCTTCAGGTGCACCGGGATCGGCCAACACGATTTACGCCTACGGTTACCAGGCGGGGGAATACGTGTATTTTTATTACGGCGGCGCCTATATCGGTTACGGCCTCGCCGACGCCAATGGCTACTGCTTCACGACTTTTACGACCCCGTATTACGACGCCATGGCGATTTACAGTGTCACCGGGGTTGGCCAGAACAGCGCGCTGAACGCGGCGGCTTCGTTTAACCAGAATGCGACCACCGTGCAGTTGGCATCCACTGCGGGTGCTCCGGGATCGGCCAACACGATTTACGCCTACGGTTACCAGGCGGGCGAATACGTGTATTTTTATTACGGCGGCGCCTACATCGGTTACGGCCTCGCTGGCGCCAATGGCTACTGCTCCACGACTTTTACAACCCCGTATTACGACACCAAGGCGATTTACAGTGTCATCGGGGTTGGCCAGACCAGCGCCCTGAGCGCGGCGGCTTCGTTTAACCAGAATGCGGCCACCGTGCAGTTGGCGTCCACTGCGGGTGCTCCGGGATCGGCCAACACGATTTACGCCTACGGTTATCAGGCGGGCGAATACGTGTATTTTTATTACGGCGGCGCCTACATCGGTTACGGCCTCGCTGGCGCCAATGGCTATTGCTACACGACTATTACCATCCCGTATTACGACACCAAGGCGGTTTACAGTGTCACCGGGGTTGGCCAGACCAGCGCCCTGAGCGCGGCGGCTTCGTTTAACCAGAATGCAGCTCTTGTGACCCTGTCATCCACTGCGGGTGCTCCGGGATCGGCCAACACGATTTACGCCTACGGTTATCAGGCGGGGGAATACGTGTATTTTTATTACGGCGGCGCCTATATCGGTTACGGCCTCGTCGGCGCCAATGGCTATTGCTACACGACTTTTATCACCCCGTATTACGACACCAAGGCGATTTACAGTGTCACCGGGGTTGGCCAGACCAGCGCCCTGAGCGCGGCGGCTTCGTTTAACCAGAATGCACCTCTTGTGACCCTGTCGTCCACAGCGGGTGCTCCGGGATCGGCCAACACGATTTACGCCTACGGTTACCAAGCGGGCGAATACGTGTATTTTTATTACGGCGGCACCTATATCGGTTACGGCCTCGTCGGCGCCAATGGCTATTGCTACGCGACTTTTACCACCCCGTATTACGACGCCAAGGCGATTTACAGTGTCACCGGGGTTGGCCAGACCAGCGCCCTGAGCGCGGCGGCTTCGTTTAACCAGAATGCAGCTCTTGTGACTCTGTCGTCCACTGCGGGTGCTCCGGGATCGGCCAACACGATTTATGCCTACGGTTACCAAGCGGGGGAATACGTTTATTTTTATTACGGCGGCAGCTATATCGGTTACGGCCTCGTCGGCGCCAATGGCTATTGCTACATGACTTTTACAACCCCGTATTATGACGCCAAGGCGATTTACAGTGTCACCGGGGTTGGCCAGACCAGCGCCCTGAACGCGTCGGCTTCGTTTAACCAGAATGCAGCTCTTGTGACCCTGTCGTCCACTGCGGGTGCTCCGGGATCGGCCAACACGATTTACGCCTACGGTTATCAGGCGGGGGAATACGTTTATTTTTATTACGGCGGCAGCTATATCGGTTACGGCCTCGTCGGCGCCAATGGCTATTGCTACATGACTTTTACCACCCCGTATTATGACGCCAAGGCGATTTACAGTGTCACCGGGGTTGGCCAGACCAGCGCCCTGAACGCGGCGGCTTCGTTTAACCAGAATGCAGCTTTGGTGACCCTGTCATCCACAGCGGGTGCTCCGGGATCGGCCAACACGATTTACGCCTACGGTTACCAGGCGGGGGAATACGTGTATTTTTATTACGGCGGCACCTATATCGGTTACGGCCTCGCCGGCGCCAATGGTTACTGTTACACAAACTTCACAACACCGTCTTCCCATCCAAACGGAACTTATTCCATAAACGGGCTTGGCCAAACGAGCGGATTAAACGCATCGGAATCATTCAACCAGAATTGAGATAATTAAGGCCACCAATTTTCACTACGTTGTTCGCCGCCCCCATCCCAGAGTTAGAGTGGGTAAAGCAAGCCCAAAGTCGGAATTCTCGGCTGTGGGGAGCATGGTTTTGGTTCCACGGCCGCCCCATGGGGTGGAGGGGTGCGTGGCAAAAAAGGCCGGCTTGGAGATTCGAACCCTGCGAGGTTTAGCGGCACTTTCGTGGCCGCCTATCGCTCGTGGGGCACTAGAGCCGTTGGCGGGAGACTATGGGTCGCGTTTGCTCATATCGCGATCCAAAGCGGCGCCATCAAACGGAACCACGATCACCTTGCTGCCGTGCGGGAGGTTGCCGCGATCCTGCTCCTTGGAAATATCAATGACCGCGAACGTAAACGCGGCCACATGGCCGTTTTCGAGGAAGACGCCGGGCCGTTCCATTTTGTTCCAATGGTTGACGGTTCCATCCGCATAGCGCACACAATCAGCCGTCGGATCATAGGCCAGTCCCCGCAAGGTCCAGTCCCGAATGCCATCGGTGGAGGTCAGGTGGTAGGCTTTGCGGGCGCTCCAACTGTTGACGACGATGTGGTAGAGACCGCCGCTGAACCAGACCACCGGGTCTTCCAAATTATATACCGGCTGGCCGTCAATGGTTTTCGGATAAACACTGGGGCCCTGAACCTCGTAAGGCCCCATCACGCCGTTGGTGCTGATCAAGACCAGACCGGACCGCTGCACAATCTCGAAGTTGCCGTCGGGACGCACCATGATGCTCATGTTGGATCCCAGCCGTCGGCTATCACCGCTGAACTGGTTGGTGGCAAACGTAATCGGCCCTTGAAACTCCCAGGGGCCATCCAGCGATTTGGCAATGTAGATGCTGCCCGGACGGGTCTCGCTGATCAACACGGCATATCGGCCGTCCGGCAGCGCCAACGCCGTCACATTATGGCCCCGACCCGCCACGCCATTGATCACGTCCGACCACATCAGCCCTTTGTCCACATAGGGCCCATAGAGATTATCGCTGACCGCGCACACTGCGGACGAACCGACCCAGCCACTGTGCCCCTTGGCTTGGTCCCACCGGCTGGCAAACATATAATATTTGCCATTGGGCGACTTGATAATCTGCCCATCCCAATAATACCACAGCTTGCCTGGGTTATCCGACTGGCCGTTCGTCACCACCAGCGGGAGCTGCTTCAAGCCCGGGTCTTCCAAGCCGTTCTGGGGATCGCGGGGAAGGATTCCCGGAGCGCCCCAGGTGTTGGTGGTCAAGGCGCCGGTTATCGGCGTCGGCAGGAAATAGTCAATCAGCGTCTTGTCGGCGGCTGGCGACGAGACCGCAGCGATCAATGGCATCAAGGCCAGGGACAGGATCAGGGTTTTCATAAAACGTATCGGCTTCAGCATCAAGTTGACGGTTCAGTTTGTCGAGTGCGAATTGCCGTCGGGGAGTTAAAAGGTGCAATTGGTTTCCAAATTGTCTGCACCGTCATTGGCTGACCATGGTGATCGTCGCAGGTTTCAGTCCGGCGCCGACGGCTTCCAATTTGATTTTGCCGGCGGTTGCGGTCGTCTGCACGATGGCTTGGGCCAGGCCATTGAAAACGGAGCGTCGGTCGGCTTGGTCGGGCTCGTGACTGCTGGGATCGCCGTTGCCCACGCCGATCAATCTGGCCGGCCCCGACAGTTTAAAATGGATCTCGTTGCCGGCCACCGGCACCACCCGGCCTTGCTCGTCGGTTACCGCGACGGTCACCACCGCCAAATCATCCTGGTTGGCGCCGAGCTTGAGGCGATCGGCGGCCAACCGGATCGCGACGGGCGCACCCGTCGTTTCCACAACCGTTTCCATGGCCTTGCCGTTGCGAATGCCTCTGGCGACGAGTTTACCGGGCGCGTATTTCACCTTCCATTCAAGGTGCCGGAGCGGGGTCACGGTTTGCCGGCCCTGTGACACGCCGTTAAGAAACAGTTCCACTTCCTTGCAGTTACTATGCACCCACACCGGAATCTCCTGTCCCTCCCTGCCCGGCCAGTTCCAATGTGGCAACAGGTGCAGCACCGGCTTGTCCGTCCACCACGCCTGATAGTAATAATAACTGTCCTTGGGGAACCCGCACAGGTCCATGATGCCGTAGTGCGAGTTGATGCACGGCCAGACAAACGGACGCGGCTCGCCCTTGTAGTCAAAACCGCTCCAAACAAAACCGCCGGACATGAACTCGTTGGTGGCCACGGGCGACCAGGCTTGTTCCACAGTTTGGCCGCCGGGGCCGGCGTTGATGCTGTAAGCGGCCACATAACCGCGGTCCCGATCGCCCCAATAGCTGTCCCAATGGTTCAAGTCATAAATGCCGCGGGTGCCGACCTCGCTGGCAATCTCGGTGGCCACGGCCGGTCGGTCTGGAAAAGCCCCGTGGAATGGCGCATAAGCCCGGGGATTGTAATTGAATCCCACCACGTCCAGCACACTCGCGAAACCGTTGGTGGCGGTGAACCCGCCGTTCATTGCCGCCGTTACGAGCCGCGTGGGGTCCAATTCGCGCACGCGCTGTTTCATGGCCCGCACCATCGCCGCGCCTTCCGGCGAACCTTGCGTCCACTGTTCGTTGCACAACGACCAGAGAATGATGCTCGGATGATTGCGGTCGTGCCTCACCAGGCTGGTCAGATCGCGGTGTTCCACGGCGGGCGTTTCCTTCGGCGTCTGATCCGCGTAGGTGTCGCCGAGATGGCGATTTTCAGCGATCACCAAAAAGCCCAGGCGATCACAAAAATCCAGCATCACCGGTGCCACGGGGTTGTGGGATAGGCGGATGGCGTTGCAGCCGACTTCTTTCAGCCGTTCCAGCCGCCATTGGATCAACCGGTCTGGCATCGCCACGCCCACCCCTGCGTGATCTTCATGCATATCCACCCCCTTGAGTTTTATTGGTTGGCCATTCAAGAAAAACCCGCGCCGGGCATCGAAGCGAACCTGCCGGACGCCAAAGTCCGTGGTCAATTGATCCACCATCTTGCCGGACACGGTGAGGCTGGTACGCAAGTGGTAGAGCCAGGGGTGCTCCGGCGACCACAGCTTGGCCGATGGCAACGCCAGCGCCTGCGCCACGTTCGCGTCCGCGCCGGCGTCCAAAGTTTTCGTGACGGGGTCGGCAAGCACCACTTTCCCATTGGGATCGAGGATTTCGCTCAACAAGGTCACGGCGGTTGCGGCCGCGGTTTCGTTCGTTATATCGGAATGCACCGCCAGCGTCGCATCCGCCCGGACGCCATTGCCCGGATCGGCCACGGCCGGCGCGATGAAAATTCCCTGCGGCGCCACATGTAATGGGTCCAAGATCACGAGCCGCACATGGCGGTAAATGCCTCCCCCCTCATACCACCAGCCGTCATAATGAGGATCCACTCGCACCGACAATATATTGTCCGCGTCAAACCGGACTGCGTCGGTGATGTCAAACTGAAAGCGGTTGTAGCCGCTGTATTCACTGCCGATTTCGCGGCCGTTCAACCAATAACGGCTGTTGCTAAAAACGCCGTCAAATTCGAGCCACAAACGCTTGCCTTTGGCCGCAGCCGGAATGGAGAGGGCTTTCCGATACCACGCCGGCTGGACCGGCAGCGACCCATGCAGCGCATACCAAGTGGCCCGATCACCCGAAATGACAAAAGGATTGGTCTCGGTGAACCGCCCCGCAATCACGTAGTCATGCGGAACATTGACACGCCGCCAGTCATGGTCGTCAAAAGCTGGATTGGCGGCGTTGGTGACGTCGCCAAACTGAAATCGCCAGCCGGCATCCAGAGCAACAATCTGGCGCGGCGGCGCCGCACTCCCAGGCCGGGCATAGCCCCGCTGGCCTGCCAGAGTCAGCAAAATAATCGCCACATTTAAGATCTTCATTGGTTACGGTTGATGCGGGATTTGCCGATGATGCAGGAAGCATCAAGGCGAGACCAGACGGAAAAGCAGGGCTTAGCAGCCCGTAGAGACGCGCCCGGTGAAGGACACCGGGCCTACAGAATCGGCGAGTTGCCTTGAAACCCTGCAGACCGCGCGCCCTCGCGCGGCGTTTTTCAGATTGGTTAACCGGCTGCTAGGGCGAACTGGCGAGACGGTAATAAACCGCGCAACTTGGGCAAGAGCCCAGGGGAACAGCCACGGTGGTGGTTACCGGATTGCTCACCGATGCGGTGATGGTGGCAGCCACCCAGCCGGCAGGGTTAAGAAGGTTGCTATTCTGTTGGAGAACACAATTGTTATCGCCGTGAGTGTAGGAGATGAGAAGGTCGCCGCGGCCGTCGGATCCGATGAAATAAAATTGCGGCGGCCCAAAGGCGACGCTGCCGGCGATGCTCTTGGTCCACATCTGGGCGAAGGCTTCAGCGGAACGGAAAATCGGGCTCATGTCTTGGGGCTGCAGTCCGACGTTGTGCAAGTCCTGGAGAAAATCCGGAATGAGTCCGTAATGCGCGACGCCTTCGAAATTAATGTCCCATTCCTTGGAGTCGGTCAGGCAATGAGTCAGGGGGGCATTGGTTCCAAAAGCGTTTTGATAGTCGTTCCAAACGGAAATCAACTGGTCCAATTGCGCCTCGGCGCCACCATTACCCCAGTAGCCGCCACTGGAGCAAAAGCCATTGTAACTGGACATCTCGTTTAGGGCTGCGGGCCGGTTGTGGTTAACCACGGTGTCATAGACCCCGATGCCGAGTTGCTGGGCTGGCTCGACCCAGCCGACGAAGCAATCATCCTCGGCGCCCCAACCCTCGATGCCCTTGAGCAGTCCCAAGGCGAATTCTTTGATCCGCCGCCGATGAGAGTTGTCGCCGACGTTGAATCCGAGTCCGACGATGTCATAGTTCGGGCTGAGCGCGGTCTGAACCTCATTTGCCAGCAGATTCTTTAACGCATTCTCCGGGAGTCCGCCCATCACTTGGGCCTTAAAATAGTTGTAGATGCCGATGGCCGCGAAGAAGTCGGCCTGTTCACCAGTGTAGCGGAAGCCGTTGGTGGCGTTGACATTGAAGGACCCGGAACCGTTGAGAGGATCCTGATTATAATCGGTGGCCAACCCCTTGAAAGCGGGCGTGGTCAGCAAGGCGTCGTCGGTGTAAAGGACGCCGTTGAGTTGCGAGCCAATTTGCGAACTGCGGAGATTCAAATTGGCGCTGAACGTATTCGAAAGGAGGACCTCGCACAAGGAGTCGGATCGAATCAAACCGTAGGCGGATTGCGGCCCAAACCGGGGCCCGGGGAATTGAATAAAGCCATCGGCATCCGTGCCGAACGTCACGTTGGCGCCTTGAAATTTCTCAAGGGCATAAAGATACTCCTGCGCCCAGGTCTTGGAGGTGCCGGCGCAGTCGTTGGCAATCAGGGAACTGCTGAACTGGGGCGCAGACACGATGCTCGAAAAATTGGTGGTCCAGAATCCGTCGGCGGAATCCTCCCAGCCAACGCCCAACAGGCCGCCCAGAGGCTGGAGCACTGCCAGCTGGCTGGGCGAGCGCGCATTCTCCGAGTTCTGCGATCCCATTTCCCGGTAGCCATTGTGGCCCGAATTGAGCGGATAACCGCCCGGGACATTGGTGGCGATGTTAAAGGTGTCGCCCACGGCCGATTCAGACATGTGGTCCACGTCCAGCATCATGCCACGCTTCATCATCTCCTGGACGGCAAAAACTCCCAGGGGGCTCAATCCCCGGATATTACGGACGCCTTCAGGCGCCTGATCGCACGCCGGGTAAACCGGATAATTATCGCCCACCGGCACGAGGTTCGCATTGTTGAATTGGCTCACATCGCTAACCCCGACGAAACTCAAGATTTGGTCCAAGAGGCAATTGGGACAGTCCGTCACACCCAGCAAGCTGCCCAGGAAGGGCAATAGCCCCCCACCGGACGCCGCCCCCATGCCGGTAAGGCCGTTCAGCGCGCCCGAAAGCTGCATGGTGACTTGAAATTGGGCCAACGCATTGGAGACCACGGCGACCGCAGCCGGATTCACCGGCGCCCCCGCAAGCGCGTCGGCGATTTGTTGGGAGTTGAACAAGGTCAACTCGGACAGTTGCGCCGGCGATGGCACGAGGTTGTCCATCCACAACTGGATGTCATCCCCCCCGGACGCATTCGCCACCTCGATAGGAGCGCCTTGATTCAGGAATTTGCTGGCCACGTCCAGCAGCGCGGTTTCCGACCCGGTGCCGCCGAACTTGTTGTCCGCCAGATGCACCGTGAACATATAACGCAGCCCTTCATCATAGAGATGTTGGATGGTGTTCGTCACCGCGCTCATGCTGTAGACCGAGAGCGGGCTGTTGGTCGTGACGTTGGGGTCCTGCCCGAGGTTTCCAATATCATCCAGCTCCGAGCCGAGGACGATCGCCAGCAGATTGCTGCGCACAATGCTGCGCAGTTGCAGAGGATCGTAGGCAATGGCCATGAAATCGGAATGACGGGCTACAAAGTCTTTCATCGCCTGAATCTGAAGGTCGCCGACGGAGGCATCGTCAATGGGCGCGCCTGGGGCGCCCTTTGAAATCGCGTTGAGCAGTTCATTATTGACGCACAACGCCACGACCACGCGCTCACCGCCGTTGTAAGCGCGGCGCATCCAATCGTACC
>Ga0316217_10002712_pt1 | contig 20986 bp, 13 predicted proteins | sample 1anoAmetaG_FD_203633 | JGI IMG/M metagenome (GOLD analysis project Ga0316217, IMG submission 203633) | Freshwater microbial communities from Trout Bog Lake, Wisconsin, USA - 1anoA | ecosystem: Environmental > Aquatic > Freshwater > Lake > Hypolimnion/Profundal zone | place: USA: Wisconsin...
AGGAGTTTAAAGTGTTTCTATTTTAGTTGTGAGTAATAATCCATTAATGGCATAGGTTGCACTTTACTTAACGAGTGTTGCTGTGCCTGAAAACTCTGACTCTCATTTGGTATTTCTAACAGCTAAAACAAAGTATATTATAGTAATTTAACAGCTTACTGTGAATATAAAGATGATTTTAATAATTTACTGACCTCAATCATTTATAACGAATATACAGAAGCAAAAGTATCATTTAAAGTGCAATTATGATTCTTTTAGCATTTTACAACCTCAATAATCTCTGTCTTCTTTTCAAAAGATAGTCTTTGATAGGTTGCTGCCAAAGATAACTTTTTTTAACCAACTTTTAAGGGCAATTAGGGAAGCTGATTTATTAATGGATGAAGAGTTATTCTTTCCTTCATAATTTAATTTATAAATAAGTTATATTTTGCTAAATGAATGTACCTATGCTTTAATCTTAGAATACATCCTAATCAATCAAGAGTAAATCTTTGAAAGCCAAATACGTAGCCAAAAAACCATAGATTGACGAAAGTTTGTTTGGTATTTAGCTCCTAACTAAGGGATAAGAACAAACATGCCTCCAAGAAATGAAGAATAACTGAAAAAAGTTACTCAAATGGTGAAATAAAAAAATTACAAACATCGTTAAATTGGAGTCATTAAAGCTGATGATGTCGCTCGAATGAAGGTAGCTAGATATCCATTTAGGAAATCATTAGGAAACCTACTAAGTAATAGTAAGCCCTAGAAAAGAAGCTTGCCTAAGAGGAAAAAGAGCACAAACTTGCCTTAGCTAAAGCAAAGAGGGAAGAAATGTTAAGACTTTAAGAATAGAAAAAGAAAAACTTGCCTCTTGGAGAATTCTAGAAATAGCAACATTAGCAACGAAGCAGTATTCAAAACAAAGCAATTGGAGCAGCTAATTAAGAGCTTGATGATGTAAAACTAATGAATAAAATGGTAGCATACGCAAAAGCAGCTACCATAAGGTAACGGCAATTGTAGGAAAAGAAAAGAGATTGGGAGTTATATAAGGTTCAAGAAAAAAAAAAGGACAAATTAATGGAAATTTAACGACTCAAAAAAATTAAGGAAATTGAAGAGATTTAATAACGCAAGAAATAAGAAGCTTTGAAAGGTAAGTAGGTCATTATTGAACAAATAAAAGGACGCTAGATTTAAAGATTAAGGCAAAGAGAGTAGCAATAGAGATAAGGTCAGATTTTAGTTCAAAAGATGAAGGAACTTCAAAAAGAATAAGAAAGACAAAACGAGGTAGATCTAAATTTATTTAGCTTAAAAGGCAAAAACAGCAAAAAGTTAACGCAGAAATATCTGAAATTAACCGAAATGCCATTCTTTTGATCTAACAAAGAAAAGCTAGAGAAAAATAATAAGAATAGAAGATTGCAGCTTATCTTAAATAGAAAGCTGACAAGGAGGCTGAAATAATTGCTGAACAACAGTAATTGTGCACTCATTTAGGAGAATAAAAGAGTAAAAAGAAAGATAAATACAAAAATTGAGAGAACTGCAAGAAAAAGCCTCAGATAGACAAGCAGAACTAGATGCGCTTAGGGCTAAAAGAGCAGCATAAGCCAACTAAAGAGCAGCAAGAGAAAAAGATAGAGTTTAAGCCTAAATCAGAGCTCAAAAAGCTAAAGAACTGCAAGATGCCAGAACACAGCAGCAAATTTAGAGAGAAAGGAGACTATAATAACAAGCTAAGGCTTAGAAAGCTTAATTTGATGCAGCAGTAAAAAAGCAAAAATAATTGAGGGAGATAGAAGAGCAGTTGTAGAAATAAAGGAAAGAACTTTTGAAGAAGCACGCCAACTAGTTAAAGAAACAAATCGTGGACAAAAGCTAGACCAAGTAAGAACAAAAGAAGCGAAAATAAATTGAAAATAAGAAGTTTGTATAAGATTGGGAAGCCCAGAAAATACTAGTCTAAAAAATTAAAGAGGAAAAGATATAATAGCTCAAAAAACTCAATATTCCTGAGAAATACATTGTCGAACTACAGAAGAAAGAAGTCAAATGATACGATCCAACATGATTTAAACCTATAAATGGCATAAGCATATAAAAGTTCAAAAAATCAATTTCTTAAAATTTGCTCATGATAATTAATATAGCTTTAAAAGACAGACGTTAGCACATCTACTTGCCGACAGTCTATATGGAATTCTCCAATATGGTCAACCCGTAGACACAATTCGCTTTTGCTCTTTCCCCATTCTTTTATTTTATTGAATGTAATATGTCTCATTATTCGTCCTGTTGTCGGCTACACGATAATAAATCTGTCTTTCTGAATTCCTACCCAAGCTACAAATTAGTCATAATCTTAGATGAAAATCTCAGCCTTGAAAAAATGTGTGTTGAAGCCTCTACTTTTTGAAAGCAATTCTAAAATTTCTTTTCTCGCCTCGATTTTACTAAGATGTTGAATAGTAAAATAATGCTTGATGATGTGTCTTTTATAGTTCTACTTTTATTAGGAAGTTAAAATTCTTAACTTTCTCCTTGAGATCAAATTTCTGTACTAGAATAAATACTTTTATTAATCTTCCATTTAGGAGTGCATTTTCAGGGCAGCAATTTTGACGATATCTGTACTTCTGAGAGAGTAAAGCCCTCTCAAATACTGGTTTGCGCAGTAGTTGTACATTATGCTGTGGCATCTTTCACTAACATTAATGTCATTCACATTTTTTAGTACAATCACAGCCTGTAAGCCACCAAAGTTTTGATAGTCTCTCCATTTGAAATCTTCTTCATCAAGTTCGCTATAGTAATTTAGTTTATCAAGTAGATTTCCCTTATCAAGCAAAAACCCATTTATTTCGAGTAGATATTCTATTCTTTAGTCGAGATTGTAGTATTAGACTAGTTCTTGCATAAACTACTCAGTTGTTGTATAGGACTCAACAAAAAAAACTTTCTCTTTTGGGAAATTGACTATTATAGGTATCTTGGAACAATGAAAAGCGCAAAAAACCTCAAATAAGCTAGGAGAAGTCTTCCTTTCTTGATCGAAATCTAAATCATTGAAATTTTACTTTTGATGAGATGGTAAAAACAATAATTGAGAAGCTATTTAGGAAAGTTTTCGTAAAGAGTGCCTTCTTCATAGATGAAATTAAGCAAAGGAATGTAAATTCTTGTGGAAGGCTTAACACAATAGCATATGCTGCACAGAATTCTCAGATATATCTACTTTTTGGAGGAAATCTGTTTGATTACTTGCAGGAAGATCTATTATCTCATATTATCATCACTGTTTATCATTAAAGAAATGAGCTAATTGATTTAATAAAGATAGTTGTGCTTAGATTGCATGTCTCCACCTGCTTTTAGTAAGTACTCGAATGCTTCAATAGCCTTTTAGTTATCTGTATCCTTCATAAAAGTCAAGCTTGAAGAGATGATTGTCCTCTTATACTTCATGGGGTCAGATTATGCAAAACTAAAAAATCCTCCTTTTTTCTTTACATTGAATTTACAATACTGGGTAAAAGTAAATTTTCTTACTGTGTTGAGTGCCTATTCACTATAAGAGCTTATTTTTTTGACGGCATAGTCTGAATAGGGATATTTCTAAGGGCGAACTTCGGAACAAATCTGCCGGACCATCCAATTTTAAAGAAAGGTTTCTTTGTTAAGCAGCTGTTATGAAGTGTATTAAATTCGCTTAGCGAGGGAAGTGACTAAGTCTTTTTTGATTCCATGGGTTTGATAATCTATGATTTTTACTGAAGAGTAGTTGGCTTCTAGAGGTTTAAAGTCCGTGATGCTGACATAATTTGACAAATTTGAAGTTGTATAAAGACTATCAGAACTTCGATTGCTGTTATTTATGGATTAAAAGTTGCTTTTGTGAATGCGTTTCAGATCGTCTCTCAAAACCCTCCTTTTGATTCTTTCGAAAGACATCCTCTTTTGGTCAAAGGTGATCCTTTAAACTACGAAAATGAGTTCGGCAAGTAAAGAGCGACTTTAGTCCGGGACACTCATCGTATATTTATTATTAAATGATGATAAAAAGAACTAATAACCAATAATCGGCTCTAGAACACCGAGTATGATGCAAATATCAATTAAAATAACTCATCTTTTATTTTTACTCTGTTTTCGCTTTTTTTCCAAGGAAGCTTCCTTTTTGTTTTTCTCTTTTTGCTTATTTTTTGGCTTTTTCTTATGTACTTTGTGATTATTTGCTTCAATATCTTCGTCATGCTACTAATTATGAGAGGGTTAAAGGTGATGAGTATCTATTATTCGGCGTTTTTTAGCTTTCGGTCCCATATTTATAAGTATCACGAAAATAATGAGAACAGTGACTAAAATCACCCAATATTTGGAACTTGAATAAAAGGGCTAAATTACTATTTCATTATTTTAGTTGAGAAACTGAGATCTTGTGATATGCCTTGATTTTTAGAGCGACTAAAGGCTGACCAATCTATTTTTTCGGCTCTCCTTTTTCTAAAGCTAGGGCTGCGAATGTTATTACAAGAGTTTATGTGATTATTTTAATGCATCTTGTAAATGCTTTTAGATATCTTTGGATATCTAAATCTAGGAGGTAGTTAAATTGAGTTTTGAAAGTTCTTTTAGAGTCAAAGCGATAGAAGGAAACTATTTGTTGTTCTTTTTCTCACTTTGAGGAAAATAGCGGTTTTAGCTTTAAAGCATTTTATCTTATTGAGGATAAATGCTGGATATTGCCTTGACGGGAGTTCCTTTACTGTCGAACACGTCTTCACTTGGCTATGAATTATTACTAATGCTCTTCAACATAACTGGGGCAGTTTCAGACATTTTGTAACTCAGTTCAGGCAAGTTTTCAAGACTCTTGATTGCTTAAGATTTTTATGAGTCTTATATTTGCTTAGCGTATTTACTCGGGGTGATTTTGTGCGATTTATAGTACTACAGCACCGAATGGAGAATGGTCTAGTGAGTTTCACCAAGTACAAAGAGATAATAAAATTTCAGCTTCACGACGCTGAAAATTATCTAAATCCACTGCACATTTTCTTGGTACTACTCATAATTTTTCCAGCACCACCTCAAGTTGGCTTTTTTACTTTCCAGGTGCTACTAATGGCGTTAGTTGTCAGTAGTCTTTTACTTATAGACGCTCCATTTAAACTAGAGGTTATTCTCGGAAATGATTCTGAAGAACTGAATGGCTGTGGGGGATTAGAAATAATATCGATTGTTTTTGGTTATGATCTTCGGATTTATCTAATATCTCCCAAGTATTTGCATGTCTACATTAGAGAGCATTACTTTTTTAGAAATACAAGCAGTAGTTGTGAGTATACTATCGATCGAACTCGAAAGCGATGGGACAGACAGCATAGTGAAAGGTATTGATTGATTTCTGCTTGCCTATGGATCGAGCGTTTTTCATTTTGATATAAATTTTAATTCCAAGTCAACTTATTATCTGTAATATCATGATAAAAACGCGTGTTAGTCTGCTGTTGATAGCCATAGTAACGATTGCCGTCTGCGATAAAATCAGCACCTCTTTCGATAGCTAGAAAAGAGTTGTTGAGTCTAACCACTTCAGCAGTCAGGATACTAACGTTGTCAACTATTCATTCGAAGATCTATAAGTTGGCAAGCCTCTCATTCTGATTTTGAAAAAAAACGGAAACAGCAATAATAAACTCCTTAACCCGATTACTGCGAAATTTGATGGCAAAAATACAATTTTAGATTGTAGTTTTGAAGACTATAGGAGTCTATGTGTGATTGGCGAAGTTCAAGACTAAAGTCTTAAGCTCACCTTGTAATGCAAGTAGAAGCCATGTGAGATATCTTGGTTGATATATCAACTGGAAATGAAAGAAGTTTCGAACAATAGCACTCAAAATCCTTTTGGGTTGTTTACTCTTCAAGATTCAAATGATCACTTAGTAGTTCGTATAACTTGCAATGATCCGGAGATAGATAGCCTTCAGTAAGATGTTTCAGTTTATTCTTTGAGTCATTATGAGAGAGGAGGGTCGAAGAGTGAAGTTTATGTACTTTTTACTAATGAATAAAAGGGGTATATGTATATTGACATCAACGAAAAGTCAACCAAATGTGCTCAGCTGATCATTTAGAACGTGCCTGAGAAAGTAGGCTATACTAGTGAGCCTATTTTGGATTTTACCCTTAAATAGTCACCTTCTTCAATAAGGATAGATATGCCTAATCACTAGATTCAACTAGATTGTTTTTTGCATAAATTTCACTCTCAATCAAAAGAAAAGGAAAGGGTTGCTCCCATCAAATATCAACTTTTAGGATAGCTTAAAAATGAAACTAAGGAACTGATTTCATAGATTGAGGTAAGACCCACAGAGACTTAATAATCTATAAGTTTGATATTCAAAAAACCATAAAAAGTATACTCAGAATTGATAATCCAAGCTCTGAGTAGTGATGAGAAAATGACAATAATAGATTTTGCACTCACAGATAGTTAGACTCATTAAATAAGTTTGGGTTAGACTACTTATTTCTAGCTCAAAAAGGATCAAACCATAAAATATAAATTAGTGGAAATAAGCTAAGCGGAGTAGGACTATTTAGTGGCATTCGCGAAATCAGACTAAAATGCTATATCCTTGGATAAAAGCTAATGCAAAGCTTTCTCAGGGTGCGAAATTATATTGACTGCGATGTAAGATGTTAAAGGTTTCATTCAACCTCAAAGCATATAATAGTTAGCTCAAAAAGAACCTCTCGTACATTTCTGGACAATTGACACTTCTTACAAAGTCAAGGCCAAAATTGATTAGAAGATATATTTAAAGAAGGCGATCAAAACGAACAAAGTTTTTAGGATAAACATCAATACTCCAAACGCAATTATGTATGTTGCAACTCCTACAGCTTGTGAAGTACCTTCTTAAGATTGCTCGTAAAAAATGGGTAATATTCACCACCCGATAATCTACAATCCGCAGCAAGATGGTTTTCTGAGAATTACAATTCTGCCTCTTTAAAATAGCTAGCTAGTAGTCACTATTCTTGAGGAAAAGGACGAATACATAACTTTAGAAGACGGAGTAGCATTTGGCTACACTTTCTACTAAAAGGAATAGAAATTGGAGTTCAAATATAGTATTCCTTAGAAAAAAGATGTAAACTTCAATCTAGTTGCTCCTCTTAACCACCTGCTGCTCACCGTTGATAACTAAAAAGAAGGCAGTAACATGCTGATTAGCACTTAAGGATTTATATCAATAGATAAGAATGATTTAAAAGGACTGTAGTTCACAATTATTGTGTAAAAGACAGCTATCAGCAAAAACAAGCAAACTCACTTCACTCTTCTGGCTTCAACTTCAGACACAGTCATAACTCTTTAGCCTACAGTAGCGCACTATGAGACCATAAAGCAGTAAACCTATCGTTAGTACATATTTTAGTATTCCCCATCTTAAAGCTACACAATCAACTTCTACTTGCATAATGTGAAACAGGAAAAAATCAAAGTCATGCTGGCACTTTCGACTGATCGGAAGTGGAATGTAGAAAATCTTGATAAGATATGGATCAACAGATAATCTGATTTTATTGATTTAAGTACTCTCTCAGAAAAATTATGCAATTCTTAAGGAGTCTATAGTAGTTGCGAAGTCTTTCTTCGACTATAAAACTAAATGCCTATTTAGGTGGATATCACTATTACTCTCATGGTTCGAAATGCGATTATTTAGCTGAAAGATGGTATTTGGCAGTCGTATTCTTAAAACACTCTTATTAGCTCTGCCCACTTTTACTTTTATCCCAAGCATCAGGATAAAAACGTGATTTTGCTGTATCATAGTGGTATTTCCAACTTGAGGCTATCTTATAATCTTTGGAAAACGGATTAGCAAACAATCAGTCCTCTTTACTGGCCATTTCCCAATGAAAAAGAGCAATCTTTGGGAGACTTGGGAGATCTAACTAAGTTATCAAACCAAGTGACTATAGATAAAGAAATAATGAAAGAGAAATGCTGGCCTTCATGTGTTGTTCTAATAACATTGTTTCGAGGCAGTAAAACCAGCATTAATAACAATTTCAAAGATTTCAAGATCATGGCATCTAACAACCAAATTTAGATCCCTTAGAAAACCAGAATTTAGATTACCATGAAAACTAGTGAGGAGAAATAAATTATAGTTGATCTAAAGTATGCGTTATCAAGATAGTCTCTCACAATTTACAATACCAGATTTTTTGGACAGTACGTTATCTTCGCTAATCTCTACTCCTAGAGAAAAAATAGATGCCCTCTTGATGGCAAAGAGGTGAGCGATTATCTGCTGAAAAGTGGATAAAACTTTTTCAACATCGAAGATGTGCAGAAAAAACTGAAAGATCTGCACATATAAAACGACTCCAATATCTTCATGTGCTTGTCAGTGAAATCAGAAGAAAATTGTAAGTTTGCTATCTAGTACACCGCAGATTCTGAAAATATAAAGAACATACATATGGATTCCTCCGAGGAAATCAAACTCAATCCGAATTCAACCAAATATTACCAATTCTAAGGCTACCTGGATTTTAACGCCAAAATAATGAGAAAGTAAGGCTTTCCTTCAATTTATATCAAAAACTGCTCCTTAGCTCAGATTGTTTAATGCAAGCAGCAGCTATTTTAATCCACAGACAAGGGCAAGGAGATTATCTCCAAAACATAAGAATTCACTGAGTCAGCTTGCACCTAATGTGTTTATTTATTCAAATTCCAAACAGTAGAGCCTTCAGTTTTGGTTTTTCATCTGAAATCTAAATTCTCAATGAATGAGCTAAAACAGCACGAAATAATAACTGACTTTATGGACGGGAAAGAATAGAATAACTATGTTATGACTCATATAAACGGTTAGCCTCTTATTGTTGACATCCATGTGTTAGAAGGTGAGCTGTAGGCCAGATTGACCAATAACAGGAACGTGAATTTGATAAAATCAAGCAACTCATAGAAGCTTATTCACTTCTACATCCAGCCTTAGAAATCAGGTGATTAAAATGCAGCGAATATCACTGAATTGGGACAATCCTTGATAAATCCCTTTGAACTGTCGAAATCCTTTTCTAACTACCAGCTATTTCTGGCGAACAAGCAGTAAAACCTAACATGCACTTACAGTATTACTTACTCATCCGGATAAAGTAAAATTTACTTGCAGGATGGGCTCATTACCGATATAACTCTTGAGCCCAAGAAAGAAACCACTTTCGCCTATTATCGAGAAAGCTAATCTCATATCTATTTGACGATTTCAACGCAAACTGCTGCAGCTTTGTAGCATTTGGCGATTAACCCTTTCTTTTATGAGCTGACCGATGATTAACAACGAACTCCATTTACCTTGGTGAAACCAACAGTAAACAGGAAAAACCCCAACCCTACATTCGTCTTCTTACTGCCTCCCAAAAAACACTTTGAGATTATACTATAGAATCCTACAGAGAAGGCTTTTGCAGTTTCAATTGGGATAAACCATCAATAGTTAATTTTTTTACCTTTTAGCCACGATTATCCCTTTGCATTGCATGAAAACGAGTAATTGAACTTTTTAGCTGAAGTAAACCAACCAGGATACGTTGAAATTTCAATAAGAAAGTGTGATGAGAGCTAGCCTGTCCTCTCTTATGTCCACACCTACGAAAGTTTCATAAAAAAGGAATTCGACAACTGGATAGCTCTCAAAGATTAGCCCTTCTTTAAATAGCTCATTAAGATTGAGAAGCCTGGCACTTTCTATATCAACATTAAGACCGCTTAGAATGAAAAATCAAAGTTGTCTCTAAATTTAACATTTTATAAGACAAAGGTTGAGCAGAAACAATCGAGAGCAGGAGGCAAAGGCATATTATAGTATGAAATCATCTAAAGCAACAAAGCGAGTATCTCCTTTATGCCGATTGATTGTAATAAGAAGGTAAAATGTGGAAAAATAAAATATTTTGTTGAATCTTCTGTGAATTTGGACGACCTCTATTCTCAAATGGTTTGTCCTTCCAGCTATTTCTCTCTTATTTAGTACTAATAAAAGTACTCAATTACTCAAAGATAAATAGAAGTCACCTCTCCTGAAGATATCATTAGTACAACTATCGATTTACTTGACCACATTTCATATTTGGGCATCAAGGCCGTCAGTTAAACTGGTTAAGAGATCTACTACAAGCCAATTTAGATAGTTACGTTTTGGGGGCAGCTAGAAAGGACCAGCAAAACCCACAAAATAACCTTGGCAGCTATTATTGCGGTTTCTTTGGTTGGACTCCTCGGATTTGTGCGCTACAATGCGAGAAAAGGCTACAAAAAAGTAGAGGCCACCTAAAATCAATGATAAATATCAGCACTGTGAAATAAATGATTTATTTTATTTTGATTACTCAATTGAGCATGCTACTTTGCGTGAAAAGTTTGAGAGGAGCTTGTTATAATTAAGCCGTTACTAATTTGAAGTATTATAATTCAAATAGTTTGGAAAGGAAGCGATGGAGAGGAGGTAGTTCACCAAAGTGAGTGTGTGGTTGACATCAAAAAAGGCAGTTTCTAAAGTATAATGCCCCCTGCTAAAATATTTGATTCGAAAATAATAAATATAATAAATGAGCAGTCTATCTTAGGATAACGGACTAATAATCTTCTGTAAACTCAAACACCTGTTCTTCCCTGAAATTGAAGAAGATGAACAAATTATTAGCATTGTGCGCGAAGACCCAATCAAAACCATCGACAAAGTCCTGCTTACAATCACCCAGTATTACAATTAGAAACTGGCCTAGGTCATCTAGCCGCTGGAGTAGGAGAAAAACCATTTGCTGAAGACCCTAAAGTAAACCAACTAAAAGCTGCAGCATTATATGGATGATAACTAGTACTTCAAAACTACAATCGATAGGCTTTAAGAAGAGAAAAAGGACATTGAATGTCTGCTCAATCAGTCTCAAGATTAAATCGAGAGGAGCTACCAAGAGTTTGAAACCGTCATCGGCTAGAAGTAGAAAATCAAGTCTGAAGTGCTTGAAATGTTTGAGAGCTATCAATGCATACTAGCTGAAAATAGTCAGTTAAAAGACATTAATTCGGAAAATCAAAGCTAACTCATTTCCTGCAAAAAAAAATACTAAGAGTTATTAGATGCCCATCTCAAGCTTTGTGAAAGTAATAAATAATTGGAGAATCATAAATTAGTGCTTTTGTAATAAAACACTCGACTGAAAGACTAGAACTAGGCTTTGATTATTAAAGTCCATTAAAAGGAAGAATTCATCGCATCTTTCATCAACTAATACAACAAAATACACTATTTCCAAAAGCATCAAGACTCTTACAATGACCCAGATAAAGTTGCAGTCGATAACAACAAGGATACTGATTTCAATTAGCTCAAAGGGTTTAACTTTAATTAGTTTGACAAAAATTCAGTAGAAAGTGGAAAGTCTTCCAAGAAATCTTCAGCTAAAATCAAATCTAAAGCCAATTCCAACCAAAAGGATTGTGAAATGGATGAGAAGTTTTTGTATGTGAATGCTACCTCTGAAAAATTGAAGATTCCTCTGCCTCATAAAACAACTGGAAGTTAAAATAAAAGCAGAGGATAAATTCAAGAGAGAATGAAGCTCTTAGAGCCCGAAAAAAGAAATTTCGTGCAATAATAAATCTTACAAAATAAAAAAAAGACCAAACCGTTAGCCAAAGCTGAATCTTCCAAAAATTTCAGAAACAGAGAGACTATTGCGACTCCTTCTGAGGCTTAAGACTCAAAAATGAGCATATAGTAGGTACTACGCAAGAAGCTAGTTGAGAAGAATGCAAAAATTGGGCGATTATAGTTCGAATTAAGTAGCTTAAGAAGCCAGTATATCGAACAAAGATAGAACATAACTGAAATGTAGGGTAATTATGAAATCCAAATTTTCGAATTGAAGTAGGAACTGAAGTACTTGAAAACATAGATGAATGCGTTGTATCAAAGCTACGCTCTAGCCAACTCTGACTGCGAAATTTATCAGTAAAAAGTAATGGAATTATAGAATTAGCTCGAAAGAATAGAGTAGGAACATCGCTTTTATTGCTAATAGCTCAAGCGCAGGTGCAAGCTATACATCATCAAGAAGCTCGATTAAGCTGAAGTTCACTACGAAACCATTCGCTCAATTTAGCAGAGCACTAAAAAGAAAGAACAACCTTAGAGGCACTATAAAAAGGTTAGGAACTTTTAAAAGTTTTACACTGAATAGGCTCAGGTTGATGAAGGCTAAGAAGAGAGGAAGTAAACTTTGTCCTTAAAACTGCATGAAGACAATTAATAATCGTAATAGGTAAAACAATAAGAAGAGAGATTCAGCGACGTTTACTCTTATTAGCATTTATCTAACCATCATGTGGGTGGCTTAGGCTTGGATCTAGAGTTTTCTCTCACCAATAAAAATAACGACGGAGAGCAGCTCTAAGAGATCTTTATAAGATAAAACTTCTAAATATAGTCAGACTTAGGGGGATTCACATAGAGGATGAAGGCAAATCAAGTATAAAATAATAAATGCAAGGGAAACTTCACTGATAGGGTCTCTGCTAAATTGCTCAAATCCATGATAGAGATTAAGGTAAAAAGTAAAATTGTCCTCTAGAGCAATGTTTTCAGCCTAGACATACATCCTACACTCAAAAACATTAATTTCTATCCTTTATATGAACTACTTGTCTCTCCGAATCCTAAAAAGCTGTGCATTTCGAACCAAACAAATGAGAAAGTTACTCCTTTAAGAAAAAGGCTCTCAATTGCGAGCTAAGCCTGTAAATATACATATTATACTTACAAAAAGCTGAATTTCGACTCACAACTTTTATTGATCAAAATTGTCCCTTTCAAAGAAAGTGGTAACTTAAAAGTTTGTAAGCTGAATCCAACATGTTTGAAGGGTAAATAAAGAAGATAGATGCAGCTTGTCAAGAATAATATTACTGAGATGGTATAAAATTGGCCAAAAAGTAACAAAGTTTCAAATTTTATCAGCATTTACAGCAATTTCTTATAAATTCAAGAATCCAGAAACAACTCAAAGAATTCCTACAAATCAACATCAACCCAAACAGACTAGTTTTCAAGACTATCTAAAGAAAAGAGCAATTTAAGTTTATTCCAAGCAAGTAGCATTTAATTTTGCTCAGTTCTATCTCCAGCACAGCATAATAAAGCTATATCCGATCATAATCAGATTAGTTAAGGCGCATTTTTAAGTTAAAGTATAATAACTTTGTAAATTGCCCACAAATAATAAGAAGTAAAGCTAAGTCCTCAAAAGGATGATGTTTAAGAGTAACAAGAGAAACAGTTGATTATTAGTCGGCTTGACTAGTTTTCTGGCAATGAATTACAGGAAAAATAAAATGATCAGCAAAAATAAGAGAAGTAAGCCTATCAAAAAGTAAATTGTCTTAAATCTTAATAAGAGATAAGAGAAGCCTAAAAGATCTAAGAAGCTAAACCCTAAAAGTAAGACTAGATTGATTAAAAGTCGAGAATTAAGTAACAAACCAAAGCTTCAACCGTTGAAACTGCACAGTGGTACTAAATCAATAAGCATTAAAAAAATATTGATAATAAAGGTTATGAAGTTTAGCGTCGTTATTAGCTTCCTTAAAGAGATGCAAGCTTATACCAAGAGTAAAGTAAGCACTCCTTAAACAAGGCGATAATTCTAAGCAATAACCACAGTGAGAAAGCAGACAGCTAGAAAAGCAGTTCCAATTTCAATCCAGAAACTAAACACAATAGAGCAGTAACACAACTCTAAGATTGCCGCATAACTCCTTGGTTTATCGATGAGAAAAAGCATTTAATAGTAAATAACTAAATGATCAGCATTTAAGGTTTGCCAGATGAGATAATAAAAAATTTGCAGCCTGAAAACGTGGCAAGACTGGTAAAATTTTTGAAGTAGAACGGCAACGTTACCTTGAAATTCCTCTAGCTATTTAATGAAGAAAACTTCAGAAAACCCACCGATTTAACAATGAAATTGTATATACTGAATTGCAAAACTCAAGAAGCCCAAAAAACGTTTCTTATTGCTAAGAAATTCGTGTACTGCTTGTAAGATAAAACAAGAATAACTGTGGATAAGAGGTGGTTTTTGAATAAGTACAACTTCTGCTTAGGACAGTGCTAAATTGTGATTTCAAATGATGCCAAACTCAAGTTGAATCGCAAGCACAAGTTCGACAAGCTGAGGGGCAACATAGATGATGGCATTTGGTAAATAACTTCCTATATGAGCTTTGAGTACTCAGCAAAGCCTGCTTATTAATGATACTATTTTAATTTGTCAAGAAATCTTTATTTCATTGTTCTTCAAAGCTATGAATCTCTGTTGATAAGTTTGGTACATCTATCATGATTTATCTTTTTTTATCTTTTGGATTACATCCTGGGGGGAATTGAGAAGCCAGCCATAGTGAATTTTATCGTACTTGAACGCATTTAGGGGCTATATAAAGCAGTGTAAGTGCAAATGGTCTATTGAATTTACTGGAGGTAGGTGAAAGCCAAACCTAAATCTTTTCTCCACTCCTTTCTCTTCGCATATCTTGCTCAGCACTTTTTCACCAATTTTTTGCATTTAAAGTAGGATTTCAGGATCCTAAACCTTTAAAGCATTGTCAAAGTGCTGCTTGGTTATTACTAATAAATGCTAGATAGAAGAAGCCTTTTGAATATCTGTGATTACGTAATACCTTTCATCTTGGTAGTGGATAGGCTCAACATTTTCAAATTTGAAGTGGCAAAAGATGCAGCTCTACCGGTCGACTTAAGGAGGAAATATCCATTTCTTGAGCACTCTCATATTATAAATAAGATTATCACACTTAATTGCCAACTTATAATCATTAAAGCATTTGATTTGAAAGGATCTTGACCTAAATGTAAAATAATGCCAAACTCATCATTGGGCAAGAAGTAGCCCTATTATAGAAGTATGTTCATAAAAGGGTTTACTCTGAGATGTAATTCAGATATTTTTATTAAGCCTGCATAATATTATTTGAGCAATTATGGAGAGATAAGTAGTAGAAGTACCAATTTTTACAAAGCAATAGAATGATTAAAAGCAAGTTTAAATACAAATTAGAGTCGGAGAGCCTCTGTTGTACGAAAAAGATGTTTTTAACTACTTCACTTATAACATTGCTGGAGAAGATAGGAATGGACCTTTTCTCGTGAGAAGAAGATACAGTGATTTCGATTTGTTGAGAAAGAGGCTAAGTCAAAATTGGTTGGGCATATATCTGCCTCCACTACCTGGAAAGAGGGCTGACAAAAATCCTTTTTATTTCCTCACCATCTTCGAGAGTAAGGCCAATTAAATAAAATATGCTTAATCACGTTGTAAGTTTTTGAAATACTTTTGTCAAGGAATCGTGTAGAGGCGCTATATATACTACTGCGATCTATTTCATATCTTTATTCGCGGTGGGCCCAACTACGAATCAGTAACCTTTAAGTTATTTAGGCTATTTAAAAATGCAAGGTTAGAGATAATCAGTCTATGCTAGAATAGTACGAAGCAATTTTTCATGATCTCATTCTAAAAAATGAAAATGAAGTATTGTAGGAATAATTGATTGCAAGTGAAGATCATTTCAAAATTTTGAAATACTATGAAGATAATTTGAAAGGTGTTTGCTAAAAAATACATAGAGCTAGTTAAGCAAGAGAACAGTTCAATCAGCAGTTTAGTATCACTCCTTATAAATAGGCTCAACGATGAAAAAGACCTTACCTGAGTATGAATAGACTTTTTTATTGAAGCATTTATGCGGAAATAGGGAGAAGCTGATTATCACAAAAGATTAGCAATTTGCAGTCAAACTCACATAATTTGAAAAGCTGAATGCAATAAACCCTTTAGAAAGATTTTCTAACTTAGTTGTGTACGAAATCAGAGAAATAAAGGCTTTGATTGAAGCTATATAAGGTCGGAAATCTACTCAAAAATTAAAAGTGTCTCTAAAGTAGAAGGTAGTTGAGAAGTAGAATGAGATAATGAAAATTGAAAGCGGATCTTTTTCACTTAGAACATTTTTCAATTTTCGTTCGAAATAAAGCCAAATTAATGAGCTAAAGCTGTAAATATAACTGTTAAAAAACTAGATAATAACTCTTTAAAAGCTTATTGTAATAATGATAATTAACGGAAACTTCTAGATACAATAATACCGTAATAAAAAGTCAAAATAATTCAAGGAAGTATTCAGAAGCGTAGCCCAAGAAGAGATAGTTGAGCTGCAAGCATTGAAGTAGCTGCTGGAGATTCCTTTATCTATAGTTCAATGAATGTTGAATAAAATAGTAAAATTAGTATTAAAGGGTTTCATTGATCATTTACGATTACGAATATTGAGCCATCTTCATCTTATAAGGCAAACAGCGGGATTGATACATCAATTAGTTTCTATTTATTTGAAAAGTTTGTCAGATAGAACTTAGAAGCACCTGGTCTTTTGCACCATACATAGTCGTAGAGTGTTTCAATTGTTGCTTACATTGGAAAAGTCACTTGCTACTTTTTACCATTCGCGTGCCTGATTGCTACTACCTTACCCTATTTCGGAAGGCTTTGAAAGTTCTATACTAGTGACTGCTTCATGAAATCAATCATTTCAATTTAGTCCAAAGAAATGTGAAACTTTTCGTAGTTGACATAAACTTCTTCACTCATATATGCACCAATGCCAGCAAATTATTTGATCTCTTTCTTTTTTGGCTTCTATTAATCCCAATCTGAGTCTTAGCCACTACTGACATATTTTTCATATTTTTTGCCTAAAGAAAGAGCGATTGCTTTTTACATTTAGTCATCTGCTCCTGCGCCACTGATGTTAGGCTTGAATCCCTTCCGCTTAATGCATTTCTAATGGTATTTGAATATTCTCTTATCTTCTATCCAGAATTGATTTTTGTTATAGTACTCAAAATGATTCTAAGATGATTAAGGATAGACTCCTTAAACTGAAAAGATTTGATAGCCGCTATTCTTCACGGCAATAAGGAAGGCAGATAGATAGAAGTCAGAAATGATTTAAGGCATGCGTTTGTTGGTGCTATTTAGATTATACCAAACTTTTTATATTCTTCTCAACGTGAACCAATGGCTTTAGGAGTTACAGATGAATCCGATCTTGTTGACCAAATCTTCGTCATTCTTGATGGTATCAATGTTGACCATATTCAGATGGTAAGGTTTTAGCGCCTCTGCATCATAAAACATTTACATTGAAGTACTTGAATTGAGTAGTAGCCATCCATGGCAACGTTTCCACTGTCTTCTTGCATGAATTTCAAGAAATCCTTTGTCATTCCTTGCTCCATCATCAAGGCGTGCTACTTTTTGTCGAGATCTAATGCCAGCTGAGCCAAGCTCACTTCATTATAAAAGGGACCTTTCTAATTTCAGTAGTACCCTGCAACAATGAATTTACGCAATGGAGGGCGCACAATCGGTCAGCTCCTTGCTTCTCCCAATAAATCTTTGTAGACATTTAAATATTATTTGAATTACTGTTATACGGAAGCTTTGTGAAGTCTTAAACTACTGTCGGTGAACAAAAATGTTTATTGAAAATATCTACAGATAAACTATCATTTGCCAAAGAAAAAGCGACAGAATTAAGGAGTTAATTTAATATTTTTGTCAGCCCAGAACTCGTTTATGAACCTACTCTTGGAAAGTGGGTCTAAGAGTGTTTCATATAACTCTAGTTGAAGTTACTCATTGCGTGAGTCACAGGAATAGCTAAGAGTGATGATCTTCTACTAATGGTACACATTAATTGAGCAATGGCATTATTTAGGCTTCTAAGTAGTAAAACATTTTAGTGCAAGTTCAATAAGATGACTCATTTCTTCTAGATAAATGATTTACTCAACAGTGATCTCTTGTAGACAAACAAAGCAGCGAAAATAATCGTTTTTAGTTCTCTTTAATTCTGAATAAACTCTTTTCAGGTCATAAAACTACCAATGGTGGCAGTATTTGCCTCTAACAGGAGTAGTTACGAACTCATCAGGAAAATAAAGCTTCTTCTTCCCCTCCAGTTTATTGTAGAGATTAATTGATTAAACCCTGTGATAGTTAACAACTTCATTTCTATCATAGAAATTCTTAGTCCTTTTGATGAAATTTTGGAAATGATAATAATTGGTGAAGCCATCCAAATAGGATTAAAAGGGATTCTGCTTGAGAGTAAAGACTTTGTGCTTGAAATGATAGACTAGACTCAGAGATTGAGGGTTGATTGGATTATGCAAAAGTAGCATTTGAAAAACGTTTCTGCCAACCTGCTTTACTCTTTAAGGATTGAAAATGAACAATTCTCCACAAATAGGACAATATTTTTAGGAAGAGTAAGCTTAGTAAGAAAATCCTTCGAAATGTAGGCAGTTAAGATTATGGTATATTTCCCCTTGGTAAGATTTGTTAGTAAATGGATCTTGAGCTCGGATAAACTGCTGATTGAAATGAGGATTGTCTGACAGATACTAGTTAAGTACGATTTAAGTCAGTCCAACAATCGAGCTATGAATGATATCAAAGATGTGACCTGTAAAGTTAGACATAATAGTTTCATATAAGCTGAATTGAAATGAATTTGAGGAATTTTCTTTCGTTATTTACACATTAGGCTATTTTTAGCTATTTTCCTGCATTATCTTCTTCACTTTCAAGAGCTAAGAAAATTTGGCATTAAGATCCGTTTAGGTTTGGAGCTTAATTTTCTATTTGTTGCTCATTTGAGCAAGAGTTTATTATAGAAATTAGGACAGTAATTGAGAACTAGTTTTTTCTTACAGGATGCTAGCTAATTTGAGGTCTTTAAAGCCAAGTAGTACTTTAAAATGGTTATTTTGCTCATAAATACAGCATTAAAAGCAATCAAAATGAAGCTAATTCAATGTACTTTCGTGTTTTTCTATAATTTTCATACTTCTAATGGCAATATGGATAGCTAGAGAGGCGATTTCTTATTTTATTTGCGTTGATATGGTGTTTTTATGTTAATTTATTAGTTGCTCAAGTGTTAAAAGGGGAACAGGCCTTAGTATTTGTGTTACTCTCATGAAATTTGATATTTTTTCTAGGCTAAAGGCTAGAATAGGAAGAAGATCTTAGTCTCTTTTTGTTAGTTCTACCAAATTGATAATTACTTAAGAGGTATAGGCATTGAAATGATCCCATTACTCTTAATAGTGCTCCTGATTTGCAGCGTGAGTAATTATCTAAAGTTCTTTATAGTTTTTAGTAGTTTTGTCTAAATAATCTTAGTAAGACTAACTCAGTTGTGTCAATCTTTAGATTTTTCTCATCTCATTCAGCTAAGATATAATCAATAGGGCTAAAATAGAGATTAGTAACGTTAACTATAAGTAACTTTAGATAGACAAAAAAACTCAATTTTTACCTATTCCAGTCTGTGGTCTTTTTCCAGCTCCATATTTCTCTTTATATTGAGCATAGTCCATTCCCTTCTTTTTGCTGTTGTCTTTCTTCTTTTCGGTGGAAGAGGTGACTGGTCGGTTGTACTTTTACTAATTTTTTCGCATCATATTTTTATAAGGCTCATTTTATTGCTATTTTTCTATTTTTTCTGGCGAATTGGATAGCTAAGCAACGTCAGTCACTCCTAGTTTTTGGAGATATTTGGCTTGCCATCTCTTTCTTTGCTATTTCTTTCTCTTAACTATATCTGAATACAAAGCTTATCTGTATTAGCGAATGGAAAACTTCTTATTGTCGTCCATCGATATTTCTGTAATAGTATGAGATGTTACTTATTGGCTAAGTGCAGACAATCTCTTCGGCTTAGTCATGGAAATCTTTAACGTACCTATGTGCTAAGGCTTCAGCCGCACTATATCGTGTAGAAGGGTTGAAGGTTAAAAGATGCTTGATCAGATCAAGGGCATCTTAGGAAGCAGTGGGAAACATCGAGGTGAAGGTTTTCTTCTTCGGGATGTTTGTGCTGGCTATGATATTAGCAGCCAGGGGTGATTAGATTGATTATATGTCCTTTTGGTTGGGCCTGCCTACCAATTCTAAGATCTTTTAGATTTGGTTCAGAGTCGAATTTCCAGTAAAAATTGATTTCCCGTTGACGAGTTCTCCCAAAATGCAGCCGACTGACCACATATCAACTGCTTTCGAATACTTGGTTGATCCGAGAAGTATTTATGGAGCACGATACCATCTGGTCGCAACGTACTAAGTTAAAACTTGCTAAGAAGTCTATTTTGGGCAGTTTATTGAGCGGGCGAGTCCGAAGTCAGCTACCTTTGATTGGCACTCAGAGTTGAGCAGAATATTGCTTGGCTTTAAGTCTCTATGAATAAGTTAGCCCGAATGCATATATTTGAGTGCTTTAAGTAGCTGGTAGATGATAAACTTTTTATGTATTTCCTCCAGAATTCCGGCTCGAATAACTACATGCAGATCTAAATAAACTAACTTGAACCTGTCTCCATGAAGTCAAAGACGAGATAGAGGTCTTTGTTGTTTTAAGCTTTGATGATGTTTAACAGGCGTATTATGTTCTCATGGCCTAGGTCTAATTCGATTTACCATTCAGCTCTTGTAGGAACATCACTTATCTGAACGTACGTTGGGCATCAGTGGCGTTATGAAATGCATCAAATACCTACCTTGACAACCTTTTACTTTCTTGAGAGCAACTACTTGCTTCAGCTTACGATCGACAGCTTTCCACACTATTCCGTAAGCACCTTTGCCCAACTTTTAGACAATTTAGTATTTTTTGAGGATATGAGGCTCGATTTCTTCAGTCATTGATAATTAAATATTTCATAGTGTACTATTTCAAAATCATTTTGACAAAGAATTTGAATAATTAGGATGAAGGGGTTGGGGTTGGGGTTGGGGTTGGGGTTGG
>Ga0316217_10002715_pt1 | contig 20982 bp, 18 predicted proteins | sample 1anoAmetaG_FD_203633 | JGI IMG/M metagenome (GOLD analysis project Ga0316217, IMG submission 203633) | Freshwater microbial communities from Trout Bog Lake, Wisconsin, USA - 1anoA | ecosystem: Environmental > Aquatic > Freshwater > Lake > Hypolimnion/Profundal zone | place: USA: Wisconsin...
TGCAGGGCATCTCGGACCTGATCACCCAGTCCGGCCTGATCAACGTCGACTTTGCCGACGTCAAGGCGATCATGAGCGAGCGCGGCATGGCGATGATGGGGATCGGCCTGGGCAACGGCGAGAACCGCGCGGTCGACGCAGCGGTACGCGCCATCTCCAGTCCGCTTCTGGAGGACATCGACATCTCCGGCGCCAAAGGGGTGCTGGTAAACATCTCCGGCTCCGCCTCCATGACCATGGACGAGTTCGACGCGGCGAGCAGGATCATCCATGAGAAGGTGCACGAAGACGCCAACATCATCATCGGTCTGGTGATCGACGAGAATCTGGGCGAGACCATCAAGATCACCGCCATCGCGACCGGTTTCGGCGACCGCTTCGACCTGGAGAAAGGTCGTCACGAGTTGAAGAACGTGGCACCGATGATGAAACAAAACGAGATCAACCGCGAGATCCCGACCTTCATTCGCGAGAAGCAGCAGCGTGACACCCAGACCAGGCAGCGCAGTTTCATGATGGATGACGAGGACCAGTACGACATCCCGACCTTCCTGAGAAAGTCCGTCGACTAGCTAAGCGCGGCACCAGAACCTGAGAGAAAAAACGCCCGGCCCCCTTTCGCGGGAGGCCGGGTTTTCTGCGCCCGGTCTCCCGCGCAGGAGGGCCGGGCGGACGCCGGTGCATTCAGCCCTTGACGCGCTTACCACCTGGATGTTACTGTGCATATACACGCATAACAAACGGAGGTCACCATGGCCGTCGAGCAAAAAGCCCCGGAAAAGTCCGGTAAAAATCCGAGCCCTTGCACCTGCGTCAATGTGCGCCGGGCGTCGCGCGCGATCACCCGCATCTACGACAAGGCCCTCGAACCGGCAGACTTGAAGATCACCCAGTATTCGGTCCTGGCCAACGTGGCATATTCCGGCCCGCTCAATATCAGCAAGCTGGCAAGGATCCTGAACCTGGACCGGACCACACTGGTGCGGAACCTGAAGCCCCTGGAAGCGTCCGGTTTCGTCGAGGCTACGGAAGTCTCGGATCCCCGGGAAAGGGCGATCCGCATCACAGAGCCAGGTCGCACAGTCGTTGATAAAGCACGCCCCTACTGGAAGAACGCGCAGAAAGAGGTCGAGAAACACATCGGGGCAGATGGTATACAGCAGCTCAATTTGTTGGTTATGTCACTGGAGAAACTATCAGATTATTTCGATCTTTTTTCGGGGAAGGGATCTGTAAACCCAATAGTCCCTGGGAGGGGGAAGGTTTATGAGTGCGAACCAGAAAAATAACAGCCAGGGCCGCCCGCACTACGCCTGGCTGATAGTCGCGGTGACCTTCCTGACGCTGCTGACGACCGCCGGAATCAGATCGACGCCGGGCATTCTCATCGTGCCACTGGAGCACGAGTTCGGCTGGTCGCGCGCCTCCATCTCGGTCGCCGTATCGGTCAACCTCCTTTTGTACGGGTTGATGGGTCCTTTTGCCGCGGCTTTCTTCGACAAAATCGGGGTGCGCCGGACCATGGCCATCGCACTCACCCTGCTTGCCATGGGGGTCAGCGCGACCACCTTCATGACCCGTCCCTGGCACATGGTATTGATCTGGGGCGTCGTGGTCGGCTGCGGCGCCGGAATGACCGCCTACAGCCTGAGTGCGACCGTGGTCACCCGCTGGTTTAGCAAGTCGCAAGGGACCGTGATGGGGGTGCTGACGGCGAGTTCAGCCACCGGCCAACTCCTTTTCCTGCCGATCCTGGCAACCCTGGCGCAAAACCACGGCTGGCGCGTCGCCGCGCTCACCACCGCCGGCGCGGCCCTGGTCGTGCTCCCCCTGGTGCTCTTCTTCATGCGCAATTATCCGGAAAGTGTCGGCCTGCGCCCCTTCGGAGCCTCGCCCGATGCTGTCCGGCAGCGTGCTCCCCTGGACGACCGGCCCAAGATCAGCCCCTTCCAGGTCGCCGTCTCCGGACTCCAACGCGGCGTGCACTCCACCGATTTCTGGCTTTTGGCCGGGAGCTTTTTCATCTGCGGTGCCAGCACCAACGGCCTGATCGGCACCCACCTGATCCCCGCCTGCGTCGATCACGGCATCCCCGAAGTGCGGGCGGCCGGGATGCTGGCGCTGATGGGGGTCCTCGACCTGTTCGGCACCACCCTGTCGGGATGGCTGTCGGATCGCTACAACAGCCGCTACCTCTTGTGCTGCTATTACGGGCTGCGCGGCCTGTCGCTCATGGGGCTCCCCTTCGCACTGGGCGGGCCGGAATGGGGGCTTTCGGCGTTCGCGGTATTTTACGGGCTGGACTGGATAGCGACCGTGCCGCCCACGGTGCGCCTGACTGCCGAGGCGTTCGGCAGGGAAAATGTCGGCGTCATGTTCGGCTGGATCTTCGCGAGCCACCAGGTCGGCGCGGCACTGGCTGCCACCTTCGCAGGAGTGGTGCGCACCTATCTGGGCGATTACATGGTCGCGTTCTTGCTGTCAGGCACGATCTGTCTGCTGGCGGCAGGTCTCGTGCTGCGTATTAATAAACCGCGGCTGCCCGAAATGGCGGCAGAAACAACTGCCTGAACGCAAAGCCGATGGCAACACGTAAGTGGCGCTGACTTGAAATGAAATGGTCGGCGACATCTCAGCAGTATCACTTGGAAGATCCCGTCATATCACGGAGTTTTTGAGATTGCCATCACAAGATCTGCCAGGTGCAAACTCCCGTTTGCCAGTACAATCCGAATCTTGCTGTCTCAGTGTACGGTAAATCTCATGCTGGCATATAAGTTGTAACGCTCTTTGACATGATGCATGAGCCTGCATCTAAATTCGGGCTCTGATACTCAGGTGAGCGAGGTCTGCTATGACAAAAAATCCCATACCCGGAAATGGAATAGAGAGGTGCGAAATCTGCAGCGCCGTCGATAATGCTGAGCCTTGCCTCTGCTCGGCAGAAAACGGCAGCAGCGTCAACAAGCTTCGCGACAACGTCATTAATTTCAGACAGCGGGCCAGTGAATTGCGGATAAAGGGAACCCGGAAGGGGGTCGTCTCCTCCTTCGAGACGAGCCGGGCGCTGGCTGTCGGGATGATGCACCTAAACGGCGAGGGGGTGGTGCGCGACCCGTCGAAGGCCGCCGGGTTCCTGCAGACAGCGGCGCAGGGCGGCAGTGCGCTGGCAAGGTATGAGCTGGCGCGGCTTCACATCGGCGGGGTCAGCGCACCGTATGATCCGGACTACGCCTTCAAGCTGCTCCATATGGCCTGCAATGAAGAACATGTCGCCAGCATGGTATATCTGGCAGAACTCTACATCTTTGGCTCGAATTGCCCCAAGGACATCGAGGCCGCCCTGGAACTACTCTACATCGCCGCAGGCAAGAACGAGCCGGCAGCCATGTACTATCTGGCTTTCGTCTATGACAAGGAAGCGGACTACAGCAATTCATTCGAAGCGGCCTACTGGTACCGAAGGGCAGCGGAGTATGGACATTTCAAATCGCAGATCAGGCTCGCCTCGCTCTATGCCACGGGCCAGGGCGTGCCGCTTTGCCTGGAAACCGCTCAGGCGTTTCTGGAAGTGGCCCTGGAATCAACTACAGAGCAGGACCCGCGTTTTCTGCTCTGGCAGGGCGAGCATTTCGTGAAACAGCCGGAGACCGAGTTTCTGGCCCACGCCCTCATCAAGGCCGCAGCCGAGATGGAGCACACCCCCGCGCAGCGCTCCATGCTGGCGCACGGCTGGCGTGCCTGAAGGGTTACTCATCCAGAAACCCCACCCACTTCACCCGCAACGCCGCCACCCCGAATTCCTCCTCGACGACCCCTTTGATAAGATAGGGGCGCCTTTGAGAGAGCTTGCGGCAAAACCTGCCATAGACATCCGGAAAGAAGGTGGCGTCGAAAATGGCCGTCACGTCCTCGAAGGAAACGAACTCCATCGGCCGCCCGTTCTTGTCCTCCACCATCTTGGTGGTAATCCACCATCCCACCATGGTCACCCATTTCCCGGAATACCGGATCAACTGCGAGGCTTTGATCGGCCTGTGCCGCATCCAGGCGTCCTTGTACAGGGTGAGTGGATGACGGGAAACCAGGAAGCCGAGGCTCTCCACCTCCTGGCGCAGCACCATCTTGGCGTCGTAGGCCGGGGCCTTGGGGAGCTCGGTGCTTTGTTCGAACAATAGCCCCGTTGACTGCTGCTGGAAATTAAGCAGTTCCCAGAGCAGGGTGGGGCGCTTTTCCATCCCCTCCAGGGTGTCGAAGCAGCCGGCCTTCACCAGCCGCTCGCTGTCTGCGCGGGGCAGGCTCACCCGCCAAAGGAAATTCTGGAAGGAGGTGAACTTCCCCCGCTCCTCCCTCTCCTTCAAAAGCTTCCCCGCGCCGTCGCGGGTGAGCCCGTCGATCTGCATCAGTCCGACCCTGAGCGTCTGCTCCAGGCCGGTGTAGCGGTAAGCGCTGGCGTTTATGTCCGGTGGCAGGATGGAGAGGCCGAGTCTGCGGCTCTCCGAAATATAGGCAAAGGCGGAATAGTACCCCCCCTGGTTGGAGATCACCGCCGCCATGAACGCGGCCGGATGATGAGCCTTCATGAAGGCTGCCTTGCCACTCAAAAGCGCGTAGCTCGCCGAATGCGGTTTGCAGAAGGAGTAGCCGGCAAAGGAGAGGATCTGCTCCCAGATCGCCGCCAGCACCGCTTCCGGGACACCCTTGGCGACCCCGCCGGTAAAGAAGAGCTTGCGGTAGTCGGCGAGTTTCTTCTCCTTGTGTTTTTTGGTGATCACCTTGCGCAGTTGGTCCCCCTCGTACGCCGAAAAGCCGGCCAGCTCCATGGCGATCTGGGTGATCTGCTCCTGGTAGATGGCGATGCCGAGCGTCTCCTCCAGCACGCTTGCCAAAAGGGGGTGCAGGTGGCTCCAGCTTTTCCCCTGCATCCTCGCCAGGTACTCCTGGATGAAGCTGTTGGCGGCCGGCCTGATGATGGAGGAGGCCTGCACCAGCACCTCGAAGATGTCGAGTGCGAAGGTCTCCGGGGGGGCGGTGGAGCTCCAGATTTTGCGCAGCAAGAGGCGTATCGAGGGGGATTCCAGGTAAAAGCAGCCGATGGTGAGGCCGCGGCGCAGCATGTCGCAGGTGGTAGCGTCATCATACGGCTTCCAGGAGGCATAGTCGATCTCCATGCCGCCCGCCTCCCTGGCGGCCGCCAGGGCGTCCCTGATCACCGCCAGCGAGCGGTTGCCCAGGATGTCGATCTTCACCAGGCCCGCGTCCTCGGCCTGGTCCTTTTCCCACTGGATGAGCGGCAACCCCTTGCGGGAAAGCTCAACCGGGACGTACTTCCTGATCTCGTCTGGCACGATGACCAACCCCCCGCAGTGCAGGGAGAGGTGCCGCAGCTGCCCGCCCAGGCGCTGCGCCGTCACCATGATCTCCTGCCAGTCGCGCGAGAGCACCTCGCCCTTAAAAAGAGGGTGCCCGGCAACAGCCGCGGCCGTCTGATCCGATTTCCAGAAACCGGAAATGCGCTCCGTCATCTCCATGATCTCGAAATCAGGCAGGCCGTACACCTTGGCCACCTCCCGAAGCGCCGATCTCCCCTTGAAGCCGACGTGGTTTGCCACCATGGCCGCACGTTTGGCGCCGTAGCGGGCGAAGGCGAAGTCGAGGATGGCGTCGCGCTCGTCCCAGGGGAAGTCAATGTCGATGTCGGGCGGATCGGTTCTCCCCTCGTTGAGGAAGCGCTCGAAGAAGAGGTTGTGCCGGATCGGGTCGACGTGGGTGATGCCGAGGCAGTAGGCGACCAGCGATGCTGCGGCGCTCCCCCTGCCGCAGGTGCGCTCCGACTGCTTGGAGATCTCCTCGACGACCAGGAAGTAGTGGGAGAACCCCTTGTCGCGGATGATGGCAAGTTCCTTGGCAAGGCGCGCCTCGACGACCTGGTCGCTGGCGCCGTAGCGCCAGAGGGCACCCTGGTGCGAGCGGCGCTGCAACTCCCGGAAGGCCGAGTCGTCGCCGAATTCCCGGAACGCCGGGAAAGCGGTACGTGAGAAATCCCAGTCGCTGCGGCAAAGCTGTGCCACGCGGAGCGTGTTCTCCAGTGCTTCCGGGCAGTGGGGGAAGAACTCCGCCATCTTGTCGGGAGCAAAGAGGAGGTCCGAGTCGCAGGCGGTCTCCTCGGGCTTCAGCCGGGAGAGCTTGGTGTTGAGGTGAATCGCCCGCAGGACGCGGTGCAGGTGGAAGTCGTCCCGGGAAAGGAGCACCGCGCGGGAGGTGGCGACCGGCGGCAGCTTCAGGTCCCGCGCCAGGGCGAGCGAGCGGTGCAGCGTGTGCCCGGGCGAGAGTTCGACGAAGAGCGCCTCGTCGGAATCCTTCTTGAGCACCGAAACGAGCCTGGCGTCGTCACTTAAGACCGCGACGCCGCGCCGGAACTCGGCAAGAGCCTGGACCAGGTCGAACTGTTTGCGGCAGTGCAGGTCGGAAAGCAGTCGTGAGATGTTGGCGTAGCCCACCTCGTCTCTAGCCAGGAGCACCGCTCGGTTCTGCGGAGTCACCGCCTCGCAGCCGATGATCGGGGCGATGCCCGCCTCGTGCGAGGCCTGGAGAAAGCGGGGAATCCCGTAGAAACCGTTGCGGTCGGTAAGGGCGATGGAGGAACATCCCATGGACACGGCCTGCGCGCAGAGAGCCTCGGGAGAGTGCAGGCCCCAGTTTGGAGAAAGAGAAGAGTGGACATGGAGATGGACGAACATGAGCAGAAGCTACCTTATGGGTACTTGTGGGGGAAGGCATAACCATAGAGGACAAAGAGGTTTAAGGCAGAGAGGATCACAGAGGAAAAAACAACGAACCATACGGACAGTATCAAACTAAGCCTCTAGCATTCTGGTTTTCCCAATGGACGTTATTTGCTTTTCCTCTGCGTGACCCTCTGCTTGTTCTCTGTGCTCTGTGGAAAGGATTTTGGTCTAGTCAGTTTTTTGTCAGCGTCATGTAGGGTGACCGCTCCGGGTCCCAGGTGGGCGAAGGCCCGCTTACCGTCCGGTTTTCCCTGCGGGCCGGGACACCCTTGCCCCAGCGGATGGCGCCCGCTCCATGCTTTTCCCGCAAATCGTCCAGCGTGCCCTGGAGATCGATCTCTTTTTGGGAAACCCGGGCCGCGACCGGAGCGAAGAGTTCCAGCTGTCCGGGTGCCTCGGCGACCTGGTCGCAGCAAAGACGGATGCCCCGCACCCTTTGGCGCCTCTTGCAGGTGGCGAAGAAAAGCTCCTCGGCGGCGTACAGCAACTGGAGGTCCAGAGACGTCGGGAAGAGCAGCGTCTTTTTCCCCTGCTCGCTGACGCCATCGGCGTACATGACGGACAAGGAAATCTTGCGCGCACCCTTGCCGAGCCGGCGCAGCCTGAGCCCGCACCCCTCCACCAGGCGCAGCAGTTCGCAGATGAGGATGCCGTCGTCGTTTTCCTCCTGATCCAGCAAGCCCTCCTCGACTATCTCCGTGCTCAGGCGCGGCGGCTGCACCGGCGAGCGGTCGATGCCGCAGGCGCGGTCGTGCAGAAGCGGCGCGAAGGGGCCGACCGCGAGGCGCAGCTGCGGCACCGACAGGGTCGCCACCTGCTCCACCCGCTGCAGGTTCAGATCGCGCAACAACAGGATCTGGCGTGCCCCGCCCACTCCGGGGAGCACGGCCACCGGGAAGGGGGCCAGAAAGCTTCGCTCCGCGCCGTGGAACACGTCGTAGATCCCCGGTTCCGGCATGAAATCCGCGGCGACGCGCGAAACCAGCTTGTTAGTGCCCGCTCCGGCCATCGCCTCCAGCCCCATGCCGGACGCGATGCTCCTTTCCAGCCGCGCCGCCACATCACGCGCGGGTCCGAAGAGCCTGCGCGACGAAGTGAGGTCGAGAAAAACCCTGCCGATGCCAGGCTCGACGACCGGGGTGAATTCCCCGGAAAGCTCCATGAGCGACCGGCTCCCCTTGGCCATCAGGTGGGGGTCGGGGGCGATCACGATGAGCGACGGACAGAACTTCCGCGCCTGGAAAATGGGGGTACCGGCATGGACCCCCTCGGACGCCGCCTCCGCGGAAACGCACTGCAAGAGCGCGCGCTCCGAGTTGAGCGGTGCCACGGCAACCGGCCTGCCGCGCAGTTGCGATTGGGTCACGCGTGCCAGGGCAATCGGAAAGGCGGGGACCGTTATGTGGAGGATTTCCCGGCCCACTTGCGATAAAACCTCATGGAGCCAACCAGGACCCCTCGTATGTGAAAGTCGTCGGCCTCGGTGACCATGATAGGCTGTAACGCGGCGTTAGCCGGACGCAGCTCGATGCGATCGCCCTTGCGGAAATAGGTCTTGATGGTGATCGAGCCGTCCACCTCGGCGATCACCGTCTGGCCGTTTTCGGCGGACTCCTGCGGGTGTACCGCGACGAAATCGCCGTCCATGATTCCCATCTCCACCATGGAGTCCCCGCGCACCTCGTACACGACGTTCCCCGGTCCGGCCATGGAGGAAGGGACCTCGATGACGTCCGCCAACTGGAACGCTTCCACCGGCCGGCCTGCCGCCACGATACCCACCAGCGGTAGTTCGGACTGAACCGGAGCCGCTTCCGCCTTGGTGAGTTGCAGCCCCCTGCGTGCATTCCACTGGCGTGAGAGGTGGCCGTCCCGTTCCAGGAGCCGGAGGTAGTGCTGCACCGTCCCGAGCGACTCGAAGCCGCAGCCGCCGGCGATCTCCTGCTGCGAAGGCTGGTACCCCTGGCGCTCGCTGTAGCGCGTGATGAAATCGAGAACCTTCTTTTGTTTCGGCGTCATGGTCCCTCCCGCTCTCCCTGATGCTTTCAAGGTTACTCGTAAGTTTATCGTAAGTCAAGGGGTTCGCTACACGCGCGAATTGGCTGCTGCTGCTGCTGGAAGAAACACGTTGAGGTGAGATTTTACAAAAAAACATGAGACTGGCGTTGGGCGTCTAGTTTGCCTGTGCCGTACTTGAACCTACTCGAAGAGGAGTGGTGTTTTTTATTACTGAAAGAATGATTCGTAAAACTCCAAAATAAATATTGACTACCGATGGATGATGTGGTTTACTTCAAACATGGCGAGAATGCTCCGAGAAAAACCCGTGTGCGTCAATCCGGCAGCTACTGCAGCATGACGCAGCGACACTTCAGCCACGCCAATTTTTTCCGGAGTGCTATAGTCCATCGGGTAAGCCACCGGAACGGTCATGGCAGGGCTGCCGAGCTTGCCCTCCACGAATCGGGCCAGGCGGTAACATGAGGAACGGGAGAATTCCATAAGATCAAGTCTCGCGTTCATCGCCATCTGCGGGCTCGGACTCTCGCATGCCGCCAGTTCCTGGAATGCCATGACGATCATAGTTCTGGCGCCTGGAAACAGGGACTCTATCGAAGGGGAGTTAGGGCTCCGGTAATCGCAGACCGATGCGAACCCCACGTCGTCAACTCCCCACCCCTGGGCTATACCGCGTATGCTCTCTTTCATGACCGCCCTCCGGAGTGATATTTTTGCCACACGCATCATTTAACGCCTAGACCAGTCTACGTAATGACGGTTAAAAAATTGTACAGCGTTAGATCTCTTCCTTTTGACCAAGAAAAACATCGAAATACAAATGGATGAAATTTTTCAATGGTTCAGGAGACTTCTTCACTTTCGAGCGAAGCAGTGCCCCCTCGAATGATGAGATAAGGTTTTCAGCCAGCATTTCTGCGTTCATCTGCTCGGAGATCAGGTTCTCTTTCTGTGCCTGAAGAACTAAATTGGTCAAAGCCTTTGTCCAGTTTTGCAATGCCAACTCAAGATGCAGCCGTACTTTATCAAACTGGTCCGACATCTCCAGCCCCAAGTTGCCAAGCAAGCACCCCTTGGAGCAATCATTGCTTTCGAACAAGGCGATTAAACTTTCGAAGCTTTTTTTGATGCGCTCCAGCGGAGATAGCGAATCGTCGCCGAAGATGGGGCCGAAAACTTCTCCCTTTTCAGCCACATATCTGTCGATTATCGCGAGGCCAAATTCTTCTTTGCTGGAGAAGAAGTTATAAAATGACCCCTTCGGCACGTTTGCCTGCTTCAGGATGGCCTCGATACCGGTAGCATTGAATCCTCTGCTCAATACGACGTGAAGTCCGGCCTGCACGATTTCGTCTCTGTCGTGAATTCGTTTCATGGGTATAACTTAGACCGGTCGGTCTAATGTGTCAAGCGTTTTTTCTGGCTGCCCATAGGCCTCGGGATGGCTTTTCTTCGGCCCGTGCGGGGCATTTTCTCCATTCTCGTCATGACTTTTAATTCCGATCTCGGCCAATCGTCAGGTTTTGTCGTCCTTCACTACAAAACATCGGCCCTGGCGCTTACCTCCAGGAAACTCCCAGCGACATTCTCCTCCATCTCTAGCAAACGCCGGAACGGAATGGTAAAGGTCATTTTGTCGCTCGCGTTTTGCCCCTTGAGGTTCCTGCGGGCAGATATGTCGGTCAGGCCGATGAGACAGCGCAATTTTTCCTTCTTCGCTTCCTCATACGACATGATCCCCACGACCTGGCAGGCCGCTACCCCCGGCACAGCGACGTAACTGTCAACATTAGCCTGGAGGCAGCACAAGTCTCGGATTTTGCGGAAGAAAATTTGCAGGGACAGGGTTTGAACCTGTGCATAAAGTAGACTTTTTGCACAGTTTACGCCCTCGCTCTAAAGGAATGCATGGGAAAGGTGTACAGGAGCCGGAATCAATCGGAATGGATGGCGGACTCCATATCGGAATCGGGGGGCCGGCTTGCCGCGGAATACGCAAGCAGCGCATCCTTCCTGCAGAAAATCTCAGCTAATCATGTCAATTTCCCTTTTTTCTCACATAATGATGTGAAATCGCCCGCCGGGTCTGTTGTCGAATTACCCATAACCCCTTGAAATTTGGAGACCGCCAGTCTCACCTGACTCTGTTTCTTCCAGCTGCCTGCTTGCTGCTGCTTGGGTAAATGGAAGAAACACGCTGGGGTGAGATTTTACAAAAATAGATGAGACTGCCGAAAGAGGGACTCGCTGCGCCTAAATTACTGGTATCCTGGTTATCGGCTGGGACGGGGCAACAATTTAACAGCGTGGAAAAAACACGGGCCGGCAGATCAATTTAATGTTGCCGGTATGTTGCCGGATATTTCTGGTAAGCTTGGTATCTGAAAAGTGGCTCGTCTCAATATCCAATTTTTACGGAGAAGTCACATGCATCCACGCGCAGAACTTGCCTATCAATAACCTACCCGCCAGATTCGTACCCCGACTACGAAGCGATTGTTGAAGCTATCAGACGTGGAGACGCTAAAAAAGACTTTGCTCATGCCAGCGGTTTTCCGGTGTCCCAAAACATACAAATGGATCAAGGAACGGTTTTAACTGCCACCGGGAAGAGGATCAAGTAGGCAGGTGGAGGGCAAAAAGCCCCCTTACGTGAGCTTAACCCCCAATACCCAGAGGTCCCTTCGTAGGCTTAAAAATATTTCTGCTTGGGGTCCCTCAGAAAACGGGAAGATAAAACACTCTGAACTCACCACTTAAAGGGCTCATCGCCCGGGAAAAAGCTCCATTCCTGTGGAGGGTCGATATTCCGAGGGTTGGTTCGCGCATTCCCCGCGTTGCGGATACTTAACTGGGGTCTCTGTTCCGTTGCTTCCTAAAACCCATGCAAGAAGGCTCTATTACTATTACGTCTTAGGATAACGTCCCCCCACACCGGGATTACCTACAGATTTAGGAACCGGCTGGGGGGTCTCAGCTAATCCCCGTTTTCCTGAAAAACTCACTGTATTCCTTGTCCACCTTAAGGATGTGCCCCATGAGCCACTCGCTCAATAGGTCCATGATTGTGGATGGGGACACCTGGTGCTTCTCGAAATCACAGATGGTCTCCTTCACCTTCTGTACGAAGGCGTCGTGGATCTTTTTATGCCGCTCGTAGTCGGGATAACCTTTTTCTTTCATCAAGCGTTCCTCGCCGGCGAAGTGATCCACACAGTAGGTGGCAAGGCCGGAAAGGATCTTGATTATGGCTCCTTCACCCTCCCCACGAGAGAACGCAAGGTTCAATTGGCCAATCATATCTATCAGCGTCTTGTGCGCGTTATCGAACTGAGAAACCTGGACCGACATCCAGTCGTTCCACTTAATGATAGTTTGAAAATGGTTAACCGAGCTGATCATCTCCTCTGCCAATCGGTTCAGCTCAGCAGCTGCCCCTGCCAGGCTTGACGCCTGCGCACATTCCCTGCTAGCCAATTGAGTAATCCTGTCGATGTTAGAGCTGATTTCCGCTGTGGTTGAGGTCTGCTCGCTGGCCGCCAAAGCGATCTGGTCGATCTGGTCCGTCACTTGGTCAACCTGGCAGATTATCTGCGCGAGAGATTTCCCCGAGCGCGCAGCCTCGTCGGTTCCATGCTTCACCTCGGCGACCCCCTTGTTCATGGCATCAACGGCCCCTAAGGTTTCTTTCTGGATCGAATTGATCATGCCAGTGATCTCTTTGGTCGCCTTGGTGGTGCGAACGGCAAGCGAGCGGACTTCGTCAGCCACGACCGCAAAGCCGCGTCCCTGCTCGCCGGCCCGGGCAGCCTCGATGGCCGCGTTTAGCGCGAGTAGGTTGGTCTGGTCAGCAATATCCTCAATGGTACCAATGATGGCGCCAATCTGGTCCGATCGCTCTCCAAGGACCCCAACCGTGGTGGCTGAAGTGTCCACCTGTCGTGCGATCAGGTTCATCACCGATATCGTGGTTTCTACCACACTGCCGCCGTCTTTGGCGAATTCTCTCGTTGTTGTAGAGGCCTTCACTGCCATCATGCAGTTGTTGGCGATGACATTAGCGGTTGCCGCCATCTCCTCGCCAGCGGCCGCCACGGCGGCCGCCTCCGAGGCAACATTCTCCGCCCCCCTGGTCATTTCGTTAGAGCGCTTGCTAATGTCAAACGCCGCCTGGGCGACGTTTGTTGCGCATTTCCGGACGTGGCTAATCACCCCCTGAAGGTTTCCTAAAAAGCCGTTGAAAGCCTCGCCCAGCTGCCCAGATTCGTCATGCCTGGTGGTAACGATGCGCTGAGTCAGGTCAGCATTCCCGGTCGTCATATCCTGTAGCTGCCTGATGACCGCCCTAAGCGGCCGGGTGATTCCCAGCCCGATCGAAGCGCAGAACGCAGCCATGAGCAGTGATACCAGAAGTGTGGCTCCGTAAATCCACCACTGGAGAATTGTCGTCTCCTGCCGGACGTCTTCCAGATAGACGCCACTGCCAATAATCCATCCCCAGGGGGCGTACAGCTTTACGTAGGAAATCTTGGGCAGAGGTTTCTCACCCTCCGGCTTGGGCCACAAATAGTCCACGAAGCCCGAGCCTTTCGCTTTGCAGATGCCGACAAACTCGACGAAGAGATGTTTGTCGTTGGGATCCTTATTGTCGGTGAGGTCTTTGCCGTCCAGCTCTGGCTTGGTCGGATGGACGACCATTCTGGGGGTGAGGTCGTTGACCCAGAAGTACTCCTTGACGCCGAATCGGAGGTTCTTGATAGCGGCAATTGCAGCACTCTGTGCCATGGCCAATGGCATGCGCCCTGACTTGACCTCTTGTTCGTACCCGTCAATAAAACCGTAGGCCACTTCCACGACCTGACGGGTGGCGGCCTTTTTGCTATCCATAATCCTGTGTTCCAAAAACGGTACGGCGAGGCATTGTACCCCAATCATGGTGGCGAAGAGCCCCACGATCGGGATGACCATCACCTTGTACTGAATGGCCCAGTCTTTGTAACTTTTGAATCGCATTCCGACTCTCCTTGCCCGAAAGTTTGCAAATGCGCAAGTTTTTTGCAAACGCACACATGTTGGAAGTATCGGCAGGGAGGGTCTTAACTTTAACACGCTCGCAACTATAATTTATAAATAATTATCGCCGAAACCTGCAAAGGTACAGGGGTCACGATGAACGCTGTCCTTTCCGGCTCGGGCACGAGGGAAGACTGGTGAAGGGCCGAGGCCACCAGCTTCCCTAACGCGATGAGCGGATCGACTGGATGCCCCCCCTTCATTGTCAGAACCTTGACTCCGTACCTTCTATTGATAACAATAAATTGTCATAAACGCCCTCTTCCACCGGCTTTGCTATCGTTTGGCCGGCAATTTTCATCGATTTACCTCGCTATTGGATGTTCCCCGCAATTCCCATTCACGGGAAAAGGAAATTCCCCGAGCATTTGAGGCATCCCCCCGGGGGACGTAACAAATCTTTACAATTGTTTACATAACTGAACGCTGGAAAGCACATTCATTGCACGCTCTCAATTATTCGTATCAGACTTGGCCGCTCGCGGGTTGGCCACCCTGATCGTACTCGGCCAGTGTTCAACGGGACGGGGCATGCTAGGGATAACAGGGGGTGAGTGCCGGTGAATATTTTATGCAGGGGACGTCCGAGTTCGCGTGGTTGAAGAGACTCAATTTATCCGCACACAGTAAAAGGAGGCATGCAAAATGTCAATTTCGGCAATCAGTTCCACCAGCTACACCAATCCGTACGCAACGATCAAGGACGACTTCAGCGCTTTGAGCAGTGCCTTGAAGTCGGGGAGCCTTACCGATGCGCAAAAAGCCTACGCTACGCTGAAGTCAGACACGACATCCCAATCCGGTCAAGCCAGTGACACCAGCAGCCCGATGGCACAGGACCTGACCAGCCTGGGAAACTCCCTCGACTCGGGGAGTCTTGCCGATGCCCAGCAGACCTTCGCCGAGATGCAAAAACACATGAAAGGTCAGGGTGACTTCGCACGCCAGCAGGTTGCCATGCAGACCACCGATGCCACCACCTCGGACAGCCAAAGCAACTCCGACGGCACCCGCGATACCATCGGCAACGACGTGAAAAGCCTCAGCAGCGCGCTTTCTTCCGGGAACGTTTCCGACGCCCAGAAGGCCCTGGCAACCCTTCAGAAAGACGTGGCATCCAAGGATGGAAGCTCCTCGGCAAACGACCCCTTCAGCAAGGACCTGACGAGCCTCGGTGCCTCGCTGCAGTCCGGCGATCTTAACGGGGCACAGCAGCAGTTTGCCCAGATCCAGCAGAAGATGTCCCAGCCCCCTCAAGGGCCGCCGCCCGTTCCTCCGCCAGGCAGCTCGGCGAGCAGTTCCAGCGATTCCAGCAGTTCCAGCAGTTCCAGCACGCTCGCAACGGACCTGCAGAACCTGGGCTCCGCCCTGCAGTCTGGTAATTCCTCGGATGCGCAAAAGGCCTTTGCCACCCTGGAAAGTGACCTTGCCAGCCAGCAATCCTCGTCGACCTCGTCGGCCACCTCGACCGACGCATCCTCGTCGACCGCTGCGTCGAGTAGCCAAGGGGCCGGCACGGTGCACCATCACCACCACGCCGGTACGGCGGTTGCGTCGGCCATTTCCAGCAGCACCACGGACAGCACTGACTCGGCGGCAGCAACTGGCAGTGCCGGTACATCGTCGACAGAAAGCCTCGCGGATTATCTCAAGAGCGCTGTGGCGAGCTACCTGCACGCGAGTAGTTCCAGCAACGGAGTGAACGGCAGTTCGTCACTGCTCGGCACTGCTGCCTACTTGTAATCTTTTCCCCGGGGATAATCTGGCCGGACCTGATTGAGGAAGCCAGCATGCGAACGGAGACGCATGTTGTACCTGAAGATGGAGAGATCAATTCGGCCGCCCGTCGCATTCAAGGGGCGGCCATTTTTTTAGCATCCACGTGGAGGTTCTGTCCCTCCTGGGACAGGTGTTGTTTCGGTAAATTTCAGTGATATCGGCGTTTGCGCCTAATCCTCTCGCCCTCTGGGCAGGGGCGAGGGCATCGCCACGTAGCAGCACGAGCATTGACGGCAAATCCCTCACTCCGGCCCTCTCCCAGAGGGTGAGAGCCCGGCCTCCACAGCCAGGGCTGCTATAGCGAAGGAGACGAGGGGGTGAGGGAGATGGCACGGCGAAAAGTGACAAAGTAGCATGAGCATCACTCAGCAAATCATTTGCCAAAGTGAGCCAGTGGCAGGGTGATTGCCACCTCGAGCCCGCCCTCGGGGAGGTTCCTCGCCGTTATCGTGCCACCGTGCAGGGCTACGACCCTTTCTGCTATCGCGAGTCCGATGCCGGTGCCGCCGCTTTGCCGGTCACGCGCCTCCGCCACCCGGAAAAAGGGTCGGAAAATGTCTGAGAGCAGCGCTTCAGGCACCCCCGGGCCGAAGTCCCGCACCCGCACCACGGCCCGGGAGCCGGTCGCGGCCTCCAGGCTCAACTCAACGCTGCTCCCTTCCGCTGTGTAGCGCACGGCATTGCGGACGACATTTTCCAGAGCACGGCGCAGCAGCTCCCGATTCCCCCGCAGCACCAGGGAAGCCGATGTGGAAAAGTGCACCTGCCGGTTGCAGGCGCAGGCTTCGAAATCGGCATCCTGCGCCACCTCTTCGGCAAGTTCCGCAAGATCTACCTCGCTTCTCTCCCCCGCAGCGCCTCCCTCAAGCTGACTCAAGGTAAGCAACTCGCCGATCAGCAGGTTCAGCCGCTGCCCCTCCTGCTCGATGCGATCCAGCGCAGGCTCGGCGGAGGGGGACGACTGCTTGCGGGCGATGCCGAGCGCCACATTGAGCCTGGCGAGCGGGGAGCGCAGTTCGTGGGAGACGTCCCGGACCAGCTGCTTGTGGGCGATCACCAGTTTTTCGAGGCGCGCGGCCATCAGGTTGAAGTCCTGGCCGAGGTCAGTCAGCTCATCGCCGGTCCCCGCACCGCTCAGGGTGACTCGGATAGCGAGGTCCCCGAGGGCGAGCCCCTGGACTGCGGCACGCAGCTTGCGCACGGGTGCGGTTATGCGCCAGGAAAGCCCGTAGCAGACCAGGCCGCTGACCACGAAGGTTATCAACATTTGCAACCAAAAATCGGGCGGAAAGGGAAAACTCCCGATCGGCTCATGCGGCGGCGGTCCGGGTCTAAACTGTGTCGCCGCCAGATACGGCTTTCCAGAGGGGCCCAGGACCTCGACCACCACGACATCCCTCGCTCCGGGCGCCCGGCGGGCATGGGCCGCGCGCAGTACCGCCTCCCTCAAGGAGGGGGAGGCGGCTCCCGAAAGGGCTCTGCCGTCACCGGCAAAAAGATACCCCCTCGAGCCGTCCGGAGTCTCCGGTTGCCCGTCGGGAAATCCCGGCGTGCTCCCCACCCTTTCGAACTCGGCGGCAGCGCTGCGTCCGTAGAGGGTGAGCGCCTGACTGAGGATCCGGGCACGCTCCAAATCAAAATGGCGCTGGCGCTCCTCATGCATCGGTGCCAGCCTGAGATTGAACGCGAGCAGGAAAAATACCAAACCGGAGAGTATCGTCGCCAGCCAGAACCAGAAGAAAAGTTTGATGAACATGGTCCGCATGGAGTTCTCCTAGCCCTCCTTGGTCCACTCGGTTGCCGAATAGCCGTAGAGGTAGCCGATACCCCGCACCGACTTGATGCGGTCATTGCCGTCAGCGGTGGGTCCCAGCTTTTTGCGTAGGCTGCTGACGTGGACGTCGATGCTCCGGTCGAAGTTGCTGAACTTGCGCCCCAGCGCCCTGCTGGTCAGATCCTCGCGGCTGATCACCGTGCCGGCCAGGCGCAAGAGCGCTTCGAGCACGGAAAACTCCAGGGAGGTGAGTTCGACGGGAACACCAGCGCAGCGCACGCTCCGCGTCCCGAGGTCCAGCGTCAGGTCGCCGGCCACGAGGGTGTCGGGATTGGCCTCGCCGGCCGGCCTTACCGTCAGGGTGCGTCTCTGTATGGCGCGCAGGCGCGCCACGAGTTCCCGCGGGTTGAACGGTTTGGGGAGGTAATCATCCGCCCCCATTTCCAGACCCACGATACGGTCGACATCCTCCCCGCGCGCGGTGAGCATTAGGACCGGCACCGGGGAGTGCTTGCGGATCCGGCGCAACACCTCGAAGCCGTTCAGGGTAGGAAGCATGACATCGAGGACGACCAGCGCAAAGTTGCCGCCCAGCACCAGTTCGGCCCCCTGCGAACCGTCGTGCGCCGTTTCGACCTCGAACCCTTCACCGGAAAGGTAGCTCACGAGCAATTCGCACAGGCCGGTATCGTCATCTATGATCAGGATTTTGTTCTGCATCTCTGTAGCGCGGCTCCGGTAGTTTTTTAGAGACAGTATAACTGCAAATGCCGCGCAGGTGGTGTTAAGAATTGTAAAGAGTTCAGGAGTAAACGGTGTAATGCCTTACAAATCTAAACATCTCTTGACCCAAGTTAACCGCGATCTGGCGTAGCATCGATTCAGTTGAAGGACTCGATAAGTGCCGGCAGTGGGCTGGCGCCTCAAAGAGTATCTTTCACCGGACAACAAAAGGAGATGAACATGAAAAATCAGGTAACGGTACTGGTAGCCTCAGCACTGCTTCTTGGCGGCACCGTCCTTTGCCAGGCCATGCCCGGGCCGGAGTTCCCGCCGCACCCGGGATGCGACGCAACTGCTCGGGAATCCTTTCCGGCAGGATTGGCACGCATACTTGAACTGAGCGAGGTCCAGAAAGGGAAGATCCAGGCGATCATCGATGAGGAGAGGGAAAAGGGTCAGTCTCAACATCAAAAAGAGTCCGAGCTGCGCCGGCAGCTGCGCGCGGCGGAAACTGCCGCTAGCTTCAACGAACAGGCGGTGAGAACTGCTGCCGCTGCGCTTTCTGGGCTGGAAACGGAACGCATCGTTTTGCACGCCAAAACCCAGTACCGGATCAGCGCCGTACTGACGGCGGCTCAGCGCTCCCTGGCGGAAAGGCTGCGTGCCGAGAGAGAGGAAAGGCCCGCCCCCCCCTGCCGCGCTGAACAGGGCAACCATCGCGGGACTGGACCCGAAGATGGCCCGGAGGGAAGGTGACCCCATGGAACCTTCCGTGCTGCGAACTCGATCGAACGGGACCGCTGCGCCAGAAACTGAGGTGAACTGCCGGGTACGTTTCGACCAGCAAAATGCCACGCTGAATCTGTTGGGGATGACACTCATAGAGGTAAAGCCGGATGGCGAAACCTGCAGGAAATTAGCATCGCAGCGCGGCGTTGCGGTTCTCGTTGCAGCCAGAGATTTGGAGGCCTTCAGAGGCGGAGTAAGAAGTGGTGACATCATCGCTGAGGTAAACAGCACCAAAATCAGAGCCCTGCAGGATCTGAAAAAGGTCCTGAGGCTTCACGACCCACTGGTTCCGATGATCGTATTCCTGTTAAATAGCGGAGGCTGGCGCTTTGCCAATCTCTCTTTCGTAAGGGGGTTGCCGGAGTTGGTGAATAGCACAACAAAACCCAAAAAAGGAGATTGACATGAATAGAGGCAACTGGATGACTGTGGCAATCATGCTGGCGCTCGTCGGGCTGACCCCGACTTTTGGCTGGACTGACAATGCGGCAGATGGGGGGCGCAGGCCACCCGAACCTCCCCAGCAGGCGATAGATGCCTGCAAGGAGAAAAGTGAAGGGACAGCGGTGGAAATGACCACACCGCGAGGCGACACCATGCAGGCTGTCTGCAAAAAGATCGGCGACCAATTGGTGGCGGAGCCCGAAAGGGGACCGGGCTCCGAAAACGGCGGCCCTCCCAAGGGAGGAGAAAACTGACCATACCACTTTCAAGCGTATCCGACGGAGACCAAAATGAGGAATCAGCCCATCATTTTTTTAGTGTGATGTAAAAACCCACGCCCTATGGGCGTGGTAATGTGGACTGGCTACGCCGGTCCCGGATGGGCATGGCTGAAAGCCGCTCACTGCTTCCCTTACGCAGAGTTGTTGCCGCAACTTTGAACGTACAGGAGGGCAGTGAACATCGGGTGTGAAATTGTCACAGATCGTTAGCGCCTTGTTGGTGTAAAAAGTACAGCGAAGAAGGACAAGCCTTCATCTCATCCACTGGTGCCTGGCCCCCCTATGGGGGGCGTCCTTAAAGCCGCACCCTTTGGGTGCGGATCTTTACATGATACAAGAAATCGTGCCATGACACGGCGCTGTCAGCAAATACAACTAAACCGTACTAGCGGCAGCCAAAGTCCGGCAAAGGATTGGGCCACCATGAATAAAAGTCAGCACTTTCTTTCCGTCCTGCTGGTGGCCCTGACCGGGGTGTGGCTGTTATATCTTGTATTGTCTGAATATTAATAGGTTTTAACTGGCAACAGCAATGGGAGATGATCAATGATGGTGCAGCCTGAGAAGGACCTTCACTCAAGACAGGCAGTGGTGATCAAGACGAACTGTTGCGATCGGGAAAACGGCACACTGAACCCGTTGCTGCTGACTTCGCTCTCCGGTTTTATCTCTGTTAGCGCCCTTCCCGGCAACTATCGCAACCTGTTGCGGGCCGGGATCCTGAGGATATCGGAGTAGCAAAGCAGAGCCAAGGGGGCGGCGAGATCCGGGGAACTGCGCAATCCTCGCGGCCGGGCCTATGCTCCCCGCCCCTGCTGCCCGAATGGGTACGCTTGAATGAAATACAATTAAAGCCTGAAACGAATCATCGTAATGTCCGACCGACCGGACCGGTGATTTCGGGCTGCAATCGGGGCTGACCGATACCAACCTGACCCCGTCAGTCACTGTCGGGGGGGCCAGCACCCTGAGCCGCGACCTGAAAAACCGCGTCGACACGCAGACGCACAACCTTTCCGCGGCCCTGAGCTACGAGCTCGACATCTGGGGCAAGCTCGCCAGTGCGCGCGATGCCGACAGCTTCGAGGCCCAGGCGACCGAGTTCGACCGTCAGGGGACAGCGCTCTCCCTGATCGGCACCACGGCCGCCGACTATTGGCAGTTAGGCTACCTGAATCAGCTGATCGCCATCAGCCAGGCGAGCATCGACTACGCTGAAAAAACGGTGGCGCTGGTTCAGGTCAAATACCGCGCCGGCGCGGTATCGGCGCTGGACCTGGTCCAGGCCAGGCAGACGCTCGCCACCCAGCGG
>Ga0316217_10002716_pt1 | contig 20975 bp, 15 predicted proteins | sample 1anoAmetaG_FD_203633 | JGI IMG/M metagenome (GOLD analysis project Ga0316217, IMG submission 203633) | Freshwater microbial communities from Trout Bog Lake, Wisconsin, USA - 1anoA | ecosystem: Environmental > Aquatic > Freshwater > Lake > Hypolimnion/Profundal zone | place: USA: Wisconsin...
GCAAGTGAAACTGCGCTTCAGAAAAGCGTTCGGCTTCCGCACGTTTGCGGCCATGGAAGTGGCCTTATATCACCAGCTTGGCCATCTGCCCGAGCCGGAACTGACCCACAAATTCTGCTGAGGAGGCATAAAAGTTTTCGTAATAGAGCGGATCGTCGGGAATGTGCATCTTGCGATAGCTGCCCAGCAGCGTGCCGTCGGCATCAATGATGACTGCGGTGTTGTGATACAGCCCGGCGGTGCGGCGCTCAAAAAGCGATGCCACGATGACCATTTCGCGTTTTTTGGCGATGGCCGCGAAGGCTTGCGTGGATGGCCCGGGGATGCTCTCGGCCTGCTGGAAAAAGCGGTAATCTTCCACCTGGCAGAAATACTGCGTGCGGAAAAGTTCCTGCGTGCAGAAAATCTGTGCCCCGCGCTCGGCGGCGTCTTCGGCCAGGCGAAGCTGGTTAAACAGATTCGCCTGCGGATCGTTGCCGCAAGCCATCTGGCTGATGGCCACGCGAATGGGGTTGGAGTGTTGGGGCGCGAGCATCACGCGATTTTAGCCCGGCCACACCGCCGATACCATCGGCGGTCTTCTATTGCCTTATCGCGTATGCCCCTCCCCGGTGACGATCCACTTGTACGTGGTCAGATCCGCCGCGCCCATTGGGCCGCGAGCATGCAGCTTGTCGGTGCTGATGCCGATCTCGGCGCCCAGACCGTATTCACCGCCGTCGGCAAAACGCGTGCTGGCGTTGACCATGATGCTGGCCGAATCCACCGCGGTGATAAATTGCTGGATCGCCCGCGCATCGGTGCTGAGAATCGCATCGGTGTGCTTGGAGCCGTATTCGTTGATGTGGGCCGCGGCGTCTTCCAGCGAATCGACCACCTTCAGCGCGATGATAAGATTCAAATATTCCAGCGGCCAATCGGCTTCGGTGGCCGGCTTGGCGGCGGGATAAAGCGCCCGGCCACGCTCATCGGCGCGAATCTCCACACCCTTGGCGGCCAAATCCTGCGCCACCAGTGGCAACAAACTGCCCGCGATGTCCTTATGAAAAAGAATCTTTTCCACCGCGTTGCACACCGCGCCGCCGGGATAGCTGGTCTTGGCGTTCACGCAAACCTGGCGGACTTGCTGTTCGATGCCGGCCGTGGCCTTATCCACATAAATGTGGCAGTTGCCAGTGAAATGCTTGAGCACGGGAATAGTTGAATCCGCCACCACCGCGCGGATCAAATTTTCCCCGCCACGCGGAATCACCAGGTCGATGTATTTGTCCAGTTTCAGCAATAGCGGAACCAGCGATCGGTCGGCGGTGGGTATCAACTGCACCGCCGCCGGATCAATATCAGCCTCCGCCAAGGCCTTGGCGATGATCTGCCCAATGGCCAAGTTCGACTGGAGCGATTCCTTTCCGCCGCGCAGGATGATCGCGTTGCCGCTCTTGAGGCACAACGCCGCGGCGTCGCTGGTGACGTTGGGCCGGCTTTCATAGAAAAACAGCACCACGCCCAGCGGCACGCGTACCTTCTGAATCCGCAGCCCGTTGGGCCGCACGTAACCTTCGATAATCTGCCCCACCGGGTCCACCTGCGCGGCGATCTGATCCACGCCATCGGCCATGCCGGCGATGCGCTTATCGTTGAGTTTGAGTCGTTCGATCAGCGCCGGCTGCATCTGTGCCTGCTGCGCATTGTCCACATCGCGGGCATTGGCGGCCAGCAAGGCCTCGCGTCCCGCCCGGATGGCGGCGGCGATCTTTTTGAGCGCCGCCACTTTCACCGAACCCTGCAATCCGGCCAATTGGGCCGAAGCCCGCCGCGCCGCGCGGCCCAGTTCGCTCACATACTCTTGGGCGTTTTCCATAGGCGATTCATTCTATCCGACCAGCCGAGTTGGGAAAGTGCAAGTCGTAAAAATGAGTATGGCCAATTCGCGCGGTGGTGCCATACACTCTGTTGGTATGAAGCCGACAACGCTCGTGGATATTGCCAAACAGACCAAGACCAGTGTGAGCACCGTGAGCCGGGTATTGGCCGGGGGCGACGTGGGCAAACGCATCAGCCACGCCACCAGTCAGCGGGTGCGTCAAGCCGCCGACCTGATGGGCTATCGGCCCAATCTGGTGGCCCGCACGCTGCGCACGCACCACTCGAACACCGTGGCGCTGCTGGTCAGCGATATTGCCAATCCGTTCTTTTCGTCTATCGCCAGTCTGGTCGAGCAAGCACTGCATCGTCAGGGGTATTCGCTGATGCTGTGCAACAGCGGCGAGGATCCGCAGCGCGAGCAGGACTATTTGCAGATGCTCGCCCAGAAGGCGATCGATGGCTTGATCGTGGTGCCGATGGCGGACACGCGCGAAACGCTGCTGCAAAACATTCCCGCCGATTTGCCGCTGGTGGTGCTGGATCGACCGGTGGCCGGGATCAATCGCGCCGTTTACAGCGATCAAGAGGCCAGTTCCGATCAACTGGCGCTCAAGCTGTACCATGTGGGCGTGCAAACCATCGCCCTGATCACCTCGTCGTCGATCATCACCCACCGCATTCGCGGCGAGGTGATGGCCAATCGTTTTGAAGTGATCTTCCGCCACGAGGGCTTGCCGCTGAAGGAAACCGGCCGGCGTGCCTTCATCGAATTAGCGGTGAAACCGGATGCCATCATCTGCACCAACAACGCCTTGGCCGAAGGGGTGATTGAATGTATTGCCGAGATCAACCATCCGCCGATCATCGGCACGTTTGACGAAATCCCGGTGATGCATCTGTTGCCGATCCCCATGGCCATTGCCATGCAGGATATTCCCTCGCTGGCCGAGGGCTGCGTCGTGCAACTGATGCGGCAGTTGAATGGCGAAAGCAATGGCCACAAGGCCACGGTTTTGCCGGCGCGCATCATCACCAACCGAGCGTTTGACGCTTTGCCAATCGTTGTTTAGCGGCCGCGCCGGCGCGGCGCAGCGCGTCTCACTTTGTAGACCATCCCCGGTATTTCTCCAACGCCACGCACACTGCCTCGACATTTTCCAGATTAACGGGGACGCAGCTAGTTTATTCTAGCTACGTCCCTGTTTCACGCTTGCGGCGCGGATTTATTTGCTGAACCAGCCCCGATACTTCTCCAACGCCGCACACACCGCCTCGACATTTTCCAGCGGCACGCCATCATCAATTTCCGCCTTGAACCGGCATAAACGGGGACGTAGCTAGTTTATTCTAGCTACGTCCCCGTTTAACGCTGGCGGCACGGATTTATTTGATGAACCATCCCCGGTACTTTTCCAACGCCACACACACCGCCTCGACATTTTCCAGTGGCACGCCGTCGTCAATTTCCGCCTTGAGCCACAACCCGCCTTCCGGCGAACCCAGCGCCTCAACACACTCGCGGATATGCTTATCGATCTCCGCCGGAGTGCAGAAGGGAAATAGCTGGCGATCCAAATCCAGATCGAGGCACACCTTGCCCTTGCACACCCGCACCAGATTATCTAGCCCATTGGCCCGGTATTGCGGATTGACGACGTTCACCCCGCATTCCACCAGATCGGGAATGATCTCATGGATGTGGCCATCGGTGTGCATATAGACGTAATGCCCCGCGGCCCGCACCGGGCCATAAATGGCCGCAAAACAGGGCTTGAGATATTTCCGCCATTTTTCCGGCCCCATGGCCAGCGACGTTTGCATGCCCAGATCATCGCCAAAGTAGGTGATTTCCGGCGGCTTGCCCGCAAGCCCGGCCAGCCGCAAATCGCGCTGCCGCAGGTTGTGCTTGAGAACAATGTCGATCAGCATCTGCAATTCCGGGGCGTCCTCGGCAAAGTCCACCATCAGTTCCTCAAACCCGCGCAAATCCGCCAGACGCAGATACATAAACCCGTGCGGAAAGCCATCGTCCCGGGTAGGCAACTTGAGCTTATGCACATCGGCCCGCGTCGGCACCGGATGGCTGGTGACAATCGACTCCCGGCCATCATGCACGTTGGACCACACGCACCCCCAGGCGTCGATATGTTCGCCGGCAACATACGTGGGGTTGGCGATCTTGTCGTAATTGCCGCCCTGCGGCGTATTCCAGTTGTTGAACAGCAACGGATGCCGGTCGGCAATCGCCCGCAGCTTTTCCCGATGGGTCATCCACGCCGAGGGCAGAATGCCCAGCCCCACCGGAATGTATTGTGGATGCTCGAAGAGCATCGCTTTGGTTTTGTCGTCAGGTTCGCTAGCCATCGGAAAAATCCTTCTCTGTAAAGCCGCAGATGTTATCCGCGACCTCCCGCCGATGCCATCGGCGGCTTTACATTGCGGCAGTGCCACCATCCGTGCGGCCTGCGAACCGTGGGGCGGCACCGTGGTTGGAGCAGCCCAGCCAGGAAGGTCCGCACAAGAGCCGATCAGGCGATTCGCGGGCGTTGCGCCACTGGCTGCTCATGTGCGGCCCCTACCGGCTCCGCTATCCGGATCACCCGTAGAGGCGCGAACGATTTGGTCGCGATATGCACGCCAATTGTCGTACCCACCTTTGAGTGCAGCAAGAAGTTCACCGCCACTCCCCACCGGGATACGCTGGAACTCTTCCCCCAGTTCGGACGGCAGGTGTGCGGCCATGTCAGCGCAGGGAAGTAGTACGCATGGAGATTCCGAGGCTGGAAACATTACGCAACCCGCAGCACGCGAGAAGTCGAAAATAAAGCTACCTATCGCATCGCTGAATCCACGAAGGGCGAACATTCCACCGTCAAACTGCTTTCCTGTTCCATGCAGCCCGCCTGCATATAATTCGAGGTGGGAACCATCGTCGAAGTTGATGTCATACGAATTGAATTGGGCTTGATAAGTGTATTTGAAACGGTCAAGCACAATCCGTGCCGCCGCTGCATCTGCTGCCACCGTGGTGCCATTATGAAAGGCCGTCAAAAAAACGTCGAAACTCATAGTGTGTGCTCCTCGCGGTTAACCTTTGCCTAGCGCTGCAACCGCTCCAATTCCTCCCCAATCACCTTCATTAGCGGCGCGATGGTTTTCGCGGAAAAATCAAAAACAATGCCGGCGGCCGTGAACAAATCCGGCAGGGTTTTGCCGCCGCCGAACGTTAATGCGCTGCGATAGTTGGCCAACGCCGTGCGCGGGTCGGTCAGGGATTTGGTCCAGATTTGCAACGCGCCAAGCTGGGCGATGCCGTATTCGATGTAATAAAACGGGGCGTGGAATAAGTGCGTTTGCCGGTGCCACATTGACTGGCGGACATCGTCAAAGTCGGTCCAATCCAGCTTGGAGGAGAAACGCTCCAGGAGGGCAAGCCAGGTTTGCTGGCGGTCGGCGCGGGTGTGCCCGGGATGGGTGTAAATCCAATGCTGGAAGGAATCGATGGTGGCGATCCATGGCAGCAGGCGGATGATGCCTTCCAAATGCGTGCGCTTGGCGCGGGCGGCGTCGGCGGGGGGGTAAAACACGCCCAGGTGAGCGTCGCCAAAAAGCTCCATCGACATGCTGGCGACCTCGCAGAATTCCATCGGGGCCGAACGCAGGAAGACCAGGTCTTCGTTGGCGGCGGCCAGGTGGTGAAACGCATGGCCGGATTCGTGCAGCAGGGTTTCGGCGTCGCGATGCACGCCGGCGGCGTTCATAAAAATAAATGGCTGGCGCGATTCTTCCAGCGGCATCAAATACCCGCCGGGCTGCTTGCCCTTGCGGCTTTGCAAATCGAGGTTGCCGTGCTGCTTGAGCTGATCGAAATCGCTGGCCAGGGCCGGCGACAGCGTGGCGAAAATCTGGCGGGTTTTGCTGACAAAACCATCGACATCGTTGGGATCGAATGGCCGCAGGGGCGGCCGGCTTTGCGGATCAACCGCCGTGTCCCACGGACGCAAGGCGGGCAGATGCAAATCGGCCCTGCGCTGGCGATCCAATTCATGCACCAGCGGCATGCAGGTTTCGGCCACCGCGTCGGCGAAACGCAGGCAATCATCCGGCGTGTATTCAAACCGCTTGTTGGCCCTCCATTGAAACGCACGGAAATCCGGCAGCCCGACGTTGGCGGCGATCTTTTGGCGGATGGGCAGAAGCTGATCGTACAGCGCTTCGATCTTTTCCCGCTCCACCAGCCGGCGCTGCTGGGTTAGCTCCCAAACTTGCTGGCGGGTGGGGCGGTCGGGGTCTTCCAAAAACCGCGCGGCCTGCTGAAGCGTCAATTCCTGCCCGCGAAATTGGATGGTCATGGCACCGTTGATCTCATCATATTCGGTCACCAGCTTGTCCACAGCGGTTTCCAGCGGCACATTTTCCGGCCGAAATCTCTCAACATCCGCCTGCCAGTTGCGCGCTAAAATGTTGTGCCGTGTCGAGGTGAGGCTGGCCCGGTGCGGCGACTGCAAAAACTTCTGCTTGAGCGCATCGCTCAACGGCTTCACCTTGGGCGCGATCACTTCCACCACGTGCAAATAACGCTTTTTGATCGCGGCATCATCGGTGTGGCAGCTTTTGTCGATGTACCGCCGGCTGGCGTATTCATCGATCACCGATTCCAGTTCGGAAAAATCCAACAGCCATTTTTCCAACTCAGCCGGATTGTCGATGGGCCGGTCGGCAAGCTGGCGGTAATAGTTTTCAAGCTGCGCCGCATCGGCGGGATCGGTGTCGGCGGAAACAAAGCGACGCGTATAAGCTGTTGCGGCCATGGAATAGTCCTTTACAGTAGTGGCATGGAAAGTAATCGAAGCGGACAGAATCGACAACCGGACGGGGCATTGCCGATTGCCGATTGCCAATTGGCGAATGGCCCCCACCCCAACCCTCCCCCGGAGTACCGGGGGAGGGGGAAAGACGCCTTCGCCATCACCGACGTGGGGGTGATGCGCGATGAGCGCTGGATTCTGCGCGATATCACTTGGACTGTGCCGGCCGGCCAATGTGCTGCGGTGCTTGGCCCCAATGGCAGCGGAAAAAGCACGCTGGCACGCATCTTGGCCGGCCACCTGTGGCCAACTGCCGGCACCGTGGCCGTGCTGGGCGAAACCTTTGGCCAGGTCGATCTGTTTGAACTGCGGAAGCAAATTCGTTTGGTGCAGCCGGCCGGGCCTTACGATATCGACCCCATGCTAACCGCCGTCGAGGCCATCCTCACCGGCTACTTCGGCAGCATCGGCCTGTATCAGCCAACCACCGACGCCATGCACCACGAAGCCCGCCGCCTGCTGAAAATGGTCGGCTTGCACGCGATTGAAAATCACACTTATCAAACCATGAGCAGCGGCGAGCGCGTACGCTGCCTGATCGCCCGCTCCCTGGTCACCAAGCCGCGATTGCTGATTCTCGACGAACCCACCGCCGGCCTGGATTTGCTCGCCCGCGAACAAGTGCTGGCCACCACGCAACAACTGTTCGACGATCCCGCTCCACCGGCGGTGCTGATTATCACCCATCACGTGGAAGAGCTTCCGCCCGCCACCGCGCAAGTGTTGCTGCTCAGCGCCGGCAAATCCGCCGCCAGCGGCACGCCGCAAGAAGTGCTCAAGCCGGAGATTTTGTCCAAGGTGTACCGCTGCCCGGTACAGGTGCGGCAGTCGGCCGGCAGGTTCTATTTGGAAGTGCATCCGGATGCGTGGCGAGGTATGCTGGGGCGATAGTTTAGCGCCCCGCTTTGCGGGGCGCGTAGCCGGCAATCGCTCAATGGCGGCGGTCCATACGGCAAATCCCGGTCAATGTTGCAAAGTGGCTTTTTGCAAAGTGGCTTTATGGTCTGGCGGGCACTAGGATTGATAGTTAGGCAGGGCGAATAATGAGTAAACTCGGTAAAATTGGTTTGTCAATCTGCGGCCTTGGCATTGTTATCGGCGGTTTGCCCCTGCTGTGGTCCTTTTACCCAAGCTGGCAACCCGTTACCGCACCGTTACCTTTGGAGCCTGGTTCTGTTCTAAAACAAACGTTTCACGTTCGCACATCGGGCCGCTACTTCGTTGAGGTCGAATGCAAACCGTTCGGCCCTATGAAGGATATCGCAGATCAGGCCATGACAATTGAAGGCTTGAAGTCACCCCGTGTCGCTTGTGATATCAGCGCCAGGATTCTTCGCTCGGGAATAGTTGTAAAATCCGAAGACCATCAATTTCTGGAAGTTGGTGGGTGCATAGGATCTGAGAAGATTTTGCTCTGGGACTTGCTTTGGGCAGATCTTCCATCGGCAGGAAGCTATGAACTGGAAATCGCGAACCGCTCCGGTTTGAAATCCTGGACTCTTGCCGAACCTATGGTCGAAATCAATCGTAACTCGCAGGATTTGGCCGATTCCATGTTCCTTACTGGATTTGGCATCATGATAGGTGCGGCACTTTTCGGGGTTGGTCTGCTCATTTATCTGATCGCGCTTTATCGAAGGTTTATATTCAGGCGTAACAATCGAAAAGCTATCCTGACGAAAGGCTCCGAATGATGCGCACGCCGCACCACGGGCTCGACGCGGATTGATTCACGCCGCAACGGCCATGCTACCGATATCTTCTGAGCGACAAAGTCGCTGTCGAGAGGATTTTCCATGGAGTGGCAGGCAATCGTTCAACGGCTTCGCACAGTGCAACACGCCTGCGAGGCGTTTGTGGATTTATGGGTCGTTTCCCGGCTGGCGGATGAAACGCACAAGATGGACCGGCTGGCGGCCGATGTGGAACGCAGCGGGGAATTGAATGAAGCTCCGCATGGACATGCGGGATTGCGGCGGTTTAGCGGCGAGTGATTGCGCGAACCGACTTTACATCCCAATCAATCGCGCCACTTCCTGGCAGTCTTTATCCCCGCGGCCGCTCAGGTTCACGATCACGATTTGGTCTTTCGCCAACTTTGGCGCGAGCTTGGCCAAGTGTGCAAACGCATGGGCTGATTCCAGCGCGGGGATGATCCCTTCCAACTCGGCCAGCAGGCGGAAAGCCGCCAACGCTTCGGCGTCAGTGATGCTGACGTATTGGACCCGGCCGGTGTCTTTCCAGTAAGCGTGCTCGGGGCCGACGCCGGGATAATCCAGGCCGGCGGAGACGCTGTGGACGTCGGCGGTTTGGCCGTCGTCATCCTGTAAGACGTAGGAAAGTGAGCCGTGCAATATGCCGGGCCGGCCGGCGGTGAGGCTGGCGGCGTGCTGGCCCAGGGCGGTGCCGCGGCCACCGGCTTCCACACCGATCAGCTTGACGCCGGCGTCGGCGGCGAACGGGGCGAAAATCCCCGCCGCGTTGCTGCCGCCGCCCACACAGGCTAGCACGTAATCGGGCAGCCGGCCCTCTTTTTGTAGGCATTGCTCGCGGGCTTCCTGGCCGATGAGCGATTGGAAATCGCGCACGATCATCGGGAATGGATGCGGCCCCACCACGCTGCCAATGATGTAATGTGTGTGCTGCACGCTGCCCATCCAATCGCGCATGGCTTCATTGGTGGCGTCCTTGAGCGTCTTGCTGCCGCTGTTAACTTCAATCACCCGCGCCCCCATCAAGCGCATGCGAAACACGTTGAGGCTTTGCCGGCGGATATCTTCGGCTCCCATGTAAACATCGCACTTAAGATCAAACACCGCCGCCGCCGTGGCCGTGGCCACGCCATGCTGACCAGCGCCGGTTTCGGCGATGATCCGTTTTTTGCCCATGCGCAGCGTGAGCAGCGCTTGGCCGATGGTGTTGTTGATCTTGTGCGCCCCGGTGTGGTTGAGGTCTTCACGCTTGAGGTAAATCTTCGCCCCGCCCAACGCTTCGGTAAGCCGGCGGGCGAAATACAGCCGGCTGGGCCGGCCGACAAAATCGCCCATGTAATCCTGAAATTGCCGATGAAATTCGGGATCGGCCTTGGCCAGTTTGTATTCGCGTTCAAGCTGCCCAAGGGCGGCGATCAGTGTTTCGGGAACATACACGCCGCCATAGGGGCCAAAATGGCCAAGATTATCCGGCAAGGCCGGCGCGGCGGAAGAGGCAACTGCGGTACTCATGGCGATCATGTTAAAGGCGGCGGGGGCGGTTGCCAAATCCGCGGCGGCAAGCGAACGTGCAAAAAAAGGAGCGGCCGCCTGGCTGCTCCTTGTCGTGATTTAGCTTGGGTGTCGCCCTACGCCCGACGCCGACGGCGCGACAGCACCCCCACGCCGCCTAGAACCAGCAGGCTGGTGCTGGCGGGTTCAGGAACCGTGATGGGGCCGCTTATGGTGTAGGTATCGCCATCGGTCGAATTGACCGTGGAGCCGTACATGGTGAACGATCCTGCGGGCAGAGCACTGATGGGAATCTCCCATTCCAGATCATTTTGGTTGATGTTGCGATTCACGGCCGAACCAACCACGTAGTCATTCGCTGTCACCGCCGCATTGTCATCGCTGGTACCGCCGTTTAAGTATATCGTGTCCACGTTGCCATCGGCACCCAGATCATACGTGTGCAGGTGGTCCATGACGAACAACCCAGACTCGTCAGTATCGGTATGCGACATCAAGAGGTATTTGATGTTGCTCAACCCTGCGGCGATATAGGGAGAACCCGCCGTGAGATCATCCGGGTAATTATCACCACCACCCGCTCCGCTGATGTCGATGGCATAGGCTTCAGAATAACCGTTTCCGGGTATGGCATTGGTCGGTCCCGCGGCCAAATCCATGCGGAAATAATAATTAGTGGTATCTTCTGCAAACCAGATTTTCGTGATGTTTCGCCCTGGAAAGCTGGCACTATAGTCCGGCCCGGCAGTTACCACCGTGGTCGATTCGCTGGGGCTGCTACCCCAATTATACAGCGACGCCTGTGCCGGAACGGTCACTGCGCCACCCAACAACATGACCGTCCACAAATCCTTCCGCTTCATTAAGTTTACATCAGCCATGACACACTCCTAGCCGGGGAACAAATGACTCGCCCAATGCGTCTTGCAACAACCAGGCAACCGCAAAAGCGCGCAAACCAAATCAATTGGAGGTGGATTCATAGCGGTTCCGCTGCCGGAATCTTACCACCGGAAGATACCCTAGCATGAAAATGTTTGAATGCAAGTAGATTCCGACAAGACAGTCACGATTTGCGCAAACGTAATGCGGCATTAATAATTAGGATACGCCCCTTGGATCGCGCGTTTATAGCGTAAAGCATTGTGGTAGAAGAACTTACGATATGACGGCATTGCTGTTAGCCGGTGCTTTTATGGTTGCCACAGCGATTTCACTAAGCTCAGAATAATTTATATTCACCACTACAGATATTTCAATTTATCATGTACACGGCAATATTGTGACTCCGCGATGTTTATGTTACTCCCATTCGCGCCGTTTTCATCGCCATTCTCCTCTGAAACGCTAAAATGGCATTATCCAGCATGTGCATTACATGATACAGTTAAGTCATATAGGCAAATAATAGAAGTAGTTCATCACTGGCGCATGACATGTCATGTAATCTGTCATACGCGGTACGCCGTGCAAAGGCGTGGTTATCCCGCGGGTGCAAGTCCCGCCCGGCACGTTAATTGTCCCGCCCGGTAGCAGTCGGAACCGTCGATGAAGTAACGAATCGGCTGAAGCTTTCGAGATCAAAGGGCCGCTCCTGGCCACTCCGCACGCAGACCGGTCGTAATACCAGTGAACGTCACGCAAGCCCTTCCTTTAGTTCCGGCATGGTGGATGCCGCCGCCTTGGCGTAAGCGGGAAGGCCGCCGCCGTGCCGGTCTTGTGGCTAAGGCTACGCGAACAATCTGCCGGCCAGGTTCACCGGGGTAGACTTCGGTGAGTTCCGAATTTGTGAATTAATCGAAGTGATCGAAAATAAAGATGCGCGATCACACGCCACAGCCCGGGTTTCGAGGCAGATCATAGGAAAAACTGGCTCGGCGCAGATTACCCATTCTATTTTGGCACCGCCTCGCAATCCTGTGTGGCGGGGCTGGGCCAGCGACGTCTGCATCGGCCCGCTCAGCGACACCTACCAGACGATCAACGCACACGTCCGGTATCTGTTGGGCAAGTGGTGACAAGCCAAGCACAAAAACCCCAAGCTGGGGCCGTGCTGGTACTGAAGTCCATGGTTGGAGGGGCGTTTCGGCCTGTTGCCACTGAAATGGGATCCGCGTCGCCTGTCGCGTACGCAAGCATGAACCTTCGCCGCGAGCCGGATGCGCGAGACCCGCACGCCCGGTTCGATGCGCGGGACGTGGCAACGGAGCAGGGATTGGCTATTGAGGCACCGGCAACCGAAAGGGTCGGCAACCGCCATGCCGTTCCTAAACCACCGCGCCACGTCTGGACTCTACCGCCGACAGCGGCCATTCACTCTTGGAGATAGCACGGCTGATGGGCAGCGGGGGCTTTGATGTCCGCCCAGCGATGGTAGCCTTTGCGCCCTTTGCCGTCGTTCTCGTTGACATAGATGCCGAAACTAAAACCGCCGCGCTCCGGAGTGCCGGCATCGAGCTGCGACCAGGGAATGGCACATTGGTAGTTAGTAGACTCCCCATCGCGTTTGATGGCCAGAGGAACCTCGCCGATGACGCCGATCTTCTTGCCATCACCGCTAAAACGATAAAACTGCGGGCCCAGGGGTGTCAGCGTCAAGCCCAGTTCCTGATGCCCGCTGCCGGCCTGCCCGCCCGGCCAGGGCATGCCGCTGTTGAAACCCAATTGGATATTGTCGCCTTTCCACACGTTGTAGCCGGTGTCTTGCTGAAAGAACACGGCCTTGCGAATGCTGGCGGCAAAATAGAGGTTTTGCTCGTCCCAGCAGAGCCACACCTGGCCGCTTAAATCCCCCTCACCCTGGTTCTTGGCGAGCAGCTTCACGAATGGAGCCTGGGATAAATCAATGCTGGGAAGATCCTGCCAGGCGGCTAAATCGCCGTCCACCTTCATGGTGCGTTTGGGTACGGGATTGTCGCTTACTTCGCCCGCCCATTGCAGCGCCGCGGCATTGTCGAACTCCGCGGCGATGGTTGCGGGATAAATCGTCCAGGGCTTGAGCCCGTCACAGGCCAGCGACACGGTTTCCGACTGTCCGGGGGCGATGTCTTTGGCCATTGGCTGTTCATGGTTGGCGTTGTTCAGAGTCCACTTCAGAGAACGCAGCTTGAGCGTATTCCGTTGTGACATGTTGTATATGCGCACTTCCAGGGAATTGAGGCCGACCAAATGTGGGAACTGATCGAACACCACGGGGGCACGCATTTGCGTCAGTGCCGAGCCGGCAAAAAGTAACCTGTCATTGACGCGAAACTTGAAGGGCGTCCATCGCTCGCCAATGGCTTGCGATGGCGCCAGTTCGATATCGGCCTGGCCATTGGGGGCGTCCAGCTTCCTTTGCGCGCCATCTACCTGAATCCGCAAATGTTGATCGGCCAGGCCCACTGGAAACGCCAGATGCATCGACAGCGGCTCACCGACGGCCGCTTCCGCGGCAACCTGCATCGCAAAGGATTTATCCAGTGTGATCGACTGAACCAGCCCATCCACGTAAATGGGAGACTCGCTTAGAGTCAGATGAACGCCGCGGCCAACCGATTCAACCGAATATTCCTGGCCCATCATATCGGTAACGTAGAACGATCCGTCCACGACCACATTCTGCGGTTGGCTGGACCACATCACCCGCACGGTTCGCCCAGCACGATCAAACTGATAGCTGCGAATCGCCGGATCGGTGGCATCGCGGCCGACAAATCGTGCGCCGGTAAGCTGGCGGGCCATCACCGCATAAGCCACGTACGCTTGGTGCGGGGCATACCGCCCGGCCGGGTCATCGGGCCGGCCTACCAATCCCATGGTGCCGAATTGGTCATAGTCCCGAAAGAGATACCAGAAGGTTTTCTCCACACCCAGCGATTGCAGCAACGTATACGCGCGTACCAGATACCGCGCTTTAGTCATCTCACTTAAAGGATTGCTCCGGCTGGACGCGCTGGGCGGAATTGTAAACCAGCCGTCTTCGGTTGCCCAGATGGATTTATCTTTACCATGGTTGTAACGGCGGATAAGCTCCTGAAGCAGGGGAATGTCCTTATCGAGCCATTCCGGCGCGGAACCATAGCTATAGGGATGAATCGAGACGCCATCCATGGCGTCCAGGCCGCCGTGCTTGAAAACGTTTTCGATCCAGTCCAGCGACAGGCCAGCGGTCGAGCAACCCAGCACGGTAATATTGGGCCGGGCTTGCTTGATGGCCGGATAGGCGTGCTTGATCATCTCGGCGTAGACTTCGGGTTTACCATCCGCCGGGCCGGGCGCAAAAGCGCCGTTGTATTCGTTCCATATTTCCACGGCCTGGGTTTGCGGGTCGAAATGCGCCACGGCCTTCTGGCAGTACCGGGCGTAGGCTTCAAAACCCTCCTTGCTATAAGGCGCGATACACCAATCCGGCCCTTCGTCGGAGCGGTCGTACAGAGGATTGCCCCAGGTCAGCGGGGTCAGCGAGGCAATGTGATTGTCAGCCAATGCGGCCATGTAACGGTCGAACTGACTAAAATCGAATTGCCCGCGGCTGCGTTCCACCGCCGCCCAATAGGCTTCATCGCGCACATGCTTGATGCCGGCCGCGGCAATCAATGGGACAATGTCCGGTTCCCATCCTTGGGCAAAATGCGTCATCACGCCAAAGGGCGATTCTTTGACGGCTGAAAGATCGAATCTGCTAAGAACCGCCAGCCGCGCCGTGCCCTGTTCGATTATCTGCTGGCCGCGCTTAGCGGATATCGTCACCTCATAATACCCCAACCGCTTCAATTCCAACGACAGGGTCATCGGATGCGACATAATCGCCTGGGTGTTCTTGAATACCTGCACACCCCAAGCATCCTGCACGCTGTATTCCAGAGCATCCGCGTTGATGTCTAGCGATAATGTGACCGGCTGACCCTCGTAAAAGACATTGCCTAGCGCCGTCGAACCAATCTTCAACGCCCCCGGCGTATCCGCCGGCTGACCCCAGCCAACACTCGCCAGACAGAACGCCGTACAGAGCGCGGCAAACATTTCATAGCGGTTCATCAGTGCTTCTCCTGTTTGACTAAAGCAATCTTGGCCCGCATGGAAGTCACGCCAAAGTTGATACTTAGCGCCGGCCCGGGCGTGACGGCGATATCGACTAACGAGCTTTCTTTCACCGGAACGGTGACATCGAAGTTGCCTTCGCCGGGATTGTTCGGGCCACCTACCAAGGTTGAGTAGACCAGCACGCCATCGACGACAATCTTGCCGCCGATGCCGTTGCCCTGCTTATCATGGGCAAAACTGCCGGTGATGCGCACCGTGCCGGCGGCCGTGCTTTGCCAGCGTCGCACCGCCCAGATTTCTTTACTATTACTTACACCGGGGTGCATCATGTCGGCCGTCTGTGTGTTGAATTGGGCGGTGCCTTTCCAGTTCTCGCCCCACATGGTTTGCACCTGGGTCATCGGCACAAAATCATCGGCCGTATAAGGCCCGGAAGGGAAATGGCCATCGCCCTTGCTCTGGCCCTCGCCGGCATAGAAACCATAGAACCAGTTGTTCTTGCCCTGGTCTTTACTGTAGTCATCCTTGGAGTCGGCCAGCGGCTGGTCGGCGGAGGCGGTTGCGCCGGCCTGCGGCAAAGGCAGCGCGCTTACCCGCGGATGAGCCGCCGCCGCGGCACCGCCACTCTCGAACTGGCATATCCGGAAGTCATCGGGCGTGTGCTCGCCGATCATGCCCCCGCCCCATTCCACGGCGTTGCCGCCGTCTTGCACCAGCAGCGACAACCGGAAAGCTCCTTCCGCCGCTGGTTTGATCGTCGTCAGGCTCGCCCACGGCACGGCAACTTGGTAATTGATATCATTGCCATCCGCGTGCGCGACAACCGCAGCCTTGATCTCTGCACCGCCGGGCGATTGGAGGACGGTAAACTTGCCGTCGGCGCTGACGCGGAATTCATACCAGCCATGCAGATCGGGGCCATCGCTCCACTTGCCCGCATACGCCGGTGCCATGGCGAATTGCAGGGATGCTGCATTCGGAACCTTGGCGGCAATGTAGAAATTGGCATCATCCCAGGCCATCTGCGCTTTGCCGACAGTCTTAAGTTCAATCTCGGGAACGCCTTGCCATTCCGCCGAACCGCCGTCCATCTTGATAGTCTTTCTGACACAGGGGTTGTACGAGGCTTGCACCGATTGCAACAGTGAAGCGCGGGCTGCGCCAAAGGACGCCTCCGCCTGGATGCTATAGGAACGATACGGTTGGATCGCCGCGATGGGCAAATCGATCAGGGAACACTTGGACTTATCAAGTGCTGGATCCAAAGTTTGCGCACCGCTGGCATCATCCACTTTCCATTTCACCGCGGTCAACTGATAGTTCCTACGCGTAGACGTATTGGCGATGCTCAGGCGCAGCACATTAGCCGCCGGCAGCCTGGCCGGTTCGCGGAAGCTGATCGGATCGATCACGCTCAGCCGCACGCCGCCTTCGCCGGCCGGTTTGCCGTCCACCAGCAGACGATACCATAGTGTGTCCGTATGGGTCTTGGTATTGTCCTGGCCGGGAATAATCACGCGGCCACTTTTGCCCGAGATGGGAAAGCTCTGGCCCAGCACCTCAAGAATGCCGGTGATGGAGGGATCATCAATAGTATAATCGAAGCCATAGTCGGCCAAGATGTCGGTAGTCTGCGCCGCGGCGATATTAAAATGCCCACCCTCAGTAATGCCATCGACTTTGCCTTTAACATAGACCGGCGAATCGGTCAGCGTCAGATAGACTTGGCCAGCCGCGGGCGTTAGCACGTCTTCAGCTCCCATCATATCCACCACGGTCACTGGGGCGGCCACGTTCAGCGCGATGTGCTGCGGCTGCGTGGCCCAGCAGACACGCACCTGCTCATCTCCCTTTTTAAACTGCATCACATAACTGAACTTGCTGTTAAGTTGTGCCCGGCCGGCCGGCTTGGTGCCGTAAAGCTGGCGGATCAATGTGGCCATCGCCATATAGGGCGGCGCCACCGCATAACGCCCGGCGGGATCTTTGGGATCGCGCAGCAAGCCCATGAGTTTGAACTCGTTATAATCGCGGGTGAGATACCAATAGATTCGCTCCACCGTTCCGGTGGAATAGAGCAAAGTATACTGGCGAACCAGGTAACGCGCGGTATATGCACGCGACTTCTCCCACATCTGCTTGCCTTGCTCCCAGTCGTATTCCTGGGGATTGGGCATAGCGCCATTTTCCGTCGCCCAAATCGGTTTGTCCTTGCCGTCGTTATACTTGCGGATCAATGCCTGCAAATCAGCGACCTCGGTTTCCACGCCTTCCGGCTGGCCGCGGTAGGGATGGATCACCACCGCGTCCATAAACGGCAAACCGCCGTGCTTGAAGATACTCTCAATATAGGGCATGGGAATTGACACACAGGCACAACCGCCAACCTGCACATCAGGATGCGCCGCCTTGATCTTGGGATAGACGTTTTTGAGCATTTCGGCGTAATACTTGGGCCGATCGGTGGAAGCTTCGCCGCCACACCAAGAGCCGTTGTACTCGTTCCAAATCTCCGCGGTCTTAAGCTGCGGATAATGATTCAACACATGCAGCACATAATTGGCGTAAGCGTCGCGAGCCTCATCGGTGGCCGGCGCGCCGTCCCACGTGACGGTATAGAGCGGGTTGCCAAAAGTCGCCGCGTACATCATGCCCAGGCCCTGCTTCTGGGCGTCGGCCATATATTCTTCAAAATGACTCGGGTAAACAAACTGGCCGCGTGCCTTCTCAATATGCGCCCAATATTGCTCGTCGCGAATGGAGGTGATGCCGGCTTTGACCAGCAGCGGCATGATGTCCGTCTCCCATCCTTGGGCAAAATGCGTCATCGCCCCAAAGGGACTATTCTTGAGCGAAGCAAAAGCCACCGGTGGGATCACCGCAAAACTGGTAAGTTGATCCGCAAGTGTTTCGGCGTCTTTTTTGGCGGTCAGGTGGACGACAAAGTAGCCATTCTTCTTGACCGCGGGTTTGATATTGGCCAGGCCATCCACGACTGTTTCCTGTCCTGCGTCGAGTGTCGCGCCCCAGAAATCGGTGATCTTCCACGCCACCGTGTCGCCGGTGGTTTCCACCGGAATAACCACTTGCTGGCCGGTTAGGAAAACATTGCCCAAGGCCGCACTCTGAATTTCAAACCGCGCGATGATGCGCGCCGGATCAAGCGTGGCTTCGATGCCATCAATCCAGATATCGTTCTTGCCGCTCTCCAGGACGAACTGGATACGCTGGCAAGGCGCATGCCATTTCTTATCACCGGCCCCGCCCCAGGATTCCATGGATGCCGCCAGATTGGTGATCTTGAGCTGCTGCCATTGGCCGTCATTCTTGAAACCAATCCGGTGCAGGAACTCCTGCCCGGTGGCATCTTTCAGCCGCACGCCGATTGTCCGCGCAGTGGTAGATTTCACCCAGAAGCGCAGTTCGGTGAAATCGTGCTTGAGTTTGTCCAGATTCTTCCCGCCCTCCACCCAGCCGGTCGGCTTCTCGTTGACCAGCCGGGCGCAGGCTTTGCTGGTTTGCCCGCCGGTGACATCCTGCTGCACGGAACCGTCAAAACCGTCGGTGCTGATGGGCAATACATTGGGTTCCGCTGCCGCCACCGTATGCGGCGACCATAGCATCGCGATGAATCCTACGGCGAGGCACAAAATCTCCAGTCCGAATATTCTATTGATGCGAATCACTCGTGTACTCCATTTCCAGCGTTTAGCTTATTCCGCCACCAGCAGCACTTCGATGCCATCCACCCACACGCTGCTCTGCTTGCTCTCCACAATCAGATCGAGTTTCTTGGCCGGGCCGTGCCATTTCTTATCGTTGGCTCCGCCCCATGATTCCATGGCCGGAGCAAACTCATTCATCTTGATCAACTGCCATTCCCCATTGGCGGCAAATGCCGGCCGATGCTGAAATGCCTGGCCCGTTGAATCGGTCAAGCGCACCGCGATGTTCTTGGCATTGGTGGACCGCACCCAAAAGTGCAACTCGGCGATGTCCCGGGGCAAATCCAGCGCCTTGCCGCATTCCACCCATTTCTCACCGGGATTGTCGATCCTGCCCGAAGCCTTACCGACCTTGGCCACGGTCGTGTCCTGCACAATCGTGCCGGTAAACCCGTCGGTGTCGTTTTCAAAATCGCCGAGCATCACCTTTTGGGCCTTGGCCAGCGCCGCGGCCTTGGCGGCCAGTTCGGGGATCGGCTGATCGGCCAGCACCGCCTCGATGCCATCGATGGAAATATCATTGTTGCCGCCCTCTAAGATCAGATCGATTGCTTTGCACGGCGCGTGCCATTTCTTATCGCCCGCGCCACCCCAGGATTCCATTGATGCGGCCAGATCCTTGATCTTCACCTGCTGCCACTGGCCGTCATTAGTGAAACTCAGCCTGTGTTGGAATTGCTGCCCCGTGGCATCGGTAAGCCGCACGGCAATGATTTTGGCCGTGGTGGACTTGACCCAGAAGTGTACTTCCGTGAAGTCGTACATCAGATCGGAAGGCAACGCCTTGCCGCCTTCCACCCAGCCGCCGGGTTTTTCATTTTTGAGCATGATGCAAGCTTTGCCGACTTTGCCGCCGCTGGTGTCCTGCTGCACTGCGCCGCCAAACCCATCGGTGCCGTTGTCGAAGTTGCCAATGCTCAGCACCGTGGGTGCGGTGGTGGGAGCCGCCAAACTGCGGCCCGAGAGCAGGCTGAAACACAATGCGATCACAGCGATGGCGATGAGAAACTTGAGATTGGTCATACCGGGTCTCCTTGTTGATTATATCGATATACACTCAAGTCGCGAGGATGTTGATCTTGTTATTTCACCCGCGCCGTTTTTTCCAATAGCAGGTTGCAACCGCAATTTAACTTGATGATTATGGGAGTAATACGTTGCAATTCTCATCGCGAATATACGCTGCGCCCAAGTTGTTAAAATCGCCCACGCCAAGCCGATCCACATGCCCGTCCCAAAACACCACGTTGGCGGTATTGCCACCGTGGCGGAGGTGGATATCGCGCTCCCATTGGCCGCCTTGGATCGGGCCGCTCACGGCGATGGTGGACACTTGAATCATGCCGTTGCCCGGCATGATCGAATCGGTAAGCATCAACCCGGTTGCGGCATTCTGGGCCTTAATCAGCCGCGCGTATACGATCAGCGCCAAACCTGGAACGGCGGAATGGCTGGTGGGCGTGTTGATCCAATTCACGGCCACCGCCGGTACAAACCCCCGCTGCGGTTTGCCCACCTGCGGCACCAAATTCACCTGTGGGATCGTCTGATAAATCAGTCGATTGACATCCACCGAATCAAGATTCAGTCCGTAGCATTCTTGGGCGGCATAGGTTGTGGGATCCGCGGCGGGGCAAATCATCGCGGCGTTGTTGACGATGTAGCTCGGCCCTCCCGAGTAGTCCGGAATCGGCGGGGTGTTAAAAGAAGCGCCGGTGCCCGCGCCATTTCCGGTAATGAATGCGTCCCAGTTGCCTCCATCCGGCGCGTCATTCCAAGTGTAAAGATAACCGATCCAGCCGGCATTGTCGGTGGCGTACAAGCTTTCGGCCATGAAGACCTGCCGCATGTTGCTAGCACAGGCAATCGCCACGGCGGATTGCCGCGCCTTCTTTAGTGCCGGCAGCAGCAGCGCGATCAACACCGCGATGATGCCGATTACTACCAGCAGTTCGACAAGCGTAAAACCATTCCGGCGTTTATTCACAATAAGGTACTCCGTATATTGTCTACGCGGCCCGCGCAGCCAATGCCGATCAAACCCTTTGCCGCGTATTTTCCGGCAAGCCACCGTGATTAAGAAGGCCGATCAAGCCTTCCGCCGCCGCCGACCCAGCAGCGGGATGCCGCCGAGGAGCAGTAAGCTCAGGCTCGCAGGCTCGGGAATCGCCGCGGTAATGCCCGCGGGACTTGCCTCGCTGCTCACGCCCGGTTCCGATGCCGGTAGATCAGCCGCAGCCAACGCGCCGCCTAGCGGCTTGGCCAGGTCG
>Ga0316217_10002717_pt1 | contig 20973 bp, 28 predicted proteins | sample 1anoAmetaG_FD_203633 | JGI IMG/M metagenome (GOLD analysis project Ga0316217, IMG submission 203633) | Freshwater microbial communities from Trout Bog Lake, Wisconsin, USA - 1anoA | ecosystem: Environmental > Aquatic > Freshwater > Lake > Hypolimnion/Profundal zone | place: USA: Wisconsin...
GCACCTTGCTTGGTACTTGAGCCCTCGTCCTTTTTCCTGGCGGTTCGTATTCGGTTGCAAAGAGCTGCCCTGCGAAGTCAAACTTTATAACAAAACCGTTTCCTGCTGTCAATGCTTTTTCTTCCGGGCGGTGCGTTTTCTTTTTCCAGAAGCGCCCCGTCCGTCAGCGAGGTGTGGTTATAACAAAAGCTTGCAGGGGCGTCAACGGCTTTATCATTTTGTTTTGCCAATGTGGAGAAAGAGGTAAAGATCGCCGGCGGTTGGGGTAGCGGAAAGTTTGGAGAGGGGCGTGGCGAGGGGGTCGCCGGCTCCTCCCAAATACGCACCTAGGGGCGACCAACTGCATCGCCCCTAGGTACAACATCCCCATCAGATCAAGCTCTACGCGAAGCGCACCCTGGCAAAGCGGCGCTTGCCGACCTGGATGATGTATTCGCCAGCGCATCCGATCTCCTGATTTTCGTCGGAGATTTTGTCGCCGTTCACCTTAACGCCACCGCCTTGAATGGAGCGCCGCCCCTCACCATTTGACTTAGCGAGACCCGTCTCTGCCAAAACCCGGCAGAGCAGGGCCTTTGCCCCTTCAGCCTTCAGGGTGAATTCAGGCATTTCGTCGGGAGTCTGATTGTCGCGATAGCGGCTGACAAAGTTTTCCTCCGCCTGGGCCGCTGCAGCTTCACCGTGATAGCGGGCCACCAGTTCACGGCCCAAGGACTTTTTCGCCGCCATGGGATGAACGCTGCCACCCTTCAGCCCGTCCTTAAGCGCCTCGATCTCCGAGAGGGTCAGATCACTCAACAATTCGTAATAGCGCAGCATCAGCACGTCGGATATGGACATGACCTTGCCAAAGATCTCATCGGCAGGCTCGCTGACTCCTATGTAGTTGCCCAGCGACTTGCTCATCTTGTTGACGCCGTCCAACCCCTCCAGAAGCGGCATGGTGATGACAGTCTGAGGCGCTTGCCCCCACTCGCGCTGCAGTTCCCGTCCGACCAGCAGATTAAATTTCTGGTCCGTCCCGCCAAGCTCGACATCCGCCTGCAGAGCGACGGAATCGTAGCCCTGGACCAAGGGGTACATGAACTCGTGGATGCTGATCGGGAGCTGATTGGTGAAACGGTTGCTGAAGTCTTCCCGCTCCAGCATGCGCGCCACCGTGTACTTGGCGGCGAGACCGATCATGTCCGAGGCGGACAGCTTGCCGAGCCACTCCGAATTGAAGACGACCTTGGTGAGCTTGGGATCGAGAATCTTGAAAACCTGCTCCTTGTAGGATTCGGCGTTTTTCAGGACGTCCTCTCGGGTGAGAGCCTTGCGGGTCTCGGACTTGCCCGTCGGGTCTCCGATCATCCCGGTAAAGTCGCCGATCAGGAAATAGACCTCGTGCCCCAGCTTCTGGAACTGACGCATCTTGTGCAGCAACACGGTGTGCCCCAGATGCAGGTCCGGCGCGGTCGGGTCGAAACCGGCCTTGATCTTGAGCGGTACGCCGGTCTTGATGGATTTTTCGAGCTTTTCAACAAGCTCCTTCTCCACCAGGATCTCGACAGCCCCTCTCTTGATGATCTCCATCTGCTCAGCTACTGTCATCACTATCCTCTCCTCCAAAGACTTGTGCTCTTAATCGCAATAAAGGGATCCCTGGTGAGAGCGGCGTCCCTTTAAGATTACGTCAATAGATGCTGCACCTTGCTCAAACGGCGATATTGATCCTTTCGATGCTCATCGCCAGACCGCTCTTTTCGTCGACTTCAATCACGACGCCGTTGATCCGGATGTCCTTCTTGGCCACCTCGAACTTGGAGGGGCGTTGGGTGATGAACTTCTCGATCGCGTCTTCCTTCCGGACGCCGATCACCGAGTCGAAGGGCCCCGTCATACCCGCATCGGTCAGGTACGCCGTCCCCCCAGTCAGAATCCGCTCGTCCGCGGTCTGGACGTGGGTGTGGGTGCCGATCACGGCGCTGACGCGGCCATCCAGGTGCCAACCGAGTGAAATCTTCTCGGAGGTTGCCTCCGCGTGAAAGTCGACGAAGATGATCGGGGTCTCTTCCCTCAGCTTGGCGATCTCGCGGTCGGCGCAGCGAAAGGGGCAGTCGAGGTTGTTCATGAAGACACGTCCCTCGAGGTTGAGGATGCCGACCTTGACGCCGCCGGGGGTCCTGACCAGCGTCGCCCCCCTGCCGGGGGTCCCCTCCGGATAGTTGGCCGGGCGCACGATGCGCTCCTCACGCTTGATGTACTCGAGCGCGTCCTTCTTGTCCCAAATGTGGTTCCCGGAGGTGAGCACCTGCACGCCGCACTTGAACAGCTCCTGCGCGGTCTCCGCGGTGAGGCCGAAGCCGCCGGCCGCGTTCTCGCCGTTGGCGATCACCAGGTCCACCCTGTGACGGTCAATGATCCGGTGCAACTCGCGTGAAAGCGCCTCGCGCCCGGGTTTGCCGATGATGTCGCCGATAAAGAGCAGCTTAACGGGCATATTCGGTTGCCCTGGTTTCCCGGATCACGTTGACCTTGATCTGCCCCGGATAGGTCATCTCGGTCTCGATCTTCTTCGCGATGTCGCGGGCCAGGAAGAGGGCCCGGTCATCGGAGACCAGGTCGCTCGAAACCATGACGCGGATCTCGCGGCCGGCCTGGATGGCGAACGAGTTGAGCACGCCGTCGAACGAGGTGGCGATCCTCTCCAGGTCGTCCAGACGCTTCACATAGGTCTCCATCATCTCGCGGCGCGCGCCGGGGCGTGCACCGGAGAGGGCGTCGGCGGCCTGCACCAGGATCGCCAGCACGGTCGCCGGCTTCTCGTCCTCGTGGTGGGCCATGATGGCGTGCACGATTTTGGGCGATTCGCCGTACTTCTTGGCGATATCGGCACCGATGACCGCGTGGGAGCCTTCTATCTCGTGGTCGACCGCCTTGCCGAGGTCATGCAGCAGACCCGCCCGTTTCGCCTGCTTCACGTTGATGCCGAGTTCCGCAGCCATGATGCCGCAGAGGAAGCCGACCTCCAGGGAGTGCTGATAGACGTTCTGACTGTAGGAGGTGCGGTACTTGAGGCGGCCGATCAGCTTCAGGATCTCCGGGTGGATGCCGTGCACGCCGAGGTCGAAGGCGGCCTGGTCGCCGGCCTCCTTCATCGCCTGCTCGATCTCTTCCTGGGCTTTGGCGACGACCTCCTCGATGCGGCCCGGATGGATCCTGCCGTCGGCGATCAGCTTCTGCAAGGAGAGTTTGGCGACTTCGCGCCGCACCGGGTTGAAGCCGGAGAGGATGACCGCTTCCGGGGTGTCGTCGATGATCAGGTCGATGCCGGTGGCAGCCTCCAGGGCACGGATGTTGCGCCCCTCACGCCCGATGATGCGCCCCTTCATCTCGTCGGAGGGGAGCGTCACCACGGAGACGCTGCGCTCGGCCACGTATTCGCCGGCGTAGCGCTGGATGGCCAGGGCGAGAATGTTCTTGGACTTCTTGTCGGCGGTTTCCTTCGCCTCCTCTTCCATCGCCTTGATGACCTTGGCCACGTCGAGCTTCGCCTCGTCCTCCATGGTGTCCATCAGGAACTTTTTGGCCTCGGCGGAGGTCATGCCCGAGATCTGCTCCAGCTTCGCCCTCTGCTCGGCAACCAGCGCGTCGATCTTCTCTTCCTTCTGGCTCTGCGCCTGCTCCTTGGTGACCAGCGACTGCTCCCTGACGGCGAGCGCCTGTTCCCTCTTCAGGAAGTCGGCGTCCCGCTGATCGAAGACGTTGGTTTTCTTGTCGAGGTTTTCTTCCTTCTGCTGCAGCCGCTTTTCCAGGGCCTGCAGATCACGGCGTTTGTCCTTTGATTCCTGCTCGAACTGCCTTTCGAGCTCCTCTTTTGCCTGATACACCGCGTCTTTGGCCTGAATCGAGGCCTCCATCGCCATCACTTCCGTCTGACGCTTGGCGTCCTCGATCATCTTGGCTGCCAGCCCTTCGGCATTGGACACCAGGGAATCGGAAGACTTCTTGCGCAACACGTTGCCAATTACATAGCCAATGCCCCCTGCTACCAGCACCAGGATTATCGCAATCATGATTAAATTACTCACCGCCGTACCTCCTAACCTATATTTTTATTAACGCGAACCACCCTAACTTCGGTGACGATCAGATCCATCGTCACGTCATGCGGTTCGCCGACTATCTCCTCGCAAAGCTGAAAATCGTAGCAAAATCCGACCAGTCTGCCGGTCCCCTCAAGCCGGTGCAGCGTTTTGTCATAGTACCCCTTGCCGTAGCCGATGCGCCGCCCCGACAGGTCGAAGGCGACTCCGGGGACAACGATGAGATCGGCTGCCTGCGGGTCCCAGGCCTCGCCGGACGGCTCAGGAATCCCGTAACGCCCGGGGGCCAGTTGCTCCAGCCCCAGCAGCCGGCGAAACTGCATTTCGCTCCCCTCGACAGCGGGGTAGAGCAGCGTTTTTCCCGCGGCCAGGGCCGCGGTTGCCGCGGCGCAGGTTTCCACCTCGCGGTGTATCGGCGCGTAGAGCGCCAGCACCTGCGCCCGCCGGTACTCGGCAAGCGCCAGGAAGTGCAATTGCAGCGCGCGGCTTAGGCCGCTCGCCTGCTGCGGGGACAAATCCCTTCGTCTGGCGAGCATCCCGGCTCTAAGGGCGTTTTTAGGCATAACTAACTGCTTCCGTGATACGGTAGAAAGGTGGGCGGATGGGCGCCCCGCGTGACAGGTACTCTGATGAGGGATTGCAGACAGGGACGGGTAAGGCGTTGACAGTATCGATAGAAAGGGCCGCGTTCAAATGAAGCGCCATTGAACTTTATATGATGCAGCCATTAACCCAGGACATGACAGTTAAGTGTCTTTAGGCTACCTATCAGCAAACGGGGAATCATGTTCCACGCTGGTTCTGGCAATGCTTACAACCGTACAGCCAATCTGCTATATGTTTAATCTCCCGCAAGAGACCTGAAACCTTAATCCGCCTGCCACTCCAGCCTGCCGAGGAGCCCGGCGATGCGCTCCCGGTTGGTGCGGCGCTCCGCCTCGCACTCAGTTTTCAATGCCAAATAGGCCTCTGCTATATTCATCATGGCGAGGATGGAGACGATCTGACTGTCCCCGCCACTGATTGCCGCACTCGCCTCGACCAGCTTCTCGTTGACGAGCGCCTCGACCTGCGCCACGTGCTCGGGACTCGATGCGCTCTTCACCTGGAGCTCTCTTCCCAGCACCCTGATGCTGTGTGTCGAGATCAAGTTGTCAGACCCCTTCCAATCTCCTCAGTATGGAATCGATGCGGGACCGGAGTCCACCTCTCTCCTCGCTGAGTCGGTCGTTTTCCTGCCGCAGTCTGCCGTTTTCGAGCTTCAACTCGTTCATGCTGCTCACCAGGGAGACGATGCGTCCCTCCAGCTCATCAAACAGGTCGTCGTTCATATAACACCTTTTCCGGCAGAATTCTAAGTGACAAGCAGGCAAAAGTCAAGGTGATTATTGGAAAAGCGCCTCCACGAACTGTGCCGGGTCGAACTCCCTCAGGTCTTCCACCGCCTCGCCGACGCCAATGAAACGGATCGGAAGGTCATATTCGTGGCTCACCGCCACCACGATCCCGCCTTTCGCGCTGCCGTCGAGCTTGGTAAGCACGACGCCGGAAACCGACGCCGCCTCCTTGAACAGCTTCGCCTGGGACAGGGCGTTCTGCCCGGTGGCGGCGTCGAGCACCAGCAGCGTCTCGTGCGGCGCATCGGGAATCTCGCGGGAGAGCACGCGACGAATCTTCTTCATCTCCTCCATCAGGTTGACCTTGGTGTGCATGCGCCCGGCGGTGTCGATGATCAGGACATCGCAGCCGCGCGCGGTGGCCGCCTTGCAGGCGTCGAAAACGACGGCGGACGGGTCGGCGCCCTCCTTGTGGCGCACGAGGTCGGCTCCCACGCGCTGCGCCCAGAGCTCGAGCTGCTCGGCCGCCGCGGCGCGGAAGGTGTCCCCGGCGGCGAGCAGCACCCGTTTACCCTCCCCCGCGTACCTGGCGGCGAGCTTCCCGATGGTGGTGGTCTTGCCGACCCCGTTTACCCCGATGACCAGGATCACGAACGGTGCCTTGCCGGACAGCTGCAGCAAAGAGGAGTGCGCCATCAGCCTGAGCAGGATCTCTTCCTTGAGCGCCTTCTTGAGTGCCGCGCCATCCTGCAGTTCGTCCCTTTTGAGCCGGAGCTCCAGCGTCCTGATCAGGTCCACGGTCGTCTTCACTCCGAGGTCCGCGGTGATCAGGATTTCTTCGAGCTCCTCCAGGGTGTCCGTGTCGATCTGCTTCTTGCCGAGAAGCAGCGTGTCCATGCGCCCCACGATGCTCTCATGCGTCTTGCTGAGACTCCGCTTGAGGCGTTCGAAGAAGCTCGGCTTGGCTTGCTCCTCGACGGGAGCGGAACGCGGCACCGGAGGGACGACCGGAGGGGCAGCTGCCGGGGTCTCCAGCGAGGCTGACTCGACGGGGGTTGCCTGGGCCTCGGGCTTTGCCGGCCACGCCGACGCAACCGGTGTCCAGTTCTCGGCGGGCGGGAAGCTTTCTCCGGGAGATTCCGGCCCGCTGGACGCCTGGTCGGCCCCCGGCTTCTCAGTGACCTCGGGGGGAGCCTCCTTGACGACGCCGGCTATTTTGTCGAACAGCCCCTTGAAAAAACCTTTGCTTTCCTCAGCCATCTAGTAAATCTCCTTCATCAAAAGACCGGCCGTCTCCCTGAAACTGCGTAGCGCCACCAGAGGGAGGACGTTTTGGCTCATGGTCATGACAAGTGCGTAGTCGTCACCGAGATTGCCCGCGATGACATGCTGCCGGTCGGTACTGATGACGGCCTCGCGCACCGGACCGGTGGCGTACTTTTCCTGTACTCCCTTGAGCAGGGTCAGCAGTATGCCCCAGTGGGCAGCGGTCACCTTCATTTCGAAGGGGTCGCCGTAGCAAAACTGCTCGACGGATTCTCCCTCCCAGTCGGCGAGGATGGCCCCGCTTGCCCCCGGTACGGCCTCAACGAGATTGGTCAACAATGTCTTGAACGGCACGCCTCGCTCCTGAACTGCCATGATAGATCGACGCCCACAAATCACCAGGGACAGCGACCTCCCAGAATTCTACCTTACTACGTACCCGTCTGCCCGTCTCTTAAATTCCGTCGCGCCGGTCCACGGCTAGCAGTTGAGCCGCACCGAGACCAGCTTGGAGACCCCCGGCTCTTCCATGGTGACGCCGTACAGGGTATCCGCGACGGCCATGGTCGCCCTGTTGTGGGTGATGATGATGAACTGCGACCCGGCACTCATCTCCCGCACCATCTCGTTGAACCTCCCGATGTTCGCATCGTCAAGCGGCGCATCCACCTCGTCCAGCAGACAGAAGGGAGACGGCTTGATCAGGAAGATGGAGAAAATGAGGGCGACCGCGGTGAGCGCCTTCTCGCCTCCCGAGAGCAGCGACACGTTCTGGAGCTTCTTCCCGGGGGGCTGTACGACGATTTCGAGGCCTGTCGAGAGCAGGTCCTCCTCGTCGGTGAGCCTCAGCTCCGCGTGCCCTCCGCAGAAAAGGCGCGGGAAGACCTGCTGGAATTTGGCGTTCACCAGGTCGAAGGTCTCCAGGAAACGTTTGCGCGTGGTCCTGTTGATGCGCTGGATCGCCTTCTGCAGCGCGTTCATGGACTCTTCCAGGTCTTCCTTCTGGCCGGTGAGGAAGGCAAAGCGCTCCTCCATCTGGCGGAACTCGTCGATCGCCATCAGGTTTACTTCGCCCATCTCGTCGATGGACTTCTGCAGTTCGGCCTGGCGCGAGGCCCGCTCCGGCTCATCCCATTCCAGATCCTGATAGACGGCGAGGGCTTCCGCGATCTCCATCCGGTGCTTTTCCTGCAGGGTCTCCTCCAGGTAGCGCAGCTTCATGGCCACCTCGGAATGCCTGAGGTTTCTCGCGTTCAGCTGGTCGCGCAGGCTCGCTGCCTCGCCGCGACCGCTCTTGAGGCGCGCTTCCTCTTCCTGGACCGTAGCCGCCTCCCCTTCGTAGCGCTCCCTGACCAGCAGCAGCGCCTGCTCGCTCGCCAGCTGATGCCCGACAATTTGCCGCAGCGCCTCCTCGCCCTGGGCGATGGAGCCGGCAAGGCGGGAGCGCTCGGCTCCGGAGCCTTCGAGTTCCAGGGTGCGCGCCGTGATCCGCGACGAGAGGTCCGCGCAGAGCCCCTGCACGCGGAGGCTGGCGCGCTGGGCGGCTTCACCCTTTTCCTTGAGGGCGGCGACCCGCACCTTGAGGGAGGTGACCAGCTCGCGGGCCTCGTCGATCTCGTAGCGTGACCCCTGCAAACGCCCCTGCAGCGCCTCGACGCTCCCTTCCAGCAGCTGCTTGCGATCCTCCGCAAGCGCCCTCCTGGCCTCGGCCTGCGCGAGTTCCCCAGCCACCAGCGCCCTCTCCTCGGCGAGCTGCTCCTCCTCCATCTCCCGGACCGCCGCGTTCTCCTCCACCCTGCGGCATTCGGCGCCGGCGCTTTGCAGGTCCTTATCCGCGTTGAGAATCCTGATCTCCATCCGGTGCAGGTCCTGCCTGAGCTCCACCCGCTGCGCCTCCGCCTCGGCGATCTCCTCCCTCCTGACCTCGCGCTGGCGGGTCAGCTGCTGCACCTCGAGGGTGAGACGCTCCACTTCGCCGCTCAATCCCTTGATCTCGCGTTTCTTGTGGATGATCCCCTGTTGCGCCGGCTCCGCGGACCCGCCGTTCACGATCCCGCCGGCATGCGCCAGGTCCCCGTCGCGGGTCACGAAGGTGCAGCGGGGGAAGGCCGCCGAAAGGGTGATCGCGTGGGGGAGATCGTCCGCCAGGTAGGCGCCCGAGAGTAGCGGCTGCACCAGGGCGGCGAGGTCCCCTGCGACCTTGACGCCGTCGCGCAAGGCGGGCGCCTCCGGAAGCGGCTCACCGGAGAGCCCCTGCCAGGGCGGGGCGGTGACGAAGCTGCAGCGCCCTCCGGCACTCAGCTTCAGGTGGGCCACCGCATCGAGCGCGGACTGGGGCGTGCCGCAGAGCAGATATTGCAGGCGCTCCCCGAGTACCGCCTCCAGCGGGATTTCGAACTCCTCCTCCACCTCGAGCGCGTCGGCGAGCATGGTGAAGGGAGCGTCCCTGAAGGGCTCGGCCAGCAGCAGGTTGCGCACCCCCTGTCCATAGCCGGCATACTGGGCCTCGAGCTCCTGCAGCGAGGTAAGCCGGGACGACGAGCCGGAGAGCCGGTCCCGACGCTGCTGCAGCGCCTTTTCGGCGAGTTCCTGGGCTTGTTTGAGCGCGACCTCGCGCGCGCTGGCAAGGGTCAGCTCCTCATCGGCCAGCTCCTTGCTGCCGCGCAGCTGCTGCAGTTCCCCCTGCAACGCCTCGACCTTTCCGGTCGCATCGACCAGCCGCTCGGCAAGCAGCACCCGGTCCCGGGAGCTCGCCTGCAGGCGTTCGCCGATCGCAGCGAGCCTCTTTGCCGCGGCCGCGTGCTGGTTGGCGGCCTGCGCCCCCTCGGAGAGCGCAGCGAACAGGGCGCGCCTGGCCTCCTCCAGCTCCCGGGTGACGCCACCCTCCACGGCGGCCATCTCCTCCAAGAGCGACTCCCTGTTCTCGAGCGACTCCCCTTCCCGGGAAAGCTCGTCGAGAAAGGCGGCGCGCTGATTGGCCAGCGTCTCCATTTCCCGCTGGGAGGCGGCGAGCTGGCTTTTCAGCCCCTGTAGCTCCTCCTCGAACCGCGCGCCGTGGCGCTCCAGGTTGGCTAGTTCGCGGCGCTGGAACTCCAGCCGGTTCTCGCCACCCTGCAGTTCGCCCTTCCAGCGGAAGATCTCCTCCTGGGCGGCGGCCAGCAGGCGCTCGGTTTCGAGCAGCTTGATCCTGTTCCCTTCCAGGGCGAGCTCGTCGGCGCCGAGCCTCGCCGTCACTGCCTGCACCCGCGTCTCGAGCTCGGCGATCTCTGCCTCGAGGCCGCCGCGCTCGCCCTGCACCGCGGCGTACCCCTTGGCGGCAAAGAGCAGTTCGATCTCCTTCAGCTCGAGCCGAATTTCGCGGAAGCGCTCAGCCTTCTTGGCCTGGCGCTGCAATCCGTTCATCTGGCGCTTGATCTCGGAGACGATGTCGCTGATGCGCAGCAGGTTCTGCCGGGTCGCTTCGATCTTCTTGAGGGCGACCAGCTTGCGCGCCTTGAACTTGGTGACGCCGGCGGCCTCCTCGATCAGGAAGCGGCGCTCCTCGGGCTTGGCGTGCAGGATCATGCCGATCTTGCCCTGCTCTATGATGGAGTAGGCGCGCGCGCCGATCCCGGTGTCCATGAACAGCTCGGCCACGTCCAGGAGACGGCAGGGGGTCTTGTTGAGCAGGTACTCGCTCTCCCCGTCCCGGTAAAGTCTGCGGGTGACCTGGATCTCGGAGAAATTGAGGTACTTGGCGGGCACGCGGCCGTCGTCGGTGGAGAAGAAGAGGGAGACCTCGGCCATGCCGAGCGGCTTTCTGAACTCGGTGCCGCCGAAGATGATGTCCTCCATGGACTTGCCGCGCAGGTTCTTGGCGGACTGCTCGCCCATGACCCAGCGGATGGCGTCCACCACGTTGGACTTGCCGCAGCCGTTGGGGCCGACCACGCCGGTGATGGCCTGGGGGAAGTCGAGGGAGACCTTGTCCTGGAAGGATTTGAACCCGAGTATTTCGAGACGTTTTATCTTCATTAGCTGGGCATAGTAGCAGAGTGGGTGTTTTGCTGTAAAGGCAAAGATGGCCGAGCCGGAAAGGAAGCCGACACATACGAAAAGAGGCACGGTTTCCCGTGCCTCTTTGGCGTTATCTAAGCAATTTTTCCTGACTAGGCTTCGTTGGTCTCTTCGGCAGCCTCTGCAACCGGTGCCGCAGCGGGTGCCTCCTCGACGACCGCTACCGGAGCCTCGACCTTGGCGGCCTTGACGGGGGCGGGCTTCGCGGAAACCTTCTTCGGCTTCATTTCGGCTTCCACCAGCTCGATCACGGAGACCGGCGCGTTGTCGCCGGGGCGGATGCCGAGCTTGATGATCCTGGTGTAGCCGCCGGGACGGTCGGCGTACATCGGAGCAATGGTTGTGAAGAGCTTGGTCACGACCTTCTTGTCGCGGATGTAGGCGGCTGCCTGCCTCGTCGCGTGAAGGTCACCCTTTTTGCCCAGGGTGATCATTTTCTCGGCGATGGAACGGAGTTCCTTTGCCTTGGCATCGGTCGTGGTGATCTTCCCGTGTTCGAGAAAGGAGGTCACCATGTTCCTGAACATAGCGATCCTGTGGCTTGTGGTCCTGCCTAATCTTCTACCCGCGCTGTTGTGACGCATATCTTTTCACTTCCTTTCTATCTATAAATGAAAGTCTTTGCCGACTATTCTTCCTTCTGCTCGCCTCTCAGGCGCCTCATGATCTCGGGATCCGGGAAGTTGTCCAGTTTCATCCCCAGGGTGAGCCCCATGTCGACCAGGATGTCCTTGATCTCGTTGAGCGACTTCCTGCCGAAGTTCTGAGTTTTCAACATCTCCGCCTCGCTCCTGGAGACCAGCTCGCCGATCAGCTTGATACCGGCGTTCTTCAGGCAGTTCGCGGAACGGACCGAAAGCTCCAGTTCGTCGACCGAGCGGTACAGATTCTCGTTGAAGCGCTCGCGCTCCTCTTCCGGCTCGGCCTCTTCCTGCGGTTCCACGTCCTCGTCGAAGTTGATGAAGATGGAGAGCTGGTCCTTCAGGATCTTGGAGGCGTAGGCGACCGCGTCCTGGGGCTTCACGGACCCGTCCGACCAGACCTCGATAGTCAGCTTGTCGTAGTCGGTGATCTGACCGACGCGGGCGTTGGTGACGGTGAAGTTGACCTTGGAGATCGGCGAGAAGATGGCGTCGATCGGAATGGTTCCCACCGGTGCCTTCTCGTCGCGGTTGCGGTCGGCGGGGACGTACCCTTTGCCGATCTTCACCACCAGGTCCATCTCGAGGTTCGCGTCCTTGGAGCAGGTCGCGATGTGGTGCTCCGGGTTCAGGATCTCCACGTTGTTGTCCGTGACGATGTCCTTCGCCTTGACCACCCCTTCGCCCTTCTGGACGATCCGGATCACCCGGGACTCGTTGCCGTGCATCTTGAGACGCACGCCCTTCAGGTTGAGGATGATATCCGTCGCGTCCTCGGTGACACCGGGGATGGCGGAGAACTCGTGCAGCACCCCCTTCGCCTTGACCGAGACGATTGCGGCACCCTGGAGGCTGGAGATCAGGACCCGGCGCAGCCCGGTGCCGAGGGTGGTGCCGAACCCCCTTTCGAAGGGCTCGGCAAAGAACTTCCCGTATGTATTTGTGAGCGATTCCGTCTCAACCTGAAGCTTCTTCGGTCTGATCAGATCGCGCCAATTTTTATACATTTAGATCCCCCTGTATCGGTTGTAGTCAGCCTTTACTTGGAGTAGAGCTCGACAATTAACTGTTCCTGAATCGGCATGGTGATGTCTTCGCGTACCGGCAGAGCCTTGACGACACCCTTGCATGCATCCTTGTCCAGTTCCAGCCACTGCGGGATACCCCTGCGTACTACGCCTTCCAGAGATTCGGTGACGCTGGCAATCTTGCGGCTCTTTTCGCGCAGCTGCAGCACATCGCCGGCCTTCGCCTGGATGGAGGGGATGTTGACCTTGCGGCCGTTCAGCGTGAAGTGGCCGTGGCGCACCAGCTGGCGGGCCTCGGTCCTGGAGGTCGCGAAGCCGAGACGGTAGGCGACGTTGTCCAGCCTTCTTTCCAGGATGAACAGCAGGTTCTCGCCGGTCACGCCCTTCATCCGGTCGGCCATTTCGAAGTAACCGCGGAACTGGTTCTCCAGGATGCCGTAGATGCGACGGACTTTCTGCTTTTCACGCAGCTGAACACCGTAATCAGAAACTTTTATGCGACCCTGACCGTGCTGGCCCGGGGGATAGCTCCTTCTCTTAATGGCACATTTGTCCGTGTAGCAACGCTCGCCTTTAAGAAAAAGCTCCGATCCTTCCCGTCTGCACAGCCTGCATGAGGGCCCTGTATACCTAGCCAATGAAGACCTCCTTGATCCTAACTGATAGTTCCGTAACTCCAGGTTCCGGGTTGTTCCGGCCTAGACTCTTCTTCTCTTCGGGGGACGGCATCCGTTATGCGGGATCGGCGTGACGTCGCGGATGAAGCTGACCGCGAAGCCGGCAGCCTGAAGAGCACGCAGGGCGGACTCGCGGCCGGAGCCGGGGCCTTTCACGTAGACTTCGATGCTGCGCATGCCGTGTTCCTGGGCCTTCTTGGCGCAATCCTCGGCAGCCATCTGCGCCGCGAACGGAGTGCTCTTTCTGGATCCCTTGAACCCCTTGGCACCGGAGGTGCACCAGGCAACGACGTTACCGACCGGGTCGGTGATCGTAATCATGGTATTGTTGAACGTCGCCTGAATGTGCGCAACGCCGTTGGGAATATTCTTCTTCTCTTTCTTCTTCTTAACTACTTTTTTAGCCGGGCTCGCCATTATCCCTCCAGAATCTTATTTCTTCTTGCCAGCGACCGTACGAGCCGGCCCTTTGCGAGTGCGTGCATTGGTCTTGGTGCGCTGACCGCGGCACGGCAGACCCTTGCGGTGACGAAGTCCGCGGTAGCAGCCGAGATCCATCAAGCGCTTTATATTCATAGAAATGTCACGGCGGAGGTCACCCTCTACTTTGACATTCTTATCAATATGCTCCCTGATCTTAGCCACTTCGGACTCAGTCAGGTTGTCGCAACGGGTATTGAAATCAATCCCGGTTGCTTTGAGAATCTCCTGGGATAAAGATCTGCCTATGCCGTAGATGTACGTAAGCGCGATCTCTATTCTCTTATTCTTCGGTAGGTCTACCCCTGAAATACGTGCCAATGCCCGCTCCTCCTAATGGTTACTCTTAGCCTTGTCTCTGTGAATGTTTGGGAATGTCGCAGATGACGCGGACAATGCCCTTGCGCTTGACAATCTTGCACTTTACACAGATCTTCTTAACCGATGCCCGAACCTTCATGATTGACTTCCTTTCGAAAACGTATTGCCGTTCTAAATACTTGTAAGAATAAGCGGACCGTTGTCCGTTATTGCCACCGTATGCTCGAAGTGCGCCGAGAGCCCGCCGTCGCAGGTCACGGCCGTCCAGCCGTCCCCCAAAACCTTGACCTCGAACCCCTTCTCGTTAATCATCGGCTCGATGGCGAGCACCATCCCCGCCTTGAGACGCGGCCCCTTGCCGGGAGCGCCGAAGTTGGGGATCTGCGGTCCCTCGTGCAGATCCTTGCCGATGCCGTGCCCGACGAAATCACGCACCACGGAGAAGCCCTGCTTCTCGACGTGGACCTGAACCGCGTTGGACAGGTCCGAGAGTCGGTGAGCGGTGTCGGCCAGTTCGATGGCCCGGTACAACGACTCCTCCGTCACCTTCAGCAACCGCGCGGCCTGCGCCGAGATCGGGCCGACCGGAACGGTGATGGCTGCGTCGCCGTAAAACCCGCCGTACACGACCCCGAAGTCGAGACTGACGATGTCGCCTGAGGCCAGCGCCCTTCCCGAAGGAAAGCCGTGCACCACCTGCTCGTTCACGGAGCAGCAAAGCGAATAGGGAAAGCCGCTGTAACCCTTGAAGGCCGGTTTCGCCTTCCGTTTCAGCGTCTCTCTCTCGGCAAAGCCATCCAACTCCAGAAGCGTCACGCCGGGGGCCACCAGCTCCCTCAGCCCGGCGAGGATCTCGGCGACCATCTTGCCCGCCACACCCATCTTTTGGATCTCGGCGGGAGACTTGAGTACGATCACCTGGCTTGCGCCTCAATCCGGGAGACAATCTCGCCCTGAATCCCGTCCACCGTTCCGAGACCGTTCACCGAACGGAGCAGGCCGCAGGACTCGTAGTAGGCGATCAGAGGGGCCGTCTGCTCCTCGTACACCTTAAGGCGGTGCAGGATCGTCGCTTCCTTGTCATCCTCGCGCTGGAACAACTCCCCGGGGCAGACATCGCAGCGGCCAGCCGCCTTGGGCGGGGCAAATTCGATATGGTACACGGCGCCGCAGCCCGGGCAGGCACGGCGACCGGTCAGTCGCTTCAAAAGCTCGTCCTTGTCAACGGAGAGCGAAACCACGTGGTCGATCTCACGTCCCAGCCCTGCCAGCACCTGCTTCAGCGCGTCGGCCTGCCCCACGGTGCGCGGGAAGCCGTCCAGTATGAAGCCGGGGGCGCAGTCGGCCTGGGCCAGCCGCTCCTCGACGATGCCGATAACAACGGCATCGGGGACCAGGGCACCGCTGTCCATGAACCCCTTCGCCTTCACCCCCATCGGGGTAAGCTCTTTAACGGCAGCCCGCAGTATATCACCTGTGGATATCTGCGGGATACCGAACCTGTCTATGAGAAGCTTTGCCTGGGTTCCCTTGCCGACCCCGGGAGGCCCGAGAAGGATCAGATTCATTCTAGCTCCCTACTTTCTGCCCTGGATGCGCACGCCCTTCATGAACCCTTCGTAGCTGCGGGTGATCAGGTGCGCCTCGATCTGGGACAAGGTATCCATGCCGACGCCTACGGCGATCAGCAGGGCGGTGCCGCCAAAGTAAAAGGGAAGGTTGAATTTCCCTATCAGTATCGAGGGGAGCACGCAGACCGCAGAGATGTAGATCGCTCCGGCAAAGGTCAGCTTGGTGAGCACCGAGTCCAGGAAGTCGGAAGTCTCCTTGCCGGGACGAATCCCGGGCACGTAGCCCCCCTGCTTCTTCACGTTGTCGGCCACGTCAACCGGGTTGAAAGTTACAGCCGTATAGAAGTAGCAAAAAAAGACGATAAAGGCAACATAAAAAATGTTGTAAAGCCAATTACCCGGTGTGAGGCTCTTGGAGGCCTTCTGCACCCAGGGGATGTTGATGAAGTTACCAATCGTGGCCGGGAACATGATGATGGAGGAGGCGAAGATCGGCGGGATGACGCCGGCCATGTTCACCTTGAGCGGCAGGTGCGAGCTCTGCGCCCCCATGGTCTTCAGCCCCACCACCCTTTTGGCGTAGTGGATCGGGATCCGGCGCTGGCCGCGCTCGATAAAGACGACGGCTGCAATAACGAAGAACATGACGGCCGCAACCAAGATCAGCGAGAACAGAGACAGCTCGCCGGTCTTGATGAGGCGGGCGCTGTTCATGAGGGCGGTCGGTATGCGTGCCACGATTCCGGCGAAGATGATCAGCGAGATTCCGTTGCCAATCCCCTTCTCCGACATCTGCTCACCGAGCCACATGATGAATGCGGTGCCTGCAGTCAGCGTGATGACCGTCATGAGCCGGAAGCCCCAGCCGGGCGACGGGACGACCAGCTCGCCCGCCGGGCCGCGCATCGATTCCAGACCGATGGAGATCCCGAAGCCCTGCACCACGGAGAGCACGATGGTGCCGTAGCGGGTGTACTGGATGATCTTCTTGCGCCCCGCGTCGCCCTCTTTGGAGAGCTTCTCGATGGAGGGGAGCACGACCGAGAGGAGCTGGAAGATGATCGAGGAGGAGATGTACGGCATGATGCCGAGCGCGAAGACGGTCAGCTTCTCGAGAGCCCCGCCAGAAAACATGTCGAACATCCCGAGCAGAGTACCCTGGGCGGCCTTGAAGAAGTGGGCCAGGGCCTGAGCGTCGATTCCCGGGGTCGGGATGTGACATCCAACACGGTAGACCGCCAGCATGGCCAGGGAGAACAGTACTCTTTTTTTGAGCTCCGGGATCTTGAAAATGTTCTGGAAGGCTTCTATCAAGACTAGATCTCCTCGATGGTTCCACCCGCAGCCGCGATTTTTTCCCGGGCAGCGGCGCTGAATTTGTGAGCCTTGATGGTCAAGGCGCGGGTCAGGTCGCCCGTTGCCAGCACCTTGATACCGTCGCAGACGTCGGAGATCAGCCCGCTCTTCAGCAATGCCTCGGCGTCGACGACGCTACCCGCCTCGAAGACCTCGAGCTGGCAGAGGTTCACCAGGGCGAAGACCTTCTTGTTGAGCGGAGCGAAACCGCGCTTGGGAAGTCTTCTGTGCATCGGCATCTGGCCGCCCTCGAAACCGGGCTTGATGGAGCCGCCGGAGCGCGCCTTCTGCCCCTTGTGTCCCTTGGTGGCGGTCTTGCCGTGGCCGGAGCCGACGCCCCTGCCGATGCGCTTTCTATTTTTGGTCGACCCGATGGCCGGTTTGATCGTATTTAATTGCATTTTTATCACCTTTGAGGGGATTACTCTTCGACTCGAACCAGATGGGAAACCTTGTTGATCATCCCGCGGATTTCCGGGGTATCCTTCAGGACCACGGTCTTCTCACGCTTGGTGAGACCCATGCCCAGCAGGCAACCCTTCATGCTTTCAGATTTCCCTATGTGGCTACGTATGAGGGTAACCTTTAATTCTTCAGACATTTTCAGCTCCTTGAGGGTAGTACCCGAGACTATTCGGCAGACAGCCCGCGGCGTGCCATCAGCTCTTCGGCGGTCTTCAGTCGGCTCAAGCCGGCGAAGGCGGCCTTCACCACGTTGTGCGGGTTGTTGGAACCCAGGCATTTGGCGAGGATGTTGTGCAGACCGGCAGACTCGAACACCGCGCGAGCGGCACCGCCGGCGATAACGCCGGTACCTGCGGAGGCCGGCATCATCAGGACCTTGCCTGCGCCGAAGCTTCCCAGGATCTCGAACGGGATGGTCTGGCCGGCGACGATGGGAACCCTGATCAGGTTCTTCTTGGCCTGCTCGACCCCTTTGCGGATCGCTTCGGGAACCTCGTTGGCCTTACCCAGGCCGTAACCGACGCAACCGTTGCCGTCACCCACGACCACAAGAGCGGAGAAGGAGAACCTGCGGCCACCCTTGACGACCTTGGCAACGCGGCTGATATGGACAACCCTATCCGTAAGATTCATTTCACTGGCATTGATCTTAAGCAAACTAATTCCTCCTTACCTGCCCTTAGAAGGACAGACCGTTTTCACGTGCGGCTTCAGCCAGGGCTTTGATTCTTCCGTGATAGAGGAACCCGTTGCGGTCGAAGACGACCGTCGTGATATCCGCCTCAAGGGCCTTCTTGGCAATCGCTGCGCCGACCTTGGTAGCCGCCTCGATGTTCCCGGTGTAGGCAAGTCCCTCTGCGACCCCTTCCATGACGGTGGAGGCAGCAACGAGTGTGACGCCAGTGGTATCATCGATCAGCTGGGCGTATATATGGCGCGCGCTTTTGAAGACGTTCAGTCTCGGGCGTGCGGGCGATCCGGTGATCTTCTTCCTGACCCTGGTCTGTCTCTTAAGACGAGCTACCTGTTTTTGGGCTAGAGAACTCAAGGCACTTCTCCTTAGCTAATTGCTATTTTTTACCGGTTTTGCCGGCTTTTCTGAGAATCGTTTCGGTGGCGTACTTGACACCCTTGCCTTTGTAGGGCTCGGGCGGGCGGAACGCGCGAATTTTGGCTGCGGTCTGACCGACCATTTCCTTGTCGATCCCCATCACCTTCACCTTGGTCATCTTCTCCACCTCGACGGTGATGCCGCTGGGGAGCTGGAAGTTGACCGGGTGCGAGAACCCCAGGGAAAGGTTGAGGATGTCGCCTTTCACCTCGGCGCGGTAACCGACGCCGTTGATCTCGAGCAGTGTCTCGAAGCCCTTGGAGACGCCAACCACCATGTTGCTGATCAGGGTGCGGGTCAGGCCGTGGGCCGAGCGGGATTTGATGGAATCGTCGTCACGCACAACCGTGATGAACTTATCGTCAACCGAGACCGCGACGCCGCTCATGATGGTCCGTGAGAGTGCGCCTTTCGGCCCCTCCACCTTAATCTCGGGGAGGTTATATGATACTTTCACCCCCGCAGGGATTGCGATGGGAAGTTTTCCTATTCTAGACATGCAAAGCTCCTTAAAGCAAAAATGACTACCAGACCGTGCAGAGGATCTCTCCGCCGATGCCCATCTCGCGTGCGGTCTTGTCGGTTACCAGACCCTTGGACGTCGAAAGGATAGCTACACCCAGTCCGTTTTTCACCTTGTGGATCTTGTCGGAGTTGACATAGACCCGGCCGCCCGGCTTGCTGATCCTCTTGATTTCATTGATGACGGGTTCTTTCTCATCGATGAACTTGAGGTAAACGCGCAGAATCCCCTGCTTGCTGTCGGCGATGACCTTGAAGTTCTTGATGAACCCCTCGGTGCGCAGAACCGTGGCAAGGCTGACCTTGAGGTTCGACGACGGGATGTCCACTTTCTGGTGTTTTGCCATACCAGCATTCCTGATTCTGGTCAGCATGTCGGCTACTGGATCTGTCATGCACATACAAACTACTCCTCTTTCCTAAATCGGTCTTTTACCAGCTGGATTTGATGACGCCGGGGATCTGGCCCATGTTGGCCAGCTTTCTCAGGCAAATCCTGCACATGTCAAATTTCCGGTAGTAGGCTCTGGGGCGACCGCACAGGGGGCAGCGATTTTTGTCGCGTACCTTGAACTTGTTCCCTCTCTGCGCCTTTATGATCATCGATGTTTTTGCCACGGAGTTCCTCCAAACTTTCTGATTAATTCCTGAACGGCAGCCCCATGAGCTTCAAGAGTGCCTTGCCTTCAGCGTCGGTCTTTGCAGTCGTCACGATCGTGATGTTCATGCCCTTGATCTTGTCGACCTTGTCGTAGTCGATCTCGGGGAAGATAAGCTGCTCCTTGACGCCCATGGAGTAGTTCCCCTTGCCGTCGAACGCCTTGCCGGAGATCCCCTTGAAGTCACGGACGCGCGGCAGCGAGACGCTCACCAGGCGGTCCAGGAATTCGTACATCTTCTCACGGCGCAGCGTCACCGAGACGCCGATCGGCATCCCCTGGCGCAGCTTGAAACTCGCGATGGACTTCTTCGCCTTGGTGATGACCGGGCGCTGTCCTGCGATCGCCGCCATCTCCTCGACTGCGGAGTCAAGTATCTTCACGTTCTGGATCGCCTCGCCAAGGCCCATGTTCAGGACGATCTTGACCAGCTTGGGCACTTCCATGACGTTCGAGTAATTATTGTCCTTCATCAACTGCGCAACCATCTCTTTATTGTAAAGCTCAGCTAGCCGTGCCATTCAATCCTCCAAAGCTATTTGTCAAAGGACTCGCCGCATTTGACACACAGGCGCGCCTTTTTTCCGTCTTCCAGGGTCGTTACTCTGGTTCTCACAGGCTTGTTGCATTTCCCGCACAAAAGCATGACGTTGGAAATGTGCACCAGGGCCTCTTTCTCCAGGATGCCACCCTGCTCGGAACCGCGGGGCTTGGTATGGCGCTTCACGATGTTGATACCTTCCACCAGCACGCCGTCTTTCTTCGGGTGAATGGAGAGCACCTTGCCGCTCTTCGCCCGATCCTTACCCGTGATGATGACTACGGTATCGTTCTTTTTTACATGTAACTTTTTGCCCAGCATCGTTATTCTCCAAGATGTTGATTAAAGTACCTCAGGAGCGAGGGATATGATCTTCATGAACTTCTTAGCGCGAAGCTCCCTGGCGACCGGTCCGAAGATACGGGTACCGACAGGCTCCTTGGCGGCGTTGATCACAACACCGGAGTTGGTGTCGAAGCGGATGTAGGAGCCGTCGGGGCGTCCCACGGCCTTCGCGGTACGCACCACGACGGCCTTCACCACGTCACCCTTCTTCACCTTGGAGTTCGGGATGGCTTCCTTGACGGAGGCGACGATGATGTCGCCGATCCCTGCATACCTGCGCTTGGAACCACCGAGCACCTTTATGCAAAAGAGCTTCTTCGCGCCGGAGTTGTCCGCCACGTCCAATATTGTCTGCATCTGAATCATTGTTAACTCCCAGCTTAAGCTCTTAAGCTTTAGACTCGATAATCGATCTGATCTTCCAGCGCTTGTCCTTGCTCATCGGACGCGTCTCGACGATCACCACGCGGTCGCCGATCTTTGCGGAATTATCAATATCATGGGCCTTA
>Ga0316217_10002718_pt1 | contig 20969 bp, 21 predicted proteins | sample 1anoAmetaG_FD_203633 | JGI IMG/M metagenome (GOLD analysis project Ga0316217, IMG submission 203633) | Freshwater microbial communities from Trout Bog Lake, Wisconsin, USA - 1anoA | ecosystem: Environmental > Aquatic > Freshwater > Lake > Hypolimnion/Profundal zone | place: USA: Wisconsin...
CCCAACCCCCAACCCCGCTATGTTAATGGCAAAAATGTTAATAAAATTAATCCAATGCCATTCATCATATCCACTGCCTTATTATATCGATTATGAGACACTTGTCCAAATAAAACAGTATCTACGCTGAGCATCTTTCGATTGAAAACAAAGACCCATTTGCCTCCCATTTCAGGAAAAAAAGTCAAAAGCAGTTATTTAAAAATAGTCATTAGCTTAAAACTAATTATTCTATCACTCTCGGTCATCGGTATGCCTTCATTCTGCTTCATCTCAAAGCCAAGCCTGAAACAAAAAACATCATCAACGTTAATATACCCGAGACTGCCATCTTTCATAATAATTCACTTTACGAACTCTTTTACAATGAGGGAGGTCACATAAAAGGCCTGAAAGATAAAGAACAAGTGCGGCTGAGTAAGGTTTACAGCTTCTTCTTGTAAAAATCAAAGGAAAAGGGGTACTCTAAGGAACTGTAACAATCTGTGGCCTGCTTTGAAAGTAAGTTTCAATATATTTAGACGATTAGTATCTTCTCCTCACTGACACTGATCTCTTTTTGGCTTGTCGCAAGTTCAAGAATGACCCTTTTTTCAAAAAGTTGCAATACATCAGAAACAAGCTCAATACTACGCAAACAAACATCAAAGTATCTTTCGATTGGAATTCTGATTGTCGTTATCGCGGGGAGGCAATGAAGGTCTTTCTTGGTCATAAAACTGACAAAGAATTTCTGTAGTAGCACGGAGCTTCAGAGTACCTCAAATTCAGCTGCGAAAAGATAGCCTTATTTCTGAATTACTAGCAAAATATCCGAATCACAAGCGCCGAGTTCATCTTTTCCAAAGGAATCAACTAAAAGTACTATCTGATGGACGTAACTAGCCTTGAATTCAACAACTTGAGCGACGCTTTGAGCCGACGTGAGCTAAGGCTGCAGAAAAAGGATGCCTAGCGTATGCAGAGATTGTTAATTAGTGAGTAATAGTACGAGAAGCTGAAACACAAATAGAAGAAGGAGTAGGTACTGTAGATGGAGAAAGAGATGAACAACTCCTTCATGAACATGGCTGTGAAGTTGAACGTCCAGACCCATAGATTCAGGTTTGAGCAGCATAACAAGACATAGCAGGCGTTTAAGAAGCTGTTCCCTACGATTTAGACTGAAATGGAAGACACCTTGATTAAGCACAATGCCAAGTCTTTGCATAAAGTTGTGATGAGAACTGAGGCCAGTCGGCAAAGTTCTTAGAAAAAGCCTGCCTTTGTGACCAAAAGATACTACTCGCATTATAAACACAGGCTTTCTAAGTGATCATCACTAAAAATTCATCAGCGAACAGTTATAAGGCATAGAATACATTCTTTATTAATTTTTCTGAGTATCTCATTTTCCGCGAATTACACAAAAAATAGGAGAAATAATATTTTTCCAATCAAATACCAAAGGCCATTAGTTATCATCTGCTCATATATGGGTAAATAGGACCTGCATAATAAGTAACAAAGTTTAACGCCTAGTTTCCTTCGTTATTTTCTAAATCCCCATCTTTCAAATAAACTATTGGTAACAATGTAAATACACCCATCAATAACAAACCTTACCAGATATACCTACATCACTGAGCCCAAAGTGGAAAGCCGTTTTCGACCTGAGTGCAGGATCTGCCTGCAGGAGGTGCTGAATCAGCCTGAGCTTGAGTATTGTAATTGCCGTGGCAATCTTAGATATGTGCACTAATAATGTCTTATCGAGTGGACTACTCGTGCTGTACTCTATGAGGAGGGCAAATATAAGTACTACTTCTGCGAAATTTGCAAGGCTAGAATAATGTTGAAGACCTAAAGCAGCATTGGCTGTGCCACTCTTCAAGAAATCGGCAGTTCTATTTGCTGTAACTCTAATATGGAATCAAGAGTGAAGAGAATTCTATTCGTATTGCTAGTTTTTTTGCTTTTGGCGGCTGAGGTGACTCTGATATTGATTCTTTAGTTATAGCCGGAACGAAGGGGGACATCTGCCCTCTTGGCGATGATCTCATTAAATAGCTGCTTTTTGCTGATAAGTGTGCTTTACTTGGTGCTGAAATATCTTGTGGTGAAAAAAACGCGGATCGTGGGTGTGAGAGGTTTAGCCGTATCGACTTAAATTTAAGAAAAACTTGTCTAAAAACGAAAGAACTGATCATTGGATGATTTATATTTTATTGCCGGGTACTTGAAAAGGTGGTATTAATCAAAAAGAGAATAACAATCTTGATTAAGAAAGAGAAACATAATAATGTCTGACTATATTTGTTTTACATCTTCTGCCTTACTATCCTTCCCTCTTATGAAATATATGTCAAATACCTTTTCTTATTCCTATTTCTCGTCATCCTTGAAAAGTTTTTAGTTAGTTCGATTTACTCCAATTTAGGATCCAATAAATATTCTTGATTTATATCATTTTATCCGAGTTAAAGATTTTTCAGAATGATAATAAAAAACTCTCAACCCCTATCTCGACAACTTTAATAAAACCGTTCAGGCTTTTTTGAGTAAGACGTGAAAAAGCCTCTCTTAAAAAGTATTAGTAGCCTCTAAGAGCTCCATGTTGACTCACTTAGCGGGGATTAAAACGCACAAAAAAACTAAATCCTAACCAGCTCTAAGGCCAAAGCACCCAAAGCAGGTACACTATCACTTATGAAGGCTTCATCCTTTCTGTAGGCATCCTCATCAAAACTACGATTGGCGCAGGCATACTATCCCTGCCTTACGTCATATAACAAATGGGTATTATTTTAGCCATCATTTTTTATATTATTACCAGCAGCTTGATTATCTACTCTTCAGTTACCTATCTCCACTCCAAGAACATGTCTGGCAGCAGCAACATTGCCACAATAATGACCTCAATACACCCCAATGGTCTGTCCAAAGCCGTGGTTTCTGGCATTGTGGTTTTGGGAACCCTAGGCGGCTGTAAAAACTTTTCGATTTAGGTGTAGCATTTAATCTACTGTTGAAGCAAACTATCAGAAAAATCCTAACTAATTATCGTTCGGACCAACCTTTTCTTGACTCCTTTTTGACTAGCTAGCAATTTATCGTAATTGTCAGTGCAATTCTTTGGCTGCCGTTGATCTTTATGGCCAAAATTCAGCAGCTAAGAATCTTCTCACTGATCGGAGTAATAGGAGTCATAATTTTTCTAATCTCTTTTGTCATATACTTTGTGTTGTAGATAAGTCAAGGTTCACAAACTTTGAAGCCTATGAAGCTATACCCTACCGAATGGTTGTCAGCATTCTCAACAGTACCCAACATCATCTTTTCTTTGGGCTTCTACATGAACTTCTTCCCCATCTACAAGGGTCTGATTGGCGCAAATGACTCCAAAATGAAAAAGTTGGTCTTTACGGGTGTGCTTTGTTGCTGCCTCATGTACATTAGTATAGGGGTAATGGGGCGTCTTCTCATCGGCTAATAGATCAATCAGAATTTACTGAAGAGCCTCGATTACAACAATATGGGCCATGGGCTTTACTATTTGATCTATCTGGGATTCATAGTTGAGCTGTTTTTCGCATATCCCGTGGTTTTTTTCAGCTGCAAAAACAACTTTATTTGCATAATCAACATAGGTTTAGCCAAAATATACAAAACTCTAAGCTTCCAAAACTCTTCATAAAAAGACTAAATGCACTCGGGCAGAAGCTAGCTTATAGCTTTATCTCAGCAGCTCAGGAGATAGAAGATCATCAATATTGTTGGCACTTTGCTGATTTTCCTGATAATTTAGGCCATATCCTATGTATTCAACAACGTCCAAGTGGTATTCAACCTGATCGGAGCCTTAAGTTCATCAAGCATGAACTTCCTGCTGCCCAACTACTACTACGTCAAACTCGTCTCTCTCAACAACTACAAGAAGGACTGGAAGTATTACTTCTCTTTCGGCATTTTGGTGGTGATGATCCCTTTTTGCCTATTTCTGGTTGTAGCCCTCTACTTGAAGTGATCTTGAACCATTCCTTTGAAATTAGATACCTGGGTATTTCCTAATTTTTGGTGAATTGTATAGAATGTATTATTGTTATAAAATGGAGAAGATAGTTGAATTCAACAGAATGAAGAGAGGTTAGGCCAGAAAGTTTGAAAACATTGAAATCTCATAGTTTGTTAGTCACAATTCATTTTGGCTAGGCCGAGATATGGGTAGATAAGATATCACAGTGAAACGTCCAATCCCAATCACAAATGGCTGTGAGAAGCAGAAAAGCAGCAGGAAATGACATCATTAAAATCACGTTTCATCCAGTGCCCATGTCCAATATTTCCACTTGGCAGAAAGATTTCTTCTTCGGGGTAGCCCTAGACTCTGCTGGCTTCAATCGGTTTTATTTATTGCTCTACTCCAAAGCGACTGAGCTCGGGTGGTTGCTCTCCTCTGCCTTCTTGCTGTGCGAAAGGTGGCTCTTTTTATCGACCTACGGCACCACGATTTTAGCCAGGTTTTGTTTGCTGTGTAGGTTTGTGCCTGAAATCGACTTTTTGTTTCTCTAAAGTAGCTCCTTGATAAATTTATCTTCGTTTTAGTTGCGGGAAGTAGGAAGGGAAACCTCAGATGCGGCCTGCAAGACTTAATGCTAGTGGGAAACTATCACTGAGGGGCTGGGTTCGAGAGTTGGGAGGGGAGGCAGCTACTGCGGGACCGCTTTTGGAGGTGCTGCGGGTGCTGGAGTACGACGCTGAGGAATCTATGCTCCCATCGATGTTCAAGGGCTGATTAATTTTCTAAAATAGAAGTTTTTTGCAATCTTGTTTCTATTAATAATCTAAGACTTCCAGCAGTCGCTTAGACGGGTGTAGGATGTGCTATAGTACGGACATATCGAACTTTTGGGCGAACCATGGTTGAAGTATAATTTTGAGGAGGAACTATGCATTAATTTTAGTTTTTTGGTGTTGGAGGGTTGTGAGGTAATTCTAATCTGCAAAGACTTCGTTCGATTTAGAAGGTTTAGGGCTAATAAAAGCTTCAAATTATTTGATTGCCTCGTTCTTTCCCAACAGAGTAAAAATACTGAATTTTACGGCTTACCCCACATTCCAAACACCCAACCTCCAACCCTCAGTCCTGCACAATTTTCAATTTTTTCTGCATCCAACTGTATTTTTTCTCTTTTTTTGATTAAAAGCACCCAATAATTTTAATACAATGAACGTTGGAGAACAACTGCAGAAAGGCCACATCCTCAAATTCGTCCACAACGGGCGAACCTTCAACCCGAACGTGGGGATCAAGACCTTCCCCAAACAAACCTACGGAGTCAGTCAGTAGTCCCCCGAGTAGTTCCAGCAATAGTACACTCTGCTTGGCGACTACGGCTACATATATAAATACTAGGACGCCAAATAATTTGAGTATCCCAGCCAGAGGAGCTATTTTGACGTGCATCACTGTCTGGAGAAGGGCGACCCTCGTGCCACTGCAGCGAGGGTGCAGGAGAATTCGGTGGCTTTCCATCGGAAGAAGGGCAGGTTGTCATAGTTCATGGATAAGAATGGCTGGATGTCTCCTGTGATGCCTCTTATGGGCTTCGAGAGAACTGAGGATGCCAGAAATCTATCGAACAGGGATCGCACCAATCGTATAAGCTCACTCAAACCACGCATAGCCTACGAGAACCCAGCTGAGGTCAAAACGAAGGTCAACCAAGCCTACTTCAGCACCATTTCTGGGCTGATGAGCTAAAAACTGCGGATCAGGAAGAAGAGGCAGGATCTGGTAAAGGGACAGGTGCCTGCAATGCCGAGGGTGATCGGCTAGAAGCAAGCCCAAGCCGACCCCATACACTTGTAGAATGTAGAGGAAAGGATGGCCAAGACTACCAAAGATTTCTACTCCACCAGTTCTACCTTCTACAACTCTCGTGAGGCTTCCAACCTCAAGCATAGGTAGATCTCAAGCAGGGCGGGCAACTTCTACTCCAGACAAATCAATAGGTAGTCAAGTCTGCAAAGTTCCAATCCTCACACCAACCGCCAAAACTCACCCGAAGCCAACTATCGCACCATCTCTCCCTCCAAGGTATCAAGAACGGCCTAGTTGAAGAAGATAGTGGAAGATGATATAATGGCTACCTAGGAATTGAAGTTGTAGGATTGGTACCGAAAGAGTTGCCATAGCAGGTGGGACTTCAGGCCTAAGAAAGTCGATAGTGAGGAACAAGCCGAGGGCGAACTTGCGTGAGTTTGTTTGATGTGTTCTAATAATTATTCGGTATCGAGATACCTTTGGCTATGATCGTTATGCTTGTGCAGCTTCAGGAGATAGTTCAAAGGTTCGATTGAGGTTGTTGGCTATAGCTGATTGTTTTGCCTGGAGTTGGGTTAGTTCCTTTCTCCCATGCTGGGTTAATTTTATTACATCTGTATTCGAGAATATATAATAATATCTGTGTGAGATGAGCTACTCGTTTTTGTTGAAATACATCATAATCGGAGATTCACGTACGGCTGGTTCGATTTAGAGGTGGGCAAGTCCTGCGTGCTGCTGCAGTACACAGAACAGCGCTATCGTGATCATCATGAGGTCACAATCGGCGTCTAGTTCGGATCCAAGATGCTCAAGTTCAACTCCAACAACATCAAACTGCAGATCTGGGATACCGTAACTCCTTGCTTAGTCAGGCTGGTCAGGAGAGTTTCAAGGCCATCACGCGAGGCTACTACCGTAATGCAGTGGGCGCCATCTTGGTCTACGATATCTGCAGTCGCGAGAGCTTTAAGAACAATGCGAAGTGGCTGGAGGAGGCCAAATCCATGGGATCTCCTTCTCTCACTTTCATCCTCGTCGGCAACAAATCAGACAAGCAGGCTGAGTATCTTCACTCCTACCCAGACGCAGAGTCAGCTTCGAGGAAGGCCTCCGTTTCGCCAAAGAGCAAGGCATCGCTTTTCTGGAGACCTCCGCCAAAACGGGTAGCAACATCAGCGAAGTCTTCACTGTCTTAGCAGAGTCAATTATGACCAAAATTGAAGAGGGGTAGGTGGAGGTGAAGGACCATCCAGGGATCAAGGTAGGGAACTAGAAGTACTTGTGCACAAGGGAGTTGGGTAACCAGGGAAGCGATAAGAAGGTGAAGATAGGTGGGAACCTTCTGAACAAAGATGGCAAGAAAAAGTCTTGCTGCAATTGATCGCTCAACAATATGTAATGTAGCAATACATTACCTCATAACATCCTAGCTCGCCAACCCTTGCTTGTTATTTGGCTACGATCAACTCCAGCCTATAAACCACTAGATCTTTGGTTTGAATCTGTTTCGCAAAGTGGCCATATAGCTTAGACTAGCTGGGGGTCAGCTTGTCTTTGCTTGATCGTAAGCGGTTACTATGCCAATTTGATAGACTACGCAGTTTGCGGTTATTGGGGGTTGACGGTTATAAAACATGGCGCATGCTTTGATCTCACTGTCCCATTCAGCTCAGCCCGTAGCATAGCAGATTGACAGGGGTGGAGATCGGGTTGGCATTTACTGAGAGTGGGTCGGTATTTGATTGCAATTAATTAGGTAACTACAACTATAATTTGAGCAGTGGAATGTAGGCGTATAGTTCTTTGACTTCTCTGCTGTTTAGTGCGCCCTACTTGCTGTTAGTGCCTATCTACATCGTCCTGTCGCCCCTCTGCATAATATCCTCTTCGCTGTTCTAGGCTGCGCTGGGAGTAAGCTTCGATATCGACGAGCAGACATCTCTGCTGATTTTGGTGCTGCTGGTGATCTGGAGCATTTCGGTGGTGTACGTGATCCAGCTGATCCGCAATAGGAGCTACAAGTCCATATTCTTCTACTAGTTCGTGTTCTACCTGAGCTGCTTTAATTTCATACTGATCGGTATAACCTACTCGCTGCTGCGCAGGGAGGACCTGCTGGAAGAGGTGTTGGCCAAGGTGTTCTCAACCCTCATGCTCATCTATTTCGCCGAGAAAATCAAAATCAAGACCGACAGCTCCAACGAGTGCAAAATATGCTTTCAGGAAACCTATCATGACGACTGTTTGATACTGAGCTGTAAGCACTTCTTCCACGAGAAGTGCCTGTGGGACTGGCTCTATATCAAGAACCAGTGCCCCCTCTGCTCCAAGCCACTCAAGTGACCCTATAATCATTCATAGTGTATAATCTTTAAAATACCATTTCTATACTACTCATCCATCACCCCACCACAGCACCCACTACGGCCATCCTACCCGCCTCTGTTTCTAACTTCGATGGGCTGACAACCTTCTGGGTTGAGATAGAACATGAGTTCTTTTTATTTTACTCGATGATGAAGTGTGGTAGTTGAAGAGGGATGGTTGGGTGGTGAATGTGTAGGTGTTCTGAGGAGTGGGTGACTAAATAATTGTGTTTTTGAAATAAGTGCGTAGGTTGTTAAGGGTTATAGTGTTAGTATTTTTAAATTATATCGGCGATTTCCGTAGTTACCCACGCACAACTATCCAACCAAGCTTCCATCTCTCATACCATGGCTCCGTCTCTGTTTCAGATAGTTCGCACTGGATAATGGCTAGACTGTTCGGTTGCTGGAGTGTCTGGTGTTTCGCAGCCAACCGAACTCCATATGCAGCATTGGCACTCCTTGGATAAGTAGCACTTGCAGTATACATCCCTATCTGACTGAACGTCTTGGTATCTTGGGTTATATTGGAGCTGTGAGGAGATGGGACAAAGTGAGATAGTTTAAAGTGGGTGTATGGAGATGATGGATGAATGAGTCAGTGATGGATGGATGAGGTGGTTGGAAATCACATGAATATACATCTATCTGTGGGTATCATTGTTGGCCGATGAAGGTCCAGCCCTCGAGCTTCTGCCCTGGCTCCGACTTCTCAAAAGACAGCTTGATAGTGTCTTTGAGGTTCCACTTGGGCTCATCGATGGGCGGCATCTGCTGCTTGCGGTTGAACACGTCCTACCAGTTGACGTCCTTGAAGAAGGGGTGCTATTTGAGCTATTAGGAGTCCCTCTAGGCGCCCAGCCGTCTCCGCGGGTCACGGCACAGCAGCTTCTTGATTAGATCCTTGGCCTCCGTGGACATGGTCTTGGGTATTTTGAGGGGCCCCCTAGGTTAGATTCAAAGGTACCGTTTGATGTTATCGAATAGGACCTCTTTTTTAGAGTTGTAGTAGGGCGGCATGCCCACAATCAGTTCGTAGAGCAGCAGACCGACCAGGTACCAGTCCACTGTTCTGGAGTGCCCCTGCTTGGACAGGATTTCGGGGGCGAGGTATGCCACCGAACCGCAGAAGCTGCCAGTATTGTTGTTATAGATGCCCTCCTTGGACAGCCCGAAGTCAGTAAGTCTGCAGTGCCCCTCCGAGTCCAGCACCACATTGTCCGGCTTCAGATCCCTAAACACTATCATGTTCTTATGCAGTGCCTCAAAGGCCAGGATGAGCTAGGTGATGTACTTCCTGGCCTCCTCCTCGCAGACCAGCCTCTTCCTGCTGATGAGTTTGCCGAGGTCGCCCCCCGGGTAGTAATCCATGACCAGGAACAGCTTGGTGGCGGACTGGAAGGCGAAGTTGAGTTTGACCATGAAGGGGTGGTTGATGACGCTCATCACGTTCCTCTCGGTGAGGGCATACCGCTTGAGGTTAGAGGTCATCACTTTGTCCTTGCTGAGGACCTTCATTGCAAGCAGTTTCTTGTTGGGGTCTCCTTTCTTGTGGCACAGGAACACCTCGCCGAAGGACCCCTGGCCCAACTTCCTATGAAACACGAAGTGCTCAGTGGTGATGCCTGCGGAGTCGATCATGGTGCGCTCGATGCGGTTGGGCGTAAACTTGTGGGTGATTTTGGCCTGTGCGTACTCCTGGTACTGCCCGTCCTCTTTGAAGCCGTACTGGTAGAAGAGTTTCTTGAGGGAGGGGTCACAGCAGTCGTGGATGGGGGTGAGTCCGTCCTTGTTCTTGGCGATGCTGCACTTGGCCTCCAACAGGAAGAGGATGATGTCCTTGTAGCCGTTCTCAGCTGCGAAGTGGAGGGCGGTGTTGCCGTCGTAGTCGCGGGCGTCTGCGTCGATTTTGTAGTTGAATAGCATCTTGACCACCTCCATGTGACCTCGCAGTGTGGCGATGTGCAGACTGTTCCTGTTGAACTTGGTCACTGCGTTCACATCGGCCTGGTGCTGGCAGAGTAACTCCACGATGTCGTCGTGTCCCTAGTAACAGGCGAAGTGGATAGGGGACCAGTCATCGAGAGCCTTATGGTTGACCAGGGCGGGATAGCTGCCCTCGCCTTTCTCCAGAATGGCCCTGGCCTCGTCGTACTGCCCCTGCTCGCAGTACTGCCTGAGTCTGTCGTTGTTGCGGTTGACCTGCACCCAGAAATCTTTCCAGTTGATGGTCATATGCTCCACACCTAGCTCAACCCATGCGTACTGTGGCGTCCCTCGGAGAGTTTCCTGTCCACGAACTCCTCCATCTCCTGGGTTTAGATCTCCAGCTCTTAGCCAGTATCAAGGTTTTTGATCCTGAACCGGCCACTGTCGTTTTCGGCCTCGTTTTACTGTTCCTCCTCTTCCTCGCGGATTACTGAGGTGACGTTGATGTGCTGCTTTTTGTAGCGGTCGAAGATGGCCGAGTTGGCAGCATTTTGGGCTGGAACTTACGGCTACTCTTCCTCGGAGGATTCGTATTCGTCATCGGAAGGAATGCTGTCTTCGGAGGCTGGATTGGGCTACTGTTTGGAGCCCTTCGACTATTTAGTTTTGTACATAACTACGGACGAGTTAAATATGAATTTTGATTTTATTGAAGGTTGGGTTATAATGACTTGCAATAAATTGCAACAGAGTCTCGCCCAGGGTGGCTAGTTCTCTACTAAGGCCGTATCTTTTGGAGGAAGGGTTGAGTGTCTGCAGCAATCTGGATGAAACGCCTGCTAGTTACAGGATATCCCTCATTTTAAGGGTTATGAGTCAGATTACTCAAAGAGTAAGGTACTTGGCAAGTTTAGAAGGCATTATATCAAATACTTATGTTTAATTAATAACAAGTGCTTTAATGGTCCAAGCGTTGTTCGATGGCTATTTAGAGTAGCTGCTTTTACCGAATATGGATCTTACTAGGAGCACTCAAAAACTAGATATCAAGAGCTCTTGTTTGGCTCTCCACTCATTCATTACATTGTTGAAGGGTTGGTCTCCCAAATAATTATAATATCCGTTATGGGAAATCACTGCCAAATTTGCGAAACCCCTGAAAACGACACGAATCGGCGCAAGTAAATGGGCCAAAAGCTGACCAACTAATCAAAAACCAACCCTGTACCGAATAATGAATTTTTAGGGCAGTAAAGCATCGCATAGTAACCCTTGATCTATGTAGCCGGCCAAGTGTATCGAAAAAAGATGAAGAATACTTCAACCAAATAACCACCAACTAACCCAAAACAAGCAAAGTGGGCCTTTAAGAGGCAATCATAACCAAGACATAGGAAGTGAGGTTCAAGAACGGAGTGATTTACAAGGGAGATTGGAAAGGAAACGTAAGACATGGGTATGGGGTACAAATCTGGCCGGATGGGGCCAAGTACTAAGGTTTTTGGGAGAACGGCAAAGCTGCAGGCAAAGGCAGATTTGTTCATGTCGACGGAGATGTCTATGAGGGCGAGTGGAAGGATGACAAGGCTTCGGGCTATGGAGTCTACCTGCATAACAACGGAGCAAGGTACTAAGGTGGATGGCTGCAGGACTATCAACACGGATATGGGAGCTAGAGCTGGGCTGATGGAAGTTCCTACGTAGGACATTACCATGAGGGCAAAAAGCATGGAGAAGGGAAGTACATTTGGACAGACGGCAGCTTTTATGAGGGAAGCTGGGTCGACAACAAAATCACAGGGTTCGGGGAGTATGTGTGGGCAGATGGCAGGAAGTACAAAGGCGAATGGCTGAACAACCAAATGCATGGCAAGGGAGAGTACACCTGGAAAGATGGGCGCAGGTATCAGGGCGAATACTAGTTTGATAAGAAGCATGGGTATGGGTCGTATACTTGGGCTGATGGGCGTCAGTATGTTGGATAGTGGGTCAACAGCAAAAGACACGGCAAAGGGCGCATTATCTCAGTTGAGGGGTACGAAAGAGAGGGGATTTGGGAGTAAGATAAAAGGATCCGTTGGCTGGACAGCAACCAAAACAACAGCACTTCTCAGCTCAAAAGTACTTACAGCAAAGTATCGTGATACCAAGTGCTTTAATTGCCTGATTTCCCAAACTCAATAGACAACTGATTATCAGTCAAGAGAGTACTAACCACAATCAGCTTATAATCAATTGCCGGACAGGTAGAAGAAGTCATTTTGGAATTCATTGTTGGCTCCGAAGTTGTAGCAATCCTTCTACTTGCTGCCCACCCATTCTTCTTCAATCTTTATCATGGAACCCACCACGTTTCTACTGCCCTTGCAGACGTTCTCGTCGTTGAAGTCATCCATCTTCATCTAGAAGTCTAGCTGGTTTATCGAGGGTAGAATCAAATGCCCACACTTTTCTTCCTTGAAGGTGTCTCTGACTGAGCTCACATTCTTCTGCATCTGGTTGAAGATGTCCCTGAAGGAAGGCCTCTCATCCTGCTTCTGCTTCTTCTCAGGCTCCAATTTAGGACTTCTCTCTTGCTTCTGACTCTCTTCTGATTCTTCCTCTTGCTCGATGGATTTGCACTTGATGTCGTAATTTTTTTGGATGTAGGAGTAGAATCTGTTTTTGATCTTGTTTTAGGGGCGGCCGGGCAGCTGCTTGCTGATCTAGGACCACTTACGGCCCAACAGGCAGTAGAGCTCGATTATCTTGCGATCCTCTTCATCAGACCAGTCTTCCTTCTTGATTTTGGGATCCAGTTTGTTTATAAAACGTTCTCTGATCTGCTTGCCGGTCTTGGTGCCGAGCATCTCCGAGAGCAGCTTCCAGTTTTTGCCTACTTTCTTCATCATCTTTCTGATAGACTCGTCTTCTTCAGGCGACCAGATCTTTCTGTGGGCTCCATTCTGAACAATCCGCCTGTAGCGATGCAGACACTGGTTTTAGTTACGGTCTGTCATCAGTGAGGCGATTACTCCCCACTTTTTGGGGTGCTACTCATAGAGGGCAATGAGCTGCTGGTCTTCTTCGGGGGACCAGGTTTTGACTTTGCGTTTTTTACAGAGCTCATTCTTCTGTTTAACCTCAAGACTGACTTTTATTCCGTCTTTGCGTTAAATGGCTTTGGTAAATTGTCCGCAACCTTCGTATTCCATGGTTTATTTATAGAAGAAAATAAGCTCTAATTAATTAAAGGTATAGAGGTTTATGGTTTGGGAAATAAAATCCAGAGCCTAGTTTATGCAATAGGCGGGTTATTGCGGGAGGGAAGGAGGGATGCCCATTTAGGGAGTAGCTATAATATGAGGATTATAACAGCCAAATTCAAATGTTAAAAAATAAAAAGAATAATAAAGACAAGACTGCCAAATAGAAGAACCAGCGCATTCTCAACATCTACTCTTCTCATCAGACCTCCCTCGATGCTGTCTGCAAAGGCACCTCTTTACCCCTCAAAAAAAACAACCGCTCTTCGATTACCAATTATAACAAACCCAAGGACTTAAACAAAAAGGACAAACCCAAGAACCATGCCTCTACTACCAAAATCAAGGCGCCTGAAGTTTATGAAAGGATACCAATCAACATCAGCAACAGCAACACCAGCAGCGAAATTGAATTTTCCAACTATGGCGAAACAGTGAAGTAGGAGCCCAGGCCAGCCAAGAAGCACCTTTCAATCGATTGCGATGACCAAGCCCTGATCCGTGAGATCTGGCAAGTGGGCAAAAAGCGAAAAAATTTGGAGTACCAAGCAGCCACCAAAATTCAAAAAGTTTTTAGAGGCTACCTGACTCGCAAGTTGCTTCTCAAGTACGCCCAGCAATACGAGGAGAGGCTCATTGAGGAAAAGAACAAGTTGAGGAGAAAAGCAACCTACCTTTAGTAGAACCAAGATAGCAGCTTTTACAACTCTGAACTCAAAAAGTCCTATTTCTCATCCTCGAAGGACTTCAAACAGAAAACTATCACTTCTAATAGCAAGGAAAAACCAAGCATCTTTGAAGTGGAGTCTTCAATAGCGATCAATGAATATGAACACTTCCAATCGATTCAAGACAATGAGTTTTTGCTCAAGCCTGAGGAATAACGAAAACTTTCTTTCGTAGACCCTGTTAGTATCACTCTTAACTAATCTTCGATTGCTCAACAGCAGGAAACTTCACTATCCTTCGGACAATAGGCTCAGCCTTCGCCTCATTTCGTTCCTATCAAAAGCTCATTGCGCAAAAAAAGTCGGGGAGAAATGATGTAAAGTCCCAACAAAATGGATAAAGGGGTTTCTACCATTTCCGAGGACAAGACTCGAGATGGGGCTTCTCAAAACATAAGCATGAGTAAGCAATATAACGAGAAGGAAGAGGCTAGTAACTTAAGTAGCATAAAGAAGTAAGAGTTGCTAGCTGAACTTTACGACGCTAATGTTGAAAAACTACGATCTTCTTAGAAGGCAAAGTGGGAGCAGGTCATCAAGCTGGTACATAGCAATTTAAAGGAGCATTTAAATGCTGATAGAACTAAAATACTAATGTCCACCATCTTAGAGTTTTCTGTAAAAAACAGAGAAGAATTGAATAGTTTTCCTCAAGAATAAGCAAAATAAGCCATTTTTGTTACTCCAACTACGATTACTCATCGACTGTAGCCTTAATAACACCAAATAGCTTAGCAAAAGCAATTTCGGGACTTCAAAAAGAAACGATGGGAGGAATAGAACGATGAGAGCTAAATTGAGCAGCCTAAGAGTGATAACAGAGTTCTGTCACGCAAAACAGAATAAAATGAGAGTATATTTGAGCGTACCTAGAAAATGAAGCAGTACTTCCTGCAGAATATTCTAGTGTAGGACCTACGGATAGACAAAATGTTGTAGCTCAGGTAGAACATCCTCAGGCGTCGTGAAAGCAACTGCTTAATCGAACTCAACAACCTCTTGTAGAACAACATGCTGACTCAAGACGAGTTCATCTAGAGGCTGACAAAGCTGAGCAACACCTTCCGCAAACAAAAGACTGATATTGAGCAGACTAAACATGAAATTTACCAAGGGTATAAGGCGCAGCTACAACTTTTCAAGTCTGCGGCTCTTGATGCGAAATATTTAGGCTACTATCTCCCTTTCTCGAGATCTATGCAGATCTTTCCCAACTACCCCAAATGGAGGTTTGATGATCTTATGATCGATGAGCTCAATCAACTCACCAGTAGACGGAAATAGCTTCAAACTAGTCAGAAATCAATCAAAAAAATGCCTTAATAATAACATTTAGAAGAATTCTAAAGCCAAGAGAAAGAGCAGCCTTAAGGAAGAGAAGAGTTCTTTGAATCAGAAGAAGAATAGTCAGTAAGCTTCACTTATGAGTAATCCAAAATCTATAAAAAATGCCAACCCTTTAGCTTAGACATCACTGACTTAGCTTCTAACGAAATCATGAATTCTCCGAAAAATATGAAGCATGTATCTCCTTTTGGACGTTACTCAGCTGTCGCTGTGTTTTAGTAGCTCTCAAACTAGGATAATTTCGAATAGACTAACTTACTGTAAATTGAGGGGAAATAGAATAACAAATAGTAAAAAGAACTATAGTAAAAATCATAGTAAAAATGCCTCAAAAGATAGAGGTACCAAATAAGTTAAATTTCCTCAGATGAGTAATAACCAGAAAAAGCGAATAAGAAGGTGGACGACCTGACTGACTTCTACATTAAAAAGCTGGTTTGGTAAACTGTGGGCGATCTGTATTAGTCTTCTAAATTGATCCCTTCTCTAAAGCTAAAAAGAAATAAACTGGCTATGGAGGCTGTTACAGTAAGTTAGAAAACGTAGTTTTTATAGTTATGTGGAGGTAATTTACCAGACTTCAGGCTAGTCAAAAATAGAGTAAATCAAAAAATGTATCCGAATTCCAAGTAACTTTTGGTAAGTATGAGAGAAGTTGATTAAGAACAATAAGAATCCTAGTATTTATAAATAGGTCAATACTAATATATTCTTAATCAATAAATTTGCTTTACTTTCATCGAAGGCTTTCTTTAAAGGAATAGCAAAAACAGAAAATCTCTTTCCAAATCTGCAGATTTATGCGTTGATTTTAAACAAGAATATCAATAATTTGGAAGTGACAAACTCAAAACCAAGGTTTTTTAGCGTCGAATTGAGACTTCTAAGCTGAGAGAGTCAATCTAGGAGTCTAGAGAGTAAATCTTACGCATCGAATTGCATTGCCTGTTAGACGCCTGGAACTAGCAACTCATCAAATACCGTTAAAACAAGCTGGGCTACAGCGGCATCGGACTGAACGAAATAAGCCTATCCCTGATTGACAGAGTCTGCCGCGAAGTAACAAACTAGAAAGAATACACACAGATGATGCTCTAGACCAAAGAACGGCTGATGAACATAGTGTCGATGGATAATATGTCGGAGAGACTCAGTGATGAGTACAAGGACGGAGTGAGTGGCAATGACTCGCAGTGGATTCTGTACACCCAGTAGGCACTTGAGTATGGCTTCGATTTGGCCAAAATAGTTGAACTCTAGCTCATTTTCTAGTCCCTTGATGAAATCCATAGCTTTTTCGAGCCCAACAAAATCAATTTCTAGAGATCAGAGTCCTCCGAAATGGCATCCCTTGACGGCGAGCAGGAGCAGCTGCTGGACAGGAAAATCAAAGAGATGTAGCAATTCGGGTAGAGTGATGAGTAAGATTCATTCTACAAATGAGAGGACAATACAAATGATGTTATATTCACTTTAGTTTTCCAATCCAGTCCTATTCCTTGAGCTGCCTTTTCTTACCCCTCGGCTCGCTGTATTTGCCTCCCTGACTCTTCTAAGATTTGCCTGAATGTTTCTACAGTTGCGAGCAGGTCTCGTGCTTCTGTCTGGCCTGCTTTGTAGATTTTAGTTTGAGCAGTTTCTACTGCCGTAGCTAGCGTAGTTCTATGAAGAAATATTAGAGGAGTGGCAGCTTTAGATAGTTGTCGATTGTTTTGCCTTCGTATTCGTGGATGTTTGTGGTGATTTATTTAGCCTTTTATTAGAGAGCCAGACCGAGGTAACGCTAATCGTCTTAGGTGAGGTAATCGATAAATTATGAAAGTTTTATTGCGACTGACTCTTCGTAAAAGTTATCCTTTTTGCGTCTCTTTTCACTAATCAGCTACGCTAAAAGCAGATCTATTTTTGTATGAATTGGTGCACTTTTAGATTCTTACTTCTCTATTGTTATGAATTGCGACTTAATTTGCTGGTTGCGTTCAGTTTTCACAGTGGTTAGTTACAACTGCGCTGCTGGGGTGATAGAACTGGCTAAGTATTGCGAATAGTTTTCTACGTTGAGGAACGAAAAATCTTGGGCTTTGGGTACTAAGGGCGTTTTGTAATTGAAAAACTGGCTGACTTCTACTATGGAAGCAGTTATTTTGCTGGGTAGAGTGAAGTGCGAATTACTAGTAGCAAAGGGCAGGGGTTAGGCGAACAAATCGCAGATCTGTTGGTTATTGAACATCGAAGTGACCTGTTCGATGTTGCTCTATTTTTGGGAGTACTGTTAAATCACCTGAGAGTAGTCAACGATGCGCGACCGGTCAGTGGTTGTGGCTGAGGATGTTTTTTGGTTATAGGCTGCACTATTTTTGAGGGAGTGGAAGTGATTCATGAACTATTGAGATTTGGTGTTGTGGGTGGATGGTGGGGGGTGGTTTTTGGTCGGCATTTGACTGCGAGGTTGTTATTTACTATTCATGCATTATAATCTATTTCTAAATTTATTCACTTTTCTTGACCTCAACCAACAAAACAACAGAAAGCTTGAAAAGTGTCGTAGTCCAACCCTGAATCGCTAAACCTTAAACAAAACAAGGATTATAGTCAAATTGAGCAATAGTTTTTGATTGAGATTATTAAATGATTGGTATCATAGGTCGGGTTACCTTTCGACTGTAGTTGAACTCTAGGAATTTTATTTTTGTGTGGTTTCCAGCTGAAGTTGAGTTGCGTTTTCGTCCAATGGTTTGCATCTTGTGTCTTTTTTCACCCCCCATACGCTCAACCCTCCTGATAGAGAAGCTATACCCAGCAATAAAAATGGAGCTGTCGAGCTGCTAAGGTAAAGAGGGTAGAGAACAAAAGGCATTATCGTAGAGCCAACTCTCCCAGCGGCGGAGTTCAAAGCGAAACCTACAGATCGAGTTTTGGTGGGATAGGATTATGAACTGAAAGGGTAAAGCATTTGAAAGGTTGCTTTGATGATCATCTTAGCCATAAACAAAGTAAAAGAGTTGACTGAGAGCCATAGCAGGAAGCAAAACAGCCCACTACAGAAATAGAATATAATCAAAGAGACTTTCCTTCCGAATCCTTTCCTCTCAATCAGATTAAAGGTGAGAGCTAGGCTTGGTAGCTACCCAAGCGTCATCCACAAGTATTTGATGAGTCCTTGTTGTTTGCTCTGCACCACGAAGGGGACAATGAAGAGCTCACCGAATGTCACGAAGTTGACGAACACCCAGCTCAGACTCAGAAACACCAATGTCCGCTTATCCCTGAGCAGCAGCACCCACATACTATCCTTATTTGCCGACTACTGCTGAAAGGTGGTGTGCGCCCACTGCTAGATAGCACTCTGCTCTTCCTGCTGGAGCTCCAGCTCTCCATTGGCTGGATAATTGATGCGTAGGATCTAGTTGATGACCTGGAAGGCAGGGTTGATGCTGCCCTTGGCCAGCATGAAGCGGTAGGACTCCTTCACGAACCGCAGGCACAGAACGAAGGCCAGGATGCAGGGCACTGTGGAGGTTAGCATGTAGGACTGCCATTGTTTGACTTAGCCTTAGAGAAAGATAAACGCCAAGCCTACCCCCAGCAGTTTGCCGAACACGCTGCAGGCGTTTATTATGAGCAGACTTTTGCCGCGGTAGTTCATGGGTAGGCACTCAGTGGCGATTATAGTTGCGACTGCCAGAGTGGAGCCGAACCCACAGCCGTAGAGTAATCGCCATAGGCACAGCCAACCAAAACTTGCCTATAGTGAAAGCAAGCCGCCACTCACGATTTGCGCAGCTATGCCTAAAAGCAGCACAGGCTTCCTTCCTTGAGTGTTGGATTGTACCCCGGAAAGGATAGCACCCACTCCGACTCCCAGGTAGAAGACGGAGGTGAAGCTGCTGACTTGGTGTTGGGTGAGTTGTAGCTGTTGCTGGAGGATGGGGGTGATGAGTGAGACTGGGTAGTGGAGAGAGTACTGGAGATGGCCTGCATTCCATCGGTCATCTAAACGATGATGAGACTGAGGATGACCAAGATGTGGTATTTCCCGAAGCCCATCCTCTTCTAGACGAACCCCTAGAAGTCAAAATTGCTCTCAGTGATCATCATTATTACATTCGCCAGGGTTATATCCTATAACCCCTAATCTGCTGGAATCAGTTGAAATCGTTGCGGCTGCAATCTCTCGGTTGAGAAATCTTGTAGCTAGAATATACGGCCAAGATACCTCTCTACACATGCATTCTAATTAGTCTCAGTATAAGTAGGTTACAATTGGTCGAATTTAATAAAATGCAAGCCATCATTCCAGAATGTGCCGCCTCAAGCCCTCATCCTTCTCCCTCCTCTCCAGCTAGATCTACACTCCTTCCTCCAGCTCCATCGGCTACCGCTTCCCTTCCCCTTCCCTCCGCGGAGAGCTCTTCCCGATTTCTGCTATCTTCTACAGCGAGAAGTCACTGCGGCACACAGGACAGCTCAAGTGTGCGACACACCAAGAGTCCAGACAGATGGTGTGGAACAGGTGCTGGCAGGGCGTGTTCCTGACTTCTTCCTTGGGCTCGAAGTTCTGGAGACAGATGGGACAGGTGAGTTTTTCGGTTTGTTTGCCGGCAGCCAGCGAAGGCATGAAGACTTCGAAGTGGTCCAAGTTGGCTGAGTCATCCACCGTGTAGCCCTGCTCTCTGAAGTGCCCCATCCACCTGCGCCGCCTCATCAGCAGGGTCAGCCCCGAAACGATGGACAGCACGATGATGAAGACTATCAGTCCGACCATGATGTAGTAGTAGAAGTTGACCCCTTGGACCAGCCGCTGCTAGGCAGTCAGGCTCAGGATTGTTTTGTGCTGGTTGTCAGACAGCCCCAGAACCAGCATCTAGCTCTCTCCGTTGGGCTGCACTCCGAAGTGCGCGAATTTCAAGATGTGCGTCCTGCACTGCGACTCAAACGACAGCTAAACTGGGTGGTTGAGTGTGTTGCTAGGCAGGTATTCCTCGATCGTGCCGTTCTAGACCCAAACCGACAGTGACACCGGCACGTTTTCCTTGTCCTTTTCTCTGCAAATAGTTATGGTAATTTCAATGAACTACTCGAGTTCGATGGGCTTTATGAAGAAAAACTGGCGAGTGTAAGGGTTGAGTTCGATGAGTTCGGGGTACTGCGCGAGGGAGTCTGCTTTGGTGTTGCAGCTGCCGATGAAGCCGGGGTCACAGACGCAGTAGTTTGTGAGTGGGCTGCAACCGGCGTTGGCGGGGCAGGGTTGGATTAGAGTGCAGGTTTGATTGATTGCAGCACCAGATCCAAGCAGAAGTAGGAATATCATGGCCCCTTTTATCTTCATTAACTAATAATAACCATTAAGTATTTACGTCGATATAATCCCAACCCTCACACAACTATCAGGGTAAGAAGATAGTTTAGACTCAATCTTGAATGTGGCAAGGGTAGCAGTCATCAACCTTTTTTATGGGTGGCTCTATCTGGATTATAATTTTATGCAGGCTAATAAAACCAAACAGCTTTCATTGCCACCCATTAAAGAAGATCGAGCCACGAT
>Ga0316217_10002719_pt1 | contig 20964 bp, 11 predicted proteins | sample 1anoAmetaG_FD_203633 | JGI IMG/M metagenome (GOLD analysis project Ga0316217, IMG submission 203633) | Freshwater microbial communities from Trout Bog Lake, Wisconsin, USA - 1anoA | ecosystem: Environmental > Aquatic > Freshwater > Lake > Hypolimnion/Profundal zone | place: USA: Wisconsin...
TTATCAAAGATGAAATATTCTTCAATTTTGAGAGATTATTCTTGAAAGATAAACTTTTTTCTATACGCAAAGAATTCAGTTTTCATCTTATATATTCTTAAATATTCCTGGTTATAAATAACTAAAAAAGCTTGTAAAAGAATTGAAAGTCCTAAATGTTTGATAAGGCTGTTTACCTAACTTTTTAATATCCACACAAAGCTGTAGGGTAAAATAAAGCTGCAATCAAATATCTTCTTTGATTAATATATCCTTGCATTTGAATACTTCAAAGATCATTTCTTGTTTGCTTTGAAGCGATTACTACTTCCTGTGCTGATTCTTTTCTCATTTTATTCCTGCTCTTCTCCCTTCACAAAGACCCCAATTATCCACTGATTAGGATCAAATGGAAAGGGTTATGGATTATTTGCCTTATGACCAGTGTAGTATTGAACCTTGGCTGTATTAGTGTGGATTGCCCATGCGATTACGTTGGGTTGGTATCTGATTTTATTCAAGTTAGTGACTATCTCTAGCTATTTTATTAGATAAGTACGTTTAAGCTCACTCACCTGCAGCCTATAGTACCCCAGACCCCCAAGAATATACTAATTCTTTACATATGTACCTTTCGGCTGCCCGATATGCTTTCACATCCTTCCAAAATTGCTATGAGCTCAATTATGCGTGGATTATTGTGAAGTAGCTGGCAAAGAAAAGTGATTGCTGTCATTCTGATTTGTGTATTTTCATCGTGGATGCTTTGAAAAAGTCTTTTGATTTACTAGGAGCTTAAGCACTGGTAAATGGTTTGCCTATGCGAAGGATCTTCAATCATTACGCTGGATATCTTGACTTTTACTTTGTTAGACTGCGCATTATTTTAACAAATTTGTCTATTCCTAAGTCTTTGCTGGAATACTAAGATTACTGCATCGTATCTGTACTTTACAATCTTTATTATCAAAAAGGCAAAATAAAAGCTTTTTGGACGTTAATATCAATTACTAAACAAATATAGGTAACACTCACATCATCGCTCAAACCTCATTGATCCTTTCTAATTAGCTTATGGTCGGTCCATTTATTTTTATACATCCAGCGGAAGAGCACATAAAGAAGGTCGATGAGCAGTTCCTTGTCTAGGGGAAAAGTTTATTTATTACTTTCGAGTTCTCTGACCAACTAATTAGCGATATCAATGATTTCCGTGGGCTTATTGGTTTCCCAATAAGTTTCAGAGTACTTCTTCTTTACAAAGAACCTTATATAGTTGACAAAGCAGGTGAGAATCTTCTTTTCTTCTGCACTGCCTCCCATGATCTTCAGAAAACTACTTGCCATATCTTGGCAAGTTTAATGCCCATCGCTGAACTCGTACTACTCATCATATTCGATCTTTTTGTTGATTATTGCCTTTTAGAGCTCAGAAACACAATCGTAATTTGCGATAGATTGATCTTAATCTGCATTCTGAATTTTAACACTTGTACGTTGGTCGGAAGACGAGGCCTCCCTCGAGCTTTGTCTGTTTTAGGTTTAATGAGTGTACCAGGTGGCTAAGTTAGAGTATTTTACCTTTCCCTCATGTTTTTGCTTGACATGCGTAAAAAGTGCAGGATAGGAAAGATACCATTTTCCGCAAGGACAGCCAAATTTACGTTAAGCTTCTTCTTTCGCTTTGACAACCTGATCCTGGTTGCCTCCACTTTATTCTTCACTCATAAATTTATATAAATGCGGCTAACTAATTAACTTAGAATCTATAGGTTCCAATAATTTATTGGAAAGCAATTTATTTCCTTTAGATGGGTATACTAATGATCTGAAACATCCGTCGCTTAGCCTTCTAAATAGAGCTGGGCAAATACTTGAGACTTAAAGTTGGGCTTTAATGTTACACTTGACATTCAAGAAAAAATATTGCAAGCTCATATTTTCTTTTTTATGGTATTTACTTACAATAAATAGAGCAAAAGACTTTTTCGTTCAAATATTAAAGCCCTAAATTGCGAACTTGACTCGCAAGGAACTCTGCATCTGGATTTTTGAAACTACGAGAATTTTATCTTAAAGTCATAATGAAGAAGAATCGATTTTGAAATGGTTCGTTACCTTCATTATGTAAGGCATGAGATTCACCCTATGCTTCGAAATGATCCGTAATTTTCTCATAATTTAGTGATTGACTGGCTTACTCACCAGCTTTAGCAATCCTTAACTTTCTTATAGGTAGAAGCTTCATGATCAGAGTCATCCCCATTTCGGATCCGAGTTTGTTTGCTCTTTTTTGGAGATTCTTCTTTATTGGTTACATGTGCTACTATATCAGACTATTAATTGCATCATATTGACACCACCAATAATAAAACAGGTTGCTTCCATCGTTTGCAACAGTACTACAATCAGCACCATTTTGGAGGTGAAGACAAAGGTTTCGGAGTTTTATCTCCTCTCTGAGACATTATCTTCAGAAGTGGATTTACAAAAATAAAAAGCATTGACCTTATAACATTCTTAACAATTAGATATAATTTTTTTGAAAATATGAAAGGTTTCATGTATCTTTCATTTTATGTCAAGTTTTTCAAGCAGTGTTTGCTTTTCCTACGTTTTTGGACTTAGGACATTCTCCTGATCCAGTAACTTTTATCAGTATTCATTAGTTAACCTTCTAAAATTTATTTTTGCAGCAAAACACAAGAAATACTCATAAAAGATTCTACAGATGACAAATAGCCCATTTGATCAAGTTTAAAGCCAACAAAAAAAAGGTAGGTTTATTACTGGAGCATAGATAAAATTAATAAAAATATGATCTACAAACACAGCAACCCCTCCTTTTTTAATTTGCCTTCCCTCGAAATACTACCAGAATTGAATCAAAGTCTTCAGCTGATCAACACAATCAACATGCTTCCCAACAATCCTTCTTTCGAGAGTATGCAATTTTAGCATTCCTAACATCTTGAGCAGTAAGATTCCCTGGCTGAAAGAATATCTCATGTTAATACTACAACTCAGTCCGCCAAAAAACGAAAAACGGGTTGTACTTGCAAGAAAACACTCTGCCTCAAAATGTATTGTGAATGCTTCTCTCAGGGTAAACAATGTGGAGAAGACTGTGGCTGTCTAAACTGCCAAAATGTGCCTGGTTTCGAATAAACTATAAAAACTGCTAAAATGAGTGTAAAAGAAGGCGGCACTCGCAACTGCCTAATCTCTTAGAAGAGATGTAACTGCAAAAAATCTCACTGCATGAAACGTTACTGCGAGTGCTACAATGCAGGAGTCGGCTGTTCTGCAGGTTGTAGATGCTAATCTTGCTAAAATAAGACCTAGCATCAGAATTCTCATGAAAATATCTAAAACGAGAAGCATTTAGAAAAGGAGCATCCTCAATAACCGGGTTAATAGAAATAAATATTTTTACCAGTAGAATTTCTTTCCACGAATGCCTATCGGAGTATAGACGAATTGTCTAAATTCTACAGCTGATCTTTTATCAATTATTTATACTTATATGCTGAGGAATAGTACCTAAAAATACAAACAAACATACCAGAGAAATAATCTTAGAGACTCTACTCCTCGCAGAATCCCCATATATTACGATACTTTATACAACACTAAGCCGGCCCTTAAAACGGAAACTTCACTCAAAGCAATAAAGCTCAATAGATCTATCAATAAAAACCTAGAGTTTTCTCGTTCGAAAACAAAAATATAAAGAAATGGGCAATTTACATAAAGGACATTAACATAGTCTGATATAGAGAGTAGTTTAGGAAACGAATACCGTTAATTCGGCAGTATTAGACAGCTGCTGAAAAATGAAGATAACCAATCTATGAAAAAATCAATTTCTGATTTAAAATGGAGGCCTGCAAAAGGAAGTTCACTTTTACAAAGGTAACCAAGAGTCTTTTTATAGAGTTTGGCAAGAAATGAGTTGTTTTATTGCTGTAAGTGCTACCAGTATGTGTTTTAAGTCTAAAAAATGAGACATTTCCCCTATTGCAAAGATTAATTGTTCTTTGTAAACTATGAAAGATAAAAAATACTTTCTCTATGTTGGGAAAGGTTATAAAAATTGAAAGAACTTTCAATTTACAGTGGCAAGAAAGAAAGAGAAATCAAAGATCTGATGCATTAAGTAAAGACTCACTAATTTCATCGGATTTTGATCATCAACTATCCAAAAGACGCGAATTTCTTCACTCTAGAATAAATTGAGCAGGCCTTTGTTTATACGTATTAAAATTTGCTAAAAGGGCGTATTTTTAAGGAGAAAACTCATTTTTTTAATTTTTGTTTGTGATAAATCTACATGAAAAACTAATGATACTTGCTGTAGCTATTATCAGGAGAAATAACAAAGAATTGAATCATATCCACAATCTGATATCATATTTTTTTAAAAATAAGGCTTGACAATCATTCATCAATCATCTTCTTAGTTTTTTCTACCTTTCTTTCTAAGCCTTCTCTTTAGTTGCAGCCCAATCTTCTGGCCTGCGGTTAAAAGTCACTTGGTTTTCAGGGTAATTCAGCTGGATGTAAGATACTAATCTTTTTTCTAACAAGTTATTGCTGATTACAGTTGAACTTATTTACTTTCCTTCTTGGTACCACTTTATAGTTTTTATTGAGAAGTCAATTACAACTCGCAACTAAACACCATCAGGAATTTCGAAACCACCTCCTCTACAGAACCCTTATTGCCAAACTGTGCCATTCTTAGCGAACAATGTAATGCAATCTGGGCTTTCATGGCTGGTGGTATAGTTGCGTCTGTTTTGGCTGGCAATACCCACAGAAAAGATAGACCAATTAATTTTCTAAAGAAATACACTAAAGTAGTGTTTTCCTGTATTCGGAATAGGATCTCTGCCAAGAACCTGGTAAGATCCATAAACCCCTATTTTACGTAACACATGACCTTTAACTTCGTAGTTACTTTCTAAAAACTTGTTGTTTTAGTCAATTATTACCCAATGCTTTATACCATACTTCTATGAAACTTCAGCATCATCTTCCGACTAATACTCCTTTTAGTCAAATCCGTCTATCAAGCTTTCATTAACAGCATGCAGATAACTCATTTTAGACAGCATAATCTTCATTTGATTTTTAATCTAAATAATTTCGCTCTGAAGCTCTTTGATAGCTATTTCATTTCCACTTTTGTAAAGCCTATCCTTTCTATAGAGCAATTAGGTATCAGCTTTCAAATCAGAGAGATAGTTTTTCTTATTAATTAGTATGTTTTTATGTAGCATCTGAATCTCAAGGGCTTGGCTTTAACATTGCTTCTATAGTTTGAACAAAGTCTATCTTAGGAATGTATTCTATGCACGAACTTCTGTAATTTAGGATTGGATTAGCTTCTATTGCTTCTTTTAAGATTCACTCACTAATTTGCTGCCATCGAATTCTATTGTTTTCGCGTTTTTTGTTTTAGTTTTGGTTTTAAAGAAGCAAAGAGTTACGTAGCCAGCGTTTGAGATATTTACTCTTTGCTGGTCTTAGCTGAATTCCTGAATATATTCGAAAAGATTACGAAATGAGTGAAAAGTTTCAAGGATGATTTGGCTAGTTTAGAGATTACTTGAAAGAGTATGATCTTTGTGGAAGTAAGCAGAGTATAATCGAGAAGGATCAGTTTATTAAAAGTACCTGAAAGTTATTGATTCCTTATCGTAAACCACGTTAAGCTAATAACTGCAAACTTTTCCTGTAAACTACTGCATGGATACAAGACGGATACATGAGGATTGTAAAAAGAAGATGCATTTATAAATGTCACAATCCTTTTTTAAATAAAATGTGAATTGATTTGAATAACTTAATGAACTAGGTTTTTGTTATAAGGACAAGAATCGATAAATAATCAAAAATTCACTTTCTTGATTTGAAGGCGCTCTATACTGAGTCGAATTCATTTATATTATTAACGAAATACTCTTTTTAGTTCATCATGAATGGTTTTAAGTTGGTTCGGCTAAATCTCTCAGGTATATTTTGCTTTGATCCTTTTTAACTTCTTAGAAAGCGACTATAACTTACCTCATTCTCAATTATTGACTAATAAAAATTTCGAACCAAGTATATGGGCCTTTCATTTAGATAGTCATTACTAAATTAGAATGAATGCAAATGTATTTTCTTCTTTATTTTCACCAAATAAGCTTAGATTGATTCTCCTTTTAAGTCCATCACTTACAAAGAACGGATTATCCCTTTTGAAAATATGCCAAAAATCGATTTTCCAGTCATCAGCTATCTTTTGACTCCTTAACCATCCAAAACTCCATTGTAAATCTCCCCTTAAATCTCAATTCCTTTATTACTATCATAAAGATAGCCGATTCCAGCCAATTGCCCATCCTAAATAACTCCAACAGCTGAAATTCTTTCTTATTAGAACTGAACACTTATTTTTTTGACGTTTTTAGAATGAAGCATAATTTAGAGTTTATTAGAGTATTTACTTCTTTTTTGGACAAATCTTGTAAAGACTTCATCTGTAAAGTATTGAAGAAGTGAAGGAAACTTTTAAGTCTAAGGTGAAATAGCTTCTAATATTGTTTACTATACTAAAGTTTAACCACACTCTCTTTCTCGAATGCAAGTCCCTTTTCCCTCTAAATACAGGATAACTTACATGTAATTTACCAAATCCGAGCTCTTTTGTTTTTCCTATCCATTACTATAATCTATCCTTCGACGTTATTCATAGATGATTGTGAGTAGATATGATACTGAGGTGATCTTATCACAAAAGGGCCATTTATCATTCCTTTTCTCAAATTGCCCATAAAATAAGTTTAAGGCCCAATCATTATAAACGTTTTTCCGTTTGGTTGAGCTCCATGATATTGCCCAATAAGTACAGCCCCATTGTCATATAAACAAATAGCCTAACCTTATATCCTATCGTTTTTTGAGTAGCCATTGAAGACACCGTTTTTGAAATGTTGAAAGAGCAGTTTTTAATTTTGCATCTTTCTGCCTCTGATGAATTATGTATGAAGTAATAAAAATTATTAAGCTCTCAAAGTTGATAAAGAATAACTGATTCTCAGCATTCGCGTATTGCGGACCTACGCGCCGCATTTTCCATTCTTTCGATTTATTTGATTTTGCTGACTGTCTGTTCCTGCATTTTGACTAATGGCTCAATTTAATCTTCCAGTTTTTTACGAATTGTGTTACAAATCACACACAAAGATGTGCTGAGATGGAACTTTTTCTGATGTTCGTTAAACTATTCATTTCGTAGCTTTCTAATGCTTTGCATGCTATTCTTGATTCTTAAAAGATCCCTTTAAAGCTCTTTCTTTTCCTCCTCCTTTAGTTGAATTAAAGATTTTAGTGTGGACTAATGGCGAGCTATGTCTTAAAACAATTACTTCTTGACATCTAATCGAGAATCAACTCAAGCTAGTGAATTTTCTGCTTCAATTTAGTATTCTAAACAATAAGCTCCTACTGCGATTATTTATATTTGATCATTTACGTGAACATGCATTATTGCTTATGGTTATTGTATAAGGTTTATTTCACACTTTATCGGCAAAGAGCGCAATTCACTCGGCTCTAAAGGCATTTACCTTCATGCTCTTTATATAGATTGTTTTTGAACTTTTAATTACACCACTAGCATTCAAATTATCTCAAGGGACATTCACTAATATGCAGCTAGATTTCCTTTTTAATGACTACGGTCTAGCACCACTGACACTTTATTTTTAAGAACTAGCACGTTTATTAATGTTACGCAAACAAATTGACCTTTAAACTTGCTTAACATCCTTAGTTTTGGCATCTAATGATTCGTTCTGCACATTAATTCTTTGAATGAGGTTAAATGACGGCTACCAAAAACATTTAGCCACAATAGCGGCACTATTACTTTCTGAATTAACAGTTTTTGATATGCTCCTATAGCTCACACCTGAAGATAATCTATTTGCAGCCCTAGATAGTGCATTATACAAGCTTTTTTGGGCAAATTTTATCATGGGAAGTAATTGAGGAGATTGAAACGGCACTCTCACAGCTTTTACATCTCACTTTTAGGATCTACATCAAGGCGTTGTAAGTATTGGACCTTTTTATCATTTTGAATTGTGCTGAATTCAAAGATAATTACCATCTTAGCACTTAAATATGCAAGTTTTTTCGTTTTTTTTCCACCAATTCTACATGCAATCCTTGCAAAAGACATTATCGCACTTGTCACATGACCAATGGGGAAGACTTAGGACGCAAAGACATACAGGGCATACTACAGATTGAATAGTACTAGATGTTTGCTCGTTTTCAATGATTATTTATTCTTGGGTTACTCTTGGACCCGGGTACTCACGAATAATTGATTGGTTTAAAGCCTAGTTCATCTCTGGAATCATAATCCGATGGTTTGATAATAAGGAAATTTATATAAAACATAAACCATTTGATGCATTTTTCATCTTTTTTCATTAGTTTAGCATCTTCTGTTATTTTGAACTCTTGATGAGTGCTCTTATTATGTTGTCTGAGATAAATGTACCGCTTTTACTTCAGAAATCATTAATCTTAAGGTAAATTTGCCTAAATTCGATTAAAATTCTATGAGAATGTGGCTAGAACCTTTAAATGCTAAATTAATTGTAAAGATTAAGCAGGAAAATATCAATTCATTTTATTATTCATTTCAGCCCTCTTTAAGTTTAAGTTTGGGTTGATAGTTTATTTACACTTTTTGCTTACTTTTTTTCACTCCTTGGTTTCTTACTCACTTTGCTATTTAAGCTTAAATGCCTTTGCTTTCTCATAGATATTATATTCTGTTTTTTATCGGCAACTTTTTAACTGACTCTAGCCTAAGGTTACTCTTTGATTTAATCTTTCATAGCTTACTCATCTTTTTATTGGGTAACCCCTAGTGTACGATCTTTGAATGCAAAATACAAGAAAATAAGCACCGAGGCTAATAGAAAAAGAGTAATAATGCTCAAACCAATAGCTTCAGCGTATGGTACTTTAGTTGGGTTGCATTCTGCAAGTGTTCCACAATAAGAAACCTAAGAACTGGTAGTGATGCAGCAAGTGGCACAGTTCTGACATGAGTATTTCATCAATTATTATCTTCAAATATAGGCATATTATACAGCGGAGCAATCCTCTTTTTGCTGCGATTAGGAACTTAATTGGTTATAATCCACTAATATCAAGAAATATACTTTTTCTCTGATGAATCCCCGTTGAAGGAAAATAAAAATGTAAGCAAATTATTAATAACAATTATCATATAAGTTCCCGTTGTTTGGGAATACAAGGAAGCACAATAGGCATAATCCTTTTGATGGTTTCTCTGGTTTAAGGCTTATCAGAGTAACTATTCCAGCACCTTTTAATCTTTTTAGCTTTCGATTTGCTCTTATGTGAATATTAGATAGTTTTTCCTGCCAAAAAATCAAGGGGACTTGCCGTCCGCTTGGAATTATCCTTCTATTTGATGTAAGAATCTCGAGGAGTTTCATTAATTATAGTAAAGTACTTGCTAAACGTTTAGATGCTACTTTTTTAAAACGCGAATCCAGTTACATTTTTGCTATTTTTATTCTCCAAAGAGTGTGCACTATTCTACCATTTATATGAAATGGATGATAAAAGTGTTTAACTGGCATCTTTTTGTTTGGTCTATTTTGTCCCTGAGACCTCTGCTTTTCTTTGAGGGCTTTAAAGAAACTTACTGTGCATTTATTGCAATTCTTTCAACTCATTCGGCTTTAATTCATTGGACTTTTTAAAGAATTATTTGTTGGAAGTTTCAGAAAGTGTTTTTCGCTGTCTGTTAACTTGATAATCAACGAATGTTTGGTGAGGCAAAAAGGAGTTAATATATTTTAACGATGCATCTGTGTATTACTGAAGAGCAGGATCTCCGCTGCCAATAGTATGGATTTCTTTACTAAATGGGCTAATGGTTTTTCCTCCTTATTTTACAGTCTAATTTTTTTTTCTCATCGAAAGGACGAAGTTTTTCAAGTTCGTTGCTTTTTCCTCTTTTTTATTTTAAAAATGTTTCTTAATCTAAATCTTTTGCTGTGGAATCTATTGCTAATAGCCTAGAAGGGTCCTGATTTGTTTTAATTTTACGCTCATCCTTTCTGTTTTTTCATAAGCTTGAAGCAACGATTAATTAGGTGCCAGATCTCTTTGGCTTGTTTACTCTGCTTTTTTCTCAGACATGGAATCGTTTAAGTTGTACTTATCTTGTAAGAGTCTGTTGATTCTTTTCGTGATGTTTTCTAGCTTAGTATTAGTTTGCGATGTTTCATCCATGATAAATAATAAAGTTAATACCTCAAAACGAGTCTATGAAATCTAGATATTTATTTAGAGATTAGCGGTTATTGATTCTTTTTAGTCTAAAATGCTCGTTTTGTTTCATTTCAAATCTCTATCGTTTCAGGATAAAAGCTACCCTTTATAACTAAAATTCTTATTACATTTTTTCACTATGCAGTTTTGCCTAAAAATGCTTAGGTCTTTTGGAAGTACCCAAAGAATAGACTTCCTTTTTCGACTCTCAAATTCATTCTTTTGTACTATTTTTCTATTATTACTTTAATTACACTAATAGAAATCATGAGTGAGCATTTCGAAAATAAGGTTCCCATCACAATCGAGGATATATACAACACTGTGAACCGCAATTACTAATGGGAAAGTTTCAAGTACGTTGTACCCAAAAAATACAACCAAGGCCCAATCAAACAATTGCCTCCAAGCAAATCATAGCCAAAGCTGAATTACATCGATGATGTTTTGAGAATAAAAAGGTGCATTCCTGCCCCCAACGCTTACACCATAACTACCTTAGATCGACCACTTTCAGGCAAAATGGATAAAAACCCCAGGATGACCTTAACTGATACCATCATGAGCAAAAAAAAGAGAAAGCAGTCTCCTGGACCTGGCGCATATTTTACAAGACCGCAAACAGCCAACCCCAATGTCAACAAACATGTCCCAGAATTCAGATAGCATTATCTTCATGAAGTGTAATATTTGTCTTCGTAATGCCCTGGAGTTGGATAGTACAATATAAACACGAGCAAAAGCCATGTCTCTTCTATGAAATACTTTAAGCCAGTTATAGTCAAGGAAAAAGAAAAAACCGACTAAAAGAAGGAGCACAAGCAGAAATAAAATGCGAAGACAGGGTCTGAAGTAGCCATACTGACTGGTACTTTTGAATGGATGAGCAAGCAAAAGCCTTCAACAAACAAGAATTACTTCGGAAAAAGCAAGCGGTTTGCAGTAGGAAGCAAATTCGACAAAAAGCCAGCTCCCAATTTTTACAACATAAACACAAAATGGACAGATTCCACAAACATCCTCAAAACTTCAAGCTCATTTAGTAACTTGAAAAGTGTCTACTATAATTGATCTTTTTGTTATTGAACCTTTGAAACTCTAATATAAATCATAATTGCTAATTGCAAGAAAACTTCAATTTACTCTCCTTTTCTGTTGATTGTAATCTTTCAATAAAGTTCAGAATCAGTTTAAAAGGCTACTTATTTGTTTCGCTATTTTTATTGACTAGTTTTAACTTTTATGCCAAAATTGTTTATTTTTGAAGTTTGGTTTTGTCGATAAACAATTGTTAGTATATCAGTCTTCTTTCACGTGCTGCTTGATCTTGTAGAGATATTGCCTTTTAGAGACCAACCATTCTTTGAGAAAGAAGTTTTTCTTTTAATTAATGGTTATTTATGTCCTATCTAAGATTCTCTATTTCAATTGAAAGCATATGGTTTTACTAAATCTTCAACTAAAGCTCTGCTTTAAGACATTCATAATGTGATAGCGTCTAGTTTTGTTTAAGAATTTTGTCATTCAAAAATCCAATATCTTTCTTGAGTTGGGAGAGTTCAGTGATTATACTTGAATCAATTTCTTTAAATTTTAATTACTAATTAATAAGTAAGCTTTTTGCTTTTAACCCTTCTTCAAATAGCTCAGAAATTTTCTTATACTAGCTACTCCAGTATTCTTTTTATTTCTTCAATTAGTTATTCTGTTTCTACACTTACTATCTTGAAGCCTTCAAGTTATATAATTAATCTATGTAATTTTGCTAAAGATCTCTTATATTTTCATCAATTGAGCTTCTACGATCTTTTAATTGATTTTCATAGCAAATTACAACTGTTTCTAACTTTTTTTGAAAGCTTTTCTACTAATTTTCTCTTTTTCCTTCAATTTCAGTTATTTTTCTCTTTAAATTCTCATTTTCTTCTTTTAATTTAATCATCTAAGTTCTAAGCTATTTTTCAGTTTAATTGAGTATTCTAGCCTCTTTTTCATTAATGATTCTATCACTTCTTTCAAAACTCTGTGATGCTTAGAAGGATCGGATCTAAAAGCTTCTCAAAGTTCGTTGTACCAATTAAAGCTAATTACTAAGCCTTGAGTTTATAGACTTTTGATTTTATAGATCTTTCTCTGTCATTTGAAACTTTTGAAGAAGAAATTATATTTCTAAACACTCTTACTTTTTTTCAAGTTTTTTTGAAGAGCTGACTTAATCAACTCTTTTAGTTAGGAGCTATTTTCTCTCTTCAAAAGCTTTAACCTTTCGAAGAAGATGATCTATTTTATTGTTCGCCGTATAAAGGTTTTGTTGATGAATTTAGCTTAATTTTTAAACCTCAGCCTGAAAATTCTATTTCATTAAAACTAAGTTTTAGCTGTATTGATTCTTTATCAGGTTCAGGGTCATTTTTTCTCCTCTTTTAAGCTCAGAATATCCTCCAAACTCATTTTTTGGCTTTTATAAACCATTCTTTTCTTTCATTAATTTCACAAGTTTTTAGCATTATACTTAGAGCTATTGATTTAACTAAAGAAGTTGTTTATTCGAGACCTCCAAATGCAGTATTTTATGAGAAGCACTCTACGAGCAATGCCTAGTGTGCTCAACTTCCTCATCTTTCAACTTGAGAGATTCTCTTAATTAAGCAATTTCCCTTTGGAGTATCGCCTCTTTGTTAGATGGTATATTGACATGGTTACTTTAGATAACATTGATTAAACACTAGTTTTCAATTTAAAGCACCTTGATTTGCTTATGACACTCTTTTATACTTCTCTGTGCTCTTTTTAGCTTTTGGTCGTCTACTGGATGGTTTATTATGCTGTTTTTATCCATCTGCTACAAGATTTCTCTCAACTACTTTATAGTCTACTATTTTTCTCTTATAATCCGAACGTAATCTAACTAGCTTGGAGTATAAGACTTTTCGTACATTTAAAGATCCCATTCACTATTCCTTTAGCAGTTCCTCTCACTTCTGAGCGTTTATTCTAGATTTGTGAAAGTAGTCCTTCTTTCATTGATTTCACTACTTAAGTTTGCTATCCAGCCCATCTGTTACTTGTCTTGAGAACTTTCGATCAAATATAAGTAATTTCTTTCTCTTTGCGCTATTCGTTTGCATATTGTAGCAGCTACTGGCTATTTTTTTCGATAAGAATCAAGATACTTTTTGATTTGCTCTGGGCTGGGGGAGCCTGGCTTAGCTGAGGATGTTATTTTATGTGGAGATGAAGATTTGCCTTTATTGATCGACTAATTTTGATTGTTTTCAGGAGATTATTATTTATGTTGAGGTAAGTATGCTTTTTGTTTAATTTTCATTATTTACTATTATTTTTATTAAGGGCAGAAATAATGTCACTTTAGCTCAAATTATGGTTATCCACAGCTTACTCATCTATTTGAAAAGACTTTAAGAGATCATCAACTTACTTGAAACCCTATTCAAAATGTTAAATATGAGAAATTTTTCATTGAGCCTAAGCAAAATATACTTATCTTTGATCATTTTTCATATTATTTACATAATAATTTAGGTAAGCAAATTAATAAGATAGGATTTACTAATAAAATAAATGATGAATTCATTTGGGATAATTAAGTGGAAATAATATGATTATGATTCTAGCAATTTTACGATCATTTTTCGTTTGTTGAAGGAGTGCTCTCTGTATTTTTTATCGAGGATTCATTTTTGTTTTTGAAAATGTTGCCAATCAGCTATATTTCCTTTAAATGCCACTAATTCCTCTTATTCATTTGTTTTTACTGAAAATCCATCATTAATTTGGCTTGTTATGCTTTATAGTCCATTATGTCTTTGATTGATTGTCGGTGTTGCTTAGTCAAACTTTTCTTTCCTGATCAGTGGTACTTCAGCATTGTTTTCTTCTCTTATTGGTGACACTCCATCTAAATTATTTTATGTTTACTATCTTATTCAAAGTCATCTAAAGAATACTTTAGCGTTAGCTCCTATGCTAAGCTTCCATTCTTTATCTTTCTTGGATATACCGCCTATTTATCTCATGTGTAGCTTATAGGAACTACAATCTTTCTCTGTTTTATTCTATCTGGCTTACTTCTTATGACTGAGTGTCATCTTGAGCGCCAGTTCCGTTTTCAAATGAAACTGCTGGATTGAATTCATCTGAATTGAATGGTATTCGAACAAGGCTTTCATTTGTTACCGGTGGCATTCTGACATTTATTTCTTATCCAATCAATGGTATTCCATTAATATTTTTTTGCCTTAAGTTTGTGTTTACATCTGAATAAATTACATAGTTAGTATTTTATTTAGTGTTATCTGAAGCGCGTTTTACCGTTAGCTCCTATGCTAAGATTCGATTCTTTGTCTTTCTTGTATCGACCTCCTGTTTATTTAGTGCGTAGCTTAGAGAAATAGCGCTCTTTCTGTGTTTTCTTCTCTCTGGCATACTTCTTCTGCTTTTTCTGAATGAGTGTCATCTATTTCGTTAGCATGGCCATTCATCATTCCGTTCCGGTTCATTTATCAAAAAATGATAATTAATCGAGAAGACATCAATAAATAAAACAGTGCAGGGGTTCATGAGCTTGAAGAATAAAACTTAATATGCTCGATTAGGAATCTTACTTTAAATTATGAATATCTCTAAGATCAGTCATTTATTTAGATAAAATCTTTATTTATTAGAATCCTACTCATTAAATCCATACAAAAAAATAATCTAATCATCCTTAAAAGCTTAGAAATATAAGGTAATAGAATGGATAATAAGTAAAAGTTGAAGCATGATAAAAGTTATTGCTAATAATCATAGTTATTCAATTTTTCTCTATTTTTCTACTTTCTGCTAATTACCAATTTATTGATTCTGCTATGGTTTTTGCTGGTTCTAGCTCAAGTTCTCTTCTTAGGTCTGACCTCTTCTATGTTAGGGGACAGTGCCATTTTTAATTCCCTACACGAAATCATTAAGCTTCTCTATGTTTAGGTTTTTGATATCTTCACTGAAAATAAAGCATTTATATTGCTTGTGATCTATTACGACCAACCGATTTGCTGTTTGATCAGGGTCACTAATCCACTCTACTAAATGCTCGTAATCAGCTTCACCTTTCGTTAAAGTTCCACAAACGATATCTTTCTTTCCTTGACAGTAACTATTTAACAATTAAATTTAAGAGTCAACTGAACCCTGTTCTCCTTTGTTTACCAATCCTAGAATGAGCTTGTACTTTTTTAGTCCAGCCTTCAACTTTTTAGGCACATTAGAATCTCCCAAACTCACTAAAACTGGGCCGGTTTATTCTTACAGCCAATCCAGAACCTATGTTAAAGTTCTTTCTCCGTTGAAATGTTCAACTTCACCATTCTATTTTAAAAGGACTATTTTGAATGCTCGTTCTTCAGTTACAAAGTAAAAAGGCAAAGAATTGAAAAACACCGGAAGCTTATGTAAAGGACTATTTTGGGCAATCCCAGAAATCGCAACTGCTGGCTTTCTAATGTCTTTCAAGTTAGGAACTATCAACAGCCTTACTTTAGATATCGAAGTGAGATAGTCAATTATAGCTTCTGTCGTTTTTTCTCCCTCATAATCGAATCCCTACCCAGAAATAAAAACTTTAAAAGCTGGGAACTTTGATACAAACTGCTAACTGGCCAAGTCTTTAAATTCGTCAGCATCTACTGATGCAATGACGATTTGGGAGCCCAACTATTTGAAGTGTTTCCCAGCAGCCTCATATGAGGAAACAAAGCTGCTGCAGTTCTTGAAAAAAGGAGAGTAATATTCAACAAACACTATTTATTTGCTTCTGATAAGTTGATTGTGAACTTTGTCATCTATATTTAATACATTTTATGACTTCATTCTATCTTTAGACTCCTTGATGTAGTCGAAATCAGCGTTTCGTTTAGAATCTTTTGCATCTTTCAAAAAGATTCTAAATTAGCTCTCTAAATAAGTATTAAGTTACCTATAAATGGCTAGTCTCTATAAAGATAACCTCTTTGTGTACTGGCTTTAGAAAGAATCAGGCTACTTCTATCTTGAAAAGGGACAAAGTTCCCCACAAGTTCTTCATAAAACTAGCTCTATTTCTATACCCTGAAGCACAGAATGTCCAGGGCTGACTCATTACAGATTTTATCGAGAGCAGGCGTTGCATCAATGCTTATCTGATCATGGTGATCGTAGAAAATCAAAATATGATCCCCCTCGGCTTACTTGCGGAAATAATCGAGGTACTCAGGTTTACTAACGGACATAACACGATCCCTTGTCCTATGGAACAGCTAGTAAGCGAATAGCCTTGTGTTAATAGGAAAATGCAGCTTCAAGTTCTTTTGCTAATATCCCAAATAGAGGCTAAATGCCTTCTCGGTTGTCTAGATCTCATAAAACTCAATTCCTATGTACCTGCTCAGCTTCGTCGCAGCAAGTTGAATCCTTTCTGTTTTGTTCAATCCACCAAATACCAAAAAGGCTTACTTGTATTGCTTCTCCAGAAAAATCTGAGGAGTGAGCTTGGGGAAATCAAGAAGATTGATACTTTGAAACCAGCTATCTATCGCTTCAGCTGTAATGGCTCCCTCATAGATGATTTGGTTTCCCTCGACGTAAAGAAAGATTGCAGGATAATGTGTGTTCTGCAAATTACAGAACTTTTCTTATTGCGCACAGTTGATTTGAGCGACTTGATATTCCCTTTTGGCTGTGAGCTCATACAGCTGGTTCAGCTACGGAACAACATGCTTGCATCCCTCGCATTGAGGATGATAAAGGTTAAGTAATAGAATAGGGTAGGTTCGAATCGAAGAAGAGGAGATATCTGGGATAGCACAGAAGACAGTGATCGCGAAAAAGGTACACACGAGAGCAAGATATCTTAGCTTCATTAACATTATATCACACGTTTTTATCAGTTAACATTAATTACTTCGTTGGGAAAGTTTATAATCTCCATATATCGATGACTGATGACTGAATGTCATTTGGTTACTTATTTATAACGTCAAAAGTAAAAGTGTAAATCAAGGTACAAATAATGAACATATTTTGTAATCTATCTGGGTTATTGGCATTTGATTACATTCTAATTCAAATTTCCATTTCATTCGCCCCAAATCAATATATTTCATCTTTTATTTATTTTATATCAATAAGCTAAATAAACCCTGCAATAATAACTGGAGTTATCTTAGGAGGTTTTACTAGGTAAATGTGAACTGAACTGGTTAGAAACAAAATCATTTTTAGTGGCTCTAAGTCTACACCCTCTATATCGTATGATCCTTATTACTCTGCTCTTTAATCTCCGATTTCAAGGACTACTCAACCATCTCCTCAGTCTTCTGGTCCTATGAATCCAGTATGTCTTTTCTCATCAGAAAGTTATCCTGGATCCAAAATGCCAGCCCATTCATAACCACTGGAACTATTACTATCACTACGAAAAGTTAAAGTAGCTGAAACTATTCGATCCATCCCATCGTCGCATTTGTTATATTCTTCAAAGGATCTTCAAGCCCGAACTATAACCCAAACAGTATTGATTTGCCGACGATTACTATCAAAATCCACACTCCCAGCTGTACTAGCCAAGCCTTATAGTTGATACTAAGTAAGCCAAAGTATACCTGAACTTTTCGACGATATGAGTAGGTTATTATTCATCATTTTAAGGGGAGTTCTCGACAGTAGCAGCTTTCATAGTCGAATCTTGCTTTTCCAAGGTATGCTAGTCAAGCTACTAGTTTAACACTTCTATTTTGGGTTGTGCTTCGAGATTAGTGTCACCCCACTTTTAAAGTTATAAATTTTGCTACTATTTAAGTTCATATTTTTTGAATTTACCCTAAGTCCCTTCAGCAAACTCCCCGCGGACGACTACCTTATCTATAAAGTAGTAGTTGCCACTCACATATTAAAATTTGCCTCTTTTCATGAAGTGCCGTTCTATGTTGATGAGGCAGAAGATGCAGATTAGAACTCCGATGGTGTTGTCGAGGATGTTTGTGGTGAAGTACCATAGGCACTAATCCGAAGAGTGATCCTTATAAGTAAGCGCAATCGAAATAGTTAGATTAATGAAATGAGCAAAAAATTGCGAAACAAGCTGCTTTGATGTATCGAATATCCATATTTTCCAAGGCCGAGGTGGTTTCTATGCAAATCGTTTCACAATCAAAACCGAAAAAGAAAGCACACCTAAACTTATCTGAATTATCACGCCTACTAAACCTACCATGTTGCAACTATTGTTCTTATCGTCCTCCATCACAAATCCCTATTATAAACTAACACAAACCAAACGTAGCAATAAAAAACTTCATAAATCAATGTACTTCTAGAAGTCCTCCGTAAAATCTAACTCGCACTTTTACTCACCTTCAATTTTGGATTATTAGAGTTAACTCTTTTCAGAAGCAGCTAAAAGTTCTGAGGAATTTTGAGGTTGGTTTTACTGAAATTGGATGTTATAATTGGGGGACTACTCAACTTGCTAAGTGAGTATTTCAACGAAGGATGAGGTTTCTTACTTTAGGCTGCCTGAAACTGTGCTTTTAATCGTTTTCTCAAGCTTTTCTTTTTTCCTTTTGACCAATTTGACTAAATCACTTTGAGAAAGCTTCGTTTTGAGTTTGTTTTAAAAGATAAGGAAAAACCTGTTTTTGATCGAATTTTAGTTTCTTCCTTCAATTAATTTGGTCATTTTGGACCATTTCTTCCCATATTTTAGAAATAGGCAAATCAAGTTGTAGTCCTAATCACTTGTCCATTGACCCCTAAATAAAAAAAGTTATACTTTTTCAGATTCGGACGCAAAAAACAGGTATAGTGTTCTCTGCACTGCTTTCCCGTTCTGTAGATCTTATCTTAGCCACAATCATACAATTTTTCACTAATTTTTTTCCAGTTGATTGAATCCTCTTTCAACGACTAAACCAACCTAAATAACATCTGACTTTCGGATGTAGACCAAGGTTGTTGAGATATATTCGGAGAAGTTAAAGAAAGGTACCTAAATCTACAAGCTGAAGGCTCCCTATAAGGAATGCATTAAGATATCTTTTCCCAATCCAGCTAATCAAGTGGCTCATTTATTATTCCATGGGCGGTCTGATATTTCCTCACGATAAAGCAAAGTAAGTTAGTTTACTCGATTTTCCAGTTCTTTTTCTGAAAGTTCGTCTTATTTTTCTCAAATAGTTTCTCAAGAGCAATTCGAGCTTCAGCATCCGAGTAAATCTACATTTCACCTCTAAACTTGGATATATTAGCAACTGGTTATCTCGCTTGAACTGTTTCAGAGGCTAACGATATCAGATATTCGAAAGCATTGAGGCAACACTAAATTGAAGGCTAGGGCTAATAAAGGCACATTGATTCTTCTGTAATTTTAATGGAAAACAAAAGAAAGAAGTACTTAAAGTGTCAATATCAGATTTTAGAGATCAAGTTTAATTTATGTAGCGTTTGGGCTGTTTTTCCAACTTCGGACAGCTAAGGATTCGAAATTCTCAATAAATTTATTTAATTGAGCTTATTTTTCTAAAACTGTAGAAAAAATAAAATAATTAAACGGAAAAGATTAAGAAATAAAATGTTCTAAAACAGGATTATTGACTTCTTTATTAGCATGAGAATGAAAAATTAAATTAATCGAAAAACTAATTGTGTTGAAAACTATAGAAAATATGCTAACATCGTTCTCAGTAAAGTCAACACCTTTTGGTCACCTTTCATAGCGTACAAAATTGAAGAATTAAGTGCTTTTGTACTCAAAGGCATCTTTATACTCAAATACGAACTCAAGTTGTAATCGGCTTTAGTATTCATAATTAAAAAATGAATGCAAAAAACCGATATAAAAAATAACTATGAAGAAGAATTTAGATAAAGTTAAGGAGCTAAAATTCATCAAACCATATTTTAGATATTAATAATTCTTCTTCAATGTAATGTAAGCCAACTTATTTAATGGATCCTTGAACAGCCCTAACAAGAAAAGTTGTAAATAACAGCTTCAAAAACTCATATAAACAAATTTAGAAGCCTCGAGGAGACAATTATCTTATTATTTTCTTTGAATGCTTTCAGAATAAGTTATCTTCAGACGGATTGAGTATTCTCAATTAATATCTAGGAAAATCTCACATAATCTCTCAACATAGAAAATTATATTTGAGTTCATTAGCAAGCTTAAACAATTTGAGCCATCAATGGGTCAATCTATACAAAAATAAAAAATATGAAAGTACTAGAGCTCTTCGTAATCATAAAGCTCTTTAAATCTTCAACCTAAAGAATGTATCTAACTTTAGTTTTGATGAATAAAAAAATTAAAACTGAAAAAACTTTGTCTTAAGTATTTAAAATAAATTTATCAAAAGGTATCACATTTTAGTGCTATCATTTTACATCGATGCAATATATTGTAATGAATACTAAAGAGGTCGAGTATTTGATAGAGTTTGTCATAAATTTAATACGTTTTTCTGTTCACTGAAAACAAATATAAAAATTGAAGGTCCAGTATTAACTATATTAATAGATGAGCTCTAAAAATGTGACTATAAATCAGGCAACAACTCAGCAAGCTGA
>Ga0316217_10002720_pt1 | contig 20961 bp, 3 predicted proteins | sample 1anoAmetaG_FD_203633 | JGI IMG/M metagenome (GOLD analysis project Ga0316217, IMG submission 203633) | Freshwater microbial communities from Trout Bog Lake, Wisconsin, USA - 1anoA | ecosystem: Environmental > Aquatic > Freshwater > Lake > Hypolimnion/Profundal zone | place: USA: Wisconsin...
TAAATGCCCATCAGGCTGATTACCTCCTGACTGCCTGCGTAGGCCGGATTGATGAATAAACCATTAAACATGTACATGCTGTAATTGGGGTCTTGCTGGGCTTTTACTCCCGCCAATAATCCTACAGTCAAACATGCTGACAAAATTATTTTTTTCATAATATAATTTTTTCAGTTAAATTTTTTAAAAGGCCGTCTCCGTTTTCAGGCCGGAGGCGGCAGTTATTTAATATCATCTGTTCAATACCAGGAACTTGGCTACACTCTTGTGCACTCCGTCATGGTAATCATAAATAATGAAATAGGTTCCGCTAGGACAAACAGTGCCATCCTGGTTCTTGCCGTCCCAGTTGTTCTGGTATGGTCCCTGGCTATCCCAAACCTGGTCGCCCCAACGATTGAAAACTTTCAGTGTGGCCATCGGATACATACCATCGCAAAGTATTTCATAAAGGTCATTGACCCCATCACCGTTTGGTGAGAAACCATCAGGTATAATACAATGATGTGCGGTATCCACAACTGTTATACAAACGCTTGCTGTATCACAGAACCTGTAATTACCCGATGTAGCGCAAACTTCGTAAACAAACTCATCGGTCCCTTTATAGTTATTGCCCGGTAAGTATACGATGCTGTGGTTACTGTTAACTGTAGCCGAACCATTTAACGGCAGGGTAGTAATTATCAAAGTTGTATCGCTGGCTCTTGGTATGGTATCATGCGCCAAAACATAAAGCGTGTCAGGAACATTCATAGGTGTTGTATCCTGATCGCAATAGATAGGATTAGCCTTAATAGCCGTATCAAGAACAGTATAGATAACTTCAGAAGTGGTGCATCCAAACGTATCGCATACTACTATACAGAAGGTATCGTTGCCTGTATATCCCGGATTTGGCGTATAAGATATGCAGGTGTCGCCAGGAGTTATAACTGAATCGATGCCATACTGCGCATTACACAAAGAATCTATATACCAGGCATTACCTGCAGTGAAAACATGGCCACCAACACAAGCGGTGCCCGGAGTATTAATTACTGTTGTATCGTAGATCGGGCTAATGACCGGCGCCTGGCAATTGCTGAGGTTAATAACGATAGTACCTTGGGCACAACGGGGCTGTGTGCCATTGTCGCAAACTGTATAAATAAAGCTTACGGTGCCCGCAATACCAGCCGGTGTATAGGTTATAACGCCATTGCTTACCTGAGTAATAGAACCTAAGTTGGCAGGTATAGAGTTTCCTTCAGAGGTAATACTCAGTGTAAAGCCGGCTTCAGCTGTATCTTTCAGCAATACGTTAATACTTACCGGGGAATTACTGCATGATGATACCGTGTCATTAGCGGCATACGGTGCTGTTCTGCAGATGACGTTTATGGTTATTAAACCGGTGTCTGAACCACAAGGTCCGGTGCCTACGTATTGTATATGATCTGGCCCGCAGTAATCTAAAGTAGGGATGTAAACCAGTTGCGAATCGCTGGTATAATGGGCGTTACCGTTAAACGGCCCGCTAAGTATGGTATAGGTTAATGCCGCACCACCGGTGGAGTCGTTAGCGGCCGGGTTGAAGGTTAATGTTGTATTAGGTTGTATTGATTCTGAGTCGGCAACTGCCGCCAGTTTAGCCGGGCAACATAATACGTTAACAAAAACAGTAGCAGTATCAATGGCACCATAAGCACTGGTGTCAACATATTTAAAGGCATCTACAAAACCGCAGGTATCTGCTCTTGGCGTGTAAGTAACCGTTCCGTTCGCATTAATAATTACGGTACCTATTGTTCCGGTAGTAATAACACTTGCAACGCTGAAGGAATCACAGTCAGGCGAATGATCATTTTGAATAACAGGTATGATCAGTGCATTGTGCTGGCTTGTTGTAGCTGCATCATTAACTGCGAATATGATAGGCCGTATGTAAATGACAACTTTGCCTGTATCGCACAGGTTAGGGAATGCAACATCGCAAAGTGCATAGCAGAATGTATCCGGGTGGCAAACATTGGCAGTAGAATCCGGATGGTAACTGATGGTTCCATTTGCATTTAAAGTAGCAGTGCCTTCAGTAGGCTGGCAAACTATGGATGTTACATGAATCGAGTCGCCAACGGTGTTGTAATCATTTGTAATTACCGGTACAGTTATCGGCGTTACATAGTTTGTTGTATCGTAATCATTAACAGCAACCGGCTTTACACCTATCTGTATCACGTGTATAACTATACTTCCGGTATCACATAAGCCGGCGGTATTGCAAACTGTAATACATAAAGTTTGCGTGCCAACAAAGTTGGTTGTTGGTATGTATTCAAAGCAACTGTCGCTGGTAAATAGCAGTTGACCGTATAGACTATCGCATGCAGCATTACCAATGGTAAGCGATAATCCGTTATGGTCATAAATTACCGGGCATACATGCACTGAATCGTTTTCGTTAATGGTGATTGTAGTATCCTGAATAACCGGAGGTACAGCTACGGTGCAGATATTGATATATGCTGTACCGGTGTCGCAGGTATTAGAGCAGGATGAATTACATACCGCAAATTTGAAAGAATCCTGGCCGTTGTAGAACGGCGCCGGAGTATAGTTATATACACCGTTTCCAGAGCTTGCCAGGGTGCCATGGGCCGGCGGAATAAGAATACTAACCGCGTCAGTGTGATTTTGAGGGTCAGTTACATTAGCGATAATATCAACAACTACGGCCAGGTTCTCGCAGGTGTTTGCAATAACAGGGCTTGTAATAACCGGTGGCTGGTAAACATCGATACAAATGGTATCGCGGGTTATGCATCCATTCGGGGTATTCACTGCCGAAGCCACAACACAATAATCAGTTCCGGTTGGATGAATAGTGATCGGGTTAAAGCCTGAGCCCAGGTTGGTGCCGCTTAATGTGGTCCATATAATATTAAATACGTCGAAGCTGTATGTAGGTGTAAGTATGACCTGCTCACCTGAGCAAGCGGTGTCAATTGATGCGGACAAGCTTAACGTAGGGTCGGCTTTGATAATTATTGTAGTAGTTGCCGAGTTGCTGCAACCGGTTAAACTATTGGTGTAAGTATAGGTAATAACGTTGTTACCAATGTTTGCCGTAGCAGGGTTAAACACGTTACCTGACATTCCGGGGCCGGCGAAGGTTCCACCGGCGGGAGTTCCGGTCAGTGCAAATGGGGCTACTGACTGGCAGTAAGAACCGTTGGCGTTGCCGCTGATACTAACCACCGGAATAGGATTGATGGTTACACAAATTGTAGTGTCGTCAGAACAGCCTGTTGCAGCATCAACGTAGGTATATTTGATACACCAGTTACCAACGCCTACAATGCCCGGTTGGAAAATATTGCCCGTTACACCCGGGCCGGTGAACGTTCCACCGGCAGGTATTCCCGTCATAGTTACGTTATCGGCGCCTGCACAGTAAACGCTGTCTAAACCAATAATATTGGCAACCGGAGATGTGTTGACAACTATTAAAACAGAGTCTGATGCCTGGCAGCCTTTTGAATCGGTTCCGACCAGGGTATACATAGTAGATGCTGTTGGGCATACTATAGGATGTGGAGCAGTTGAACCTACCTGTACCCAGTTATAGGTATATGGACCTACACCACCACTAACCGGTGGATTGCCTCCCAATGCCACACAATTAAGGCTGTTTGAACAAAGGCTTGTAAGGTTATTTGGTTTGGCATTGGCAAATACTGTATTCGGAAGAACTGTTACGTTAACGCAGCTTTGTGCCTGGCATCCAAATGTATCAGTTACAAGCACACAGAACTGAGTATTGTGGCCCAGATTACTTACGTAAGGATTAGCACAATTTAAACAGCTTAATGAAACGTTTAAAGGTGGGCTCCATTGGTAGGTATATGGTGCAACTGTACCGGTAGCCGTAGGCGTTCCTCCTAACAATGCGCTGTCACCCGCACAGGCGTATATAGTAGCGTCAGGGCCAGCGTTGGCTGTTGGCAGCGGCCTTACATTTATAGATATGCTTGCTGTTGCAGAGCAATGAAGCGAATCGGTAACCAATAAAGTATAAGTAGCGTTGGCAGTAAGGTTTTGTGCCACAGGGCTGCCGGTGTTAGTATTATTTAAGTTTTGAGCCGGCGACCATGTATATGTGTAAGGTAAGGTTCCGCCTATTGCTTCAGGTGTTCGTGCTCCAAGCACTACTGACTGGCTGTAGCAAACTGCCGTATCGGCACCTGCATCGGCAACCAATTGCGGGTTTACCAGAATAGTTACCGAGTCTGTTGCGCTACAGCCCAGATGGTCAGTTACAGTTAAAATGTAAGTGGTTGTTGAGGCAGGCTGAACGCATGGGTTAGCTACGGTTGGGTTATTAATATTACCTGTAGAAGACCATTGGTATTGATAAGGGGACGTTCCGCCTGTTGCTGTTGGATTGCCTCCTATATTAGTACAACTGCTGGCCCCGCCACAGAATACCTGGTTATTACCGGCCTCGGCTGTAAGTGTGCTTTGATTTACGCTTACGTTAACCTGTGCTGTTGCGCTGCAACCTGTAATATTGTCAGTTACAGTTACAGTAAATACCGTTGACGTGGACAATCCACTCACCACAGGATTTGAAATAGTTGAGCCATTCAATACCCTTACTCCGTTAACCACTGATGGCGACCATGCGTAGGCAAAATTGCCTGAGCCACCTGAAGCAGTAGGAGTGCAGCCTAGCTGAACAAAAGAACCACTACAACCGGTCATAGTTAAACCGTTTACAGGTCCTGCACATGCGGTAACCGCTGGGTTAATAGCAATTGTTTGACATATTGAAGCTGAACAACCTGCATGGTCGGTTACGGTAACACAGTAAGTAGTAGTAGTAACAGGTAAAGCAGTTGGATTGCTGGTTATTACACTGTTTAAACCTGAGCCCGGATTCCAGCTATAAGTATAAGGCGAGGTTCCTCCATTTGCGGTTGGACTGCCGCCTATTATTACGCTGCTGCCCGCACAAACCGCTGTATCGTTATTAACCGAAGCGGTAATGGTCTCGTCTACAAAAATGGTTACTGAATCTTTGGCAGTGCAACCAAATAGATCCTTGACTATTAATACATAGGTAGTAGTATCAATAGGATTAGCGGTAGGATTAGCTATGGTTGTTGATGTGCTGATTCCGGTTGACGGATTCCAGTTGTACGTGTAAGGACTTGTACCACCCGATGCAGACGGTGAACCTCCAAGCGTGGTTCCGCCTGATTGGCCTTCACAAATGGTTCTGTCATTACCTGCGCTGGCCGCCAGGTTAGATGTGTTTACTGTTATGGCAACCCTGCTTGTTGCGGTACACCCGTTTTTATCAGTAACAGTTACCTGGTAATTGCCCGAGCTGGATAAGTTACATGCTGTTGGATTAGAAAGCCCTGTATTGTTCAGGCCCGTTGATGGTGCCCAGGCATATAAATACGGAGCGGTTCCGGAGGTGGCCGTAGGTGCGCCACCTAAAGATGCGCAGGCAAGCTGACATGAAACTATTGTTTGCGGTGTTCCTGCATTAGCAACCGGGTTTTGGTTTACAGTAACATTTACAGAAGATGCGCTTGAGCACCCGATAGAATCGGTTACGGTTACCGTATAGATTAAATTGGCTGTTGGCTGTACTCTTGGATTTGCTATTGTATTAGAAGTAATAAAGTTGGTTGCCGGAGACCATTGGTAGGTATAGATTGAACCCGTTCCACCTGAGGCAGTAGGGCTTCCACCCAATACAACCTGCGCTCCTGAACAAATTGTATCGCTTGCACCTGCATTGGATATCGGGTTCGGGTTAACTCTGATCAGTACAGAATCAATACCTATACAACCGTTTCCATCAGTTACAACCACGTTGTATTTGGTAGTTACTGTTGGTGAAGCTTTGGGATTTGGGGAAGTAGAACTGTTTAACCCTGTTGTTGGGGTCCATGCATAGGTGTAAGTTCCGTTTCCACCGGCCGCTGTAGGGCTTCCACCCAGGGTAACCGGTATTACTGATCCCTGGCAGAATGAGGCTCCGTTGCCGGCAGAGGCAGTTAATCCACTACCTGTTACCGTAATTGATACCTGGCTTTGGGCCGAGCATCCGTTACTATCAGTTACAACCAGAGTGTAAGTAGCATTAGAACCGAGATGGCTTACATAAGGATTTGCGCAACTATCGCAACTTAAACCACCCGCTGGCGACCAAACATATGTGTATGGAGTGGTGCCACCAAGTGCAGCGGGGGTGCCCCCTATTTTTATGCTATCTGCATTACAAGCTACCAGATTACCGTTGGTACCTGCGTTAGCCGTTGGATTAGGATTTACTTTCACCACAACCGAGGCTGTTGCTGAACAACCGGTGCTTCCTGTAACCGTTACCACATAGGTATGGCTTGTTGTTGGTGTTGCAATAGGGTTGGATGCCGAAGTACTGCTTAGCGCAGTAGCAGGTGACCATGCATAGGTGAATGGCGAAGACCCTCCGCTAACCGTTGGGCTACCTCCTAATTGAACCGTAATACGGCTACAAATAGTTGTATCATTTCCGGCGTTTACTGTCATTGAAGGATATACGGTGGCAAGTACCGAATCTATGGCTATGCAGCCTTTTGAATCAGTTACTGTTAAATAATAGGTAGTGCTTGCCGAAGGATTGGCAACCGGATTGGCAACCGATGAGGAGCTTAAACCTGTTGATGGAAACCAATTGTAAGCGTATCCTAATGTACCTCCCTGCGCAGTAGGATTTCCACCTAAAGTAAGCCCGGTTAAAGCGCCAGGGCACAAGGCCCCTGAATTGCCTGCATTGGCTGAAAGGTTACTTTGAGTAACGGTTACTAATGTTTGAGATGTTGATGTGCAACCATTAACGTCAGTTACTGTAAGCGAGTAAAAACCAGAATTCGAAATTCCTTTTATCCAGGGATTTGCGCAGCTTGTGCAGGTAAGTCCTTGCGACGGACTCCAATTGTAACTATATCCCGGAGTTCCTCCGCTGGCGGATGGCGAACCTCCTAAATGAGTGCTGTCACCTATACAAGTTCCTACGCTCACATTTGCACCTGCATTTGCTGTTGGAACCGGGTTTACGGTAATGGTTACAGAAGCCGTGGCTTTACAGCCGGCCGAGTCTGTTAGTGTTAATACATAAGACGACGTATTATTTGGAGAAGCAATTGGGTTTGCTGCATTGTTAGAGTTAAGACCAATAGTAGGGCTCCATGAATAAGTATAGCCCGGTGTACCTCCGGTGCCGGTTGGGCTACCTCCTAATCTAACTGAAAAATCATTACAAATTGCAGTGTCCCTTCCGGCATTGGCCGTTGGCACAGGTCGAACTTTAATAATAACAGAGTCAACAGATGTACAACCTTTAGAATCGGTAACAGTTACATAATAAGTAGTGCTGCTTGTTGGTTGCGCGGTTGGATTTGCAACGGTAGAACTATTTAATCCGCTGGCAGGGAACCAATGGTAAGTGTAAGGCGAACTTCCTCCAACTGCGGTAGGGCTGCCGCCTATCTGGGCAGTAGCACCCGGCGAACCACATATTACCTGGTCATTGCCTGCATTTGCCTGTAATGTGCTTTGCACCACAATAACCTCAACAAAATCGCTACCCTGACATCCGAAAGCATCGGTAACCTTCAGGTTATAAGATTGAGAGGTGGTTAAGCCCTTTACCCAAGGATTAGCAAGTGTATCGTAATATAAACCTGTAGCTGGAGTCCATAAATAAGTGTAAGGTGCAGTTCCGCTAGTGGCCGGCGGAAAACCACCTATCTGAACGCTGTCATCAGGACATGTTGTAATATTTAAATCTGTTCCGGCGGAGACTACCGGGTTAGGCCTTACGGTAACCAGGATGGCGTTAGTTGCCGAACATCCTTTATTATCACTTACAGTAACCTGGTAAGTTGTTGAAACCGAAGGTGCCAATAACGGGTTAGCAGAGTTTGTAGGTGAAATGAATCCATTTGTAGGACTCCATGCATAAGTATATGGCGATGTGCCTGATGTGCCCGTCGGATTTCCTCCAATTGTTACTTTACTTCCGTTGCAGATTGCAGTATCCCGTCCGGCATGGGCAACCGGTGCAGTATTGATTGTTATAGTTGCAGAGTCGGTAGCTACACAGCCCAAACCATCAGTTACGGTAAGATAGTAAACTGTTGTAGATACCGGAAGAGCCGTGGGATTTGGTAATGTTACGCTGCTTAACCCGCTGGTTGGTGACCAGTGGTAAACATACGGAGTAGTACCTCCCGTGGCGGTTGGCGTGCCGCCTAATGTAACCGGCGAAGTGGAATTAGAGCAAATGCTGCCACCGTTGCCGGCTTGTGCCTGTAAAGTACTTTGTCTGGCTAATACCGATACAAAAGATGATGATTCGCAACCTTTACTGTCAGTAACTAACAGCACATATGTTTCGCTTGAATCAATTCCCTTGACAACCGGATTAGGAACGTTAATGCTGTCAAGTCCGGTTGACGGGCTCCATAAATAAGTATAAGGTCCGGTTCCACCAGTTGCGGATGGTGTTCCGCCAAGTATCACACTATCCAACGGACAATAAGTAATTACTTTACCATTACCTGCATTTGCAACAGGTGTTGCATTTATATTAATAACCACATTGCCCGTTGCTGAGCAACCGTTGCCATCTGTTGCGGTAACGTTATAGCTGGTGGTTGAAGTGATCAATGCCTGTGGGTTGGCGCCTGTTACTGTTGTTAAGCCGGTTGTTGGTAACCATTGGTATGAGTAGCTGCCGCTGCCTCCTGTAGCTGTAGGGTTACCGCCCAGGTTAACAGGGAAACCTGCGCACACAGTAGTATCGTTTCCGGCATTTACTACAACCCGTGGCCTGATGACAACAACGGCTGAATCAGTGACAGAACAACCAAGTGCATCGGTAAGCGTAAGGTCGTAGGTAGTGGTAGTGACAGGGAAAGCAATCGGATTTGCAGGGTCATGCAGATTCAGATCGGTGGTTGGCGACCAATTATAGGTATATGGTGGTGTTCCTCCTACTGCAGTTGGATAACCTCCCAGCATTACGCTGTCATTAGTTCCGGCACAAATATAACCTCCCGGTTCTACGTTCGCGGCAAGGGTTCCAGGTGCTACGGTTATAAGAACCTGCGAATTGCTTGTGCAGCCCAGCTGGTCAGTTACCGTAACCGAGAAGAAAGTATTAGTTGGTAAACCACATGCTGTAGGATTGGCAATTGTTGAGTCATTCAGATTTGTTCCCGGGCTCCAGTGATAAGTGTATACACCCGTTCCTCCGGCAGCCGTCGGTGAACTGCCTAAGAGCACACAACTTCCGCTGCACGAAATAGCATGTTGTTGTACACCCGCATTAGCCGTAACAGGAGGATTTACAAAAACTGTGGTTGAAGATGTAGCACTGCATCCTTTGGCATCGGTAACAGTCAGTAGGTAAGTTGTAGTTGTTAAAGGGGTTACAGATGGGTTCGCTACATCGGCTACGCCGCCACTCCATATGTAGGTATAAGGTGCATTTCCGCTGCTTGCTGTTGGACTGTTTCCTAAATTAACGCTATGGCCGTAGCAAACATTAAAGCCACCGGCAGGCCCTGCACTGGCTACCGGTAAAGTGTCTACAATAACAGTAATAACGGCCGATGCTGTGCAGTTAAATCCGTCTGTAACTGTAACGTGGTAAGGATAAGAGCCGGCAAGGTTAGGGTTTACATTTACTACATCGGTGTTAGCAGGGTTTGTTCCGCCGCTCCAGCTATAACTGAATGCAGGGCTGCCGCCTGATACATTGGCAGTAAGGTTAATAGTGTTATTGCTGCCTGCGCACCATTGTGTATTTCCGCTGCCACTTATATTTACAATGGGTGGATTATTGCTTACACTTACTAATACCTGATCTGAGGCAGAACAACCATTTGCATCGCTGACTTTTACCGTATAGGTGGTATTGGCAGTTATACCCGAAACAGTTGGGTTTGCTACAAAAGAATCGGGCGAAAGGCCGGTTGAAGGACTCCATGTATAAGTATAAGGTGCTCCACCGCCACCGCTGCCCGTAGGGCTGCCTCCGATTTGAATGCCTGTTGGACTGCAGGCAGGTAACGTTTTGTCAACACCTGCATTTACCACTGGCAAAGGCTGAACCGTTACCGTGGCACTTGAAGTTGCAGAGCAGGAATTATGATCTGTTACTGTTACAAAGTAAGTAGTAGTTGCCGTAGGGCTTACTACCGGATTGCTGCTAGCAGTTACGTTGTTGCTCCAGTTATAGCTGTACGGGCCTAAGCCACCGGTGGCGGTAGGGCTGCCGCCTAATGTTACATTGGTTGCACTACATATGGTATGGTCAGTTCCTGCATTGGCTCTAGGTACCGAATCAACAATAATTGTTTCAGTACCGGTTGCGGTACAGTTGAAGTTATCGGTAACGGTTACATTATATACATATGAACCCGCAATGCCGGGATTTGCCGTAACGGTTTGCGCTGCAGTTGCATTCAGGTTCGATCCGCTCCAGTTAAAGGCGAATGGCGTGTTACCGCCGGTAATATTTGCTGTAAGGTTAGTGGTTCCTCCGCTACCTGCACACCATTGGGCTGTTACACTTGATGATATGTTTACCACAGGCGGTGTATTGGAAACCGTTACAGCTACCTGGGCACTTGCCGTGCATAAGTAAAAGTCCGTTACAACCACAGTGTATATTGTGTTATTATTTAATCCTGCCACTGTTGGATTTGCAGCTGAGGTTGATGAAAGATTTGTTCCAGGTGTCCAGCTATATGTATATGGTCCGGTACCGCCGGTTGCTGTTGGTGAGCCTCCTATTTGAACACCGGTAGGGCTACAGAATGGTTGTGTTACTGCAGGCCCTGCACTTGCCGTTGGCGTTGGATGTACAGTAACTGTTGCGCTGGATGTAGCCGTACATAAATGCGCATCCGTAACCGTTACAATATAGGTGGTTGTTCCCGATGGGTTAACCGTTGGGTTTGCACTTGATAAAGCGCCTCCACTCCAAACATAGTTATAAGGGCTTGTTCCTCCTTTTGCAGTAGGGCTACCGCCAATCTGAACGCTGGTTCCGAGGCAGGTGGTGAATCCATTTGAACCCGCCGAGGCGACAGGTACAGAATCTATTAAGATAGTCTGGGTTGCGCTTGCCGTACAGTTGAAGCCATCTGTTATGGTAACGTTGTAAGTATAGCTGCCAGCAATAGCCGGGCCTGCGCTTACTACTTGTGATGACGTTGGGTTAAGATTTGTCCCACTCCAGTTATAACTCAGGGGTAAGGTCCCTCCTGTATTATTTGCCGAGAGGTTTACGCTTGCAACACTACCCGCGCACCAGCGCAATGGTGAACCGGAGATTGAAACCGATGGTGTGTTGGTTGTTACTGTTACCTGAGCAGCGTCGCTCGCGGTACATCCCTTAGCATCTGTAACTGTAACGGTGTAAATGGTATTATTAGTTAAGCCTACAACGTAGGGATTTGCGGCTGTTGCTGAAGTAATATTTGTTGCCGGGAACCAGCTATAGGTATAAGGAGCGCCATTTCCGCCGCTGGCCGTTGGTGCACCGCCAACCAATACGCCGGTAGGGCTACATGTAGTAACTGTTACATCTGGCCCGGCACTTGCAACCGGATTTTGTCTTACAATAACCTGGGTGGTTGCTGACGCACTGCAGCCATTGGAATCGGTTACCACCACATTGTAGGTAGTTGAAGTGGTTGGGCTAACAGTAGGATTTGCTACCGATGCGCTGTTAGTCCATGAATAGGTATAAGGAGCCGTACCGCCGTTAGCGGTAGGGCTGCCACCGAGCACTACACTCTGGCTGTTACAAATAGTGTCGCTTGTATTACCTGCACTGGCAGTAACCGCGGGATTAACAGTTACGGTAACTGAACTGCCAACATTACAGCCGGTAGCATCAGTTACATTTACTGAGTAAGAATAACTACCTGCAACATTGGGATTAGCCGTTGTTACTGTGCCTGTAGTTGTGCTCAGATTGGAACCGGTCCATTGTTCTGTATAAGGAGATGTTCCATTAGATGGGATTGCGGTTAATGTAACTTGTCCATTTGTCCCTTCGCACCAGGAAAGCGACGTGCCATTCAAAATGGTTACGGCAAGAGATGAACTGGTAACGGTTACAATAGTGCTGCTTGTTGCTGTACAACCGTTAATATCTGTAACCAATAAATTATAAGTAGTAGTAGAACCGATACCTGTTACGTTGGGGTTGGCCGCTGACGATGAAGAAAGTCCTGCACCTGCTGGTGTCCAGGCGTAAGTATAAGAGCCAGCGCCACCTGATGCTGATGGAGTGCCTCCAATTGTTACACCCACCAGGCTGCAACCCGGAACAGATTTACCGGGCCCTGCGTTTGCAACAGGGTTGGAATTAACAGTTACAGAAGTAGATGCTGTAGCGGTACAATTTTTTGTATCTGTTACAGTAACCACGTAGCTGGTGTTATTAAGGGGACTGACAGTTGGATTGGCAACCGGTGATGCACCGCTGCTCCATGAATATGTGTAAGATCCACTACCACCACTGGCTGTGGGGCTTCCGCCTATAATAATACTTGAGTTTGCGCATATACTGAAACCACCAACTACACCTGCACTTGCGCTTGGGTTAGCATTTACAGTTACCGATGAGGAAGCTGTTGTGGTACAATTAAATGCATCTGTTACCGTAACAACATAATTATAAGTATTGGCTGCACCGGGATTTGCCGTTACCTGCTGTATGTTGGTGGCAGATAAATTACTTCCGCTCCAGGCATAGGTTAGCGGGCTCGTTCCTCCTGATACATTCGCAGAAAACAGAACGCTGCCTCCGCTTGCTGCGCACCACGAGGTGGTTCCTCCGGCAGCGATACTTACAGACGGGCTGTTTGTAACAACGTTTACCGTTGCCTGCGAGCTCGCGGTACATCCATTTTTGTCGGTCACTAAAACTGTATATGTTGTTGTATTCAGAATGCCCTGCACAACTGGGTTAGACGTATTGGTAATAGACAGGCCTGTCGAAGGTGTCCAGCTGTAAGTATATGGAGCGCCCCCTCCTCCACTGGCAGTGGTACTTCCGCCAATTTGTATTCCCGTTGGGCTGCAATTAGGCAGCGTAACATTAGGCCCGGCGCTGGCATTTGGGCTTGGATTAACATTAATAACTGTACTGGCCGTTGCTTTACAACTGTTCTTATCGGTTACGGTTAAAGTGTAAGTAGTGGTGGTTGATGGATTTACTATAGGGTTAGCAATAGATGCACCGCTGCTCCAGCTATAGGTATAAGGTGTTGTACCTCCGGTTACTGTTGGATTCGCCCCCAGTGTATCTGCTTTGCCATTGCAAATGGTATTGCTGCTACCTGCTGATGCAGAAATTGCCGGATTTACGGTTACAGATGTTGTTGCACTTGCGGTGCATAAGTTGGCATCGGTAACGGTTACGTTATAAGTTCCGTTCATTGCGGTGGATCCCGATGGCCTTGCGGGATTCTGAATGACCGAAGTGTAAGAAGAAGGACCACTCCAGCTATAAGTGTAGCCGGCTGTTCCTCCGCTTGGATTAGCTGTAAGTTTAACGGTATCGCCGAAACAAATTATCGAATTACTGCTGGCTCCCAAAGTTGGCGACTGGTTAACAGTAACAAAAGTTGAACCGGTACCAGAGCAACTATTAGCATCAGTTACCGTTACTGAATAACTGCCCTGATAAGTTAATAATGCGGCGTTTCTGGAAGGGTTAGAAACGTTACCTGGTGCAAAACCTGCAGGCCCGCTCCAGCTATACGCGAAAGGGCCTGTTCCGCCTGTTAAGGCTGCATTTAAGTTTATGCTTGCGCCTGAGCATACTGCTGAGTTGCTGGTAACGTTGACAGATGCCGTGGCGTTAACGGTAACATTTACCGAGTTGGTAGCAGAACAGCCATGCGCATCTGAAATGGTTACGCTGTATGTGCCCTGGTTAGTTGAGGATGCACCGGTAATGGTAGGGTTCTGGTTGCCATTACTGAAAGAAGCCGGGCCCGACCACGTGTAACCAAAAGGACTTGTACCTGTTGCGGTTGATGAGGTTAAGTTGATAGTACCACCAGAGCAAACAGGCGAGTTACTGCCAATTGTTACTAACGGACTCTGATTGACTGTTATGGTTCCTGAGGTGGCTGTGGCCGTACAGGCATTTGCATCTGTTACAGTAACGGTGTAAGTACCTGTCATTGCCGTAGTTGCATTAGGTCTTGTAGGATTTTGGACATTGCCAGGGCTAAATCCGCCACCTGAGAATGACCATGCGAATGAATAGGTCGGTGTGCCGCCTGAAGGTGTTGATAAGAGGTTGATGGTATTGCCAGAGCAATATGAAGCGCTGGTGCTACCAGCTGTAATGGATGGTGATTGATAGACTGTAATTGTTGAAGTGGCCGCGCTGGCTGAGCAACTATGCGCGTCGGTTACCGTAACATTATAAACGCCGCTGCTGCCGGTTGTAACGTTAAGGCTACCCGGATTTTGAACATTGCTTGCAAAACCAAGCGGACCTGACCAGTTATATGTGTAAGGAGTCGTTCCTGCAGAAGGAGAGGAGGTTAAATGAATACTATCGCCCGAACAGGTTGCAGGGGTGGTAGTAGAAGCGGTGATTGAAGGCGATTGATAGACCGTAATTGCAGATGCGCTGGCCGTAGCGGTACACGCATTAGCATCTGTTACAGTTACCGTATAAGTACCAGACATAGCCGTGGTAGATGAAGGCCTGGTAGGATTTTGTGTGTTTCCCGGACTGAACCCCCCACCTGAGAAAGACCATGTATAAGAATATGCAGGCGCCCCACCGCTTGGCGTTGATGTAAGCTGAATAGTACTGCCTGAACAGTAAGTTGTACTACTGCTGCCAGCTGAAACAGCAGGTTGCGCATTTACGGTAATAGAAGATGTTGACGCAGTTGCACTACAACCATTGTGATCGGTTAACGTTAAACTATAGATACCCGACATGACTGTAGTTGCCAGGGGCCTTACCGGATTTTGAACCGCGCTGGCAAAGCTTGAAGGCCCACTCCAGTTGTATGCATAAGGAGATGTTCCGCCTGATGGGGTTGATGTTAACTTGATCGTATCGCCCGAGCAATAGTTTGCTTTGCTACTGGCGACCGTTACCAATGGGTTAGCATTTATTGAGAGTATCACAGTATCGAAACCGGCACAGCCAAGATTATCGGTTACTGTTAAATAATAAGTTGTTGTGGCAACAGGCGCAGCCGTAGGATTAGCGACATTCGTAGCGCTAAGCCCTGTGGCCGGATACCAATTATAAGTGTAAGGCGATGTGCCTCCTGTTCCGGTTGGTGAGCCTCCCAGAATTGTTGATTTGCCCAAACATATTGCAGTATCGTTTCCGGCATGAGCCACTGCACATCCGGCTACGGTAATAGTTGCACGGGCAGTATCATTTGTCTGGTTAAGATCGAATTTCTGCTTGTGTACATACACCGTATTGGTGAGCGATCCGGAGGTTGTGGCCCTGGCAATAATGATCAAGGAATCTGTTTCGAGGTAATTCATGTTTCCAACCGACCACAAACCGGTACCAGAGTTATAAGTTCCTTTTGAAGGCGTGGCCGAAATTAATGTTAGCCCAGAAGGAAGAACTTCCGTTGCGGTTACTGTATCAACCACAGCTGAGCCTGGGCCGGTATTGGTAATAGCTATCTTGAAAGTATCTACCTGATTGATTGCAATAGTTGAGTGGTAAGCTGTTTTGGATACTGCAAGGTCGTTATTAAAGATTAGGAAAGCGCACGACTGAACATTACTCGGCGTGAACATGGCATCAAAATAGTTCCTCAGGCCCTGCACTTTATTCAGGTTGGTTGCGTCCCCGTAATCATGTCCTCCGGCGTAAAAAACCAAGTGGCCTGCGCCGGTTCCGTTTTTAGAAACGCTCAGGGTCATAATGGCTGAGTCGGCTACGGCACTATAGCGATCAATCTTTTGTGTACTATTAGTAAAAACACTGCCGCTGATCAACTCCCAAGACGGCACAGAACTGTTAATTAAATTGCCGTCAAAATTATCCTGAAACTGTGAAAAAGACAGGTCGCCATGCGGGTAAACTGTCGTTTCATTACCCGGTGCGGCTTCAACAATGCCCAAAGTAGTTTGAAAGCGGCCGTTACTTGCGTTTTCATATTCGGTTATTGCCAGGCATTGCGCAAGGAAGTTTCCTCCATCAACAGTAACAAATTTATGGATTGAATCAATCACCGATGAAACCGGGCTGCCATTATGTGGTTCGGAAGCAAAAGTGTAACAGGAGTCGGATAGGTAGGAGGCACTGCTCAATTCAGTATAGTTTGCCGCAGGCATGCTGGCAATGGTCATGTAATTTAATTGAATCGAGGCATTTCCTCCGTCGTTCAAAATAGCGGCGCGGGGTTTTTGGCGTAAAACATACCTGATATCCACCTTTGCCGAGGTGGTCATTTGATACACGCTCACGGTATGGCCTGTATTGGCAGCATTAAAAGCACTTACGGTGGCAAGAAAATTGAATGAGTCTATGGGTTCGACAATGAAAGGCCCGGTTCTGAACCTCCTGATGGCTGCAGCCTGGGTTGTAGGAAAAACCCGCGTTGCCGTTGCTGTGAAATCCGTATCATTTTTGACTTTTCCTGCCCTGATAGACCAAAATAATTCTATCTGGTTATCAAGTAACGTAGCAAGCAGACCATAAGCTTTTACGTTGAACAAGCCTGTGGTTGCATCCTGTTGCAGGGTGTCATCCATGGCAACTACATAACTGCCGGCCGGAACTAAAGACAAGGTATCGGTTACCGGGTCAATATCCTGTGCAAAAGTTTTGTTGGCCGAAAAGCAGAGAACAGCTGCAACAAACAGGGTTACCACTCGTATACGGAAGTTCAGGTTAAAATTTTTCATAGGCTTATCAATATATATTAGGAACAGAGATTTGTCAATCTGACCAGTTATATTTATTTTTAATAAAAACAAAAAGCACTCATTAATACAGCAAATACTGTATTTTAACTACATCATAAAATGAGGGGAATTACAAAATCTCACGTTTATGCAAACTATCAATCACCCCGTGATTTTGAAAATCAACGAAATAAAAATTAAATGAGCCTTGATTAAAACCCAGGAAAATTTTCATTTTTCTCAAGTAATAAAATCCGGCATTTTTAATCAATATGTCCAATAAAATTCAGCCATGCTGAAGAGACAAAATTTGTTGTTGTGTGTCAATAACAAACGTGGCGCAATTTACGAAGATTTTTTAAAAAACGTATTTGTTGTTATAATTTATACGGAAAACCCCGTAGTCGTTTTAAAGGCCTGTGTAATGTGTAACCACTGCAATTGTTATGTATTACATTAAATCTTAGATTAAAAAATTAAATGTATATCATAACCTGATGGATATAATCTACATAATATCATGTCTTTATTGGCCATTTTTATAATCTTCCCGCAAGTATTTTGCTTACCACACCTGGGTCTATAAGGGTGCTTGTGTCACCCAGGTTTGAAAGATCGTTTTCCGCAATTTTTCTCAAAATGCGTCGCATTATTTTTCCGCTGCGCGTTTTAGGTAACGCTGGTACAATCTGTATTTTATCTGGCCTTGCAAAGGGGCCCACTATTTTTGCTACATGGTCGCGTATCTCTTTTTGTAGTTGTTCGTGTGCATCAAGGTTTCTATCGCAAATCACAAAAGCATAAATGCCTTGCCCTTTAATATCGTGCGGATAGCCTACCACCGCACTTTCAATAACATATCCGTGCTCATCAATTGCATCCTCCAACTCACCGGTGCCTATCCGGTGGCCTGAAACATTGATCACATCATCTACTCTACCGGTAATGCGGTAATAACCATCTTCATCGCGCCGGCATCCATCACCGGTAAAGTAATAACCTTTATAAGTGCTGAAATAGGTGCTTTTAAACCTGGCATGGTCTCCATATACCGAACGGGCCATTCCCGGCCAAGGGAATTTTATACAAAGATTCCCTTGTGTATCATTTCCCTCAATCTCGTTGCCTTTATCATCCATCAGGGTAAGTTGAACGCCGGGAAGAGGGAAGGATGCAAAAGCAGGTTTCATTGGTGTAACGGTTGCAATAGGAGAGATAAGAATGCCACCGGTCTCTGTCTGCCACCAGGTATCCACTATGTCGCAGTTCTTTTTACCTACGTTTTCATGATACCAATGCCAGGCTTCTTCGTTAATGGGCTCACCTACCGAACCTAAAACCCTTAAAGATGAAAGGTTTTTATCTTTAAAAATATCAGTACCCTGCGCCTGTAACGAACGTATTGCAGTTGGTGCAGTATAAAATATGTTCACCTTATGTTTATCAATCAAATTCCAAAAACGACCGTGATCAGGATAGCTTGGAATACCTTCAAACATAATAGTTGTAGCTCCGTTGAGCAGTGGGGCATATACCAGGTAACTATGACCTGTTACCCAACCAATATCTGCGGTGCAACAAAATATCTCACCATCCCGGTAATTAAAGACGTTCTTAAAAGTGTAACCGATATAAACCATATAGCCTGCAGTGGTGTGCAATACACCTTTCGGTTTTCCGGTTGAGCCCGAAGTATATAAAATAAACAAGGGGTCTTCAGCTGCAACTGCCTCGGCAGGGCAGATGTCAGAAGCTTTTTCTAAAAGATCAGCCCACCAAAGATCGCGCTCTGGCTGCATATTTACAGGGCTATTACGATGGTTGTATACTACAACATTTCTGATGCTTGTTTTTTTAATCAGAGCATCATCAACAATTTTCTTTAGTTCTATCTTTTTATCTCCGCGGTAAACCATATCTGCTGTCAGCAGAATTGTGCAGGATGCGTCATTGATCCTGTCGGCCAATGATTGGGATGAGAAGCCGGCAAAGACAACGGAATGTACCGCACCTATCCTGGCGCACGCCAGCATTGCGATGGCACCTTCCAGTATCATGGGAAGATAAATACAAACCCGGTCGCCTTTTTTTACGCCAAGGCCTTTTAGCACATTAGCAAAGCGGCAAACCTGCTGGTGAAGTTGCGCATAAGTGAGCGTTTTAAATTGCTCTTTCGGGTCATTCGGTTCCCAGATAATGGCCACCTGGTTAGCGCGGGTAGCCAGGTGGCGGTCGATACAGTTTTCCGTAAGATTAGTGACTGCACCAACGAACCATTTTATATCCGGCCCATCAAAATTCCACTTTAAAACTGTGTCCCATCTTTTTTGCCATACGTATTCTTCAGCAATATCTGCCCAAAAAGCTTCCGGGGCTTCAACGCTTTTTTTGTAAACAGACTTATATTCTTCGAAAGTTTGAATTGGACTCATGCAGTTTTGTTTTAGCTGAATTTACAGATTTGTAAAACTAAGAAAGTGTTCTTTTTTTATTTACTGATAATTCTCACACATGACGTGTTATAAAATTTGAAGGAGTCGGCTAAAAACAGCTCAAAAAAAATCCCGGTTGAAATCAACCGGGATTTTAATAATATTAAATAAAAAAACCTTACAAAATAGTCCAGGTTTTTTCTCCACTTAAAATCTTATTTAAAGGTATTCTTGGTTTCTTAGCTTGCACTGCCGCAATTTGTTCGTTGATCTGCTCATCAATACAAGGGCGGTTCTCAGTATAGAATACGCCGAACGGACGAGGAAAGTGAATGTCAGGTGTGCTGAAGTCTGCAAACTGGGCTAGTATGAAGGCCTTGGTTTTATCTGTCTCGTCATGTATCCAGAGGCCGTCTTTGCTTGCGCCTTCGGCAAGGTCTACAATAACTGGTTTAAAGCCGTCAAGTTTTATACCCTTGTTTTCGTTTTGCCCGAATACAAGAGGCTTACCGTGTTCAACAAAAATGGTTTCGTCTTTTTTGGTTGCCTTGTCGGTAAAAATGCCGAAGACCTCATCGTTAAATACCGGGCAGTTTTGGTAAACCTCAACAAAGGCAGTACCATGGTGTTGGTTGGCGCGGTTAATAACAAATTGCATGTGCTTAGGGTCGCGGTCCATGGTGCGTGCAAAAAATGAAGTCTTGGCGCCTAGTGCCAGCTCTGCCGGGTTAAATGGTTCATCAACCGAGCCGTATGGAGTTGATTTAGTTACAATGCCTTTGGCTGAAGTAGGTGAATACTGGCCTTTGGTTAGCCCGTAAATTTCGTTGTTGAACATCATCACCTTAATGTTCGGGTTACGGCGCATCATATGTATAAAGTGGTTACCACCTATCGAGAGGCAATCGCCGTCACCACTTATCATCCAAACGTTAAGGTCCTGATTGGCGGTCTTTACACCGGTAGCAATAGCCGCAGCGCGACCATGGATACTGTGCATGCCATAGGTTGCCATATAGTATGGAAAACGTGATGAGCAGCCGATACCTGAAACGAACACATATTTTTCGCGTTCGCCACCCATATCAGGCAATACTGTTTGCACCTGTTTTAATATAGAATAATCTCCGCAACCGGGGCACCACTTAACTTCCTGGTCTGAAGTAAAGTCCTTGGCTGTTAATTTAACCGGCGCTGTATTTTCTGTTACTGTTTCCATCGTTTTTATTTTAAACCATGCTACTCGTTTACAAGAACAAGCATTGCATTAAGCCTGGTTATATAGTTCAATAATCTTTGACTTTATCTCTTCAGTTGTAAAAGGCATACCCTGCACCTTATTCTGCGCAAAGGCGGGCAATAAATACTTGGCCTTAATCAGTTGTAATAACTGACCGCAATTCATTTCAGGTATCAATACCCTATCGTAATTATGCAGCAACTGGCCCAGGTTTTTAGGGAAAGGATTTAAGTGGCGCAGATGGACATGTGCAATGTCGTAACCTTCATCCAGTAATTCAAGCACAGCGGTTTTTATTGCACCGTGGGT
>Ga0316217_10002721_pt1 | contig 20958 bp, 13 predicted proteins | sample 1anoAmetaG_FD_203633 | JGI IMG/M metagenome (GOLD analysis project Ga0316217, IMG submission 203633) | Freshwater microbial communities from Trout Bog Lake, Wisconsin, USA - 1anoA | ecosystem: Environmental > Aquatic > Freshwater > Lake > Hypolimnion/Profundal zone | place: USA: Wisconsin...
TGTGCAGCGGATCGGTGATATGCAAATAGACGTCGCGGTAAAGCCCGCCGTGCGCCGGGTGCCAATGTGGATTGTTCCAGGGAATTTGATCCGCTTGCAATTGATCCACGTCCTGGGGAATCGTCGCGTTCACTTGGGCCGACAGCGTCGCCAGATTGGGGCCTGCCGCCGGCGCCAGATTCAAACTGTCCCCGCCGGGCTTCGCCGCCGGGAGCTCTGTGTCAGCCATCGGGTCCTTCATAAAGCGGTTGTCGCACATCACCGCCAGCACATTGGGCGCGTCGAACCGCAGCCGCGGCGTCAAATCCAAGCCGAACGGCACGAATCCGTTCTTGCACACGCCCAGCCGATGGCCATTGAGATAGACCTCGGCGATTTGCCGGGCGCCTTGAAACTCAATGAACACTTTTTTCTCCTTGTCATCTTCCGGCAGCGAAAACGTTTTCCGATACCACGTCCGTCCGCCCCATTGGTTCTGTTCGCCACGATGGCCGGGCAGCGAGAAGTTTTCGAACGTATCCGTGTCGTTGTAGGTGTGCGGCAGGGCCACGGACGCCCAACCGCTCGCGTCCAAGTTCACGTTGGTGGCGTCCGCCGGATCCGCCTTGAGGAATTTCCAGTCCGGATCAAAATTGAGGGTGAGCCGGTCGCCGCAAAGCGCTGGCACGGCCAGGGCGAAAAACAAGACCACCAGCATGCCCAAAGCCTCGCGCGGCGGCGTCAGGGAACATCGTCTGTGGCGTGGAAACATCTGACGATAACTAATATCGGAAAGTAAACGGTGCGGCCAGTGAACATTCGTTCTAGCCCGCCACGCGCCGTCAGTTCGCCGCCACCGGCTTCAATTCCAGACTGCGCAGCCGGAAAAGTTCATTCCCGTCAATTTTGGCCGCGGCAACCGTGATGTCGAATTCCCCGGGCGCCAACGACACCCGGCCCAGCGAAACCGTTTGATCAGCACCGCCCCGCGCTTCGCCGGTCAGGGTCTGCGAACCCAGTGTCACCGTAAAGGTGCCGCCAGCCGGGTCCTTCCCCGCGAGATAATTGATGCGGACTTCGTACGTAGCCGCCTGATTTAATCGCACCGGCCAAGTGATGGATTGATCCGGCTTGGTCCAGCCCAACACCACATCATCGGACTTTTTGCCGGGACCAAACATTAAACCGTGGCCCCGCAGTTCACCATCGAACGCGCGCAACGTCTCGCTGGGAAACGCCGGTTGTAAGAGACGGTGGGTGCCCGTTTGGAGGTCGCCGTCACATTCCAGCTTGATGACATAGTCAGCCTCACCCGGCATGATGGCCGGCAATCCGTCGATTTTCACATCGCGTGGGTTCAACCTGCTGGTGTGGAGCTGTGGCGGCGACTGCATGAGCTTGTCAGCCAGCAGCCGCGCGCCCTTCACGCTTGATTCCAATCCGCCCACCACGAGTTCCTCATGGCTCAACCCGCCATGGGACGGCCAATCGAAAACGTGCAGGTACAGGGTGTTGCCCTTGCGCGTGGATTCGCCCCAAGGTTGCACCGGCAGCGGTGTGCGCGTGGTGCCCCGGATGGATTCGCCGTTTACCTGCCACCAATTCGCAATGCCTTTCAGAATTGCCAAGTCCTTCGGATCAATGTTGCCGTCGCCCATGGGACCAATATTGAGCAAAACGTTTCCGCCGCGCGCCGCCGCCTTGGCGAGCAGTTGAATAAAATGCCCCGGCGGTTTGTGGGACGTGTCAAACTTGTTCCAGCCGTAGGATTCATCGGTCGTGGGAATTGCCTCCCAATCCCCGGCGTGGGGCGGGAAATTTGCCGGGCGGTCGGTCGTATCGTCATAATCGCCCCAGCCATGCACCAGCCGGCCGCTGATGACCACATTCGCATCCGCCGCGCGCACGGCGTGCATGATCCGCAGGTTTTCCGACGGCGGCAGTTTGCCCGCGGTGTCGAACCACAAGATCGCCGGATGATAGCGGCGGATCAGTTCACGCAACTGCGGAATGGCTTTGGTGTCCACATATTTCCGCGCCGCGGCCATGAACTCCGGCCGGGTTTCCCACCAATTGACGCCGCCGATATGCTTGTCCCCGCCGGGATTGTTATAATCCCAATCGTTGCCCGGCGCATTGGAGTTGCCCCAGTCAAACGCCTGTGAGTAATAGAACCCGAACTTGATTCCGTACTGGTCGCACGCGGCCTTCAAATCGGCCATCGGATCGTGATGCCACGGGGTCGCATCCATCACGTTGTAATCGTTCACTTTCGTGGGCCACATGGCGAACCCATCGTGATGTTTCGCGGTAATGACGATGTATTTCATGCCGGCGTCGCGCGCCAGCCGCACCCAGGCGCCGGCGTCGAAATTCGTCGGATTGAAATTCCCGGCCACTTCCCGGCGATAAACCGGAATCGGAATTTTCAACACCCGCTGGATATGCTCCGCGTAGCCCCCGCCTTTTTGCCCATGAAACTCATTGCCAAGACCGGAATAGACGCCCCAATGGATGAACATCCCGAACCGCGCGTCCCGCCACCACGCCAGCCGGGCCTCCAAATTGGTCTGCGAATCGCGCCACCACCGGACCTCCGGGCTGTCCTTGGAAGGCAGGCTAAAGGGCTCGTTGGTTGACCCAGCCAGTTCGTCGGCGGCGAATAGTGAGCCGCTGAAAACAACGGCGGCGGCACAGAGCATGCGTCTCCCAGCCCGATAGCAATATTTTGCGTTCATATTTCAACCGATCAATAACCAATGTTCGCGAGCGCCTCCGGCCCCAGCCGTTCCCGCAGTTGCGCCAGATACAGGCTGGTGGGACTGACGGGCCGGCCCGGCGAATCCCAAATGCCCGACGGGAGCTTGACATGGCCAGGGTCGCCGGGTTGGGCGCCGGTCACGGCGGCGCCTTGGCAGCCAATCGCCCAGTTCATCGAACCCGGCGGCTGCTGGACCAGGAACGTCTTGGCGGTGCAATTCCACACGACCGACCAGCCGATGGTCCAGCCGTGGCCGGAGCCCATGATTCCACGATCCATCAGGTCAATGCTGCTCTCGGGCACACGGCAGTTGTCCACCAGCAGGCCCGTCGCCCAGCGCATGTGCGGTTGGATGCTGCCGTGGCCCTGAAACCTGCAATTCAGCAGTACGACCGGCCCCATCATCCGCGCACCCGTTGAAAAATAAAAGACATTGTCGCCGGTGGCGGAGCAGCGGTCCACCAGTGTCTGCGTGCCGCCCGCCCAAAAATCCTCCGGTTTGGCCGCACCGATGGTCGGAACCGCGTGCCGAATGTCCACGTCCTCAATGGTGAGCCGGCTGGTATGCTCGTCAAAGCGAAAACTGTTCACGGTGTTTTCCACCTTGAGGTCGCGCACCCAGGCGTCTGAGACCCCCTCCATGTGCAACGCCTGGTTTTGCGGCTGGGTGATGGTCACGGCCTGCGGTGGCGAAACGATGCGCAGATGTTCGACGCCAACCTGCCTCAACCGGCCGCTCAAATCACATTTGACCACTGAACCGCCGGGTGGATTGAGATATTTTGCGTCAAACGAATCCGCCAGCGGCACGTCCAGCGTGATTTCATCGCCAGCCACGGATTTGATCGTGCGCTCGGTGTGCATTTCGCCGGAAACCCAGTGCTGTTGCTTGCCATTGCGGACGAGTGTATCCATGCCCATGAACTTCACCCAGGCCGGCGTGGCAGGCCGGTTGATGAGCACGGTGTCGCCGGCTTTGAATGCTGCCCCGCTGACGACGTGAAACGAACACGTTCCCGACGGCACATACGGATCGGTGATGGCAACCGGGTCGCCAATGGCTTTGGCCCCGGCGCCGGCGCCGATGGCGAGACACAAATGCGGCACGCCGGTCATCTCGATGACCGTGCCGTCCGCGCCCGAACCACTACCGCGCAAAACGACGCCACCGGCCCGGATCGTGAGCGGCCGGCCACAAATGAAAGTTCCCGGTTCCAGCAACACCGTTCCGCGGAAACCATTCTGGAGGTCCAGTTGCGAAACGCGGTTGATGGCGGCTTGGATCCCCTCCGTATTATCGCCGCCGGTGGGGGCAACCGTGACTTTAACTGGCACGATAGGAATTTTCACGCCGCCACCCAGGTAGCCCGCGGCGGAGAAATCCATAATATGGTCGCCCGTCGGCAGTGATTTGTAGGCGAGTTTGCCGTCGGCGCCCGGCTGCACCCACGCGCTTTGCGCGGCCGTTACGGATTGACTTTGCAGGCCAAGCAGGGCCGCCAGCGCCGCGTTCAAAAACGCGCGGCCAGTCAGTTCCAAGAAGCATGGCACTTGCAGGCGGCGAAATGTTGGCAGAGCGGATGGATCCACTGAACTGGTGGCGCTTTGTGATTTCATTAATCCTCCTGCCACATGGCCAATGGAGAATTATTCGTGTCTCCTTCGGCGGGACTGGAAGCGGACGGCGCGGCCGTCGAAACGCAAATCGTGTGGGAAACCAGAAATAGCGCGGCCGCGAGCGCAGTCAGCGTGCGACCGGATTGGAAGGCGAGATGGCGGTTCATAAAATATTTGGCAGGATCAAGCATGATCACAAAGGCCCCAGGGTCAAGATTTTCAGGCTTGAACGTTTGTTCAATGGTCTTGCACACTGGCCATCCTAAACTGTTGACCAACACTGCATGAAAATCGCCCCTGCCGCCATCCCGCTGCTGCTCGCCTCCCTGCTCTTCTTCCCTGTCCACGCGGCCCCAACGCTGGATGTCGCCACGATTGACCATGACCGGATCCTCCGGGCCGCAGCCGCCGCGCTGAAGCAAGAACCGGTCACCATCACCGCCTTTCGCGCGAAACTGAGCAAGGGCGGACCGAATGATTTTTATTCCAACGCCGATTATTGGTGGCCCAATCCCGACACCACCAACGGCCTGCCTTATGTCAGCCGCGATGGCGAGTCCAATCCGGACAATTTTAACCAGCACCGCCGGTGTCTCCGGCTGGTGAGCGACGCGGTGGCCGCACTCGGGGCTGCGTATAAAATTACCGGCGACGACCGGTATGCCGCAAAATCCGCCGAACTGCTGCGGGTTTTCTTCCTCGACGAACGAACCCGGATGAATCCCACTCTGCAATTTGCGCAGGCGGTGCCCGGCCTCTCCTCCGGCCGCAGCTACGGCATCATTGACTCCCTCCATCTGGTGGAGATTCCCAAGGCGGTCGCGGCCATGGGCAAGTCGCCGGCCTTTCCACCGGAAGTCCTGGCGGGGATGAAAAAGTGGTTTGCCGATTACGTCGCATGGCTGACCACCAGCAAAAACGGCCGCGCCGAAGCAAACGCGGCCAACAATCACGCGGTCGCCTTCTGGCTGCAAGTGGCGGTCTTTGCCCAATTCACGGGGGACGAAAAAAACCTGGCCGAATGCCGCCGACGGTTTACGGAGGTGTTTCTCCCGAAGCAGATGGCCAAAGATGGAAGTTTTCCGCAAGAGTTGAGCCGGACCAAACCCTACGGCTATTCCATTTTCCAATTGGACAACATGACCACGCTCTGCCAGGTGCTGTCCTCTCCGGAAAATGATTTGTGGCATTTCAGCCTGCCGGACGGGCGCACCATTCATCAAGCGGTGGAATTCATGTATCCGTTTCTGGCCGATAAATCGAAATGGCCGCATAAGCCGGACGTGCAGGCTTGGGACGGCTGGCCAGCCCGGCAGCCCGGTTTGTTGTTCGCCGGATTGGCGTTTGACGAACCCAAATACCTCGATTTATGGAAGCGCCTTCCCGCTGATCCAACGAATGAAGAAGTCCGCCGCAACATCGCCATCACCCAGCCGGTGCTGTGGCTGAAATAGCCATGAACCGCCCAACCCGCCCGCCAAGTGGTCGCTGGCCATATTCGCCTGTGGTGCCCTCATTGGCTTGTGGACTGCGCGCGCGGACGACGCGCCGGAAATCCGCACGCCTCCTGCCCCCTCGACCCCGCGCATTAACGGTCCGGCCATTTTCGGCGTGCGGCCAGATCATCCGTTGCTTTATCACCTGCCGGCGACCGGCGACCGGCCGATGCAATTCTCCGCCGATAAACTGCCAGCCGGCCTGACGCTGGATGCCGCCACCGGCAACCTGACCGGCCGCCTGCATACCCGCCGTGAATACCAGGTGATCTTCCACTCCAGATATGCTCGAAATTGCCACCAAGGAACGCAATCAGCCCGGCCTGACCCCCGATGAGGAGTACACCCATATCACCCTCTGGTGCCTGCTTTCCTCCCCCCTGCTCCTCGCCAACGACCTGAGCGCCATGGATGCATTCACGAAAAACCTGCTGGAGAACGACGAGGTCATCGCCGTCAGCCAGGATGCGCTCGGCGACCAGGCGGTCGAAATCTTCCGGGACGGCGAGGCGCGGGTTTACGCCAAAGATTTGGAGGACGGCACCAAGGCCGTGGGCCTGTTCAACACCGGCGCCGACACCACCATCACCGTGGTGGTGAAATGGAGCGATCTAAAAATCCACGGCCGCCGCATTGTCCGCGATTTATGGCGGCAAAAAGATTTGGGCAGATTCACCGGTGAGTTCTCCCTGCCCGTTGCGCCCCACAGCGCGGAACTGGTAAAAATAGCGCGATGAAAAGAATCCTCGTCTTCATTGTCCTGGCGGCGGGTGGGTTTGCCGCGCCCACCAGCGCGGAAACTTCGCCCGTTACGATTGCCCTGGATGTCGAGCATCCCGGCGCGGCCATCGGACGCGACTTTTCGGGCTTGAGCTTTGAGATTTCGCAACTCCGGCCCAACGAAAGCGGCGTCCGCTATTTCCGCCCCGACAACGCGGCGCTCCTCCAATTGTTTCACACCCTCGGCATCCAACATCTCCGCATCGGCGGCAACACTTCCGACCGCGATGCCCGGCAACTGCCGACCGAGGCCGACCTCGACAGTTTGTTTGCGTTCGCCAAGCGCGCCGGGATAAAAGTGATCTACTGCCTGCGCCTGCACAACGGTGATCCGCAGGCGGATGCGGCCATCGCGAAATACATCCTGTTGCATTATGCCGCGCAATTGGATTGCTTCTCCATTGGCCAGGAACCGAGCGCTTATCCGGTGGAACGGACGGACCCGCGCGCCGCCGGCGAGCGCATGGGCGCCGGCAACGAGAAGTTTTCGTATGCCGATTACGCCGCGGAGTGGAAAAGTTTCGCGGCGGCGATCACCGCCGCCGCGCCGGATGTGAGATTTTGCGGGCCAGGAGTCCACAACAATGGCGCGTGGGCGCAAAAATTCATGGCGGATTTTGGAAAATCCAATCATGTCGTGCTCATCACCGAACACCTCTATCCAGGCGGCGCGGGCGGCAAAGTGCCCACGCCCCAAATCGGCATTGATCGCATGCTGTCCGGCGAATCCTCAATGAGCAACGGCTTTCCCAAAACCTATCAAAAACTTTATGACAGTTTTGTGCCGGCGGCCGCCGCCCATGCCCTGCCCTACCGGCTCGAAGAGGTGAACAATTATTTCAACGGAGGCGCGACAAACGTGAGCAACACGTTCGCCTCCGCGCTCTGGGGCCTGGATTTCATGTATTGGTGGGCCGCACACGGAGCCGCGGGACTGAACTTTCACACTGGCGACAAAGTGGCGGCGGGCAGCGAATTAAGGCCGTCCAAATATACGGCTTATTTTTCGTCCACCAACGGCTATCTGGTCCGCCCGCTGGGTTACGGCATCAAGGCCTTCGACCTCGGCGGGCATGGCCAACTTGTGCCGGCAAGCTTGGTCAACCCCGACCATCTGAACTTGAGCGCCTACGCGGTGCTTGGACCCGGCCATCGGCTCTTTCTCACCGTCATCAACAAGGAGCACGGCGCATCGGCCCGCGATGCCAACCTCTCGCTCGACTCCGTTGCCGTCCACTTTCGGCACGGTCAGGTCATCCGGCTCACCTCGCCCAATGGCGAGGTCGCCGCCACCGCCGGCGAATTGCTCGGCGGCGCTCCGATCCAGGAAAACGGAAACTGGAATGGCCAATGGCTGCCGCTGGAAAACTTGTCCGAAATAGCCGTCCCCTCTGCCAGCGCGGCCATCATCCTGCTCACGCCCTGATCCCACAGCTTACAGCCTGGCGGTTTGCAAATACAGCCGAACAGGATTGTCAGCCTGGCTCTCCGCCTTGACATTTTTCAGCCCGTCGCGGATCGGCTGGCTGTCGGGGTATTCGACGGCGGCCCGCAGCAACAGCTCATCCAGATCCGCCCGATTGGCTTTGTGAATCTGCTGATAAGGCCAGGCGCGCCCCGGATCGGCATAAGGCGCCATGAATTCCGTGGCTTTCAGGATGCCGCGGCCATCCGCCGTTTGATAATGCCACAAATCCACGCCGACACTGCGGCCAATGTCGGCCAGATCCATCATCGCCCGGAGATTGAAGCAACTATAGCCAAAACTCGTGGTGCGGGCGAGCTCGAATGGCTGGCGTCCATCCGGCTCGATTTGCCGGGCGACGCGCTTTTCGCGCGCCTGGGAGACAATCTCCCGGGCCATGGCGGTCCGGCCAAGATAAAGTGCGATGGCGGCCACCTGCGCATCGCAATAAGTGCCATGATTGTTTTTGGCATTCAATTCGCCGCGGCCAATTTTGCTCGTCGTCAGCCACTGTAAATAATCGGTGAACCAAACGCTCATGGCTCGCTGGTCGGCTGCCGTCCAAGCGCTTGAACCAGCGAGCAAGCCGATGCCGTCCACCAGATGCACGAGCTCACGCGCGCTGATGAGGCCGGCGGGCCGCCCTTCGGTTTCGCCGGGAATGCCCTGGCCGTAATTTAAATTCGGATTCATCTTCGTGGCCGGATCCAGAAACCAGACGCGGACGAATTCCGTGGCCTTGACCGCGTATGGTTCCTCGCCCGAAAAATAAAACGCCAGCGCCAGCGTGTATGCATCGGCGCAGGTCTTTTGGAACGGGCCGGAATCCGAATCGGCGCCGGCTTCGGGGTTCCGCTCGCCGTCGCGGCGGATGTACTTCCCTTCGGGCGCGTTGGTATCGCGCCAAAAATACGGCGCCTGACTCATATAATCATGCTTGTCGCCGCTGGGCGGGATCTGCTGCTTATCCATCACCGAATACGGCTTTTGCTTCAGTAATTTGTCCGCCTCGCCCAGCAGATGTTTCAACGCCGGTTGCAGCGCCGTGTCACCGGCGGCCAGCGCCGCCTTGTTGGTGACCAGGATTTGCCCATCGGCGCAAAAGACTCTCAGCGGCACCGCGGCCGATCCCGCGGCTTGAACCCGGCCCGCGAAGCCGGCGCCCATCGCACCTGCGGACAAAGCGACCAACAGTATCCGCAGGAGTGGGGAAATGAATTTGCCGGGCATAATGACTTGATAGACTGACTTGGGACGTGCTTAGTTACAGAACCTGGAGGCAGAAACGCCGCCGCACCCATACTGATGCGGCGGCGTCCGTCAATCCAGATGCTCGGCCGATTGCACTCTTACGAGCTGCGGCCACCCCGTTCACGGGTTCAACATCAGCCGGTAGAATACCGTGCCTTGGGTAGGATCCATGGTGATGTTCACGGTGTTGACTCCGGTTGAATTCGGCACGTCCACCCAAGCGGCGGGGTTCGGATTCAGGCCCGCGCCCAAGGAATTGGTCTGGGCTTGCAACGTCCAGCCGGTATGGTCAACCGGCCACTGGAGGGTCAAGGTGTTGCCGCTCACGGTGGCGACGATGTTCGTCGAATTTGGGTTCACCACGTTGGCAACGGTCAAGATGCCTTTGACCAGATTGGTGGTAATCCATCCCAGTCCGCCCCCGAGGGCCGGCAGGTTGGTGGCGGCAAACGCGCCGCTGAGGCTGGTGGCGCTAAACAACTTGAAAGCATCGCCGGCCACGTACGTGCCGCCCAGGGAGGTGACGTTCAGCGTGCCGCCCACTGCCAGCGTGCCCGCGACACTTAGCACGTCATTGGTGGCGCCTGAAATGCGGCTGACCTTCATGGTCGTGATGCCGCCCAGCGTGACGTTGTTGCCAAACGTCAATTCGCCGAGGCCGGCCGTGGAGCCAGGCGCGAGCGTCGCGTTGCTGGCCGTGATCACGGCGCCAGTCACCGCGCCAAAACCACTGAGGGTCTGCCCCGCGGCCAGCGCCAGCGTCGCGTTGGTGCGGCCGGCGGCGTTCAGGGTGGCCCCGGCGGCGAGGATGATATTCGCGCTGGCGGAAATCGCACCACTCCCCGTCAACGCCAGCAGGCCGTTGCTGATGACGGTGTTGCCGGTGTATGTGTTGACGTTGGTCAGCGTCAAAGTGCCCGGGGTGATTTTCACCAGGCTGCCAGAACCGCTGATGACATTGTCAAACGTGGCGAACACGTTGCTGGAGATGTCAAACACGCAATTGCCATTGAGCGTCACCGGGCCGATCACAACGTTTTGATTGGAGGCGCTGGCGTCGCTCTTGAAGGAATCATTGACGCCATTGCCGTTGAAGGTAATCACCTTGTTCAGCGGCGCGGCCAGCCCATAAAGCTCCAACGTGGCGCCCGCGCTGACCACGAGATTGCTTGCGGGATTGCCCAACTGCGCGGTGCCCACCTGCACGGCGAATTCGCCCTGTTGCACGTAGATGTTCCCCAGGTTGGTGTCAATGGTCCCGACGCTAACCAAGGCAATCTCGTTGGTGCCGACCTTGGTGAGGCTGTAGGGTGTGCCCGGGGGCGACATGTTCAGGGCCGCCGCCGAGCCGCTGGAGGCTCGGATATCCCAGCGGTTGGCACCGCCAATCGTGACGTTAGCCGCCACGGTGACGTTGCTAAATGCGGATTCCTGGGCGGCCCCGTTATTGATGATGGCGCCGGCGCCATTGAAGCCGGCGCCGGATATAATCAGCGTCGGCGCCGCCACGGCATTGAAGGCAATGTCGTTTACATCAAACGTGCCGCCGTTGGTGACCACGGTAGTGGCGCTGGCCGCGCCAAGCCCGTTATTGGCCGCCACATTCAAAACGCCGTTGGTGACCATGACCGTGCCCGTGAAACCACCATTGGCTCCGGCCAACGTGACGGTGTTGGTGCCCGCCTGGGTCACCGAACCGGAACCGGAAAGGACATTGGCGAGCGTGAGATTGTCGCTGCGGTCCAGAATCAAACTGCCATTGTCCGCCACTGCTCCGGGCAAATTGCCGTTGGCGTCGTTGTTGCCCAGTTGCACCGAGCCGCCAGTAATGGTCGTATTTCCGCCGATGCTGCTGCCGGCGTTGTCGAGCACGAGACTGCCACCGTTAACCCTGATGCCGCCGCTGAAATCGTCGCCGCCGGTTTCCGTCAGCGTCAGCGACGCGGTGCCCGATTTGACCAACCCGACGGTCCCGCTGATGGCATGACTGCCGCTGAACGTATAGTTGAGCACGCTGTTGTTGACCGTCAGTGAGCCGGGTGAAACCGTGGCCGCCAAGGTCACGGAGCTATCCTGGGCCGTGTCATTAAACGATACCAGCTCTGGGTCGGCGTAGGCGGTATAAGCCGCGCCGTTGAGCCAGTTCTGGTCCGTGGTGTTCCAATTGCCGTCCAGCGCCCCGCCGGAAAGGGCGCCCGCCCAGACCAGCGCCGCCGGCGCCGTAACCTGCAAATAAATATGACTGACGCCGTCGTCCACCAACCGGCCATTGCTGTAGCCGAACGGCAGCGTGCCCAAGACCAGATTGGCGGTGGTGGGATCGCTGCCGTTCAAATAACTGATGAGCGGAATCTGCAACGAGCCGCCAACGGTCGTGACCACCGAGGCAATATTCAGGGTCGTCACACCGCTGATGGTGACGCTGCTGGCGACGATGTTCGTGCTGCTGGCATTGGGATTCAATTGCAGCGTGCCTTGGAGGCTCAGCGAGGTCAGCGGCGCCGCCGCCGAGCCGATGGCGTTAGTAACCACGAGGGTGCCGCCGCTCAGGATGAGTGAGCTTTGGCCGGAATTATTCGTGTCGGCCGCGATGGTGCCGGCCAGCACGGTGCCGCCATTGATGTTCAGGGTGCCGGTGGTGGGTGAAGCGCCACTGGACCCGCTGGTCCAAGCCAGGTTGAGCGTGCCGACCTTCAGCACGCCGACGCCATTGACACTGGTGTTGACGTTCACTGTCCCAACGCCGTTATCCGTGGTGTTGAAAGCTTGAAAGCCGTCATAAAGCGTGCCCATCGCCATGGTTCCGGCCTCAAAGGTCAGTGTGCCTGTAGCCGGATGCGGACCCGAGGCATTGGGCGTGCGGCCAATATACATCGTGCTGACGGCGGCGTTGACCGTGCCACCAGTGAAGTCCGCCGTGCCGATGGGTGTCGTCGAACCACCGGTTTGGGCCAAGCCGTCGCCGATGGCCCAGACTTGGACCGGGCTGACGCCGTCGCCGCCGATGATCGTGGCCGTCGGATTCGACCAAATCGGATTGAATTGCATTTCCGCAGGCTCTTTGGCGATGCCGACACCGATGGTGTAGGCTTGGATGAGGTTTTGCTGGCCAAGATACAAGTAAGACTCCAAGGCTGCGCCTTTGCCGGATTCGCCGACCAAGAACGACAGGGTTTCATCCTGGCCCGCCTCATTGGCGCCGCCCGAACCGCCAACGGCAGTGATCGTATTGGTCGCCGCGAGGTAAGCAATGCCGGAAAGGTAATCGGCGGTCGAGGCAACCGCGCCCACTTCGAACAAGCTGACGGTGGCATTGAACGTGCCCAAAGCGGACAGGTCCAGCGTGGCCTGTTCCCCGCTGCCGGCGGCGCTTGCCAAAGCCACGACGAAGGTCGAATTGGAGTTGACCACGTCCAGCGTGCCGTTGGTGCCCGACACGGTGACGAATTCCTGCGCCGCGTCACCAAAGTCGGTGGACGTGCTGCCAAACGCCAGGCTGTTGGTGATGGTCAACGTGGCGCCATTGGCAATGTACGTATTTTGATAGGAGGGGGAACCGGAACTGCCGATGTTCGTGTAGATCAGCGTGGCGACCGTGAAGTTAGTATCAACGAAATTGTTGGCACTCGCGATGCTGAAAGCAGCCGGACCGCCCCCCAGACTGGACAAGGCGGAGGAACCTTGCTGGTCGGCGGTGTCAAAAATAACCGTGTCGGAAGGCAACGGCACGCCGGTTAGCAGCCAGTTCATGGCGTCGGACCAGTTGATACTCACGTTGTTGAGGGCGTCCACGCCGCTCCAGGTGACGTAAGGCCGGGTGCCCACGGGTCCGTTGGTGAGCACGAGTTGAACTGCGGTGGCCGTGGCGTTAACGTAGCCGGAATAACCTGCCGGCAGCGTGCCCAAAGTCATGTTAAACCCACTGATGTTGGGCGCCTGAATGAGAGTGAGGACGGACGGATAGGCCGCCATGGCCGGCAGCCCCAAGACGTTGATCGTATTACCCGTACCGCCCAGGGTCAATGCGCCGTTCAACACGTTGATCGGCGGCTGCAAATAAGGGGCGTTGGTGGGATTCACCACGACCGTGGCATTGGCCAGACTCAAGCTGTTCAACAGCGTGATCCCCGAAACACTCGAGACATCGAAGGTGGCGCCGCTGACCGCCACCGCCTGGCTGTTGGAAATGGTCCCTGAACCGGTTAATACCAGGTCACCCGCGTTCACGGTTACGTTGCCGCTGAAGGTATTGGCACTGCTGGACAAGGTCACGGTGCCGCTGCCATTCAGGGTCAATGAGCCGCTGCCGGCGATGGCTGCCGGCTCCGTAATGCTGCTCGTTTGGTCAAGAATGAGCGCGCCGTTCAATGTGATCAAGCCTGCGGGGAGATTGCCTTTGGCGTCGTTATGGCCGATTTGCAGGGTGGCGCCGTTGGCAATGCTCACCAAGCCCCCAATCGTGCTGTTGGCGTCATCCAGCAAGACGGTGCCGCTATTGACCGCAACCCCGCCATTGAAACTGTCGCCGCCGGAATCCGCCAGCGTCACCATGGCGCTACCATCCATCACCAACCCCACGGCCCCGCCCATGCTGCCGGTTCCATTCAGGGTGTAATTCAGCACGGAATTGGAGAACGTCAAGCCGCCGGGGGTGAAATTGGTGGCCAGGGTGACGGTGGCAGTGCTGGCCGAGTCGTCAAACACCACCAGGTCCGGATTGGCATAGACGGAGGGGTTGCCATTGGTCAAGTTCCGCCAGTCGGCCGTGGTGAGATTCCAGTTGCTGTTCGGTGAGCCGCCCACCGCGCCGGCCCAGAGCAGCGGAATGATTTGCACGTTGGCGCTGATGTTCAGATCAATGCTGTTGTCGCCGTTGACGTCGTCCTGCAAGGTGGCCGTATAACCCGCGGGAACGGCGCCCAGTTGAAAGTTTCCAAGGCCGGGGTCGCTCCCATTCCCATAGGTGATGAGATGAATATTCACGGGGATAACGACATTGGTAACGGAGCCGATATTGATAATGTTCGGGCCGTAGGTGGTGGAGCCTGACACTACATTCGCAGTGATGTTGGCCGTGGCGACATTGGCGCCATCCACACTCAATTGCAGCGTGCCACCGTTGAGGTTCAGATTGTCAATCGGAATGGCCGCCGAGCCGACAGTGTTGCTCACGGACTCGAGGATCAGCGTGCCACCGTTGAGGTTGATCGTGGCGGTGTTCTCAGCGGCCTGGAGCTTGCTGATGTTGGCAAAAAGTTCGGCGGTACCATTGGTGTTGATGTTTAACGTGCCGCTGCTGGCGTGGGTGCCGCCCGAGCCGCCGTTGCTGTCACCGATGATGCATTTGCCGCCGCCCGGACCGCTGGGCGAATTCACAATGAGCGTCGCGGTGGTGGCGGGGTTTCCGCCCACCGTGAACGCATTGCCGGTGGAAGCGCCCGTGCCACTGGACCCGATCACCCCCATGAACAAGGAGGTGACGTCATACGTCCCGTTGTCAATCGTCACGACACCATACGAAGTCCGGTGTCGGCGGTATCTTCGCCCATGATATTGGTGTACACTAAGACGCTGGCGGGGTGTCCGGCCAGTAACAACTGGCCGTTGGCAGCGCCGCTGCCGCTGCTGCCATAGCCCATCACGAGCTGAGTCACGCGGGCGCCGTTGGTGCCGGCGATGGCCACGCCGCCGTTGGGTCCGGCGAATTGCACGGTGCATTGCGCTTTGCTGAGGCCCATCTGTATAATATTGGCATTGATCACGTTGGTGCCGTTGCCAAGATTCACCGTGGTTTGCCGGCCGTTGCCCCCGGCGCTATAGCCCATGTCCAAGGTGCCGGTGATGAGAATATTGGTGCCGTCCGCCAGCGTGAGAGTCGCCAGCTCGACGTTGGCCACATTGGCGCCTCCGATATAACAGGTGGAGGCGAGGTTGCTGACAATGAACGTGCAGTTGGTGCCCGCCATGGTCACATAGTCGTAATATGGGGTTCCACCGGTGGCGCCATTAACGACCAACGGGCCGTTGACCGCCAGCGTTACCCCGGGATCAATGAAAGTCGTAAGGTAATCGCTGCTGGCGGTGATCGTGGCGTTGGAGAAAGTCAGGTTCGTGCAGGTGAGGTTCGCACTGACGATATTGTTCACGGCGCCCAGCGTGTTGGTGGTGACGGGAAATGCGCCCGGAGGAAACATCACTGCGTTGCCCGAGGGCGTTGCGCCGCTCCAGTTGGCGGCATCGGACCAGAACTGGTCTGGCCCGGCACCAGTCCAGGTGGCGGTGGCCGCTCGGGTTAAAGGCGCAGTCACCAGGCTCAATAGAGCCATGAGCGCGCCGAGTTGGGCCATCGAAGAGTTGCATTTGGCAGCTTTATTTTTCATGGGTTTGGTTTGGTTGCTTGAATGCAAGTGAAGCTGGCTCCGCCCGCGAAGTCTCTGCAAACCCTAGCCCAACCTTTTCCGGCAGTTGCGGTGATCACATTAAAACCGCGACCTCGCTGTTGGCGCCAAGCACGTTTGGTCACTCAGATTCGACGGACGAACCACATTCACTTGGATTTAGTCCATCTTAATCCGGCGCCGCCCAAGCCGGAATAGAACGTTTGTTCTAAAGGGTCGGACCAAGGCTGGAAGATGTCGTGCGGCGTGAGACCGAAACATGGCCCCGCTTCAGATCATGGGCCAGAGATCCGTGATCACTTCAATGCGGCCGCGGCGGCCTCACACCGGCCAAGGGAGGTTTTTTCCGCGTGGAGCGCGCCTAAACCGACAGGGGCGGCACCGAGATCACGCGCGCTTCCTGCGCCGACCGCCGCGCGCAATCCATCACCAGTGCCTGCCGCAGCAGTTGCCCTTCCCAATCGGTGTGCGGGCGTTCACCGGCGAGCTGGCCCGCGAACTCCTCGATCATGAGCACGAATTGATCAACCGATTTGACTTCAATGTACTCAGTCTCCTTGGCCGTTTCCAACACCACCCGCACCGGTTTGTCCGGCAACACCGAATAAGCCCGTTCCGCCTCGATGCGGCCCTGTGTCCCGGTCACGGCGTACCGCGAACGATAATGCAAACCAAAGCCGACGAAACAGTGCGCCATGCCGCCGCCGGGAAACACCAGCCGGATTGACGCCGCCCGATCAACGCCCTCCGGGGTGTCCATCGCCAATTGGCAACTCACCGTCTCGGGCAGACCGTCGAAGGCCAGCAGCGCCGCCGCCACCGGATATCCGGCGGCATCGTACAGCACGCCGCCATCCAACTCCCGCCTGAGCCGCACATCGCCCGCTGGCGGGCGCGGAAAAGTAAACTCACCGGTGAAAAACTCCGGCCGGCCTATGCGCTGTTCCGCGATCATCTGCCGCACCAGCGCGTGTTGCGGATGAAATCCGAATGAATACCCTTCCATCAGCCGCACCTGGTGTTCGCGGCAAAGGCCGGCCAGTTCCTGGCTGGCGGCAAAAGACGGACAAACCGGTTTTTCGCACAAAACGTGCTTGCCGCTCGCGGCCGCCCGGCGCACCCATTCCGCGTGCTGCGCGATCGGCGTCGAGATATAAACCGCATCCACCTCCGGATCACTCAGCACCTGTTCGTAACTGCCGGATTTTTCCGCGCCCTGTTCGCGGGCGAACTGTTCCGCCTTGCGCTCATCCCGACTGCCAATGCGCAGCAACCGGACGCCCCGCGACTGCTTCAACGCCGGCACAAACCGCCGCCGGGCGATGCTGGAACAGGCAATGAGGCCAAAGCGGACCATCCCTCTTATTTCGCGTGGCGGCTGTCTTTATTCTGCAGTTTGTGAAATTCGCTCTTGGGATCCCCATGATCCCCTTCCCCCATGCCCAGGTTCTCATGGAGGATCGGATGCTTGCAATCGTCCCAGCGCTTGGTCAGGAATGACACCGACTGGCAATCGGTCACCGCCAGAAACACATGATACGTATTGCGCGGGATATAAATGCATTCCCCCTTGTTCATGTAGATGAAATTCTCCTTGCGGGTCTTGATGTCCACCTCCACCTCCACCCCCACGCCGTCCACCAGCATGATGTATTCATCGAATTCCGGATGGCAATGGTTGCCGCGGATTTTACCGGCCTTGATGAACTGATGGGTCCACTCGAGGATGGGCTGGGGCGGCACGAACGTGAATATGGCCCCGCGGCCGTCGCGGATCGTGCTCAGGTTGCAACTCGGCTTGAACGACTTCATTCGCATAAAATAAAAAGCGGTTTTGAACCGCGAAACTGTATGCGAACGCTTCTGACCGTGTCAAAACATTTGCCCCAGGCTGGCTTTGTAGTTTACACGCCCGGCTGCTTTGGGTTATTTGATGCGGCATGAAATATCGCACGCTGGGACGCACGGGTTGGAAGATTTCAGAGATTAGCTTTGGCGCCTGGGCCATCGGCGGCGCGTGGGGCAATGTGGATGACGCCGAATCCCTGGCCGCGCTGCATGCCGCGCTGGACGGCGGCGTGAACTTTTTCGACACCGCCGATGTTTATGGCGACGGCCGTAGCGAACGCCTGCTGGCCCGGCTGAAAAGGGAACGCCGGGAGAAATTCTACATCGCCACCAAAGCCGGCCGCCGGCTGCCCCAACAGACGCCGGAAGGCTACAGCCGCAAGAATCTCACGGCCTGGATCGAGCGCAGCCTCAAAAATCTGGATACCGACGCCATTGACCTGCTGCAACTGCATTGCCCGCATCCGGACGTGTTTTATCGCCCGGAAGTTTTCGGCATCCTGGACGATCTGGTGCAAGCCGGCAAGCTGCGCCATTACGGCGTGAGCGTCGAGAAAGTCGAGGAAGCGCTGAAGGCGATTGAATATCCCAAAGTGCAATCGGTGCAGATCATCTTTAACATTTTCCGGCAGCGGCCGGCGGATTTGTTTTTCCGCGAGGCGCAGCGGCGCAAGGTCGGCATCCTGGCCCGCGTGCCGCTGGCGTCGGGCATGTTGTCCGGCAAGATCTCGCGCACCAGCCACTTCGCCCGGGACGACCACCGCCATTTCAACCGTCATGGCGAGGCCTTTGACCGGGGCGAAACCTTCGCCGGTGTGGACTTCGACGTTGCCCTGGCGGCCGTGGAAGAACTGAAGAAGCTGGCACCCCGCAAGACGACCCTGGCGCAAATGGCCTTGCGCTGGATTCTGGAGTTCCCCGCCGTGACCTGTTCCATTCCCGGCGCGAAACGTCCGGACCAGGTCCGGGAAAACCTCGCCGCATCGGATTTGCCGCCCCTTTCCCAGGCCACCCTGAAGAAGATCCACGCCCTTTACGAAAACCGCATCAAACCCCTAGTCCATCAGTATTGGTGAATCGGCGGCAGCAGCGCGCCACCAGTTCAGCCACTGCGTAATACCCTAAGGGGTCAGTTAATTATATTGCCATATTTATAGCAGGCCTTGTGCATTGGATTGGGCGCGGGCGCTCGGATTTGGCCGGCCTAACAGCCAGGCCAAATACCCCCGGCTGCCCATCCCCAAACGCCCGGTGATCCAGCCCAGCGACATCGTCGTTCCGGCTCGCAGTTCGCTCGCCGATGCCACTTTGCCGGGATCAACTGTGCGCTTTTGCTTTAGCGTCCCCTCGTCCCAGCCCAATCGTTTGAGCCCCGCCAACACCAACCGCTCTGCCTTGGCGGAGGCCGCCTCCTGCATCGCCTCCCCGAAGTGACTGGCTAAAAGAGCTAAACTATTGCCAATGGACTACATAAAAATGAATTGCTAATATTTGCGGCATGCGAATTCTCGGAAGGGTTTTAACGGCGGGATTTGTCTTCACGCTATGGATGGCCGGAGCGGGGCGCGCCAGTAGCGCACTTGCCTTTGCAGAATACACCTATCACGTGGGGTTGGAGACCTCTGGCGTGGCAGCGGCAGATGTGAATGGCGATGGCAGTTTGGATTTGATCTGTGCCAACTATAGCAACAACACGCTGACAGTGTTAACGAATAATGGCAGCGGTGTTTTTGTGACCAACGGGACCTATCATGTTGGCAAGGGGCCGACCTATGTCACAGCCGCAGACCTTCGCGGCAGCGGCATGGTGGACCTGATATGCGCCAATTTCGGTGGGGGTGGCGGCACAACCTTGAGCATCTTGACTAACAATGGCAGCGGTGTGTTCGGATCAAACGCCACGGTTACGGTGGGCCTCGGTCCGAGTTGCGTATTGGCGGCTGACCTGCGGGGCACGGGGCATTTGGATTTGGTTTCCGCCAACTCGGGAACCAATGGAAATGGCCAGACGCTGTCCGTTTTAACCAACAATGGCAGCGGAATATTCCACCTGGCAAACACGCTTACGGTGGGCACTGATCCGGTAAACGTTGTGGCTGCGGATGTGAATGGCGATGGCCGACTGGACCTGATCTGCGCCAATGATCTTGGCGGAAGCGTCACGGTGCTCACCAACAAGGGAAGTGCGCAGTTTGTCACCAGCACCACAATTAGCGACAGTGGCGATCCCGTCTGGCTGGCGGCAACCGACGTTAATGGGGACGGCAAAGTGGACTTGGTCGTGGCCGACATCCAAGCGGGCGATTTGAGGGTGATGACCAACGCTGGGAACGGCAGCTTTGCCACCGACGCTATATTGGTGTTGCCCACGTCCCTCGGCGTGTCTTTCATTGGCCCAAGCATTCCAATAAGTGTCTGCGTAGCAGATGTTAACGGTGATGGGTACCCGGATTTGATTTGCGCAGCTTATTACGGCGTCCCAGACCTGGGGGCAGTGCTTGTGTATACGAATTCCGCCGCTTATAGATTCACTACGAATTGCCTGGCTTGGGTGGACGTTCAGCCATCCTGTCTGATAGCTGCGGATGTTAATGGCGATGGCAAGCCGGATTTCATTTGCCCGGATGGGAGCACCAACACGCTGGCCGTGCTCATAAACACCAACTTATTTTCTGCCGCGACCACGCCACCAAAACTCACTCTGACTCGACAAACGAATTGGGTTGTCGCGTCATGGCCGTCCTGGTCGCCGGGATGGTCTTTGCAGGAGAAGTCAAGTTTGGGCCAAGCGCGCTGGTTGCCGAGTGGCTACGCGGGTTTCCCTGTTTCCAGCTACGGAACGAACATGAGTCTTGCCCAGCCCTCTACCGCTGGCAGCCGGTTTTACCATTTGGTGCATCCCTGATCGGCCATTGCCCCCGTCCGGCGGGCCTTTAAGGATCAACTTCATTTGCAGGCGATTGCCACTGGCATCGTAACCATAAGACATCGTGGTGGATCCGTCCGCGTCATTGACGAAAAGGTCGGTGACATTTTCCATCGCGCAATAGGCGCGTTTACATTTCTGAAAACAGGCAAGAAAATTTTAATTAAATCTCCGCTTTCATTCTGCAATCATGTCGGCATGCAGTCAGACCACCCGGTGCCCGCGTTTCTGCGGCTGTTTCTGGCGCTCGCCATTCCACTGAACGTGCGGCAGGAAATTGGCCGCGTCCAAGGCCGGTTGCAACGGCAAACGCCGCCCGGCGCCGTCCGCTGGACCCGGCCGGATCAGTTTCACATCACCCTGAAATTTCTCGGGGATGTGCCGGCGGAACAGGTGGCGGCCATTGAAAAATGTGTCGCGCCGATCTGCGACGCCAC
>Ga0316217_10002722_pt1 | contig 20950 bp, 18 predicted proteins | sample 1anoAmetaG_FD_203633 | JGI IMG/M metagenome (GOLD analysis project Ga0316217, IMG submission 203633) | Freshwater microbial communities from Trout Bog Lake, Wisconsin, USA - 1anoA | ecosystem: Environmental > Aquatic > Freshwater > Lake > Hypolimnion/Profundal zone | place: USA: Wisconsin...
AACAAATTTTATTATGTCCAGAAAGTGCTCTATCACAGGTTCGCGTCCCGTCCGCGGCTCCAAGATCCACCGCAGAGGTCTCGCCAAGAAGAAAGGCGGCATCGGCATGCACGTCACCGCCATGACCCCCCGCTATTTTTCTCCCAACCTTCGCTCCAAGCGAATCTGGGTGCCTGAACTCAAGAAGTTCGTGACCGTCAAGGTCACTGCCCGCGCCCTGAAGACCATTTCGAAGAACGGAGCTCACGCCACACTCTCGAAAGCCGGTCTCATCTAATTCACCCACAGCATCAACCCCCAACAAACGAAAGGAACCAACATCATGGCATTCAGCGTCGTCAGCAAGAAAAGCGGTAAAACATACTTCCTTCATCATCGCCTCCAGAAGCTTCGCGGCGGTCAGGAAGTGACTCTCTACTATTTCGGTGGAGAAGCCAAAGAGGGCGCCCTCGATGCGCTTCCCGCTGGTTATGAAATTTCCGAGAACGAGCGCACCGGTCTTCCTCTCCTGAAGAAGAAAAAGTAAGCATTCATTCATTTTCCTCCCCGAGGATACGGGCGCCGAAGAAATTCGGCGCCCGTTTTGTTTTTATAGCCACCAATTCCTATAGGAGGAGGGTTTGACCCTTCTTCCGCGAGTGGTTAAAGTGTCGGGATGAGCATAGACAGCAATTACGTGCATCCCGAGGTACTCGTTACCACGGAATGGGTGGAAGACCATTTGAAGGATTCAGACCTGAGGATTATCGAAAGCAATGAGGATGTCCTTCTTTATGACATGGGTCACCTCCCCGGTGCCGTTCACATTGATTGGCAACGTGACCTTCAGGATCACACAGTCAGGGATTACATCCAGCCCGAGGCATTCGCGGCCCTGTGTTCAAGAAACGGCATCACTCCAGAGACAACCTGCGTTTTTTACGGTGATAAATCCAACTGGTGGTCCTGTTATGCACTCTGGGTTTTCCGTCTTTTCGGCCACGAGAAGGTCAAAGTCATGGATGGAGGCAGGGACAAGTGGATTAAGGAAGGGCGTCCCCTGACCAGGGAGGTTCCCAAGTATCCGGCAACCCAATATCCTGTTCCCCCGAAGCGCAGGGATTCCGAAATCAGGGCCTTCTTCGACGATGCCCTTGCCCAGAGCAAGGCCAAGCAACCGCTGATTGATGTTCGCTCTCCGGGAGAGTTCAAGGGATTGGTCACCCATATGCCTGAATATCCGCAGGAGGGTGTTCTGCGGGGAGGTCACATTCCGGGTGCCCATAGTATCCCCTGGAAGGAGGCTGTTAATCCTGACGCCACTTTCAAGAGTGCGCTGGAATTGAAGAAAATTTACCAGACGGATCTCGGTCTCAAACCAGAGGACGAAATTATCGCGTATTGCAGGATCGGTGAACGTTCCAGCCATACATGGTTCGTTCTTACCTACCTGCTTGGTTTTGACAATGTGCGCAACTATGACGGCTCCTGGACGGAGTGGGGTAATCGCGTCGGTGCGCCGATCGAAAAATCACTCTAGTCGGGGATCCCATGTCCTATCCTTCCAAGCTTTCGGCGATCATTGAACTGTTCTCCGGGCTTCCAGATGCCGAGAAGCGTGAAACCTTGATCGCTTACGCAGATCAGGCAAAGTCCCAGGAGCCAAGGGAAGGGGAGGCATTTGATCTTGAGGATATTCGCAAGGACGAGGAGTGCACCGACACCGTGGCCATTTATCTGCGTCTCGATGAATCGGGAGGTTCTCATTTCCGAGTTACGCTGGGCCCACAGGTCCAGACACTGACTCGTGCGATGAGTTCAATCCTTTGCAAGGGACTTGATGGGGTTTCTCCCTCGGAGATTTTGGAAATTCCTGCGGACTTCGTTCCCAAGATCGTCGGAGCAGAACTGGTCCGACTTAGAAGCCAGACCGTTTATTATCTGCTCACACGTATCAAGGGTGTCGCCAAGGTATGGTTGCAAAGGCAACGCGGGGCTTCTCTCGAGAACGACAGATAGGTCATCGAACCTTTTCAGGTGCCCCGTTGCTTTATCTTTAAACCAGACGGGATCGGTGACTTCTTCCTCGCCTCTGGAGTCATTCGCCTCCTTGCACAAGAGTTTGGTGAGGAGAACCTGATTATTGCCGTTCTTCCTCCTCTAAAGGCGGTGGTGAGGGGACAGTTTCCGAGGGCTTCCGTCATCGGCCTGCCAATTCGCAAGCAGAGGATTCTCCTCAACGTTTTTGTAGCGAACGTGCTTCGCTGTTTCCCTGCATGGATGACGATGCTCCGTACGCGGGTGGATGTCTCGATCTCGCTGCGTCATATGCGCGATTATCTTCAAAACTTCCTTTTTTGCAGCGTGCCCGCAGGTCGCAGGATGGCGGCTTCCAACCTGCTGTTAGGAAATGGTCGTCCCGTGCGACGTTGGACGGAGCATTTGCTAACAACCCTCTTTTCGATGGAGGTCCTGAAGTATCCGTCAGGCAGTCCCGGTATTCCCAGCGAACTTGAGGCAAATCGTCTTCTTGTGGAAAAGGCTCTAAAACGAAAGGTTGAGATTCAAGAGATCTGGCCCGAGTTAAAAGCCATTGCTCCTTCATCAATTCCTAGGCCGTATTTTGTCTGCGCTCCCTTTTCCACCGATATTCACAAAAACTTTCCGGAGAATCGCTGGGTGGAGTTATTCACTGTCCTTCATTCTGCAGGAAGACTCCCTCATCTTGTTCTGACCGGTTCTCCTGATCAGAAGGCGCGCTTTGAAGCATTCCTGAACATGCTTGCGAACACTCTGCCTGAATCATCGAGCCAGCTTTCGATTGTTATCGCTGATAATCTTCAGGGGTTCATTGACCTTCTGGCAGGGTCTGATTGCGTTTTTACCGTAGATACTGCTGCCGCCCATGCAGCCACTGCATTGAACTGCAGAACCTTGGTTTTGTTCTCGGGTCTCCATGAGGGAATGTTTGCTCCATGGAAAAGGAGTGATCGCCAGCAATGGATCTCACCACGCATCGGGGTGGGGATTGATTCATGGCATGAGGCGCACTCCACTGCTTCCCTGAGGGATGCATTCGACGAAATCAGTGCAGTTCCCTGACGGGATCCCTGTTTTCCTCTATTTTCGGAATGTTTTTGATTGCACGGGAGGGAGTGGAGGTGTTTGATTTTTTTCTCATTGATCCAGCGTAGCTCAGTGGTAGAGCGGTCGGCTGTTAACCGATTGGTCGTAGGTTCGAATCCTACCGCTGGAGCCATTTTTTTTACCTCTTTCATTTCCTTTGAAAGGCTTGTCATACCTTCTTTCTTGGATGATTATCAAAGATCCCACTATACCCCGATCCAGCAAGTTACTCATCCCACTCTTTCCATGAAAACCCAGTATATCGAAGAGGCCGCCAAGGTGGTCCCAAACAAGCAGCAACTTATCAATATTGTCAGCAAGCGTTTGCGTGAGCTTTCTGCAGGAAGCCGTCCCATGGTCGAGGTTGATCTCCAAATGGGACTTGCTGACATTGCTCTTGCTGAAATCGCCGCCGGAAAACTGGGTGTTGAGGCTCACTCCGAGGTGGCCGATCTCTTTCAGAAAGCCTGATTCACCCTTGTGGGTGTCGTTCCCGACACCTTGCATGACAGGCCTTGTGAAGCTGCTGATCTCGCGCTCCAGGCATGGGTTCTGACATCGTCACCAACAGGAAGGCTCTCAGGGATTATCTGATCCTTGAGAAATTCGAGGCTGGAGTTTCCTTGTTGGGAACGGAGGTCAAATCATTACGTGCAGGAAGAGCCGATCTTCTTGGGTGCTATGCCAAGGTGGAGAGAGGGGGAGTTTTTCTTCACGATGCCACGATCCAGGTATACGAGAAGGCAAGTCATGAAACCCATGACCCCAAGCGTCCGAGGCAACTCCTTTTGAACAAAGTGGAAATTGCCAGAATGCTTGAGCAGACCACGCGAAAGGGATTGGCCCTTCCTGTTCTCAGGATGTATTGGAAAAAGGGTCGCGTGAAGGTGGAAGTAGGTCTCGGCAAGGGAAAACATGCAGCCGACCAGCGGCAGGATCTTAAGAAGAAAGCAGAACAGAGGGAGACTGATCGCGAGGTTGCCCGGTTCAAGAGTGGAAAATAAGAGTATTTGCTCATTGCACGCATACTCTGCTGGAATCACCCTTTTTCGAATGCAGTCGGATCCGCAAAATGACGTTTCAGATCTGAAAGGAGTGTTCCCTTCACCGGAGGAGTTTGCCAAGGAGGCATCCGTTCATTCTGTTGTACCTCTCTGGGTCGAACTCGTTGCCGACAGTGAGACTCCGATTTCCATTCTCTCCAAGCTTCGTGCAGACGAGCCCTCATTTCTTCTTGAGTCAGCCGAACAGAATGATCTCGTCGGACGCTACTCGTTCGTCGGTTCGGGTGCCAGGGCGGTCATTTCCTACCGAGGGGGAAAAGTTACCTTCACTGACAGCAAGGGAACCCGCATGTGGGAGGCCCTTGACCCGCTGAAAGAGCTCGAAAAGGTGATGGCTCCGTACCAGTGCGCGGTTCATCCCGATTTGCCTGGTTTTACGGGAGGTGCCGTAGGTTATTTGGGATATGAGGCGGTAACTCGTTTTGAGCCATCGGTTCCGTCAGCGCCCCTTGATGACCTCGCGGTTCCCGAGATGCTTTTTTTGATCGCTGACACCGTCGTGGCATTCGACCACAAGAAAAGGAGACTAAAGATTGTTGCCTGCGCTTTTCCCGGTGAACTCGGCATCGATGAGTCACGTCGCGAGGCTCTTGAGAGGATTCTGGCCCTTCAAAAAAAACTGGCACTGCCGAATGCGATGAGTCCGATTCCTGCCCGAGCCGTGGGTGAGAGCTTGATCATTTCAAGCAATCTCACCAGGGAGTCTTTTGAGAAATCAGTTGAGGATGCCAAGGAGTTCATCCGTGCAGGCGATATCTTTCAGATCGTTCTTTCCCAGAGATTCTCCATCCCCTACTCGGGGGATCCCATTCACCTCTACAGGGCTCTCCGTCATATCAATCCATCCCCCTACATGTTCTGCCTCAATCTGCCGGGAGGATTTTCACTGGTCGGAAGTTCCCCCGAAGTTCACGTGAAGGTGACTGATGGAAACGTGCAGATCCGGCCCATAGCGGGTACGAGAAAGCGCGGGGTGACCCCCGAGGACGATGAACGACTCCGCTTGGAGTTGCTGGATGACCCCAAGGAACGAGCGGAGCACCTGATGCTTGTTGATCTTGCCCGAAATGACGTCGGCCGCATTTCCGAATTTGGCAGCGTGACACTCACCGACTTCATGACCGTCGAGCGTTATAGTCACGTGATGCACATTGTCTCCAATGTCGTGGGCAGACTTTCCGGTGATCATTCCCCGTTGGACGTGCTTCGCGCCACTTTCCCGGCTGGCACGGTGAGCGGCTCTCCCAAAGTCCGCGCCATGCAGATTATCGCCACGATGGAACCTACCGTGCGAGGGAGCTACGCCGGTGCTGTCGGATACCTTGGTTTCAACGGGGAGTTTGATTCCTGCATCGCTCTCAGAACGGTCCTTCTCAAGGGTGGGGTCGCATACGTCCAAGCCGGGGCTGGCGTGGTTGCCGACTCAACTGCCTCTTCTGAATATGAGGAGACTGTCAACAAGGCCATGGGGGTTATCCGTGCGGTCGAACTGGCATCCGCAACCCGTTGTTAATCTTTTTTCATCATGATCCTAGTCATCGATAATTACGATTCCTTCACCTATAATCTCGTCCAGTATTTCGGTGAGCTTGGGGCTGATCCGATTGTTCGTCGGAACGACGAGATAACTCCTGCGGAAGTCGAGTCTCTTTCCCCTGATCGGATCTGTATTTCACCCGGACCATGCACCCCGAGGGAGGCCGGCATCAGTTGTGAGGTCATCCGAAAACTCGCCGGTCGTTACCCGATTCTGGGTGTCTGCCTTGGTCATCAGTGCATGGGAGATGTCTACGGGGGAGAGGTGGTGCGGGCCGCTCGTTTGATGCATGGAAAAACCTCCCCGATCCTTCACAACGGGAAGGATCTCTTTGCCGGGCTTCCCAATCCATTTGAGGCAACCAGGTATCACAGTCTCCTGGTTCGAAGGGAAACCTTTCCTGACTGTCTTGAGATTACTGCTGAAACAGCCGAGGGTGAAATCATGGGGTTGCGTCATAAAAAACTTCCCCTTTGGGGCGTTCAATTTCATCCCGAGTCCATACTGACCACTCATGGAAAGCAGTTGTTGTCAAATTTTCTGCACCTGACGGCCTGAACTGATTCAGAAATATCCCCTTAATTTTCAAACCGCCTCGTTGTTTTAATTCCATGAACGCTTCCCCAGAGAACAACCCGCACCACACTGTAGCGGGTGTTTCCAAATCGTCTTCCCTTGCTGGAAAAGCTGGAGGGAAGGGGGTGGTGCGTTGGATTATCTTTCTCGCCCTGTTATTGATAGCCGCGGGACTGATGTGGAGGCTCATACGCCTGAGGAGTGACAAGTCCCCGCTGGAAGGACGCGCCGGTGGGGGGTCTTTTGCAATACCGGTAACGGCTACCGCTGCAACAAGTGAAGACTTTCCCATTTATCTCGATGGTTTAGGGACTGTGCAGGCCTACAATTCCGTCCTCGTGAACGCCCGGGTTTCCGGATTGATCCAGGAAATCAAGTTTCAGGAAGGCCAGGAGGTAAGGAAAGGCGATATCCTTGCCGTGATCGATCCGCGAACATTTCAGGCGCAGTTTGATCAGGCGGTTTCCAAAACCGCGCAGGATTCCGCTCAACTGGAGAGCGCAAAGATCCTTCTTTCGAGGGATCAGGGTCTTCTCGACAAGAATGTCCTTGATCGCCAGACCTACGATACCCAGAAATATTTGGTCGCCCAGTTGCAGGCGACGGTGCAGGCCGACGAGGCCAATGCCGAAATACAGAAGTCACAGTTGGACTGGACCCAGGTGACTGCTCCTATTTCAGGCCGTGTCGGTGTCCGTTATGTGGATGTTGGTAACCAAGTAACCGTTGGGGGCAACATGGCTAACGGCGCATCTTCCATTGTCACCATTAATCAGATCCAGCCGATATTCGTTTCCTTCACTCTTCCCCAACAAGATCTGGAACAGATCAGGGAACCGTTCCTTGCCCGGAAGACATTGGAGGTTCTGGCGTTGGATCGGAACAATCAGAGTGTTCTCAGCAGGGGGCAGTTGAGCGTTATCGATAACCAGATCGATACGGCGACCGCCACGGTCAAACTGAAGGCATTGTTTGCCAATGAGGACCTCAAACTTTGGCCAGGTCAGTTTGTGAATGTCCGGTTGTTGGTGAATCATCTTCCCGATTCGGTGGTTGTTCCTTCCCAGGCGGTTCAATTGGGTCCTGATGGCTCCTATGTCTATGTTGTTGTTCCTTCCAACAAGGCGGAGCTAAGGCTGGTGACAACCGGTCCAACCGAGGGCGGAATGACCCTGATCAAGAGTGGTCTGCATTCCGGTGATATCACGGTAACCGATGGTCAGTACCGCCTGCAGCCTGGGTCCACGGTAACCACAGCCACCGCAAAGCCCGTTGCCGGTGGTGCGCCTCCTAAGGGGCGGTAGTTCATGGTCTGGTCCACCCGCGACAGCACAGCGTGTTGTTGGATGTCGTTTTTTTAGCACGCATTAATGAATATTTCCGAGCCATTCATCAGGCGTCCCATTGCCACTTCATTACTCATGCTTGCGTTGGTATTAGTTGGCATTCTCGGGTACAGATCGCTGCCGGTTTCCGCCCTGCCAACGGTTGATTTTCCAACGATTCAGGTAACGTCCCAGTATCCCGGTGCGGATCCGGAAGTCATGGCGTCGCTTGTGACAGCGCCGCTGGAGAAGCAGTTTGGTCAGATCAGCGGACTCTCCTCGATGAATTCAATCAGTTCACTCGGGACTTCGGTGGTCACCCTTCAGTTTGTTTTGGGAAAAAACATCGACCAGGCTGCACAGGATGTTCAGGCGGCGATCAATGCAGCCGGCGGAGTGCTTCCCCAGGGAATGCCGAATCCCCCCGTCTACAATAAGGTTAATCCGGCCGATGCCCCGATTCTGACATTGGCAATCACCTCGGACACGCTTCCGATCGTCAAGGTCAACGACTTTGCCGATTCAGTATTAGCCCAGAAATTAAGCGAAATACCGGGTGTCGGACTAGTTTCCATTCAGGGTAACCAGAAATCCGCTGTTCGTGTGAGGCTCAACCCCGCGGCCCTGGATGCCGAGGGCATCAGTTTGGAGAGCGTCAGGAACACCATCAATAAAGCCAATGCCAACGCCCCTAAGGGTAGTTTTAACGGGGCGCACCAATCCTTCACCATCGGTGCAAATGACCAGATCCTGAGCGCTGTGGACCTCTCTTCATTGATCATTTCCTACAATAGCAAGAACAACGCCCCGGTTCGACTGAAGGATGTGGCGACCATAAAGGACGATGTGGAGAACTCCATGATACAGGCCTGGGTTTCGACTGCTGAGAGACCTTATCGGCAGGCCGTCCTGATCGATATTCAACGTCAACCGGGCGCCAACATCATCGATACTGTTGATCGTGTGAAGTCACTGCTCCCGATGCTGGGTTTATCACTTCCCACAGGAATGCATATCGGAATATTTTCCGACAGGACCGATACAATCAGGGCTTCCGTGAAGGATGTTCAGTTCACTCTTATTCTTACGGTCATTCTCGTGGTACTCGTGCTTTTTCTTTTTTTAAGAAAACTGACCGCCACGATTATCCCCAGTGTTGCCCTTCCACTGTCTGTATTGGGAACTTTCGCCTTCATGTATCTGGTTGGCTTCAGTCTGGATAATCTTTCTTTGATGGCACTGACCATTTCCACAGGTTTCGTGGTGGATGATGCGATCGTGATGATCGAGAACATCGTGCGCTATCTTGAGATGGGTGAATCCCCATTCGAAGCAGCCCTGAAAGGATCCAAGCAAATCGGCTTCACGGTCGTGTCCCTAAGCATTTCCCTGATCGCGGTATTCATCCCGCTTCTTTTCATGTCGGGAATTGTCGGACGGTTGTTTCGTGAATTCGCAATAACCTTAAGCTGTTCCGTTCTCGTTTCGGCTCTCGTATCGCTGACCCTTACGCCGATGATGTGCGCAAGGATGCTCAGGAGGGAACACAAGTTTGAGGAACACAGGGAACATGGGTTGCAAGGGATTCTCGAAAAAGGATTCCAACGTCTGCTCTGGCATTACGACAGAACATTGCTTTGGGTACTAAGGCACCAGATGGCCGCGCTTTCGGTCGCGATGCTGACACTTGTCGCCACCTTTGCGCTTTTTGCCTTCATACCGAAGGGGCTGCTTCCCCAGCAGGATACGGGTCTCATCATCGGAGTCACGGACGCGTCGCAGGACATTTCCTTCAAGCAAATGCTTCAATGCCAGCGCGAGCTTTCGGAAGCGCTTGTTCATGATCCCGATGTGCTGCGGGTTGCAGCTTTTGTAGGTACGGGAACCGTGAATTCCACACAAAACTCGGGACGATTCTATATTGTCCTGAAGCCGCGTGAAAAAAGATCCTCAGTCACGCAAATCATGGAAAGGCTTTCCAAACTGGCACGGGAGGTTCCGGGCATCAGTTTGTATCTTCAGCCCACCCAGGACCTTCAGATCGATACCAGGATCAGTCGCACCCAGTATCAATACCTTCTGGAGGATGTTGACCCGGCCTCACTCAGGAAATGGGTGCCGGAACTTCAAAGAAAACTCCAATCCATTCCCGCGTTGCAGGATGTGGCGAGTGATCAGCAGGATCTCGGACTGCAACTGGACATCACGATCGACCGTGTAGCCGCATCCCGGCTTAACGTTCCGGTTCAGGCCATCGACGACACGCTCTATGATGCCTTTGGTCAGAGGCAGGTCTCGGTAATTTACACACAGTTGAATCAGTACCGGATCGTCATGGAAAACTCGGGTAGGTACAGGAACTCGCCCGACACCCTTAATAAGATCTATGTCAGCTCGACAAGCGGTAAACTTGTGCTCCTGAGTGCCCTGGTCACCGTAAAGACAAAGACAAACCCCTTGGTAATCACCCATCAGGGACAGTTCCCCTCGGCGACAATCTCATTCAATCTGAGCAAGGGGTATTCCCTTGGCCAGGCTGTGAAGGCCATTCAAAAAGCGGAGCGCCGGATCGGCATGCCGGAGAGTGTCCAGACCAAGTTTCTCGGAAGTGTTGCCGAGTTCAGGTCCTCACTCGCCAGCGAGCCATTCCTGATTCTATCCGCGATTGTTGTGATCTATATCATCCTAGGTGTTCTTTACGAAAGTTACATCCATCCGATAACGATCCTTTCAACCCTTCCAAGTGCGGGGGTGGGGGCTCTTTTGGCGTTATGGATCTGCCATCTGGATTTTTCACTGGTCGCGCTGATCGGCATTATTCTCCTCATTGGCATCGTGAAGAAGAACGCGATCATGATGATCGATTTCGCCCTAGATGCTCGGAGGGAAAAACATGTGACTGCCCGAGAAGCCATCTATCAGTCGTGCCTTCTGCGATTCCGTCCGATCATGATGACCACAGCTGCCGCCCTTCTGGGAGCTGTTCCTCTGGCATTCCAGTCAGGAACGGGATCTGAACTCAGAAAACCGCTTGGCATTGCAATCGTCGGAGGCTTGTTGCTTTCACAGTTCATCACCCTGTACACAACGCCGGTCATTTATCTTTATCTTGACCGACTGGAGGTCTGGTTGACTGGTTTTGGCGCCGATCGACACGAAAATCCCGATACCAGCACCTCGATCACCTCGAGATGAATATTTCGGCCCCTTTCATCAAGAGGCCAAGGGGTACCTCCCTGTTGGCTTTGGGAATTCTTCTTCTCGGAATTGCGGCTTATTTCAGTCTTCCGATTGCCCCGCTTCCAAACGTTGATTTTCCCACGATCAGCGTGAATGCCTCACTGCCGGGAGTCGACCCCCAGACTGCCGCCACTTCCCTTGCTGCCCCCCTTGAGAAACGACTTGGTCAGATTCCCGGTGTCATCGAAATGACCTCCTCAAGCACCCTGGGGGGGACTTCCATCACCATACAGTTTGACCTGACCAGAAGCATCGACGCTGCCGCTCATGATGTTCAGGCAGCCATCAATGCCGCATCCCACGATCTGCCTCCGGATCTTCCATCTCCCCCCACTTACCGGAAAGTCAACCCCGCCGGTGCACCGGTCATGATGTTGGCGATGACCTCGGACACCGTCCCGATCGCTGAGGTCTACAACCTTGCGGACAGCATCATCTCACAGCGGTTGAGTCAGGTTTCTGGCGTCAGTCAGGTGATGCTCTGGGGGGGGGCTAAAACCGCTGTACGCGTTCAAGTTGATCCATCGCAATTGGCTAGCTTGGGATTGAGTCTGAATGACCTTCAGGGCTTTCTGTCAGCTGCAAATCATTTTGCTCCCTTGGGAACAATCCAAGCAGGGGGTCGTTCCTTCAATCTCCATGCCAATGATCAGCTGATGGAGGCCGCCGATTACCAGTCCCTTGTGATTTCCCAGACAACAAATGGCATTCCGATTCCACTCTCCTCTGTTTCAAACATCATTAACGGTACGGAAAACACGATGCAGGCCGGTTGGGTGAATGGCAAGAGGGCAGTCATTATGCCGATCTTCAAGGATCCCGATGCCAATGTGATCGAAATCATCGAGGAGATTCAGAAAATCCTTCCCCAACTGCGCGCCTGGCTTCCATCCGGAGTGAATCTTATGGTGGTAAGTGACCGAACCCAGACGATCAGGGCTTCCGTGAACGATGTTCAGTCCACGCTCCTCCTGACCAGCGCTCTCGTCATCCTGGTCATGTTTCTTTTTCTGCGGCGTTTGGGGCCGACTTTTGTAGCCGGAGTCACGGTTCCACTGGCACTTGCGGGAACATTCGGGGTGATGTGGTTGTGCGGCTACAGTCTTGATAACCTGTCGCTGATGGCGTTGACGGTTTCCGTCGGTTTTCTTGTCGATGATGCGATCGTAGTCATTGAGAATATCGTCCGCTTCATTGAAAGAGGAATGTCTCCGCTAGAAGCGGCCGCGCTTGGTGCCCGTCAGATTGGGTTCACGGTGGTCTCCATGAGTCTTTCGCTCATTGCGGTCTTCCTTCCAATCCTTTTGATGGGCGGGATTATAGGAAGACTTTTTCATGAGTTTGCGGTGACTCTCAGCGCCTCGATCGTTGTCTCCGCGGTTATCTCTCTAACACTGACGCCCTCTTTGTGCTCAAGGATCCTTCATCATCACAGAAACCGTCAGGAGGGAAGTTTCGGGAGTTGGTTGGAGGCACGTTTTACCGATTGCTTCGAGCTCTACAAGATGGGTTTGGATTGGGTGATGCGGCATCGGAGACTCACTCTTTGGTTCACGCTTGGAACAGCTGTGGCGACGATCCTGCTTTACATGGTTATTCCCAAGGGGTTCTTTCCCCAACAGGATACGGGTGTTCTTTCCGGTGTTTCCGAGGCGTCGCAGGACATTTCCTACAGTGGTATGGAAAAGAAACAGAAGGCCTTGGCAAAAATCCTCTCCGATGACCCCGCGGTTGATTATGTGATCTCAAGCATCGGAGGCGGGGGTGGCGCGACAATGAACAACGGACGGTTTTTTATCTCACTGAAACCGATGGATCAGCGTCGGGCAACAATCGATGACGTCATCAACCGCCTTCGTCCTCAATTGGCCAAAGTAAGGGGCGCACGCGTCTTCCTGAGTCCCGTTCAGGATCTCCGAATGGGTGGAAGGCCGCCCAGGGCTCAATATCAATATGCATTGAGGGCAGATAACATGGAACTTCTGATGCAGTGGACCCCCAGGCTGGTGGATTATCTGAAATCTTATCCTCAACTTGCCGATCTAAACAGTGATCAGCAGTTCCAAGGACTTCAGGTCAAGGTCGTCGTTGATAGAAACCTTTCAGGACGTCTGGGTATCCAGCCGGATCAGATCGATTCCGTCCTGAACAATGCCTTTGGGCAGAACATGGTTTCCAACATGTACTCAACGATCAACCAGTTCCATGTGGTCCTAGTGGCTAATCCCGAGTTTCTTGAGGATCCGAACTACCTCTCGAAGATTTATGTCAAATCGTCGGCTGGGAAAATGATCCCTCTTAATTCGATTGCTCACTTTGAACATACGAACATGCCGCTCTCGCTGAATCATCAGGGGCAGTTTCCTGTTGTTACCTTTTCCTTTAACCTGATGCCCGGAGTTTCCCTTGGGGATGCCGAAGCAATCATCGAGGAGGCGGAGCGAAACCTGAAAATGCCTCCCTCCATCAAGGGGGCCTTCGCCGGGAATGCACGTCTTTTCAAGGAGACTTTCACCTCGCTTCCGTTTCTGGCCCTCGCAGCGATACTGGCTGTCTATATCGTTCTGGGAATGCTTTACGAGAGCCTGATCCATCCGCTGACCATTCTTTCAACAATACCGACGGCAGGCGTGGGGGCCTTGCTTGCATTGATTCTTTCCGGAATGGAGTTCAGCATTGTGGGGATGATCGGCATAGTCCTGCTGATCGGTATCGTTAAGAAGAATGCGATCATGATGGTTGATTTTGCGATCGAGGCTCAACGGGAACGTGGAGTTTCTGCGGAGGAGGCCATTTACGAGGCATGTCTTGTTCGTTTCAGGCCGATCATGATGACGAGTGCCGCCGCCATCTTTGGATCCCTTCCGCTCGCAATTGGCATGGGTGTTGGATCTGAACTCCGACAACCGCTGGGAGTGGCCATCGTCGGAGGACTCCTTGTCTCCCAGGTGTTGACCCTGTTCACCACACCAATTGTTTATCTAGCGATGGAACACTTCCGCGTGGATCTCAGGAGTTTTTGGGAGGGAGTTTCAGCCGCTCTGAAAAAAAAACTTACCGGAAGTGACCTCCGGGCAGTTTCTCAAGCTCCCTGAGGAAGACTTCGGCGGCGACAATGGAGACTTCTTCCGTCTCGATATCCCGGCCGGATTCTGCAGACAGGGATGTCATCGTGACGCCGGTTATCCCGCAGGGTGTGATGGACTCGAATCCAGGAAGTTCCTTTCCAACATTCAGGGCAAATCCGTGCATCGATATCCAACGTCTCACACCAACCCCTATGGATGCGATCTTGCGGTTCTCCACCCAGACGCCGGTCATGCCTTCCCGCCGTGATCCCGATACGGAGTACGCTGCCATGGTCATGATGATCACCTCCTCGAGAAAACGAAGGTAGCGGTGCAGATCCCTGCCCCGATTATTCAAGTCAAGTATCGGATATCCCACCAACTGACCGGGGCCGTGGTAAGTTGATTGCCCTCCTCTGTTGGTGCGATGAATGGGGAAGGGGAGGGAGGCCTCCTCGCCAAGACTCGACTCATCACGCGAACGTCCCATCGTGAAGACTGGGTCATGCTCCAACAGAAGGAGATGCTCCAGCTTTTTCCCCTCCAACTTTGCCTTCACCAGCGATTCCTGAAGGTTTAATCCCTCGCTGTAGGGAATCCTGCCAAACCACTGGGTAAGAAGCCGTGCGCTCATTTTGCGCGGGTAGCCGTGACTTTGAGAACGGGTGAGGAAATGCTTCGCAAATGGGTGAGTCCGATCGCGATGGCATCGGCTGCATCACTCGGGGGTGTTTCCGTTAATCCGAGCAGGGCTCGGACCATGAAGGCCACCTGATCTTTTCCAGCGGCACCGCGTCCGACAATTGCCTGTTTCACGCGTTTTGGCGGATATTCATGCACAGTGAGTCCCTGCTGTGCGGCCGCGAGTACGGATGCCCCTCTGGCGGCCCCAAGAAGGATGGCTGTGGCGTAACTCTGAACGAAGATGACCTTTTCGATCGCCAACTCGGTCGGACCGTGACGCTGGATCGCCGATGCTATTTCCGTGTGGATGGCGATCAGGCATTTTTCCTGGGAGAGGGACGCCTGATTCTTGATGACTGAATATTCCAAGCAACGAATCTTTCCGGAATGTTGCTCAAGAATGGCAAATCCAGTGCCTCTGAGAGAGGGATCTACCGCAAGAATGCGCATGGTGACTGAAACGGTTCCAAGATCCTCTTTATGTCACATGGGATGTTATCCCAATGACAGGCCGCCGCTCATCCGCTCAATGACCTCCACCCTGAGGCGAAAATCCGCCTAATGCACCCGATCCTTCCCAACTAGCAGGCTTATTCCACGGGATGGCGCTCACTGAGGCGCTTTCGGGTGTCGTGATGTCGTTACTGGGCTCCGTTGCACATCCGGAAAGAAGAAGGGTGGAAAGTATCAGGGTAACTACGAGGAACTTCATAGCTGGGCCTTGGTTTCCGTTGAGTCATCGCCGGGACCGGCATAGATAACCGTATCGCCGGGTTGAACGCTTAATCCCGAGCGGAGACTGTTGACGACAATGTCGGCAATGGAAGTGGATGGTTCCACCGAAGTGATACGGACCTTTCCAATCAGTTGAGAACCGCGCTTGATCAGCATTTCCGCATTATTGACGACACCATTACGGTCACCGAGGCTAAGAACGACAAAATTCCAAGAGGGATTGACCGCAAGAATGCGCCCCTCAAGTCCATTTTGCATTGATTTGGTGCGTCGCTGGGCTTCCCGTTGCTTGAACGCTGCCAACTGGCTCTCTTGATCCTTGAGTTTGGCCTGAAGACTGGTTGTCAGAATATCCTTCTCCTCAAGCTGCTTCTTCATGTCTTCGGAGGGAGCCGCAACAGGTTTTGCAGTGGAGTTGGCCTTGGCCTCCAGATCGGCGATGTGGGCATCCTTTGCCGCCATGTCAGTCTTCTGCTGGGCGATTGTTGCATCCCGATCGGACAACTGTTTCTGAATGTCGGCGACGCCGGTAGAGGACTTTGCAACCTGTGCCTTGAGGTCAGCATTCTCTGCGGCAAGCTTCTCCTGGTCGGTATTAACCAAAGCCAGTTTTTCGGTCTTTGCCTTCGCATCAGCCAGTGCGGTGGTCAAACTTTTGTTTACCTTGTCTAATTGCTGCTTGTTTGAATCGGCGTCATTTTTGGCGGAAACGAGTTTTCCGTGGTTTAGAAAACCAAGGGCGGCCGCTCCGAGGGAGAGAACTGCGGCCACAATGATGAGTATCTTTTGCATGATGGGGGTAAAGGAAAGAACGATAGAATTAGTGAAGCCGCTTCCTTTTCTCAAGTATCAAAAAGAGAGCTTTCCATCATTGTTTTCCCTTTTTGCTTGCAGTAACGTCATCAACGTCAGGGGCTATGGATGAAAGACCGGTGAACCCCGCCAGGGCAGGAATGCAGCAACGGCAACCAGCTCTCTCTTGCCGTAGTTCCCTGACACCTCCCGGGGGTAAATACAACGGCTCATTCCATGAGGATTAGGGCTTCCGGTATGGTCAAAATCAGTTAAAAAAAGAGGATGCGACACGGCCGTTTTGAAGAATCCATGTCAACCCTGCTCAGGGATTACGGGGAATCCGTATCTTTTGATTGGAGACTTTATGCCCATGACATCCAGGGAAGTATCGCCCACGCCAGGGCCTTGCTTAAGGCAGGATACCTCACTGCAGAGGAGTTTGACCTGATTGAGGCAGGTCTTAAGGAAATCAGCGTCGAGATCTCCGAAGGTAAGTTCAGCTTCTCCGTTGACCTTGAGGATATCCACATGAACATCGAAAAAGAGCTTACGAATCGTATCGGCGATGCAGGAGCCAAGCTCCATACAGCGCGTAGCCGCAATGATCAGGTGGCCACGGATTTACGCCTTTACCTGAAGGATGAGGTCACCGCCCTAAAATCCGGGGTCCGCGTTCTGCAAGGGGCCTTGGTTAAACTGGCTTCAGATAATAAGGCAGTCCTTATTCCGGGATACACGCATTTACAAAGAGCTCAGCCCGTCCCTTTTGCTCATCATCTGCTGGCTTATGTCGAGATGCTCGATCGTGATCATGGTCGCTTGGCCGACACCGCTTTGAGGATGGATGAACTTCCCCTTGGATCAGGTGCATTAGCCGCATCCACGCTTCATTTGGACCGTGAAGCAATCGCCAAGGAACTGGGTTTTGCGCGGGTCACCCAAAATAGCCTTGATGGTGTCAGTGACCGTGATTTTGCACTAGAGCTACTCTCCTCACTCGCCATCCTCGGCATGCATCTATCACGTCTTTCCGAGGATGTTGTTCTTTGGACAACCACGGAGTTTGGCTTTGCGAAACTGAGCGACCGACACTCTACCGGCTCCAGTCTGATGCCTCAAAAGAAGAATCCGGACATCGCGGAGTTGACCCGCGCAAAGACAGGTCGTCTTTACGGCAACTTGTTCCGTCTGCTGACCGTTCTCAAGGGATTGCCGATGGCCTACAATCGTGATCTTCAGGAGGACAAGGAGGCGGTCTTTGACTCCGTCGATACGGCTAGAATGGCACTAGCAGTCACTGCTGAGATGATGGCTGCCCTTCAGATCAATGCCGAAAACTCCAATGCGGCAGCCAGCGATCCGGCTCTCCTGGCCACGGATCTGGCGGATGAGTTGGTGCGGCGGAATATTCCTTTCCGAAAAGCACATGATTTGGTGGGAAAACTTGCAGCCGAATCTGCCAAAACAGGGGTTCCCCTAGATAAACTTCCCGACTCACTGATCAGCGAGCTATGCCCTGAACTCAGGGGCGAATGGCGCATCCTCTTTGATCCGATCCGCTCACTAAAGGCACGATCTGCGATCGGAGGCCCCTCTCCGGAAAACGTTTCCGCGCGTCTCTTGCATTGGAATAAGATTCTCGGATAGAGCGTCCCATACGACATGGAGTTGAAGAAGATATTCTCGTTCCGTGAATCGGATGATGAGGCTCGACCCTTTATGGATCATCTTGGTGATCTGCGGGTGATGATTATCCGGATGGCGGTTACCCTGACCATCTCCATGTTCGCGGCATTCTTCTTCAGGGATACCCTTGCATCGGTGATTCAACGCCCCCTCATTGCCGTTGACCCCATTCGGGCCAGTTCCCTTCAGTCCCTTGGTGTTGCGGATTCAATGACGATCTCCATAGAGCTTTCCTTCTATGCGGGACTGATCATTTCCTTTCCGATCCTGCTACTCTTCCTGGCCCAATTTTTGTTTCCTGCATTGAAACCCTCGGAGCGCAAGATTCTCCTGCCTGTTGCGGCCTTCGGTTTGTCATTGTTTCTGGCCGGCATCCTCTTTGCTTATTTCGTGGTGCTTCCCGGAACGCTCGATTTCTTCTTCAAGGATGCAAAGTCCATGCACTGGACGCCTACTTGGACTGTCCGTGAATACTACTCCTTCACGACGCAGTTCCTGATCGCCTTCGGGGTCGCCTTTGAGATGCCTATCGTTGTCCTGGCACTTGTCAAAATAGGACTTCTTACGGCGGAGAAGCTCCGCAAAGCGCGCTCCATAGCCATTGTTTCCATCTTCACTGCCGCTGCCTTCATCACCCCGTCGCCCGATCTGGTTACCTATCTTCTGATGGGAGGGCCGATGGTCGTTCTATACGAATTCTGTATCGTGCTAGCCCGCTGGGTTGAACCCAAGGTGGAGTCTGGCGGGATTGTTGCCTAGCGTGATGGTCCCGAGGAGAGCAGTCCGTCGGGAGACGGCGAAGCAATATGACAACGCTTTTTTTGCCTGCCCTTTCCAACCATCCAATCTTGCTGCGCGTTCAAAGCTATCAACTCCGTGTTCCTATTGGAGGATTCAGTAATAAAAAAGGCCGTACCCTCTCGAGTACGGCCTTTTATTGAGTTGTTAAAACCTCAGAGGTTTATCTTGATCCCCTGGGATGCTGCTTGAGCCATGGCGGCGTGCTGTGCATCGGTACAGGGAGCGTTCAACGGAACATCGGTCTTTACCTCGTTCGCTGAGACGATTCCTTTTTCGAGCATATAGCGTTCCACCTCTTCACCGCTGATGTCAGGGAGCATTACCCCGTTGATCTCCACACAAGGGGAGAGGGGCTGTCCGCTGCGCTGCTCCATCTCGAACCGGAAGGCCGGATTCTGGATGATATCCTTTTCGGTGTAGGGAAGGGAGTACTTCGCCAGAATGGCGCGCACTCCTTTGCTCCATCCGCAGGTCGTCTTGAGGTAAGCGGTGATTTCGTGCTGTGACATATCTTGGGTCGTGGTGAGGTGAGGGGAATTATTTCTTCCCCTGACCGGGACGATACTCTTCCTCGGCGGCCGAAAGAGCTGCGCCGAAGCTGACCATGTCCTCGCCACTCTTGACGCTCTCCAGCGCCTCGCTCTCCTTGCGGAGCGCATCCTCGCTGTAGTTGGTCGCCTTGATGGAAAGACCGAGACGGCGCTCCGTCTTGTCGATCTTGATGACACGTGCCTCGACTTCCTGGCCTACCTTGAGGACATCCTTGACCTTCTCGACACGATCCTCACTGATCTGCGAGATATGGACTAGACCGTCGATGTCGCCGGGGAGTTCCACAAAGGCGCCGAAGTTGGCGATCTTCGATACGGTTCCCTTGACCACGTCGCCGACCTTGAACTTGCCCTCGATCTCCTTCCAGGGATCGGTTTCGAGCTGCTTGACACCCAGGCTGATGCGCTGATTGGCCTTGTCGATGTCGATGACGATCGCATCGACCTCGTCGCCCTTCTTGAGGACTTCGCTCGGATGATTGATTTTCTTGGTCCAGCTGAGATCGGAAACGTGCACCATGCCGTCGATTCCCTCCTCGAGTTCCACAAAGGCGCCGTAGGCGGTCATGTTGCGGACCTGACCTCGGACCTGCTTGCCGATGACGTAGCGCTGCTCGATCTCGTCCCAAGGGTTCGGTTCGAGTTGGCGGACGCCGAGGGAGATCTTTTGATCCTCCTTGTTGACGCCGAGGACGACCGCCTCGATATCCTGCCCGAGGGTGAGGACATCGGAGGGACGGGTGATGCGCTTGGTCCAGGAAAGTTCCGAGACGTGGATGAGTCCTTCGATACCTTCCTCGATCTGAACGAAGGCGCCGTACGGCATGAGATTGGTGACCTTGCCCTTGATCTTCTGGCCGATTGGGAAGCGCTCTTCGAGACGGTCCCAAGGATTGGACTGAAGTTGCTTGAGGCCGAGGCTGATGCGCTCCTTGTCCTTGTTGATTTCAAGAACGATCACGGTAAGGCGATCGCCGGGCTTGACTGCCTCGCTCGGGTGAGTGAGGCGTGCCCAGGACATATCGGTGATGTGAAGAAGTCCGTCGATACCATCGAGATCTAGGAAGGCGCCGAAATCAGTGATGTTCTTCACCGTTCCCTCGACCTTATCGCCCGCACTCATGGTGCCGAGGAACTGCTGGCGGCGTTCGCTGCGCTCCGCCTCGATGAGTTCACGACGGCTGAGGACGACGTTCTTGCGGTCCTCGTTGAGTTTCACGATCTTGAAATCGTAGGTATTGCCGACAAACTGGGTGAGGTCCTTCGGAGGATTGATGTCCACTTGGGAAGCGGGAAGGAAGGCCTCGACGCCGACATTGACGATGAGTCCACCCTTGACCACGGATTTGACGCGCCCCTTGATGATGCCCTCGGCCTCAAACAACTTGACGATCTTGGACCAGTTCTGGCGCTGGGAGGCTTTCAGACGCGAAAGGATGACCATTCCCTGGTCGTTTTCGAGACGTTCGAGGAGAACCTCGACCTCGTCGCCGACCTGGATTTCTTCGGGGTTATCGAACTCCGATGCGGAAACGACACCTTCGGACTTGTAGCCGATGTCGATGAGGAATTCTTTCGGACGCTTCTCGAGGATGTGTCCCTTGACGATGCTGCCTTCGCGGTAGTTTTTGACCGAGGCGGCGATGAGTTGCTGGAAATCAGCGGTTGATGTTGTCATGATGTGTTATATGACTTCCGCGGAAGGGATCGTTGCCGATCCGTCCTGACGTGACTCCTTTTAAGTGACGGCGGAAGAGCAAAAAAGAATAGCAATCACTGCTTG
>Ga0316217_10002724_pt1 | contig 20936 bp, 13 predicted proteins | sample 1anoAmetaG_FD_203633 | JGI IMG/M metagenome (GOLD analysis project Ga0316217, IMG submission 203633) | Freshwater microbial communities from Trout Bog Lake, Wisconsin, USA - 1anoA | ecosystem: Environmental > Aquatic > Freshwater > Lake > Hypolimnion/Profundal zone | place: USA: Wisconsin...
TTTTCACAGAACCGGGCGACCCTGCATCTTCACGGTGGGGTCACTCCATGGATCAGCGATGGAACTCCTCACCAATGGATAACCCCTGCGGGAGAAGGAGCCTTATCTACTAAGGGCGATAGTTTCCAGAACGTGCCTGACATGGTCGGCCCAGGAAGCCCGATCGGCATAACCAGCCCGAACGCGCATGATGGTGTAGGAACCTTCTACTGGACCAACCAGCAGGGTGGTCGGTTGATGTTCTATCATGATCACGCATATGGCCTTACGCGCCTCAATGTCTATGCAGGAGAGGCGGCCGGTTATCTGCTCTTCGACCCGTTGGAAGAAGATACTTTGGCGGCTGCAACCGCCCCCGGCACGCTTACTGCGGCCCCCGATTTGGCTCATCTCATTCCCCTGGTTATCCAAGATAAGACTTTCGTGCCCCCAGCCAAGCAATTGGCTGCCGAAGATCCTACCTGGAGCACGGCTCTCTATGGGGGAACGGGCAATCTCTGGTTCCCGCATGTCTACACGACGAACCAGGATCCGGCTGACCCGAATGGAATCAATCCTTTCGGCAGGTGGGACTACGGTCCATGGTTTTTCCCCCCGCAAACCACTCTAACGGCTGGTCCGATTACGGTTAATTGCACGTCGGCGGCTCATACCGGTACGGTTCAGTGCCCCATAACGCCCAATCCATCCGGAACGCCGGAAGCGTTTATGGACACTCCCGTGATCAACGGCACTGTCTACCCCGTGCTCCATGTGGCGCCGGCCGCCTACCGGTTCCAGATACTGAGTGCCGCCAATGATCGCAGCTGGAATTTGCAGTTCTATGTGGCCGACGCAACCGGCAAGGAAGTTCCGATGCTACCCGCGGCGCCGCCCGGGGCAGGGACGCCTCTGCCAAGCTGCGCCGTCCCCATACAGATCACCAACCCAGCGGCGAACATCGGCCTCGCCTCGGCCGTCCTGGATGCATCGGGAAGGCCGATCAATGGGACAGGCCTGCCGGCAAACTGCTGGCCGTCGACCTGGCCTACCGATGGACGCGATGGCGGCGTGCCGGATCCGCGCAATGCCGGCCCGGCCATCATCCAGATCGGCAGCGAAGGTGGACTGTTACCCGCCCCCGTGGTCATCCCCTCGACGCCGACCGCCTATGAGTATTTCCGTAGAAGCATCACGGTATTGAACGTTTCTACCCACGGGCTCTGGTTGGGGCCAGCCGAGCGGGCGGACGTCATCGTTGATTTCTCTGCCTTTGCCGGTAAAACCCTGATCCTCTACAATGACGCGCCTACGCCGATTCCAGCGTTTGACCCGCGCACCGACTATTACACGGGCGATGTGGATCAAACCGTCAACGGCGGCGCTCCCACGACCCTGCCGGGTTACGGACCCAACATCCGGACCATCATGCAAGTCGTGGTGGATGGCACCGCCCCGAATAATGTCCAGTTCAGTCCGGCCGCTTTGACCAATGCGTTTAAGACGCCGGCGGGTGCTTTCGTACAGACGCAGCCCCAGATCATCGTGCCGGAGTCCACCTACAACTCCGCATACAGCTCGACGTTTACTAACACTTACTCTGGGATCAGTGATAACTTCATCACCTTCACTCCAATCGGCGCGGCCGCCCCGACTACGTTAACAATGGGGCAAAAGGCGATCCAGGAGCTCTTCACTCTTGACTACGGCAGAATGAATGCCACGTTGGGCGTCGAGCTTCCTTTTACGAATTTTCTGACCCAGACAACTATTCCCCTATCCTATATTGATCCGGCTTCAGAACTGATCAATGAAGGCGAAACCCAGATTTGGAAGATTACCCACAACGGCGTTGACACCCATTTCGTCCATTTCCACCTGTTCAATGTCCAGGTAATCAACCGGGTTGGGTGGGATGGCGTGGTGAAGCCAACCGAGGCCAATGAGTTAGGTTGGAAAGAAACCGTCCGGATGAACCCACTGGAGGACATTGTAGTTGCGTTGAAGCCGAGTGCTCCCGTGGTGCCGTTCGCGGTTCCCGACAGCCTTCGCCTGCTCGACGTAACCCAGCCTGCGGGTACTTCCACGCAGTTCACCGGCATCGACCCGCTGACCAACAACCCGGTTACTGTCTACAACGAAGTAACCAACTTTGGTTGGGAATACGTATGGCATTGCCACATCTTGGGCCACGAAGAGAACGACATGATGCGGCCCATGATCTTTACGCCATCTCCAGGAGCGGCGATGATTACGCCGCCACCAGGAAGCGTGTTGCCGGGCGCATCCGTTACCTTCACCTGGAGTCCGGGACGTGGAGTTACCCAGTACCGGCTTTGGATCGGTAGCGCAGTTGGCACAAGCAACCTTTACGCTAACAACACGCTGACAACTTCCACCGTAACGGCGAACGGCCTGCCGACTACTGGCGGCACGGTGTACGTGCGCCTGTTCTCGGTAATCAATGGGGCCGTGTCGTTCGTTGACTACACGTACACCGCATACGCCGCTGCCAACGCAGCAATGATCTCCCCGGTGCCGGGTACTGTGTTAACAGGGACCACGGAGACATTCGTCTGGTCCGCTGGTGCGGGTGTAACGAACTATGTGCTCTTCGCGGGGAGCACAGTAGGTGGGAACAATTACGCGAATACCCCCATGCTATCTACCACGTCGACAACGCTGACTGGGCTGCCGATCAACGGCGCCACGGTTTACGTGCGGCTCTGGTCGCTTAGCAGCGGCGGTTGGCAGAGCAACGACTACACCTACACGGCGGCATCGCCGACAGCAGCGGTGATGATAAGCCCAACGTCGGGCACGACGTTTCCGGGGGCCAGCGTAACCTTCAACTGGACGGCCGGCCTTGGCGTGTCGAACTACGTGGTATTCGCTGGAAGCGCAGTTGGCGGCAACAACTACGCGAATACCCCTATGCTGACTACCACGTCGACAACGCTGACTGGGTTGCCGGTCAATGGCACTCCGGTTTACGTGCGCCTCTGGTCACTTATCAATGGTGGTTGGCAGAGCAACGACTACACCTACACTGCGCAGCTGCCGGTAAAAGCGGTGATTACGAGCCCAGTGTCGGGTTCAACGCTATCGGGAGCCTCCGTAACGTTCAACTGGACTGCTGGCTTCGGTGTAGCGAACTACGTGTTGTGGGCTGGGAATACACTTGGGGGCAACAACTACGCCAATACCCCCATACTGTCTACCACGTCGACACTGCTAACCGGGTTGCCGGTCGATGGCACCACAGTCTACGTGCGGCTCTGGTCCCTTATCAATGGCGGTTGGCAGAATAACGACTATACCTACACTGCGCAGGTGCCGATCAAGGCGGCGATTACGAGCCCAGTGCCGGGTACAGTGCTATCGGGAGCCTCCGTAACGTTCAACTGGACATCCGGTTTCGGTGTCTCGAGCTACGTGGTATTTGCGGGAAGTGTAGTTGGCACCAACGACTACGCGAATACCCCCCCGCTGTCGACTACCTCGACAACGCTGACTGGGTTGCCGGTCAACAGCACCCCTGTATATATACGGCTCTGGAGCCTTATCAACGGCTCTTGGCAGTACAACGACTACAGCTACATTGCATTCTAGGTGCACCTCTATCAGCCACCCACGGTCGAGTCTGACGGTGGGTGGCTTTTTGTTTGTTTGAATCGAGTGCTGATCTAACAGCGTTCCGGGCCTTGTCCTTCCATGCCCAAGTTCGAGCGGAGGTGAAGATGAGTTCTTCTCGGTATACGATGTTCTGCGCCATTGTGGTCGGTTCGCTTTTTGCGTCTTCCCTGGCGTGTTTTGGTCAAGAAACCAGCGCCATCTGCAAATTCGACAGTGGGCCGAAAGCGGGAGAAATCCAGGAACAGCCTCCGCTGCCAGTCGGTGCCGCATGTCAGGACAGTGCGGGCAGCACCGGGAAGGTTGTGCCCGGCGGTATTCCGAAGACAAGGAAAGCCGGCAGCACTCCGGGCGCCCCAGTTCACTCAAAGCAAACCGGCGTTATCTGTAAGTTTGAGAGCGGACCCAAGGCGGGACAGACCCAGGAGCAACCTCCACTGCCGCTCGGCAGCCCGTGTCAGGACAATGAGGGCAGCACCGGGAAGGTCGTGCCAGGTGGCCCTCCTAGCAATCCGGCGCCTTCTGCACCGTCGAAGGTAACCGGCACGGTCTGTAAATTCGAGATGGGACCGAAGGCCGGGCAGACCCAGATCCAGCCTCCACTGCCGCTCGGCAGCCCGTGTCAGGACAATGAGGGTAGCACTGGAAAGGTTGTGCCTGGCAATACTCTGCCTCCTGCCTCGCCGGAGTTGAAAAAGAAACAGATGTGAGTTGGATGACGCAGCAACGACGCTCACCTGTTGCCGAGGAGAGAATCCTCAACTGAGGGTGGGCCAAATGAGATGACCACAGTTGGGCCAAGTCAGGTTGCCAAAAGCATTTCGCCAGCCAGCGTCGGATCAACTCGGTTTTGTGAGTTCCGTGGTTATCGAGAACGAGATGGAAATCAAGGTCGGCTGGCACGTTGCGATCGATGGTGTCGAGAAAGCGCGGGAACTCCTGGGAGCGATGACGACGATGCAGTTGGCCCAGCACGCGACCGCTGGCGACATCGAGGAATCGCTGCCGCCATTTACCGGCCGTGGGCAGGGAAGTGTGCAGCCGACGAGCGATTGCGGTATTGCTGTGCTCCGAGGCGTTCAGCAGTACGATGCGAGCACGCCAAGCCAGCGCTGTGCGGTCCTCGGGCGGAGAGTCCACTCCATCAGTTGCGCTTGCTCGGATTCGCTCAGCTTCAGCGGGGCCAGGGGACGGCCAGTCGGCATCAGGGTTTTTCCTGTGTACATTGGACGCAGGAAAGACTGCAACTTATTTAAGTTACCTCAGACTCGGGACGTTAGGAGTTCGGAATAATAACTCATATCACAACCGGTTACTTTCTACGAAATACCCAAACGCGATTCTCCATTTCCAGGTATTGGCCTAGGGGATGGTGTTCGGTTCAGCATCACGAACGATGCTGCGGCAGTTACGTGATTGCGGCTAGATAGGGACTCCTGATCGAGCCTTTTGACGGGGAAATTGTTGCGGCATTAGGATTTATATGGGACGGCCTTTAGGGTTTTCGTAGGCATTCCGCCGACATAAGCTCGATGTAAATTGGCGACATATGGGGGGGCTATCTTAGCTCTGGGAGCGTGCATACACTAGCATGCTTTGAGGCCCATGATAAAACAAATCATGGGTTTGGCCGACTGTGTAAAACTCCCATGGCGCGGGGGGGAGCGAAGCTTTGTCTACATCTGTAGCAAACAGGGTTTTTGCACGAGAACCAATCCGTGAAGAACAAGAAGAGCGTGGATGGTACGCGGCCTATACCGTTCCCTGTCATGAAAAGCAGGTGACACGTCATTTCATGGTCCGGGAGATCGAACACTTCCTACCGCTTTACACTTCGATTCGGCGATGGGCCAGCGGCCGCACCGTTACCCGGGAATGCCCGCTCTTCCCAAGCTACGTTTTTGTTCATATCACCCGTAAAGAACAGGGAAAGTTACTCAGCGTCCCAGGAGTTCTTTCACTCGTCGGCACCAGCAGGGGGGCAACGCCGCTGCTAATTGCCGAGATCGAGACCCTGCGCAGTGGATTACACCTCTATCATGCAACACCGCACCCGTTTCTCGACGTTGGTGAGCAGGCGCGGGTTCGGAGCGGCCCTCTGGCGGGGATGCAGGGCATTGTGCTGCGCCATAATAGGAGCACACGCATCGTTCTTTCGCTCAACCAGATCAGCCAGAGCATCGCAGTCGAGGTTGATGTTGCCGATCTCGAACCAGTTGAATTTCGCATTTCGAAGCTGGCTTGAATACCTCATCTCTTTAACACCTGATCTTCGGACAATTTCCCGATGCCAAACTCCGACCCTGCCAATACGCGGCGGCGGATTCTTGACTCAGCTGCCTCTCTGTTTGCCGAAACAGGTTGCTTCAGATTGGCATGCTTGAGCTGCCTGAACATATTGACTCGCTTCTGCGCCGTCGTCTTTGCGAACTGGTCGATCATGTCTCGCCCTTTTTATCCCCTTGGATTGAGCACGGCCGAGCGAACCACGAATCTATAACAATCGTGCTGACGTTCCTGGCCACTATCATGAACTATCAGCTCGTTGCAGCGGCTTTCCGGGCGGAGATAGCTCATCCTCTTGATACCTTTCAATTATTCACGGAGATGTGCAGTGTAGCGCCTCCGGTGGTGGGGCACAAAATTAGTGGCTCCGGCAAGGCTTGTAATAGCAGACGAGTCAGGCAGTAAAAGAAGATGACATTGAGATTTCCTAAATGCCTGGAAAGAGTCTTCGGGAGTTTGATTTTGTGTTGCTTAGTCGGCGCAGCCGCCCAGGCCGCGCAGCCTCGCGGCGCGGCGGAGATACAGTTCAGCGATGACCCAAATCTTGAGAGCACTACGACGAGTTCCTCTTACCTTCCCCTGGATAGTTGGGTTTACCCAGCTATGGAACGGCTCCACTCGATGGGGTATCTAGACTCGGCGTTTCTTGGACTGCGCCCATGGACCAGAATCGCATGTGCGCGGATGCTGGCCGAAACGGAGGAGAAAGTCGCTGCCTCCGGATCACCCTATATCCTCCAGCTCTTCAATTCCCTAAATGAAGAGTTCGCAGGAGATGTGCGCGCCCTCAGCTCTGCTGCTCACGCGCGTTTTGAATCTCTTTATACGCGTGGACTTCAGACGTCGGGGCCACCATTGGTGGATAGCGAGCATTTTGGGCAAACGACCATCAATAACTACGGGCGGCCGTACGAAAGAGGGTTTAGCTCAGTTACGGGATTCTCCGGATATGCTGGCGCCGGGCGTTTCAGCCTTCAAATACGGGGTGAGTATCAACACGCCCCGGATAGAGCCGCCTATCCTGACTCTGTGCGCTCTGTGATTGCACATATGGACCAAAACCCTGAGCTGCCAGCGACGCTCGTCTCGACGACAAATGCATTCACCTTGCTGGATGCGAATGTTTCCATGCATTTATTGAATCATGAGATTTCCGTGGGAAAGGTCGAGGACTGGTGGGGACCGGGACAAAGCGGCAGCATGGCGTGGAGTAACAACGCCGAGCCAATTTACGCTTTGCGTCTCAATCGCGTCGAACCGCTTTCGATTCCATTGCTCTCTAAGCTAATCGGGCCGGTCCGTTATGAAGGCCTGTTTGGCAGCCTCAAGGGGCACGCATTTCCGAATGCCCCGTGGGTTCACGCCCAAAAGTTCAGCTTTAAGCCAACACCCAACCTAGAATTTGGATTCTCGAGGGTCGTCGTCTTTGCCGGCGAGGGGCACGAACCCTTAACGTTTGGTTCGTTTTGGAATAGCTTCACCGGGTTCACGACCGTGCAACCTGCCCAGAAGTTTTCAAGAAATGATCCCGGAGCCAGACATTCCCAATTCGATTTCAGCTACCGCCTTCCCTGGCTGCGAAAATGGGTGACGCTCTACACGGACTCCATCGTTCACGATGACACATCGCCAATTGACGCTCCTCGCCGGGCAGCAATCAATCCCGGAGTTTACGTTTCACGTTTTCCTAAACTGCCGCACCTGGATCTTCGCGTGGAGGCTGTCTCTACCGATTCGCCGGCAGTATCCGGGAGGCAATGCTGCGGGAACTTCTTCTATTACGAGACTATCTATCACGACGGGTATATGAACCAAGGTAATCTGCTTGGCAGTTGGATAGGGCGCGACGCCAAGGGCGGCCAAGCGTGGCTCACATATTGGCTGAGCCCCCGGGAGAGTGTTCAACTGGGTTATCGCAATGTGAAAGCCTCTCAACAATTCGTGCCAGGCGGCACCACGCAGAACGATTTTTCCGTTCGTGCGGTGCTGCGCCCCATACACGATTTCGAGCTGACCGCATTTGCGCAGTTGGAGATGTGGAAAGCCCAGGTACTTGCGAATGGGCTACAGAGAAATTTCACCACCGCATTGCAGTTGACCTACTTCCCCAAGATATGGTCGCACGCGTCAGCCTCGCGATAGCGTTGGGGTATTCGGTAAATCTCTGAGGGCAAGTGAACTATGAATTTTGATGTTTGTTGCACAGCTGCGAAGCGGTCTAACTCAAAACTGACACGGCGATACTGGCAACTTTCCCTGCTCTTGCTGGTGTTGGCGACTTGGACAATTGCCGTTGCTGCTCAACAGCGCGATCCACTGGCGGAGCCGGAGAGTGGAACCGTTTCTTCTGCAATGGACGTAGATGAATCCAGTGACGGCTCGGCCACGGTACAGGGAAATCTGGCGGAGCGCATCATCGTGATCTTGCGGGACAACTCGGAAGCTCTGGCTACCGCAAAGAACGATATCGCACGACAGACCTCTGCTGATCCCAGCACGATAGGCGATGACGCGCTCTTTAGGCGCATTCGTCAAAGCTCTGAGATGCAAGTCAGGATTGCGCAAGAGCTGAACAAGCTCGGCTACGACATGAGCGGGACGAGGGTTAACCAACGGTCCCGTAGATCGAAAGGCGAACCGAAAGCCGCCACCTCGGAAGAACCCGATGAACCTCAGCTCAAACAGCGTTCGAGTCCCTATCCAGAATTGCCTTCGCTGAAGGATCTATATTCGCAGTTTCCAGCCGCGCAGGACAAGCTGAAACGCTTCGGCAGCGATACTTTTCGGTTAGGTACAGGGAATGCTAATGAACTGCCGATGGATTTGCCGGTGGGTACGGATTATGTGCTCGGGCCTGGGGATGCTTTGGTTCTCAATCTCTGGGGCAGCATATCCCAACGATTAACCAGAACTATCGACCGCCAAGGTCAGATTGCATTGCCCGAAGCGGGGCCGATTACCATAACAGGGTCCACTATAGAGCAAGCACAGCAATCGATTAAGCAGGCGCTCAGCAGCCAATTCAAAGATATCCATGTCGAAATTTCCCTGGGCCGGTTGCGGAGCGTGCGAGTCTACGTCGTCGGTGATGTGCAACGGCCTGGTGCTTTCGATATCAGCGCATTATCGACGCCATTGAACGCGCTCTACGCGGCGGGCGGTCCAACTAGCCGCGGTTCGTTGCGAACCTTGCGACAGTACCGTGGAAATAGGTTGGTTCGAGAACTTGATCTCTACGAGTTTCTGCTGAAGGGAGTTCGCTCCGACGTCGATCGCTTGCTGCCGGGCGACACGATTCTGGTTCCCACGATCGGTCCCCAGGTAACCGTCGCTGGAATGGTGCGACGGCCCGCCATCTACGAACTGAAAGGCGAGCAGTATCTAAATGATGTTCTGGAACTTGCCGGCGGCGTTCTAGTCTCGGCAACTTTGCGGCAAATAACTGTGGAACGTATCGAAGCTCACGAACGCCGGACAATGGTCAGCGTGCAGATTCCCGAAGGCGGGACTGAGGAAAGTGCCTCGAAGACCCTGTCCGGTTTTCGAATGCAAGACGGCGACCAGGTGCTGGTTTCGGCGATTCTCCCCTACAACGAGAAAACGGTTTATCTGGAGGGTCATGTCTTTCGTCCGGGCAAGTATCCTTACCACGACCGCGCGACCGTCAACGATCTGCTACGTTCCTATCAAGATGTCATGCCGGAGCCTGCCGATCACGCCGAAGTGATTCGCTTGCAGCCGCCCGACTTCCGTCCTTTGACGATCAGCTTCAGCTTGTCAGAGATTCTCAGCGGCGATAACCCGATCAACCTGCAGCCATTCGACGTAATTCGCGTATTCAGCCGTTACGAGATCGATCCGCCCAAGGTATCTATTTACGGAGAAGTGCTTCGCCCAGGCGAATATCCGATGGCAAGGGGCATGACAGTGGCGGGACTCGTAAACATGGCGGGTGGGTTCAAACGGAGTGCTTACCGCGAAAACGCGGACCTCTCCAGCTACGTCGTTCAGAACGGGACGAAGGTGCGCACGGAACAGAAACTTGTGCAGCTCGCCGAGGCGATGGAGAGCAACAAGAGCGCCGATCTAGTACTCAAGCCAGGTGACGTGTTGAGCATCCGGCAACTGACCGGATGGAATGATATCGGCACTTCTGTGACAATCAAAGGAGAAGTGGGACACGCGGGTACTTACGGAATCCGCGAAGGTGAGCGGCTTAGCTCGGTTTTGAAGCGGGCTGGGGGCTTCCTTGAGACGGCTTACCCGGCAGGCGCCGTCTTCGAGCGCATCGAAGTTCGGGAATTAGGGGAGAAGACACGCTTGGAGTTGATTCGGCGGATTGAATCCACTAGCTCTGATTTCAAATCTGGGTTATTGAATTCCGCGGAACAGATGCGCACTTCTCAGGCCATGCAACAGCAACGGCAGGAGATCTTGGGTTCGTTGCGGAGCTATCATGCCAGCGGACGGCTAGTCATCAAGATTGGCTCAGATATCAGGAAATGGGAAAATACTCCCGCCGATGTCGAAATGCGGGCTGGCGATACCCTCGTTATACCGAAGCGGCAGAGCTTCGTCCTCGTGAGTGGCCAGGTGTTCAACTCCTCGGCCATCACTTATTCACCTGGCAGGTCGGCTGACTGGTACTTGCGACAATCGGGCGGACCCATGCAAACAGCAAACAAAAAAGCGATCTATATCATTCGCGCCAATGGATCTGTGATCGGAGGAGCACGAGGCTTATGGCAGAGCAGTGTTCTCAGCGCGCAAATGCAACCAGGCGATTCGATTGTGGTTCCGGAGAAGATTGTTGGCGAATCCCAATTCTGGAAGAACCTCATAAGCGTTGCGCAAGTAGCATCGGCAACTGCAATAACGGCCTCCGTAGCCAAAGGCTTGTAACCCGTATTACTATTCAGCTTTCCTCGCGAATCCGCCTCGTGTCCAAGAATTACTGGGCAAAGGAGTGTATTACGTTATCGATAGATCATTCGACGCAGGCTTACCCGTCCGCTAGAATTCATATTGGGTCCTGCGGCGAAGCTTCGATTGTGGAGGCTCACCTTGGAGCAGATGTCTTCAGTTAGGGAACCCGAAACCGCGTCTGACGGTATTGTTATCGGGCCCCAAAGCGAGTGCTCAGTAGCTGGTCGTCACATTGTAAGCGGGTTTTCCTTGCTCTGGGACGAGCGACGGTTCCTCATCAAGGTCACGATTCTGGCTCTTATCGCCTCGATTGTGATTGCTTTATTGCTGCCCGCGAAGTATCAATCCACTACCCAGTTGATGCCGCCTAACGCCCAGAGCAATGACGTGGCTATGCTCGGCACAATGTTGGCGAAGATGGGTGACTCAGCAAGTCTTGCGACTGCTCCATTAGAACTAAAGACCACGGGTGCGCTTCTCGTCAGAGTGCTGCAAAGTCGTACGGTTGCTGATCAACTGATCAACCGGTTCGACTTGCGTACCGTCTATCAACAAAAAGAGTTGCAGGACGCACGCAAGACTCTCGCCAGCAACAGTGAAATTTCTGAAGATCGCAAGACCGGCGTCATCACTATCACCGTAGAAGACCAGAAGCCGGAACGGGCTGCCCAACTCGCCCAGGGATATAGCGACGAACTTAATCGCCTAGTGGGGCAGTTGACAACATCAGGGGCTCACCGGGAGCGAGTTTTCCTGGAGGAGCGATTGAAGATTGTAAATCAGCAATTGCAAGCCGACGAAAGAGCTCTTGGCCAGTTCGCCAGCAAGAATGCAACCATCGATGTGAAGATCCAAGGCAAAGCCTTAGTGGAATCAGCGGCGGCCCTGCAGGGCCAAATGAGTACTGCACAAGCGGAACTTCAAGGCCTGCGGCAGGTATACGGTACAGATAATGTTCGCGTTCATTCCGCACAGGCCAGGGTTGCAGAGTTGGGTGCACAGCTGCGCAAACTCAGCGGTAAAGCCAACACAACAGACACAGATATCGAAAGTCCGTATCCCTCAATCCGCAAGTTGCCGCTCTTGGATGCTGATTACGCCGACCTCTATCGCAGGGTCAGAGTGCAAGAGTCGATCTTCGATCGTCTGACCCAGGCATATGAACTGGCGAAGGTCCAAGAGGCGAAGGAAATTCCCAATGTAAAGGTGCTTGACCCGGCGGAAATTCCACATAGGCGATCATCCCCCGTTCGGAGCTTACTGGTAATGTGGGGCGTGTTAACCGGCTTTATTGTTGCGGTTGCGTGGGTGCTTAGCCGGGCCGCATGGGAACAACTCGACCCGCAAGATCCAGCCAAGTTGTTGGCAAAACGGATAGAAGTCTCGTTGCAAAGTGCAAACCTAACAAGCCGAGCTGCAAGAGAGATTCACTCGCAGGATGTGTAAGCCCCCGCACGGCTGACATTTAGCTTTCCGACTGAAGATTGCGATCCGAATTTTGTTCAGATTGACCATTTCTTATTCAATGCTCTGAAAATTGCTCGACCTCCTGTGACGACCTTATCAGCAACCCGCGGCGGCAATATCATCACACTGATGGTGGCGACGGGGTGCGCGTCCGGAACTCTGATTTTCTTGTTCCCAGGCGCGACCTATCTTCCGGCCGGCGCGGTGGCTACGTTAACGTTTGTTCTGATTCAGATGACATTTCCGGGTTGCCGGCCCAATCTGAACAGGCCGTTTTGTCCATGGAATTGGGCTCTATTTGTGTTTGGCCTGAAGCTGGTGATTCTACCGCTCTCGATTGTTATTACAGGAGTTGAGGTCGGAGAATTGCCGCACCTTCCAACGGACTTCGCAATGAATGTGGGCATGCTAATCAGTACACTGGCCTTCTTTGCTTTTGCGGCTGGTTTTTGGTTTTGTCGGAGGTCTGCAAGAGTTCAACAAAGCGTCGGCACCGTTGAACCAACGCGAGGGTGGGTGCCACCGAGGCGGTTGTTAGCCGCTTTTGCAATACTTGGGACGACGGGCATGTTCTTGGCTTTCGGCGGTGTCCGGGGCCTGCTAGCTTATCTGACCAATCCTTCGGGTCAATTGATGCTCTTGGAACTGAGCCGAGAATCTCCGAGCACGCTCGCCAGCGTCGCGAGTGTGGTGTTCCGCCCTTTCCTGGGTTTTGCTTTCATCATTCTGTTCTGCAGGGTGAGCGATGCCAGAACAGATGTCGGTAAACCTCTTGGTTTCACGCCGCCCATCCTCGCGGCGTTGGCTGCCATGAGTTTCGCGACATTTAATTACAATCGCGGGTCGTTTGTGGTCCCTATTGTGGCGCTCGTCGGAGTCACCCTGAACAAGACCCGCCGCTCCTGGAGGCAGGTTGTTCCGCTACTTTGCCTCTTGCTCGTACTCTTATCCGTGAGCACGACCTACCGATTTCTTAGAGGGCACGTTGATCTGCTTTCGGAACCCACCCAGGGATTTTCGTCCGCCGTGCACGGTTTCGCCTTTCAGGAGACGATTCAAGAGTACGGTTGCGGGCCGCAAAGGCTTGGTTTCTTGCTTGAGGCAACCCACTGGGGTGGCCAGTTGCATTTCGGACAGACAATTATATCGGCGCTTCTATCTCCAGTGCCTATCCTAGGCAAGCCTTTCAGGGAAGCTAATGGGGTAACCCTCTTCAACAAAACACTCAATCGTGGAGATGCCGCCGACCAACTGCTTCCAGCTGAAGGCGAGCTCTTTTTGGATTTCCATCTGCTAGGTGTGGCTTTGGGATTTGGCTGTCTAGGCTGGATTGTTGGCAACCTGCAGAGTGCGTTCGAGCGATCGAATTCATCCTTTGAGATGTTTATGCCACTGTATGCGTCGATTTGGATTCTCTTTTCTGTAATTGGCCCTCTCGAAGTTCTAAGCCAGATCCTTATTTATTTCTTCTGGCCGATATACGTGTACTACGCCTGCCGGCGGCTTACAGGTGCCTCACCCCAAAAGACGCTTAAAGCCGCCAACTTGCCGAACTAGGCCGTAGATCCGGCTGGCCGAAGTACTCCGTTCGAATGGATTGAGTGGGGTCATAACTCGCTTCGCTGGAACGTCAAAACTCGGCAAGCTGCGCGAGGTCAAACGGAGTCTGGATTCTGTGGTGCCGCCATCTGCACGCTCGCGCGCGAAGTATTGCGCTGCACCGCGAGGCAGTGAGGTCAACCCTCGTTTGGAGATGCTTTGGAACACACTGACCGCGCGGTGACAAGAACCATGTCTGGCATAGATGCCGCTCCCGCGCCCGGCTTTCCGACCTCGCTGCGAGCGCGATTTGCTCGTGCCACACTGTGGGGCATTGCCGGAGCCGTGATTTCTCGCAGTTTGAACATGGCGGCCTGGGTTGTGTGTGCGCGCATTCTCGGGAAATCCACATTTGGCGCGCTCAGCATGGTACAAAGCACGGCGGGGATGTTTGGCGTTGTGGCTGGCTTAGGCTTGGGTCTAACGGCGACCAAACATATCGCCGAGCTTCGTGACTCCGATCCGGCGCGCGCGGGCCGAGTGCTGGGAGTTTCTTTTCTCGTCGCGATTGCTTCCAGCCTGCTTATGGCTGCGTGCTTGATCGCGTTCGCCCATTCCCTTGCGACAAGATTGCTCACTGAACCGTCCTTGGCCATGCCGCTGACGATCGGAGCCGGTCTCGTGCTGTTCGGGGGGCTAAACGGCTTTCAGACGGGCGCTCTGGCCGGGTTGGAGGCTTTTCGCGCCATTGCACAAATCAATCTCTGGGCTGGATTGCTCTCATTTCCCGCCATTGTTATTGGAGCGCGCACGGGTGGGCTAAGGGGAGCGGTCGTTGGCCTGGTCGCGGGGCTCGCGATCAATTGGCTGTTGAACCAGCTGGCGTTGCGACGGCAGTGCGCGCGAGCGGGCATTGTGTTGACGCTTACGGGATGCCTTCGCGAGGCCGGCGTACTGATGCGGTTCACTCTACCCGCCTTTCTTGCCTCGGCTCTGGTGTCGCTGGCAATGTGGCTGTGCAACGCTTGGCTGGTACAACAGCGTGGCTATTCGGAACTGGGCTTGTACGGTGCAGCCGACCGGTGGCGGCTCGCCATCCTGTTTGTCCCGGCGTCGATGGCTGGTCCGATGCTATCCTTGCTTTCTAATCTTCAGGGCAACAGCAACAGTGCATCATTCCGGAAAATCTTTCGTGCCAACCTGGGTGTGACTTTCGCTCTCGTTTGCTTGCCCGCAATACTCACCGCGGTACTGGCGCCGCACTTTATGTCCGTCTTTGGAGCGGGCTATCGCGAGGGCGGACCCGTACTAATGGTCCTTGCGCTGTCCGCATTGCCGGAGGCGCTCAACGCGACTCTTGGACAGCCTTTAATTACTGCTTCGATGTGGCGCAGGTTCGCCTTTGACGTATTGCTGGTGTGTGTGCTGGTCGCCTGCGGAAAGATGTTAATTCCAAGGTGGGGCGGTATGGGGCTGGCAGCCGCCTATGCCATTTCCTTCTCAACCGTCACAATGCTCTTACTCGCATACCAGTGTAAACAGCTAAGGGCTGTATGAGTTCAGCATTCGTCAAGGAGCACGCGAACGTTTTCATGTGCTTTTTCTCGAGCGCAATGCAGTCATGAGAATCTGTCTGATTGGCGGAATTTATGGCAAGGATGAGCAATACCGGTCAGCTCTGGACCGCGCTCCGGAAGTGATTCTGGAAACGGGATTGAGAGCGCTCGGGCACGAGGTGGCCACCTTCAGCCACTACGAGTGCCCAGATTTCAACCGCTTCGATGTCATCCACGTCCATCACCTCAGCTTCGGCGCGATCACTGCCGCTGCCGATCGGTCGAACGTACCGTTCGTGTTCACGGCACACGATGGAACGGCAATTGCCGGAGCGTTGTCGTGGACGCGTGCGACCGCTATGGCATTCGTGATGTCAAGGGCCGACGCGGTAGTTGCGCTGTCAAAACTGGAATCCGAGTTTCAGCGCAGCACCTACAACTTAGACGGTGCGATCCATTACGCAATTCCCAACGGAGTCTCAGACGAATACACATACGGGCGCACCAACTCTGCCGGTAAGGACAGACCGTGGTTGCTCTTCTATGCTGGCCAATTGATCGAGCTCAAGAGAGTTGAAGTGCTGTTGAGAAGCATCGCGATGCTGCCACCCAATGTTGAGCTTAACCTTGCATATCATGTGGCTACCTTGGAGCCGCAGTTGCGAAGGTTGGCTGCCGAGTTGGGAATCGGTGATCGCGTGCGCTTTCTAGGGCCTAAGAGCCTCGCCGAGCTTAAGCTGCTATACCAATCGGCAGACGTGTTTGTACTCCCCAGTTCGCGCGAGTCGCTCCCGAGCGTTATTTCCGAAGCGATGCTGTGCGGCACACCGGTTGTAGCAACCGATGTCGGAGGAGTTCGCGAACAACTGGGGAGGTTCGGCGTAATCGTTCACCCCGGCAATGCCGACCAACTTGCCAACGGTCTTCGGCATTTGCTCGACAACTTTGCACGTTATGCTGCGGAGGGCGAAGCGATGAGCCGATCCGCACGGGAGCGGTTCTCGATCGATCATATGGTCCAGGCACATGTTGCACTTTATCGTGACCTCGCAGTACGCTCCCGGCCGGTGCGGCGGAATGCGGCCGCGCGTCGGGTACTTGGCACTATAACCGGGTGGGCAGGCAAAGCCATGTCGGGCATTAGATCGCGGCGGCGGCAGAACGGGGCAAGATGCGTTATTCATTGAACTTTGTGGCACACAACGTTTTTTCTGTTCCCCCACGCGTTCGAGTAGAATCGATTCTAGGAATATTTTCGATTTAGAAATAGACACTCCAAGAATTATCGCGGATATCGAACCGCCCGCGACCACAGTTCCCTTGATGGTGTCCACTAAGAAATGACTACCCCTCTTCGCCTAGCACATATTGGGCCAACTGCTCTGCCGATAATGCATGAGCATGGCGGCGGTATCGAACGCCGAATAGTTGAACTTGGACGCGCCCAAGCCAGACGTGGACATGAGGTCGTAATCTACTCTGCCGACATCACGACAGCCACCACTAAGGTCGATGGTTTTGAGCTGCGAACGCTGGCATGTAGGCGATCAGGCATGCGGCGTACGCTCGAACTGGCGAAAACTGCGGTCGCCCAGCTACGGCATGAACCGGCCGATGTAGTTCACTTCCACAGTGTGCCGGAAGGCGCCTTCCTGGCTAGGAAATTACAGGCAAAGAAGTTTCTGTCGTATGACTTTTTCGAGTTTCGGCGCGGCAAGTCCACGCCGCTGTACTGGCTTTATCGCCGCTTGCTGCGGCGGTTCGACTGCCTCCTGCCTGTCTCTGATTACTGTTGCCGTGAATCTGCCGCTTACTGGAACCTAGGTACGGCACCCATGCAGGTGCTCTTCAACGGCGTCAATCTGGATCAGTTTTCTCCCGATGAGGCTACAGGCCGGGCAATGCGAGCATCGCTGGGAATCGGTGACGAGCCGGTTGTACTCTATGTCGGCCGCGTTTGTGAGCAGAAAGGCACGGATGTGCTCCTCGATGCCTACTCGATCCTCAAACAGCAAGCGCCGGCGGCGCGTCTGGTAATAGCCGGCCCGGCGGCGCGTTTTGGCAATACGAAGGGATCCAGTCTGACTGCACGCATTCGGGAAGTGGGCGGCGTTTATTTGGGGGCAGTACACGAGTCGCAGTTGCGGGCCGTCCATAATCTGGGGGATATATTTGTAATGCCGACACGCACCCTTGAGATGTTCGGCATGGCTGCCATTGAAGCGCAAGCCTGCGGGAAGCCTGTCATCTGTAGTCGCCACGGGGGGTTGGTGGAGGTGATCTCTGATCATAGCGGCCTCTTCTTTCCAGTTGAAGATGCTGAGGCGCTAGCACAATGCATATTGGGGCTGCTCGGAGATGGTGTGCGCTACCGGGCCATGGCGTCGGCTGCGCGTCAGAATGCAGCCAGATTCTCCTGGGACAGGATTGCAGCCGATTTCGATGAAATTTACTCCGGGTGCACCAGGAACTAGACACCTTGGAATTTCACCAAGAGTCAGCCCGAACGAACCAACGGGAACCAGTATCCACCTAGCACAAAATCTTCTTCATGCCTGGAAATGAGATTCTGGTCAGTATTGCCATGCCCGTCTTGAATTGCGAGAAGACCGTCTCCATGGCGGTGTGCTCGATCTTGCGCCAGCACTATTCGAATTGGGAGCTGTTCGCCATCGACGATGGCAGTTCTGATCGCACGGTTGAAGTGCTTCGTAAGTTCGACGATCCTCGGATCCACATTCTTGTCGACGGTGAACATCGTGGAATAGCGGCGCGATCGAATCAGGCGATCAGTCTGGCGAGCGGCGAGTACTTCGCTAAGATGGATAGCGATGACGTTGCATACCCGGAACGCCTAGCTGTTCAAGTGGCTTATTTGAGGAGACATCCGGATGTCGATCTACTCGGGGCATCGATGATAATGTTCCGTGCCGAAGGGCACGCCTTCGGGCTGTGGCAGAGCCCGACGACCCACGAGGCCATCTGCGGAAAATTTTGGTGTCCGGTGCGATTGGCTCAACCGACGTGGATGGGCCGTACGCGGTGGTTCCGATCGAATCGGTATCGAATTGATGCAAAGCGGGCAGAAGATCGGGAACTGCTCCTCCGCACTCACAAGACAAGCCGCTTTGCCGCTCTTCCCGACGTACTGATGGGATACCGCGAAAATAAGATATCTCTCTCGAAGATCATGATTGGTAGGTACCATTTCGTGAAGGCGCAGATCCGGCAAGCTCAGCAAAATCGTGAGTATGTTTCTGCTTCTATCGCAGTTGCGGCCGAGCTCAGCAAGGGAACGCTCGATACGCTGGCTATCGCTTCCGGGCTCCGATACCACTTGCTGCCGCATCGCGCGCGTCCGCTCAGATCACAGTTGGCGACTCGGTGGGTCACATTATGGAATGACACCTTCCGCGCGGCCCAGAGCTTTCAAGTCTGAATTTAATTGCAGCTAGCCTTTGTTTACCGATTCAAATGGCTATAAGGGTTCTTCGGATCATCGACCGCCTCAACGTGGGTGGACCGGCAAAACACGTAGTGTGGCTGACAGCGGGGCTTAACGGCGCGGACTTCGAAAGCGTACTAATCACAGGAACGTGCGCGGAAGGCGAAGGGGATATGATGTACTTCGCGCAACAGTCGGGGGTTGATCCCATCATTATTCCCCAGATGAGCCGTGAGCTCGGGTTTGGCGATGTGCAGGTCGTCGTAAGACTGGTGCGCGAGTTGTTTCGGTTTAAGCCCGACATTGTTCACACGCACAAGTCGAAGGCTGGCGCCACGGGGCGCGCGGCAACGCTGCTTTACCGATGGCTGACGCCCTCGGCGATCTGGTTGCGGCCTCGACGATGTCACGTGGTGCATACGTATCACGGTCACATCTTCCACAGTTACTACGGCCCCGTGAAGAGTCGGTTATTTGCGGTAATTGAACGCTTGCTGGCGCGGTACTGTACCGATCGAATCATTACCTTGTGCCAGCAACAGCAACGCGAGATCTGCGATATCTTTCACGTTGGCCAGACAGTACAGCATTGCGTCATACCGCTTGGCATCGAGTTCAAGAAGTTTGGCAATCGTGATTCCTTTCGCGAGGAATTGGGTGCCGACGAGGACGAGCTATTGGTAGGAATTGTCGGCAGGCTCACGCAAGTCAAAAACCATGCGATGTTTCTTGAGAGCGCCGCTAGGCTGATCAAGGACAGCGTGGTTCGCCGCCGATGCCGTTTCATCGTCATAGGTGATGGTGAATTGCGCGGCCAACTCGAACTTCAGACTAAGCAGTTGGATATCGACCGGCAAATTGTATTTACCGGCTTTCGCCGGGACATCGAGCGTATATATCCCGCGTTCGATGTAGTTGCGCTCACCTCTTTAAATGAGGGTACGCCCGTCACTCTACTTGAGGCGATGAGCTGCGGCCAAGCGGTGGTCGCGACCGAGGTAGGCGGGGTACCTGACCTTATGGGCGACCGCTGCTATCAGCATGGCCGAATCACAATATGGCAGAATGGCGTCACCGTGCCCAGCCAGGACTCGGCGGCCTTCTCGGACGCTCTTGAGTATCTCCTGGTCCGGCCGGAGCTGCGACGGAGTATGGGCACTTCTGGGAGTGAGTTTGTGAAGGCGCGTTTCTCGCGAGAGAGGCTTGTGAAAGACTTGGCTAACCTATACCAGGAGCTGCTGCATGAGTAGCCTGCTAGATGCCGTTGAAGGCCTGAAACGTCGATGTACAAAGGGGGAAGCGTGAGCGTAAACGTGTTGATCACGGGCGGGGCTGGCTTTATAGGGTCACACCTTACCGAGCACCATCTAAATGCTGCAGATAGGGTCTGCATTATTGACGACCTCTCCACCGGATCGATTCACAATATTGAAAAAGTCAAGCACCACCCGAACTTTGAATATCATATTGACACAATTACGCAAAGGGCGCTTCTGGCAGAGCTAGTGGATGGCTGCGACATTATCTATCACCTCGCGGCCGCAGTCGGCGTCCGTCTTATCGTCGAAAGTCCGGTACGCACCATCGAGACCAACATCCGGGGGACCGAAGCCGTTCTGGAAATGGCGGCCAAGAAACGAAAACGGGTATTGATCGCGTCAACCTCAGAGGTGTACGGAAAACGCCACCAAGTGCCGTTTCACGAAACCGATGACCTCATCCTAGGGCCGACCGACAAGGCCCGGTGGAGCTATGCATGCTCCAAGGCAATTGACGAGTTTCTGGCACTGGCCTATTGGAGAGAAAAGAAAGTGCCCACGGTTGTGGTGCGGCTGTTCAACACAGTTGGGCCACGGCAGACGGGGCGCTACGGGATGGTCGTGCCGACGTTCGTAAAGCAGGCACTCGCTGGACGGGACATTACCGTCTATGGGGATGGCTCGCAAACCCGTTGCTTTACCCACGTCAACGACGTCGTTAACGCGATTACCCAGATCATTCAGCACCCCCAGGCCATCGGTGAGATTTACAATGTTGGGGGGACCCAGGAAATCAGCATCCTTGACCTTGCTCAGCGGATCAAAAGCTTGACAGGGTCAGATTCT